>Ga0187846_10000063_pt1 | contig 61689 bp, 60 predicted proteins | sample TC_taG_FD_161473 | JGI IMG/M metagenome (GOLD analysis project Ga0187846, IMG submission 161473) | Biofilm microbial communities from the roof of an iron ore cave, State of Minas Gerais, Brazil - TC_06 Biofilm (v2) | ecosystem: Environmental > Terrestrial > Deep subsurface > Cave > Wall biofilm... | reverse complement strand
CGACCATCGCCAGCGCCAAGGCGTGGCTCTACCTCGCCTCGGTCCAGCTTCTTGTTAGGCGACTGGCCCGCGCCTGATGCTACCTATACGATTCTGAGTCGGACACTTAGCACGAACGAGCGGCGACGCATTTCGGAGTTCTACGCGGACGATTATCTTATTTTCGTGGACCTTTACAAAGCCCCTTGATTGTCACTGGATTGCGCTTTGTAATATAATTATTCGTTAGGGTAGCTAGAAAGAAGTATTCGACAAATTTGCGTGAGTTAGAACAGCGTTCGTAAATTCCTTGCAATTCAAAAGAGTATTGGTCAATCCGATCCGCCAGCTTGTCTGTCCCCCAAGAGTAAGATTCACGAATTCCGGGAAAAAACGAGGGCGGGGTAGGAGCCGCATGGGATCGTCATCTCCCAGATCAGCGTGTCGCAAGGCCGGAACTACGGCCATCCCGAGCGAAGGTTCGGCGAAACATAGAAAAAATATCTGAGCTCCACGGGCAAACGGTATTCCGCTATCGATCACGTAACGCCAATCGGAACATTTACGCGATTTAATCCGGATCCCAAGGACTATCGAGAGTTCTAGCTCCAGCGAGTTGAGGAGTTGGCTGCACAGCCTCTCGCCTCGCGCGGCTCCATCAAATCCTCCGAATTGCGGAGTCACTCCGCAAAGCGCTGGAGAAGCCTCCTGCAGCCGCTGTGCGCCCTGAACGTTTTCGAGAATGTCGTGAGCCCAGGCGGTCCAATCCTCCACCGTACATGTGGAGTGCGCTTTCCGAGCGAACAGAAATTGCCCTAATGCAGCAACCTTCATAGCCTCCGGAAACGTAAGCCGACGGGGCGACCAGTTTTTCCATTCCATCGAGACGTGGTCACCTCGTTGCAGCTCTCCAGATCTAGGGGCCTGTGATACGATCCACTGAAATGCGTGCTCATCGGGCACGCGTACATCTTGAAAATTGGCACGAACTTCGGACTGATGTTCAACAATGAAATCGATTATCTCCGCGCTCAGAATGTGCCACTGACTTCCTTCGAGAAAGCTCGATGCCATCCAAGCGTCTCGCTCTCCTGTCGGAAGCATCCCAACACACGGCACCTCTTCATACCGATATCGGATCCTGGTTAGAATATCGCGTGTCCAGCCGGATGGCAGCCTATCGCGCTCTCGCAGGCCTCCCTCAGGTATCTGTATCTGGCAACAATCCATCCACCCGTCGAGGCTCTGAACTCTCTTGTAGATGCGATCCGGGTGCAGGAGAGGTATGTGGGTTCCGCTGCAAAGGATTACGTACGAGAAATCTCCAAACTGACTGCGGAGGGCGCTATATGCCATCAGGGTAGTGTCGACGACTGAAAACCCGCCCCAGCTCATGGCGCGGCCCAAAGACGTCTTTACGTTATCACAAGAGGTGCTTAGCGCATTCGCAACCCGAATAACCTCCTCGTTCGCTTTGGCGTCAAGCCAGATCGAGAACACGTCCTCGCGATTCCAGAGACTTCCGATCACTCCGAGCAGATTGATCGGCTCGTCATGGGCCAAAATAACGTAGCAGATACGCGGCATAAGAAACCGCTAAATCGCGAGCTTGCCGGCCACGAGAAGCAATGCCGTGGCGAGCGTTAAACGCAGGACCGCATCCGGCACACGCACGGAAAAATAACTACCGATAACGATGCCGGGCAGCGAGCCGGTGAGCAGCGCCCCGAGGAGATGCGAGTCGATCGAGCCGAGAACCCAGTGGCCGATGCCGGCGACGAGGGTCAGCGGCACCGCATGAGCAATGTCGGTCCCGACAAGACGTGCCGTCGGCAGTTGCGGGTAGAGGAAGACGATGGCGGTCACGCAGAGCGCACCGGCGCCGACCGAGGAGACCGATACGAATAGGCCCAGTGTCGCGCCGACCAGCACGGTCAGAATGGCGGTTCGCCGAGAGGTTAATTCGCCAACACGCGCGGAGTAGAACGCCAGGATCCGCTTGCGGAAGATCAGAACCGTGGCGGTCGCGGCGAGCGCGCCGCTCAGCACCGCGGTGATCAAACCCCGCGCCGCTCCGCTGTGGATGCCAAAGCTTGACAAGGCGACTAAGGTTAGGACGGTCGCCGGAACGCTGCCGGCGGCGAGACGGCCGACGATGCGCCAATCGATATTCCGGTTGAGGCCATGGACCAATGTCCCGGCGCTTTTCGTCGCTGCCGCGTAGAGGAGATCGGTGCCGACTGCAGTCGCCGGGTGAATGCCGAAGACCAAGATCAGCAACGGGGTCATCAGCGAACCGCCGCCAACTCCGGTCATTCCGACGAGAACGCTGACACAAAAGCCGGAGATCGCATAGAGCAGGTCGATCGAGTAAGTCATTGCAATGGCTTCTGGGGCACCAGCTGACTGGTTGGTCAGATGATCTCGCGGCGGCGCAGCTCCTCGATAATGTGGCTGGCAGCGGCTTCAGGCAGAGTGCTCGTCGTCTCGACCCGTATTTCAGGAGTTTCGGGCGGCTCGTAGGGAGAATCGACACCGGTGAAGTTCTGGATTCGTCCGGTATTTGCCTTGGCGTAGAGGCCTTTGGGATCGCGCCGAATGCACTCGTTGAGCGGCGTGTCGACGAAGATCTCGAGAAATGCGGCGGGGGCGGTCAATTCCTGCACCATCCGGCGCTCGGCGCGGAACGGAGAGATGAAAGCGCAGACCACGATCAGCCCCGCCTCGGTCATCAGCCGTGCAACCTCGCCGACGCGGCGGATGTTCTCGACACGGTCGGCATCGGTGAAGCCGAGGTCGCGATTGAGGCCGTGCCGCATATTGTCGCCGTCGAGCAGCATCGTATGCCGACCCGCGGCCAGCAGCTGTTTCTCGACGATGTCGGCGATCGTCGATTTGCCGGCACCCGACAGTCCGGTCAGCCATAGAACCGCCGCAGCCTGTCCCTTCAGGGCGGCGCGCTGTTCGCGGCCGACGGTTAGCGCCTGCCAACGGATATTGCTCGCCCGCCGCAGGCCATAGGCGATCATTCCGGCGCCGGCCGTTTCATTCGTCAGGCGGTCGATCAAGATGAAGGCACCAGTGTCGCGGTTAGCCTTATAAGGATCGAACGCTACCGGCGTGGCGGTCGACAGGTTGCAGAACCCGATCTCGTTGAGGCTCAGGGTCTTGTCCGCCAGCTCCGCCAGGGTCTCGACGTCGATCCGGTGCTTGAGGACGGTGACGGTGGCCGGCACCGTGCGCGTGCCGATCTTCAGCAAGTAGGAACGGCTCGGAACGAGGGGCTGCTCGCCGAGCCAGATAACATGCGCGGCGAACTGGTCGACGCATTCCGGCGGATCATGCGGGTCGGCAAGGACATCGCCACGGGCAATGTCGATCTCACTGTCGAGCGTAATGGTGACGGCGTCTCCCGCCGTCGCGCTTGCGAGCGTGCCGTCGAAGCTGACGAGCTCCTTGACCCGGGCGAAGCGGCCAGAGCCGGCGACCAGCACCTCGTCGCCCGGGGCGATCTCACCAGACACGACCGTGCCCGAAAAACCGCGGAACTCGCCATTCGGCCGGTTGACCCATTGCACAGGAAAGCGGAACGGCCGCTTGTCGCCGGCCGCCTCGATCGAATGAAGGTGCTCGAGCAAGGTCGGTCCATGGTACCATGGCATGCGTGTCGACCGCGTCGTGACATTGTCGCCCGATCGCGCCGAGAGCGGGATGACGCGGACCGACGGGTTGCCGCATCCAATGGCAAAGGCCGCGAACTGCGTCGCGATTTCCTCGAAGCAGCGCTCGTCGAAACCAACGAGGTCCATTTTGTTGACGGCGAGTACCAGATGACGAATACCGAGCAGCCCGCTTATAAAGGCGTGCCGCTTGGTTTGCGGCAGCACACCCTTGCGCGCATCGACCAGAATCACGGCGAGCTCGCAGGTCGAGGCGCCAGTCGCCATGTTGCGCGTATATTGCTCGTGGCCGGGCGTATCGGCCACGGCAAACGCCCGCTCTTGGGTCGCGAAAAACCGGTAGGCGACATCGATCGTGATCTTCTGCTGGCGCTCGTCCTCAAGCCCGTCCAGCAACAGAGAAAAATCGACGTCGCCTGCGGTCGAGCCCAGCCGCAGCGACTCCCGGTGCAATGTCGCCAGCTGGTCGTCGAGGATCAGCGAACAGTCGTAGAGCAGGCGTCCGATCAAGGTCGACTTGCCGTCGTCCACTGATCCGCAGGTAAGAAAGCGCAGCAGCTCCTTTTCCGGCCGCGCGGTGAGCAAGCCGCCGTCAGCAGCCATTAGAAATAGCCCTCGCGCTTCTTGCGCTCCATCGCGGCTTCCTCGTCATTGTCGATCAGCCGGCCCTGCCGCTCCGACTGGCGCGATTGGCGCAATTCCTCTACGATATCGCTCGGCGTTGCCGCCGCCGACTCGATTGCGCCCGTCAGCGGGTAACATCCCAAGGTGCGGAAGCGGACAAGACGCATTTCGGGTTGCTCGCCGACGCTCAAAGGCAGGCGGTCGTCATCGACCATGATCAGAACGCCGTCCCGTCCAACCACGGGTCGCCGCTTTGCGAAATATAATGGCACCACGGGAATTTCTTCCGTGGCAATGTATTCCCAGACATCGAGCTCGGTCCAATTGGATAACGGGAAGACACGCATTGATTCGCCCTGGCTCAGACGCGTGTTGTAGAGCCTCCAAAGTTCGGGCCGCTGGTTCTTGGGGTTCCAGCCGTGCTCGGCGCTGCGCAGCGAAAATATTCGCTCCTTGGCGCGGCTCTTCTCCTCGTCGCGCCGCGCCCCGCCGAACGCGGCATCGAACCCATGGTGGTTGAGCGCCTGCTTCAGCGCTTCGGTCTTCATCACCGCCGTGTGCAGTGCCGACCCCGACGTGATCGGATTGATGCCCCGTGCCTTGCCCTCCTCGTTGGTGTGGACGAGAAGATTAAGGCCGAGGCGACGCGCGGTCGCGTCGCGGAAGGCGATCATCTCGCGGAACTTCCACCCGGTATCGATATGGAGAAGCGGAAAAGGGGGCTTGCCGGGAAAGAACGCCTTGCGCGCCAAGTGCAGCATGACGCTCGAATCTTTGCCAATCGAATAGAGCATCACCGGGTTGCGGAACTCGGCCGCGACCTCGCGCATGATGCCGACCGATTCTGACTCGAGGCGTTTCAGATGATTCCGTCGCAGGCGCACAGGCGCCGCAGGGTCGGCTACGATAGACAAAGGATCTCCCTCACCTGGGCGCCTATTACTAGCAAAGAAAAGCTGAGGAAATGTCTAAGGAGCCATTGTCGGCGGCGGGCTTTCCGTCAGCCCGTTTGAGACCGCCCGATAAAAGGGAGCGGTCTCGAAAACGGATGCTGCAGCATCAATAGCAGTCGGCTGTGATTAATGGAAGAACGTGTGGTCGATATGGCTGATGCCGACCAAAGTCATCGTCGAGCCATCGGGCAAGCTGATCGTCGTATTGCCGCTATGCACATTGGCGGTGGCCACAACCTTGTCGATCGACGCATTATTCTCGCCCTCGAATCCAATCCTGTCGCCGTGCGCTACATCGAAGCCAACGACGGTGTCGTGGCCGGTGACCCCGGAGTCCTGGATCAGAGTAGTCGCGGTCCCGACTTGAATCGTATTGTTGCCGGCGCCCCCGTCAATGGTTTCGTGACCGCTGCCGCCGATGATCAGATCGTTGCCGGTTCCGCCGGTGATCAGGTCGCGACCGCTGCCCCCATAAATCGTATCGGGGCCGCTGCCACCGGTGATTTGGTCGCGGCCGCTACCCGCATAGATCGTATCAGGGCCGGTGCCACCCTGGATCGTATCCTTGCCGCTGCCACCGTAGATCAAGTCGGGGCCGTTCCCGCCGGTGATCAGGTCGCGGCCGCTGCCGGCATAGATCGTATCGGGGCCCGTGCCGCCCTGGATCGTATCATTCCCGTCGCCGCCATAGATCACGTCTGGGCCGTTGCCGCCGGAGATCAAGTCACCGGCATGCCCGTGATCCTCGAACTGGTCGAAGCTGCGCGGGTCACCGTCGCCACGACCCCCGAACTTGTCGACGCCGCGAAGGTCTCCATCCCCACGACCCCCGAACCAGTCAAAGCCGCGCGGGTCGCTGTGCCCGCCATATATCGTGGTGGGACCGCTACCGGCGGTGATTGTATCCCTGCCCGTGCCGGCGTAGATCACGTCGGGACCACTGCCACCAAGGATCACGTCGTGGCCCGAGCCGCCAAAAATCCTGTCGGGGCCTGCGCCGCCTTGGATCGAGTCGTTTCCGGTCCCCGCGATGATCGTGTGGGGGCCGCCATCCGTGATTCTGACCCCGTAGTCACCGCGCAGCAGATCGAGGGTTCTGCCGTCGGCCGATTCCAGAGCCACACCTTGATACCCATACGGCATACCCGGCGGGTCACCTGGCCCGGTGATGAGCTCAAGGTTGAAGTCGCCATGAATTGGCGGTGGAAGGTTCATTCCATCCGATGTAGCGACGACGTTGACCGCCGTTCCCGCCGCGAAAAACGTGTACTGTCCACCTGCAATAGATGCCATCTCCCGCTTCCTTTGAACGCCGTTCCGGTATCAGTTGCACGCGAGCTTAGGCGCCGATGGTTTAGAGAAAGACACCAGACTGGTCTTTCACGAAGTTTTTCGCGAGCAATTTCTCTGTTATGTGTAGTTATTAAAAGCGAGGAGAAGCACATATTATATTATGATTCGTTGAGATTTCCCGATGCTTGAATTTATCGATATTGGTTGATACTAGAATTTATCGCTATTGCCGACCAACCGTATGTTCCTCTGTGAGGACAGCGAGGCGCTCGTCCAACACATCGTATCTCAAGATATAAAGTACCGTATTGCGCGTCCTGGCGGGTGGGCTGCCGGGTGGCAAGGCGTGCTTCATCAGCTGACGTACCATCGCACCGTGGGTCGACACGCCGATCCTACGGTAGGGCTGCTCGGCGACGAACCGGCACAGCGCTGCAAGGCCGCGCGAGCGCGTCTCGAGCCCGGTCTCGCCGCCCGGAAAGGCCGCATCGTCATCGGTGAACCAGCGCTCGGTCAGCGTCTCGCCAAACCGGCTCTTCACTTCCGGCCAATAGAGCCCTTCGGCCTCGCCGATATTCGCCTCGCGCAGCCCCGGCTCACTGATCAGCGGCACTCCGAGACCCTCGGCCACAATCCGCGCCGTGGTCCAGGCGCGCGAAAGATCGCTCGACATCACCGCGTCGAGACGGTGCGGGCGCAGCCGGTCGGCGAGCGCTTGCGCCTGAGCGAGCCCCTTGGCGTTGAGCGGCGTATCCGTGTGCCCCTGCAGCCGCCCCTCGCGGTTCCAATCCGTCTCGCCATGGCGGAACAGGAATAGAAGACAGTCCATGGCCGCCACCTTAGCCTCGTAGTCGTCAGGGCGAGTTCTCATACCCCCTCAGGCCGGACAACGCGAGACGCGCGCCACGAAGAACCGCGTTCCCTCTCGGGATATTGAACACGCTGCCTCGGGCGCGGGTACCTCCTTTGGTTGATGGAGCAGACGCCTGCTGCCTGATTATTGTATGCGGCCTTTTGAACCGAATCCAAGTTTCCCTGCCAGTTCCCTGCCGACGCCTATCGCCGGCTCGGACCTGGCCTCGTAAGCGTATGAAAGCACGGGTCTTTTCGCGATGAATCGACGTTTGCTTGCACGTCCTATGCGTATTTTCCCTGTCCGGCAGGGAAACCGTCGCGGTTTTTGTTCTATGATGTGGCAGGCCGAAACCCTTGCCGGAGGCTTCCGATGAACGACATGACCGCCAACGTCCTCAGCCCCGAGACGATGCTCGCTCAGATCAAGAAGCACGGCGTCACCCATGTCGTGTACCTGCCGGACAGCGAGACCAACTGGCTCTATCTGCTGATGAAGGCCGACCCAGCGATCCGCCTCGTCGGGGTCAACCGCGAGGGCCATGCCTCCTCGATCGCCGCCGGGTTGTGGCTCGGCGGCGCCAAGCCGCTGATCCTGATCCAGAACACCGGCATGCTCGAGTCAGGGGATTCGATCCGCGGCTGGCTAATGAGCCTCAACGTGCCGATCGTTCTGATGGTCGGCTACCGCGGCTGGACCCGGCACGGCGTCACCACCGACACCGTGGCGACCTATACCGAGCGCTTCCTGATGGCCTTCGGCATCAACTACTACCTGGTCGAGAATGACGCCGACGCTTCGCGCATCGCCGTCGCCTTCGAAGAGGCCAAGCGCACCAAGCGGCCCGTTGTCGTCCTGGTCGGCGACGAATACCACGGCTTCAACCGGTAGAAGGAGGCCACCGACATGATGCACACCGCCGAGATGATGAAGGCTTTCGCCCCCTACCGCGGCGACGCGATCCTGATCCCCGGCCGCAGCGGCCGCTACTGGATCAACCTCAGCGACAACCAGCCGCTCGACGTCGAGCTTGGCGACCCGTCGATGGGGGGCCATGCCGGCCTCGGCCTGGGCCTCGCACTGGCACGGCCGGATAAAAAGGTCATGCTATTCGATTCCGAGGGCGACATCCTGATGAGCCTCGGCATCCTGGCCACCGTGGCCGAGCAGGCGCCGCCCAACCTCTACCACTTCCTGATCGACAACGGCGTCTACGCGACAACCGGCGGGCAGCCGGTGCCGAACGCCGACAATATCCAGTACGATATGATCGCGCGCGGCTGCGGCTATCCGCGCACCTACGCCTTCACCGAGATCGGTGATTTCGAGCGTGCTCTGCCTGAGATCATGGGCAAGCCGGGCCCGGTCTTCACCGCCTGCAAGGTCGTGCCCGAGATAGAGAACGAGCCGATCGGCCGCCGCCGACGATGGCAGACCCGCACCCGCGACGAGGTCGTCGTCGATTTGCGGAGCGCATTGGCAACGACGCCGTGAGCATGACGATCCGGAAGAACGGCGAATACGATTTCATCATCGTCGGCGTGGGTTCGGCGAACACCGGACCCAGGGGCGCTCCGCTCCAACGGTCAAGGCTGCCGCGTAAGCGAGCGCGTCGGGCTGAGCCTTGCCGGCAGCGCCAAGGCGAGGAACAAGCTCACAACGGCGATGAGGGTGGCGACCACATAAACGACATGCACCGAACTGGCGATCGCTTCGGTCAGTCGGGCGAGTTTATCGGCACCGAGCGCTTGCCGTGCTGCCGGCCGCATCAGCCGGTTGACCGCATCGCCGGCCTCCGGCAGCCGGCGATGGATGCCAAAATTGACGATTGCACCGAAGACCGCGGCACCGACCGCCGACCCGACCATGCGCATGAACATCATCGAGCTGGTGGCCATGCCGCGCTCGTTCCACCCGACGCTGGCCTGGGTCGAGACAATGAAGGCGGTGTTGCAAAATCCCATGCCGATCCCGTTCAGCAATGCGCCGGTCCCGGCCCATAAGAGACTAGCAGAAGGATCGAGCGTCATCAGCACCAGGCTGCCGGCGACCAGGCAGACGCCGCCGATCCCCGCCGCCAAGCGGTACGAGGTGAGGATCATCAGCCGGCCCGACGCAATACTGCCGAAGGTCCAACTCACCGAGGACGCCGCGAGCGCGACTCCGGCAGCGGTCGGGCTCCGCCCCATCGCTCCTTGCACATAAGTCGGCAGAAAGACGGAGAGCGACATCATCAGCGCGCCGTTGGCAAAGCCGGCGAGACAGCCGACAACGACGACCCGGTTGCGCCACAGATTGAGCGGAAACAGCGGCTCTGGTGCGCTCCGCTCATGAGCCGCGAGCGCAGTCAGCGCAACCGCGCCGATTACCGCGAGACCCGCGATCGTGACCGCTTCGCCGGAATTGCCGGCCTGCATCAGCGCCAGCATGATCCCGCCGGCGCCGAACACCATCAAAACCGAGCCGAGATAGTCGATTCGATGCCGGCGCGGCCGCTGATGCTCCTGCAGAAAACGGCTGAACATGACAAAGGCCGCCGCACCGATCGGCAGGTTGATCCAAAAGACAAACGACCAGCTGGCATGCTCGACGAGAAAGGCGCCGAGAGCCGGGCCGATGACCGCCGCAACACCCCACACCCCCGAGATGTAGCCCTGGATCCGGGCGCGCTCCTCCGGACTATAAATGTCGCCGACGATGGTTGTGGCGATCGGCAGAACGGCGCCGGCACCCACACCTTGCAGTGCGCGAAAGAGCACCAATGACACCATGCCCCAGGCCAGCCCGCACAACGCCGAGCCGAGCAGGAACAAGCTCAACCCGACGAAGAAGACGCGCTTGCGGCCATGGAGGTCGGAAAGCCGGCCGTATATCGGAATCGTCACCGACTGCGTCAGGAGGTAGGCGGCAAAGGTCCAGCTGAACAAGTGAAACCCGCCGAGCTCGGCGACGATCGTCGGCATCGCAGTGGCGACGATCGAGATGTTCATCGCCGCCATGAATATCGCCATCATCACGGCCGCCAGGACCAATCGCCGCGCCGATTGGTCCTCGGCCGACAGGTGCGCCTCGAGACTCTGGCGGACGGTAGGTTGATCGAGCAATGCGCCCCCGATGCAAAACGCGACATGTAGCGGGAGCGATGGCTGTCAACAAGCGGGCGGCGAGCGCATCAGGAATGCATCGGGCTTTAGACCAACCGCGGACCGGAAGCCGACCGCTTATGCGGCCTTCAGCGCGCCATAGATGCCGCGCTCGAACTCGCCGTAGAGGCGCAGGGCGTGGCCGTCGCCAGCGGGCAGGATCTGCGTCAGAAACACCCCGGCGACGCGCTGGTGGGTGCTCACCAGGCGAGATTGCCGTTCGGTTGAAATCGCGTAGTCGGTATCCGTCATCCCGAGCGGCGCAAAAATGTGTTCGCGGAAATAGACCGCGAGGGGCTGCCCGCTGACGGCTTCGACCGCCCGGCCGACCCAGTCGAGACTGATGCCATAGTGCCAGCGCTCGCCCGGATCGAAGACCAGGGGCAACCGCAGCGAAGCGAGCTTGCCCGTGCTCGTGGAAGGCGTGCCGGTGTGCTGGATGTAGCGGGTCACATCGGGGTGCATCCCCTCTTGGGCGAATCCCGCGGTGTGAGTCAGAAGGTGACGCAGAGTGATCGGCCGCTTGGCCGGCCGCAGGCGCGGCGCACCCCGATCGTCGAACCCTTCCAGCACCTGTGGCGCCGAAAGTTCCGGCAGGACATTGCCGATCGGCAGGTCCAGGTTCAGCTTGCCCTGCTCGACGAGCTCATCGCTGCTACCGAGGTCACGGGCTTGGTCATCGACGCAAGCCGGAAGATCGTGTCGAGCGTCATGTCGGGGCCGCTGGCGAGATCCCGCGTGCCGAACGCGCCCTCGCAGATGATCCCCTTCTCGTTCGCCGCCATCGCGACGACTCCCGGCACCTCCTTTGTCTCGACAACCCGACGCAGAGCCGCGTCGATGCGAGCAATCGGTTCCATTTTGTCCTCCTATCTCCGGCGCGGCGACGCGTCCTTGGCCAGTTGCGAGGTGATGTCGGCGAAGGTGGTCTTAAGCGACGTCCGCACGTCGATTACGGAGGGCTCGCGCGCAGCGAGCGCATCGCGCAATGCCAGGGCCAACGCCGCCGGCTCCTCGACCCGCACCCCGCGGCATCCCATCGCCCGGGCGATCGCGGCGTGGTCCCAATCGTTGAACTCGGCGGCAAACGGGCCTGAGCCGTGCAGCACCCAGCCGAGTGCCTTGTTGTTGAAGACGACGGTGATGATTGGGATGTCCTGCTCGACGGCGGTCATCAGCCCGTTCATCGTCATCGCAAAACCGCCATCGCCGACGACCGCGACGACCGGGCGGTCGGGATGGACGAGCTTGGCGCCCAACGCCGCCGGGATGCCGAACCCCATCGGCCCCGAGCCCGCCGCCTGCAGAAAGCCCTCCGCACTCTTGGTCTGGTAGAAATGCGTCATCATGATGCGGTTTTCGCCGGCGTCGCAGGTGACGATCGCGTCTTCCGGCAGCCCGCGCATCAATTCGCCGATCAGGCGCTGCGGCAGGATCGGCACGTCGTCGGCGAAATAGGTGCGGTCGTTGAAGTAGCCGTGCCGTTCACGATGGGCAGCCACACGCCGCTCGGCCTGCTGCCGGCGCCCTGCCCCGGGCGACCCGACAGCTTCGATCAATTGGCCGAGAACCGCCGCGGCGTCGCCGATCAGCACGTGCTCGGCCGGATAATTCCAAGACGCATTGCGCGGCTCGATGTCGATCTGGACAAAAGTCTGGCGGACCGGATCGAGGAGTGCCCGGTTCTCCCACGCCGTGTCGCTCGGCGACAATTTCGAGCCGACGACCAGCACGAGGTCGGCTTCGGACACACAGGCGTTCCCTGCCTCGGTGCCAAAAGTGCCGAACACCCCGAGAGCCAGGGGGTGAGTCTCGGCAAAGCAGCCCTTCCCGGCCGCGGTCGTCGCCACCGGCAGCCCAGCAGCCTCGACCAGCCGGCGCAGCTGATCATAGGCTTGCGCGATGCGCACCCCGTTGCCGGCGATCACCACCGGTTTTTGCGCCGAGAGAATGGCCTTGGCAGCGGCCTCGACCCGCGCGGTATCCGCCGGCGGTGGCGCCGGTGGCAGGTAGTGGCGCGTCGGGTAGAGTGCCGGCTGTGAATCGGGGGCCACCGAGCCGGCGAGCGAGTCATGGGCGTAGAGCACGGCGACCGGACCCGGCTGCCCGGCGAGCGCGTGCTTGATCGCGAGCTGCGTCGCCTGCACGGCACCGATCGGGTCGTGCGCTTGCATGACGTGCTTGGTCACCCCGCTGAAGGCGCGGCGCGCGTCCCAGCTTCCCCAATCGCCGGTCGCCTGCTGGTAGGGCGCATGCAGTGTAAAGCGCGGCGCATCGCTGAAGTCGGTCAGCAGCAGCATTGGCGAGCTCGACAGATGGGCCTCGATTGTGCCGAGCAGCCCGTTACCGAGCACCCAAGGGCCTTGGCCCAGCAGCACGCCGGGCCGCCGCGTCAGCCGGCCATAGATCTCGGCCATGACCCCGCCGAGTGACTCCTCGCGCACCAGCACGGTGCGGATCGAGTTCTGATATTTGCTGAGCCCGGAGACGATCCGCCCGGTATGGCCACCGGAAATCCCGAAGACCATCTCGATCCCGGCTTCTTCGAGCACCCGCGCGACCAGCGCGCTCGCCGGCATTTCTTCGGTAAGCATCTGTTTGATGGCCATCGTCGAATCCTCCCTCGGCAGATGATGGCGAAGCTTGCCTTGTCCGATGACTTAAGACAACGGCTCCCGCCTTGTGTCGGATGTCCTCTGGGTTCTATCACTCGGTGGGACCGAAGCGAGGACAGACTCATGCCGATACTCAACATTCGCGACGGCGAGATCTATTACGAGGTGCACGGTAGCGGCTTTCCGCTTATGATCTTTGCACCGGGCGGGCTGCGTTCGCAGCTCGCTTTCTGGCGGCACAGCCCGTCCGACCCGTCGGCCCCCGCTGCGTGGATGGATCCGATGGCCGCATTGGGCAACAAATACCGGGTCGTCGCAATGGACCAGCGCAATGCCGGCCGCTCGCGCGCCCCGATCTTCGCCAGCGACGACTGGCATATCTACGCGGCCGATCATCTGGCGGTCGCCAACCATCTCGGGCTCGATCGGTTCCACGTCATGGGCGGCTGCATCGGGGCCTCGTTCTGCCTGACCTTGTGCGAGCTGGCACCGAGCCGGATTACCTCGGCCGTGTTGCAGAACCCTATCGGTCATGCCGACAATCGCGCCGTGTTTGCCAACCTGGTTCAGAGCTGGGCGAAGGACATCCGCGAGCAGCGCCAGGATATCGAGGAGCACGTCTTGAAAAACTTTGCCGACAACATGTTCGGCGGCGACTTCGTATTCAGCGTCAGCCGCGAGTTCGTGGGCCAATGCAAGACGCCGCTGTTGGTCATGCCGGGCGACGACGCGCCGCATCCGCAGGTGATCGGCGAAGAGATCATCGAACTGGCGCCCAATGTCGAGGCGTTGCGCCAATGGAAGGGCCCCGAACATCTGCGAGCTGCAATCGACCGCGTCTCGGCATTTCTGGACCGTCACACGCCGCGATAGGAGGATCCAATGGCTGACCTTCGCGCGGATTATGTGATCGTAGGAGCGGGATCGGCGGGCTGCGTCGTCGCCGATCGTCTGAGCGAGGACGGCGCGCAAGTCGTCTTGCTCGAGGCCGGGCCGAGCGACTGGCACCCGATGATCCACGTCCCGGCCGGCGCACTGCACCTGCGGGCCAATCGGCTGGTCAACTGGAATTATTATGCGGAGCCCGAAGCCAGCATTGGCAACCGGTCATTGCATTGGCCGCGCGGCCGGGTATTGGGCGGCACCAGCTCGATAAACGGCATGCTCTATGTCCGCGGCAACCCGGCCGACTATGATGGCTGGGCGCAGATGGGCTGCCGCGGCTGGAGCTACGCCGACGTGCTGCCGTATTTTAGGAAATCGGAAAATTACGCGCCGGGCGACGCACAATACCGCGGCAAGAGCGGTCCGCTGCTTGTCGAGGACTACCGGACGATCCTGCCATTGACCCATCGCTTTGTCGAAGCGGCACAGCAGGCGGGCTTCCCGCTGACCCGCGACTACAATGGCGCGGTACAGGAGGGGGTCGGCTTTTCGCAGATGACCCGCAATGGCCGGTTTCGCGGCTCGACCGCCCGCACCTTTCTCGCCGAAGCGCGCCGGCGCCCAAATCTGAGGGTCGTAACCAAGGCAATCGCGACGCGGCTGTTATTGGACGGCAGCCGATGCATCGGGGTCGCTTTCTGGCAAAACGGTCGGGACAACCGGGCGTTTGCGACGCGCGACGTGGTCGTTTCGGGCGGTACCGTCAATTCGCCGCACCTGCTGCAGATCTCGGGCATTGGACCTGCGGCCCATCTGCAGTCGATCGGTATCGCCGTGAAGCACGATCTGCCAGGGGTCGGTGCCAACCTCTCCGACCATTTCGCCGCCCGCATCACCCATCGGGTCAAGGACGAGGTTTCGGTCAACCAAATGGCGCGCGGTCTCAAGCTCGCCGGCGAAATCGGGCGGTATGCCGTGACCGGGCGGGGTGCGCTGACCTTCGGTGTCACCACGGCAATGGTGTTCTGCCGCAGCCGCGAGGGGCTCGAGAGCCCGGACCTGCAATTGCTGTTCACGCCGGGGAGCTACGCGCCAAACGGGATCGGCCGCCTCGAGCGCGAGCCAGGTATGACGCTCGTGGTGTGCATTGCGCGGCCGGACAGCCGCGGGACGATCATGGCGCGCTCGGCGGATCCTCTTGCCCGTCCGGCAATTCGCCCGAACTATCTGTCGGCAGCGAGCGACGTTCGCGCCCTGCTCGCCGGCATCGGTATTGCACGCCGGATCTTCTCGGCCCCACCGTTGGCGCGGCACAGCGCAGCGGAGACTGCGCCGGGCACCGACGTTCAATCGGACGAGGCCTTGACTAGGTTCCTGCGGGACGCCGGCACGAACCTGCATCACCCGGTCGGCACTTGCCGGATGGGCGAGGACCCGATGGCCGTCGTCGACTCGCGACTGCGCGCGCACGGCCTCCAGGGTTTGCGGGTCATCGACGCTTCGGTGATGCCGACCGTGACCACCGGCAATACCAACGCACCGTCGATCATGATCGGCGAGAAGGGTGCTGCAATGATCCGCGAAGATACGGCTTTATTTACGGCAGCCGGGGCAGCACTTTCTCGGTCAGCTGCTTAAACGATTGGTGGCTGAGAGGCGCGCACAGCAGATAGTCGAGCCCGATTTCCTCGCGCAGCCGCAGTATCTCATCGCCGACCTTGTCGGGTGTGCCGTGCAGAATCACCTCGTCGAGATAGCGCTGCACCGGGTCGACGCCGGCGGGCGTGAAGCTTCCCTGCATGACGGGCCGGTGCTGCGCGCCGAGATAGGAATTGAGGATCCACTCGGCGCCGCTCCGGGCGACATCCATTGCCTTGCGGGCATTGTCGGCTATAGCCACCAGACGCGCGATCGGGATGTCGCGGCCGGCTTCGGAGAACCCGGCTGCTTTCAGTTTCTCGGCGTAGTGCCGGCGCTTGGCGCCGATCTCCGGACCCGAGGAGTGCGGGTCCATCAGGATCGAAAAGCCGCGGTCCGCGGCCCAGTCGATCGCCCCCTCCGAGCTCGCCGCCATCCACACCGGCGGATGCGGCAGCTGCACGGGCTTTGGCAATACCTCGACATCGTCGAAATGGAAGTGCTGGCCGGTGAAGTTGAGCCTCTCGTCAGTCCAGGCTCTGAGGACGATTTCGACGCTCTCGTGAAAGCGCGAGGTGCTCTCTTCCGGCGGGACGCCAAAGGCGGTGAACTCGACGCGCGCAAAGCCGCGCCCCGCACCCCAATTGACACGCCCGCCGGATAGCACGTCGAGCAGTGCCACCTCCTCGGCGAGCCGTAATGGATGGTAGAACGGCGCGAGCGACACCGCCGTCCCGATGCGCAGCCGTTTTGTGCGCGCGGCCGCCAATGTCCCGACCATGTGGACCGACGGACAGACGCTGAAGCTGCTGAAGTGGTGCTCAGCGAGCCAGACTGCGTCATAGCCGGTGCGGTCCATGATCTCTATCCGGTCCAATGCGCGGGCGTAGACGGTGGCCAGCTCGACCCGACGCTCCGGCCAGCTGAAGAATTGCAGAACCCCGAGTTTCATTTGTTCTCCGCTTCGACCCCGCGCCAGAAGTCCAAGGCGGCTCGAGCGCAGCGTTCGGGTTGCAGCAGGTTGACGCCATGGCCATACCCGGCGAACAGTTCGAGCCGGCCGCGCGGCAAGGTCGCGGCGAGAATTTTCTGCTGCTCGGAGGCGATCCGGCTCTTGTCTCCGCTGAGCAGCAGCACCGGGACTTTGATCGCCGGCAGGAGCGGCTTTACATCGATCGCCTCGAAGCACTCGTGGAGCGCGGCAGCGATGTCGGGGCGCGTCCTGTTCATCTCGGCAATGCACCATTCGCGCAGCGGTTCGGGGGCATGCTCGACGTCGAGCCGGTAGCCGAGCGTTTGGCGGCACCATTCGCCGACCCCATAGGCCCGGATCGCCGCTGACGTGCTTTCCCGATCGAGCGCGTAAATTCCCTTGACCTCGTCCGAAATGCGCGTCGGCGTATTGCACAGGACAAGGCTCGCGATGCGCTCGGGGTGGGCCGCGGCGAGCAGCAACCCGATGATCCCACCCGAAGATTCGCCAACCCAATGCACCCGCGATAGCCTCATGGCCTCGAACACCGTGAGGATCTCGGCTTCGATCTTCTCGGGTGTGAAACGATAGCCCGCGGCAGGGACATCGGATCGGCCACAGCCGAGCAGATCGGGACGATAGATTCTCCGGCTTTCGGCTACCACCGGAACCCAGCGGTTCCAGAAACTCGCGTTGCGCGCAAAGCCGTGCATCATCAGCAACGGGGTCGGCACCTCCCACGGCCACATGTAGTCGTCGACGGCGCAGTGAAGTGAGAGACCCTCGTCGAGGCGGACCCTCGGCATCGGAACACTCCATGGTTTGGCGCGGCGCGCGGAATATCGCCTAGAGCATAGCACGACGCCGGGCCTCACGCAGAAGTGAGGCCAACGGGTCACGGCCGGGGTAACCGTTATCTGGGGTCGCGGTCGATGATGTCGGCATCCGAGCAGGCCGAATGGTGTTAGCGTAGTAATGATCGTGACGGGTTGGCTTCTCCACTCGATCCGGCTCGCGGCGGCCCTCGGGATAGCGCTGCTGGTGATGCAGGCGCCAGCCGTCACGCGCGAGTACCAGGCGGCGCTTTTGCAGCTGGTGCGGAGCTCCGACCAAGAGATCGACGAGCGCAAAGCCTCCGTGCAGCGCTTCTACGGCATTTCGCCCGGAGAGGACGACGACCACTTTCTCACCGAGCTGCGCGCTGTCGAGCCGTCGAACGCGGAAACCCTCGCCGCCGAGATCGAGCGCGAGCATAGCCTGCGCCAATCGTACGACCGGATCGAACACGCCTCGGAGCTGTTCCGCCCGATCGTGGCAGCCAAGGATGTCGCCGGCGATGAAAGCGGCCCGCGAAGGCAGATTGCCCGTACGGTCCTCGACAGCGTCGCGCCCCAGCTCGACTTGTCCTTTGCTGCTGCCGTCTACGGTCTAGGAGGGTTGTTCCTCGGCTCGCTGATCGGCGAGCTGCTGACCGCTGCTTTGATCCCGCGGCACCGCGTTGCGAGGTGATCGGCTCAGGCGGCTTTGTTCACGTTTCGACCAAGCGCCTGCTCAATCGCGCGGGCCAAGTCGACCTGTCGATACGGTTTTGCCAGCATCGGCAGACCCAAATTCTCGATCTCGTGTACGTTCCCCGAATTGCCGACAGCGGGAACGTTGCTCGCCACAAAGCCCGAGGTGAGGATGACCGGGAGGGACGGCCGGCGCGCGTGCAGCGCATGGACAAGGTCCGCGCCGCTCATGCCGCCGGCCATCACCATATCCGTCAACACAAGATCGATCTCGGCCGAGTTTGCAGCGAGGTCCAGGGCTTCCTGACCGGTTGCCGCTGCCATCGTTCGGTATCCCAGGTCCTTGAGCCGTTCGATGACCAGGCTGCGTACATCGACGTCATCCTCCACCACGAGGATCGTCGCGCTCGCGATCGCGTCCGGCACCGTGACGTCGCGCTCGGGATCCGATTCCCCGCGAGACTGCTCGCGCGGTAGATGGATACGCACGCGTGTTCCGGCACCTGGAGAACTCTCGATCGTCAGAAACCCCTGGGACTGGCTTACAAAACCATAGACCTGCGACAGCCCCAGGCCAGTGCCTTGACCGGTATCCTTTGTCGTGAAGAAGGGTTCGGTCGCGCGGCTTAAAACCTCGGGTGGCATGCCGATGCCTGAGTCGGCAACCTCAACAAACACATATGCAATTGGCCTTGCATCGGAATGTCGGCTCGCGGCCCGCGCGTCGAGAGCGACATTTCCGGTGCGAAGGGTAAAGGTGCCGCCATTTGGCATCGCATCACGCGCGTTGATCGCGAGGTTGAGCAGTGCCGACCCAAACTGAGCCGGATCTATGTGGCAGGCACCTGCAGCCGGCTCGAGTTGGAACTCTTTTTCGATTGCGTCGCCGAGTATTTGACCGGCGAGAACATCAAATTCCGCGATCAGCTCATTTATCGGTCGTGTCTCAGGCCGCAAGGCCTGCCGTCGAGCAAAGGCTAGCAACTGCGAGGTCAGCTGTGCCCCGCGCGCGGCTCCCTTCTGGGCCGTAGCCACCATACGTGCCAGCCGCTCATTTCTGGCCACCTCGTTCCCAATCAGCTCGAGGCTACCTGCGATCAGCGTCAAGAGATTGTTGAAATCGTGCGCAACGCCGCCGGTCAACTGGCCGACTGCCTCCATCTTCTGCGACTAGCGCAACGCGTCTTCGGCCCGCTGGCGTTCGGCAACCTCCGCCGCAACGCGTTGCTCGAGCTCTTCGTTCAACCGCCGCAACTCGTCTTCGACACACCGCCGCCCTAAAGCGACCCCGAGCAAATTCGCGACCCCCTGGAGAAAGTCGATGTCGTGCTCACAGAATGCACCCGGCGCTTTGCTGTCGGCCTCTAGGACACCAAAAGGTTTGCCATCTCCGTCGAGAATGACATTCACTGCGCGTTCAACTCCGTGCTCAGCGAGCAGTTGGGGCGTGCGAAATCGAGTTTCCTGGGAGAGGCAGTTCGTAATGACTGGTTTGCCGGTATGCAAAGCGTAGCCGGCAGGCGATTCGAGATCGGCGCCGACCGTCGCGTGTCCAACAACACCCGAATGCCAACCTATCCCGGCGCGCACGAGAAGCCGGTTCTCGCTTGGCAAATATTCCAAAACCTTGCAGTAGCGAACTTGAAGCCCCAAAGCGCAAAGCCGCGAGGCTTCCGAGAACAACATATCGAGGATCGCATCGGAGAGCGCCCTACGTCCGATCTCGGCTAATAGAGCCTGCTGGTGCAGTCGCCGCTGAAGCTCGTCAATCGGCGGGCCATCAGTCATGTTAAAGCGACCCCCCACCTCGACGATGGCCAAAACCGTTTTGCCCGCGCACGGATACCGACTAGGAAACGGTCGGGTGGGACCGCTAGTTCCGGTGTACAAAATCAACAACCGGACACGCCCCAATTCGGCGGTGCACCTTGATGCCGGCGGCGGATAATATACTCCGGACCCCGGCGCGCTGCTCATCGGCGATCGTCAGGCGCCCCGGCAAAATCGGCGCCGCCGCCCCCCTGAACCGTGATCAGGCATTCGGCACGACGCCGCGGCAGGATAGCGCGACCGCGACGAACGAGCGCTCGCCATCAGGGCGGCCGCTGAGATAGGCCGATCGCAGATGGCTCTTGAGGCGATCGCGCCGGGGATCGTCGAGGGTCGCGACATAGGCGCCGAGCGCGCCTTCGCCGCTCGCAAACGGCTCCCAGTAATCGGCAAAGTCGGCGAAATCCATGCGGATCATCAATGATCGCTGATCGATGTCGATCAGACCGGCCTCGGCCCACATCCGCCCGAGCGCGCCGGGCATATAGACCGGGCGGCCCATCGTGCGATCGCGTGCTTCGGCCGCCGCTTTGTCCAACGCCGCGGCGGTGTCCCACAGCATGCGCTGGCTCGGCGAGCCGCCGGGCGAGTCCCAGAACGCGGCGGCGACCACCCCGCCCGGCGTGTGACCCGCCGCATCTCGGCCACCATCAGCTCGGGCCGCGGTATGACCGCGGGGAGCACCAGCATCGACAACGCGCGGTCGAAGCTCGCATCGGCAAAGCGCAGCGCGCAGCCGTCGCCCTGCTCGAGAGTAATGCGCGGGTCGGTATTCTTGGCCTTTGCCGCGGTGAGATAGATCTCGGAATGGTCGATCGCCGTCAGTCGCGCAAGCGCCGCCTTCTGCGGCAGCGTGAAAGTCAGGCTGCCGGTGCCGCAGCCGATCTCGATCACCTTTTCGTCGTCAGCGATGCCGGCATGCTCGATGAAGAGCGGCGCCAAGCGCCGGCTCCAGCGGCCCATCAATTGTTCATAATTGCCGGCATCGCGCGCGTTGAACATCGACGGCATGTTGGCTCCTCGGCTGCGATCGCTACACTGCAGGCGAATTGACACGCGGACAAGCACCGAGGCAGGATCTAGGCCTTCGTTTGGGGGAGAGCATCGTGACCCGTGTTACCCGGTGTGCGGCCGTCGCCGCGATGGTGGCGGCGAGCGCTTTGGTGTCTTCCGCCCTCGCCAACACGATCACGTTCGAGACGGCCCCCCTGGACCAGGGGTTCACCGGTCCCGTGACCGAAGACGGGTTCACCTATTCGACGCTGAGCGGCGGCCTCTTCGTAAATGGCTTCGGTAATCCGGGCCAGGATATGGAGCCGGAAACCGTCGGAGGCGGTGTGCTGAAGATTGTCTCAGCCACTGGCGGCGACTTCGATTTTAACGCTCTTGATTATTCAGTCTGGAGTATATCCGGCACCGGATCTCAAACACTTGTGGTCAAAGGGCTTCTCGGTGCATCGACTGTCGGGATGGATACATATACCCTCCCCGGCACTAGTATGTCCCGTACACTAACTGGACGACGGAACTCGCATCCGTATTGGCCGGCAAGACCCTCTCCGAGCTCGATATCGCCTTGGCCGCCGGAGAGCCTCCTTTTACTGAAAACATCGACAATGTTGTGCTGACGCCGGTAGCGACGCCCTAGCCGGCGTCGCGCTGCTCGGAGCCGGCGTTCTAGCCTTCGGTTGGGTTCGCCGACGGCGCAAAACGGCGTAACATTATTAACCCTTTTTGTCACCCCCGCGCATCCCAGGGACGGCCCGCCAGGGCCGGCCGCCCGGACAGGGGTTCAGGGCCACCGCTCGTCGCCCGCGCTGGGTTCCCGCTTGCGCGGGAACGACGATCTCATCAGGTCGGATAGATCTTGAGCGGTCCACTGCGAGCCTGATCTCCTTACGGGGTCCGCCGACGCCAATCGGCGGGCGCTTGACAGGCGGGTCCCAGGACGCTACGAGACGTCCATCGTGGTGATTTGAGCCGACCGGCTTGCGGCCACGTAAAACAAACCGCTAAAAGGTCGTGAGTTCTGAAAGGAGCCCTGGCCCGCGCGGGACCGGGGTTTTTTGATGCTCCGATCGGCGCGGCCATGAACTGGAGAGACCCGCCGATGACCAAGCCTGTCCTAGCCCCCGGCCTCGCCGACAATGTCGCACCCGCGACGATCCTCGTCCGCGGCGGTGCCACGCGCAGCCCCTATGACGAGACCTGCGAGGCGTTGTTCCTGACCTCGGGCTTTGTCTACGACGATGCCGCGGCAGCGGAGGCGGCGTTTGCCCAGGAGGGCTCACGCTACGTCTATTCGCGGTACCGCAACCCGACAGTGGCGATGTTCGAGGAGCGGTTGCGGCTGCTCGAAGGGGCGGAGGCCTGCCGCGCCACCGCGAGCGGCATGGCAGCGGTGTTCGCGGCACTCCTCTGCCGATTGCACGCCGGCCAGAAGGTGGTGTCGAGCCGGGCTTTGTTCGGCTCGTGCCATTACATCGTCGCCGATCTGTTGCCGCGCTGGGGTATCGAGACCGTGCTCGTCGACGGGCGCGACCTCGGCGCCTGGGAGGCGGCACTTGCCGGCGGTGCGGCGCTGGCTTTTTGCGAAAGCCCGTCGAACCCCGCGATGGAGATCATCGATATTGTCGAGGTTGCTCGGCTGACGCACCGCGCCGGTGGCCTACTGATTGTCGATAACGTTTTCGCGACCCCTCTGCTACAGAGGCCGCTCCGGCTCGGCGCCGATGTAGTCGTCTATTCGGCGACCAAGCACATCGACGGCCAGGGGCGCTGTCTCGGTGGTGCCATCCTGGCCTCGGAGAAATTCATCAAAGATGATCTCGGCCTGTTCTACCGGCACACCGGGCCATCGCTCAGCCCGTTCAACGCCTGGCTGCTGCTTAAAGGGCTAGAGACACTCGAGCTCCGCATCGATCGGCAGTGCCGCACCGCCGCGGCGATTGCGAGCTACCTCGAAAACCACCCGAATATCACGCGGGTGCTCTACCCGGGTCTGCCGAGCCACCCGCAATACGCATTAGCGCGGCGGCAAATGGCACAGGGCGGCGGCCTCGTCTGCTTTGATGTCGCTGGCGACAAGCAGGGCTGCTTCCGCTTTATGGATGCGCTGCGGCTCGTCGACATCTCGAACAATCTCGGCGACTCGAAGAGTCTCGTCACCCATCCGGCGACAACGACACATTCGCGCCTCAAGGCCGAAGCGCGGGCCGAACTCGGCATCGGCGATTCGCTGGTGCGCTTTTCAGCTGGCTTGGAAGCCGAGGCCGACCTGCTCGACGACATCGAACGGGCGTTGAGCACCATATAGCTATGTAAATATGTATAATAATTCCTATTGACATAAATAATATGCTATAATCAACTGAACCACATCGTAGGATGGGGGTTCGCTCTCACCTCGCCTGCAAAGAGGGGGACGATGTGGCTCCACTCGAATCGATATCGAAGGCCGAGGCGGTCAAGCAGCAGAGCCGCCAGCTGCGCGGTCATCTCGCCCGGGATCTGGCCGACACGGCGGCCCCCTTCGACAAGGAAGGCTATTCGCTGCTCAAATTCCACGGCGTCTATCAAGGCTACGACCGCGACAGCGCTACCGAATTGAAGCAGCGCGGCGAGAGCAAAGCCTGGCAGTTCATGGTGCGGGTCCGCATTCCCGGCGGACGGCTCACCGCCAGCCAGTATCTCGCCCTCGACGCGCTCACCGACCGATACGCCGACGGGTCATTGCGGATCACCGCTCGTCAGAGCATCCAATTTCACGGCGTCGTCAAGGCCGGGCTCAAACCGGCGATCGGCAAGATCAACGCGGCATTGCTGACGACCCTCGCCGCCTGCGGCGATGTCGTGCGCACAGTGACGACAGTTCCGGCGCCGATCCGCGACCCGGTCCATCGCCGGCTCGAAGCCGACGCTCGCCGTTTGTCGACCTACTTGCTGCCGCGCACCCGCGGTTATCACGAGATCTGGGTCGAGGGTGCCCCCTGGCGGGAAGACGCCGGTGCGACGGAGGAGCCGGACCCGCTCTACGGCGAGCGTTATCTGCCACGCAAATTCAAAGCCGGCCTCGCGATCCCCGAGGACAACACGATCGATGTTCTGACCAACGACCTCGCGATCGTGGCACTGTTCGAGGGCGACCACCCGGCCGGCTACAATTTCCTGCTCGGCGGCGGTCACGGGATGACCCACAACAATCCCAAGACCTATCCGCGGCTCGCCACGCCGGTGGCTTTCGTCGAGCCGCAGGATCTCCTCGAAGCGGCCGCCGCGGTGGTGCGGCTGCATCGCGATCACGGCGACCGCGGCAACCGCCGCCACGCCCGTCTCAAATACGTGATCGCCGAGAATGGCGAAGAGTGGGCGCGCCGGCGCCTCGAGGAATATCTCGGCAAAAGGCTCAAGCCGTGCCGGGAGATGCCGGCTTTTACGGTTCCGGATCACCTCGGCTGGCACGAGCAGGGCGACAGGAGGCTCTACCTCGGCATCCCGGTGTCGAGCGGACGAGTCGTCGACGGTGCGCAATCGCGGCTTCGCACGGCATTGCGCGAGATCGTCGAGCGGTTCGGGTGCGACCCGATCCTGATGCCAAGCCAGGACATCATCCTGAGCGAGATCCGTCCGGAAGACCAGGGCGCGATCGAAAGCCTGTTGCGTCAGCATCGTGTGCGACTCGCCGGGGACATAACACCGGCCGAGCGCTGGACGCTCGCTTGCCCGGGTTTGCCGAGCTGCGGGCTGGCGCTGACCGAGGCCGAGCGGGTTCGCGACGACATCGTGGCCGCAGTCGAGACCCGGCTGCGCCATTACGGGCTCGAGCGGGAGCGCCTCAGCATCCGCATCACCGGCTGCCCGAACGGCTGCGCGCGGCCCTACACCGGGGATATCGGCATCGTCGGCCGCATGCCGGGTTTCTACAGCTTGTATGTCGGCGGCGATTTCGCCGGCACGCGGCTCAACAACCTGGTCACCGACAAGGTGCCGTTGAATGCGATAGCCGAGACGCTCGATCCGCTGTTCGAACTGTTCTCGTCGTCTCGAATTGCCGGCGAAGGCTTTGGCGATTTCTGCCACCGCATCGGGGGGCCAGCCCTGCAGCTAGCGCTCGCCGAGCGCCGCGGAGGCGCGGCTTAGGCTCTTCCCAGCGGCCCCTTCGGCCGATAACCTGAACCCAGCTGGTTCTGGTTGGAGGCAGGTAATGACGGTAATCGGACTAATCGCTCAGGGCACGATGGGGTCCGGCGTCGGCCGGCGGCTACGCGAAAGCGGGGCGGAAGTCCGCACTCTGCTGTCGGGGCGGAGCCCGGCGAGCGCCGAGCGCGCGCGAGCGGCCGGCATGATCGCCGCGGCGGACGAGCGCGCTCTTCTCGATGGCGCCGATTTCTTTCTGTCGATCCTGCCGCCCGGCGAAGCCGAGCCGCTCGCACGCCGCTTGGCCCCAACCCTCGCATCGCTCGGCGCCAAGCCGATCTATATCGACTGCAATGCGGTCAGCCCGCAGACCGCGATCCGCATCGGCGAGATTATCGCGCCGACTGGCGCCGATTTCGTCGATGCCGGGATCATCGGCGGGCCGCCGCGGCCCGGCTATAGCCCGGCGATTTACGCCTCGGGTCCGACCGCAGGACAGACCGCGGTGTTGCGCGATTGGGGCATCGATTGGCGGGTCATCGACGGTCCGATCGGCGCTGCCTCGGGCGTCAAGATGTCCTATGCCGGGATCACCAAAGGCACGACCGCAATCGCCGCCGCGATGCTACTCGGCGCGGCGCGCTTCGGCTGCGCCGAAGCCCTGATCGCCGAGCTCTCGTCCAGCCAGCCGCAAATGCTCGCGCGGATGCGGAACAGCATCCCCGGGATGTACGACAAGGCCTATCGCTGGGTCGCCGAGATGGAGGAGATCTCCGATTTTCTCGAAAAGAACCCGCCGTCGCACGACATGTACGCGGCGATTGCTCGGCTCTATGACTATCTCGCGGCGGCGCACGCCGAGGCACAACCCGGTCGCGACAACGCAATCCGTACTCTCGACCGCGTCCTCGGGCGCAGCTGAGACTTTTGCTTCCGGGCCCGTTTTCGCGGAGCGGGGAGGGCGGCCCGGACGGCCCGCTCTGGGCTATTCCGGGTATTGCTATTAAAGCGAAAAGGCATCAACAGAAACGAATGATTCTCGCTGCTTCAGCAATTATCTCGCATTTGACAGGTAACTGACGAAAAATTTCGGGCAATCTGACGCTTTCGCTGACCTATTTCCGACGCCTGCTGTGTTACAAACCGTTACAGGTAATCGCAAACGTTAACAGGTATATATGAGCATATCATCGTGTTTGGCGTGCACAAGACCCCGGTTCGAAGCCGCTCTCGAAGGCGAGCCGCCATCGAGCGAGTGCTCCCATTGCCTCGAGCCGGTGTTCGGACCCGGGTGGTGGTGCGATAATTGTAATATTTGTGCTTTCCCCGATATGATTCTCGATGCCGATTTTGAGCCCGAGCCTCTCGAATCCGACGGCGACGAGGAGCCCGACGACGATTTGAGGTGAGCGTAGCTCCGGGGGTCCCTCCCTCCTCGGGCACAACTCCCTCGCTCCAAACTGGGGCGAGAGATCCTTACTGCGCGACCGGATGCCCGGCCAGGTGCTCGAGCACCCGCACCAGCCCCGAGTGATCCCAGCCTTTGCCGCCGAGTGCAGCGGCGGCGTTGAACAGCTCCTGCGTCGTCGCCGTATTCGGCAATGAGAGGCTGAGAGCGCGCGCGCCCTGCAGGGCGAGGTTTAGATCCTTCTGGTGCAGCTCGATACGGAAGCCGGGGTCGAAGGTGCGCTTGATCATTCGCTCGCCATGGACTTCGAGGATCCGTGACGAGGCAAAGCCGCCCATCAGCGCTTGTCTGACCTTGGCGGGATCGGCCCCGGCGCGCGAGGCGAACAAGAGCGCCTCGCCGACCGCTTCGATGGTCAGCGCGACGATGATCTGGTTTGCCACCTTGGTGGTCTGGCCGTCGCCGTTGCCGCCCACCAAGGTAATGTTCTTACCCATCAGCTCGAACAGCGGCTTGACCTTGGCGAAGGCGCGCTCGGGCCCGCCGACCATGATCGTCAATGATGCCGCCTTGGCGCCGACCTCACCGCCCGAAACCGGCGCATCGAGGTAATGACAGCCTTTCTTGTTTATTTCGGCGGCGAATAGCTTGGTTTCGATCGGCGAGATCGAGCTCATGTCGACGACGATCTTCCCCGCCGACAGCCCCTCGGCAACACCGTTGGGATCGAACAGCACGCTTCGGACATCAGGCGTGTCCGGGACCATCAGAGTGACGATCTCGGACCGCTCGGCGATCGCCCTCAAGCTGTCGCAGACGGTGGCGCCAGCCTCGCGGACATCCGCCGGCAACCGACGCTTGCCGTAGACAAAGAGCTCGTGTCCGCCCTTGATCAAGTTGAGGGCCATCGGATGGCCCATAATTCCGAGCCCGACAAAACCGACCTTCATGACCCCTCCTGGCCGCCTGGTGTGCCGCGATCGGCGCACACTGCACCAGTTTCGGGCGTCGCCTCAAGTCGGGCGGGCGACCGGCTGACGCAAGAGGTGGTAGCTTACGGCAGGAGCCTCTCGCGGGGAGGGTCTTGCCAATTCCCGGTTAATTCCCGGTTAGCCGCTTCGGTTCCCGGTTTTGCCGCCACAGAATTCCCGCTTCCCATAGACGGGAATTACCTCGTAAGTCTCTGAGAGAAATAAGATTTTGTGATCTCTTTCGCACTAGAAGACGCCTTTTTTCCCGGTTTTTCCCGGCAAAACCGGGAAAGGCGAGGATGACGGCTGAGGTCCGCGAGCGGCGGCACCGCGGGTCACAGCCTCCACAGTTCGGTGCAGCTCTTCCCCTAGGGATAGGGTGGGCGGTGCAGACCCGCGGGCGAGATCGTAAAGATCTCGTAGCCCGTCGCGGTCACCCCGATCGTGTGCTCGAACTGCGCCGAGAGCGAGCGGTCCTTGGTAACCGCCGTCCAGCCGTCGCTGAGAATTTTGACCTCCCAGCGGCCGGCGTTGATCATCGGTTCGACCGTAAAAAACATACCTTCCCGCAGTACGGGGCCGTCCTCGGGGCGGCCGTAATGCAGGATCGAAGGGGCATCGTGAAAGACACGTCCGACGCCATGACCGCAAAAGTCGCGCACCACCGAAAACCGATGGCTCTCGGCGAAACGCTGGATCGCGTCGCCGATCGCGCCGATGCGGATGCCGGGCTGCACAACGGCGATGCCGCGCAGCAGCGCCTCGTACGTGACGTCGACCAGCCGTCTCGCCTTGACCGCGATCCGCTCACCGACAAAAAACATGCGGCTGGTATCGCCATGCCAGCCATCGAGGATCGCCGTCACGTCGATGTTGAGGATGTCGCCTTCCATGAGGCGCCGACCGCCCGGGATGCCGTGGCAGACGACGTGGTTGATCGAGGTGCAGATCGATTTTGGGAAGCCGCGATAATTGAGCGGTGCGGGAATCGCGCCGTGGTCGACGATGAAGCCGTGACACAGGCGGTCGAGCTCGCCGGTCGTGATCGCGGGACGGACGTGAGGGGTGATAAAGTCGAGCGTCTCGGCGGCGAGAATTCCGGCCTGCCGCATGCCCTCGAATGCTTCGGGACCGTGGATCTTGATCCGGTTGTCGCGAGCCTCCGAGGGCGCGAGGCCCATCATTAGGCGCGGCGGTATATCCGTTGCGGTCCGCATGGTCTCCAGGACTTTAAGGTAGGGGTTTACTCGCTTCAGGGCAATCCTCGTCGGGTTGTGCTGCGGCATGGGTTTCCCTATGAAGGGCGCCACACGGAGCACCGACAAAGCCGAGGAGAGAATGGACACGAGCGACACCGAGCGCAGGATTGTCACCGCCTGTGTCCTGATCATCGGCAACGAGATCCTGTCGGGACGCACGCAGGACGCCAATCTCGCCTTCCTCGCCCGCGGGCTCACTGAGCTCGGCATCAGGCTGCGTGAAGCGCGGGTGATCCCCGACGATGCCGGCGTGATCGTATCGACGCTCAACGCGGCGCGGCCCGTCTTTGACTATGTCTTCACCACCGGCGGGATCGGCCCGACCCATGACGACATCACAGCGCAGTGCGTCGCCGACGCCTTTGAGGTGCCGCTGATCGTGCACCCTGAAGCCAAGCGGCTACTCGAAACTCACTACCCGCCCGGACAATTGAACGAGGCGCGGCTGCGGATGGCAATGGTTCCGGAGGGCGCGGTGTTGCTCCCCAACCCGATCTCGCGCGCACCCGGTTTCCGGATTGGCAACGTATTTGTCTTGCCCGGGGTACCGAGCATCATGCAGGGGATCTTCGAGCAGCTTAAGCACCGCCTCGTCGGCGGGACCAAAATGCTCAGCCGCAGCATCAGCTGCCACCTCGCCGAGGGCACGCTGGCCAAGGACCTCGGCGCATTGCAGGCGCGTTATCCCGACCTAGAGATTGGCTCCTACCCGTATTTCCGGCGCGGCGATTTTGGTGTGACTCTAGTGCTGCGCGGCACCAAAAAAGCACAGCTTGCCGCCGCGGTCGAAGAGCTCAACGCGTTGATCCGCGCCCTCGGCGGGGACCCCCAGGAAGGGTTGAGCGAGGCCTAGCCAACACCCTCCCGGACTTGGCAAAGGGTGACCCGTCCGGGTTCCCGCTTTTCGCGCCGCAGCGCCGGTTGTAAGCTAGCCGCTTCCGCACGACGCGCCGCAGAGCAGCGCGTGAAATGACAACACAAAACCGACGCCCCCCAGATCATGGACATCTACCTGCCGATCGCTGAGGTGTCGGTCGACGTGTTCGTCCTGCTCGGGCTCGGCGGAGCTGTTGGTTTTCTCACGGGCGTTTTCGGGGTGGGCGGCGGCTTCCTCATCACCCCGCTCCTGATCTTCATCGGCGTCCCGCCGACCGTCGCCGTCGCCTCATCGGCGAACCAGCTGGTCGGAGCTTCGGTCTCGGGCGTGCTCGTACATTGGCGACGCGGCAATGTCGATTTCAAGATGGGGTACGTGCTGTTGGCCGGCGGTCTCGCCGGTTCGGTTTTCGGGGTGTGGGTCTTTACCTTGCTGAAACGGCTGGGACAGATCGAACTCACGATCTCCCTCTGCTACGTGGTGTTGCTCGGGACACTCGGCGCACTGATGATGGTCGAAAGCATCTACGCCCAGTTGCGACTGCATCGGCCAGGAGTGGGGCGGCGTAAGCTACATCAGCACAATTGGATGCACGGGCTACCGCTGAAGGCGCGTTTCCGCCGGTCGAAGCTATATATCAGCGCGCTGCTGCCCATTGGACTGGGTTTTGTGGTCGGCGTGTTCAGCGCAATTCTCGGGATCGGCGGAGGGTTCATCATGGTGCCTGCGATGATTTACATGCTCGGCATGCCAACCGCAGTAGTACCGGGGACCTCGCTGCTGCAGATCATCTTCGTCGCCGCGAATGTGACGCTACTGCAGGCCTATACCAACCGCACGGTCGACGCCGTTCTCGCCCTCGTACTCCTCGTCGGCGGTGTCATAGGCGCCCGGATTGGCAGCCGTTTTGGAACCCGGCTCCGCGGCGATCAGCTTCGCCTCCTGCTCGCTCTGCTGGTGCTTGCGGTCGCCGCGAAGCTTGCCTTCGACCTGACCGTTCGCCCGTCGGATCCCTATTCCATTGCGTGGGAGAAGACGTGAGCCGAAGCCCGGCAAAAATGTATCCGGGATCGCATCGGATCAGCGCTCGCCCCAGCAAGCTGGCGGAACGCGCCTACAGCCGGCACTTCAGATTCGTCGCTTTGATATTGTTTTGGGCCGCGCCGGCACACGCCGAAGCCCTAGTCGCTGATCTCACCGATCACTTGATCGCAATCACGACCGGCTTTACCGGCGCCTCAGTCGTGCTGTTTGGTGCAATCGATGGCCCCGGAGATGTCGCGGTCGTTGTCCAGGGCCCGGACCGCGAGATGACGGTTCGGCGTAAGAGCCGCATTGCCGGCATATGGGTGAATTCTCAGGAGGTAATCTTCGCCAACGTCCCGAGCTTTTATTTCGTCGCTGCCAGCCGGCCGCTAGAAGAGATTGTTTCGCCAGCTACAGCGGCGTTCTATCGCCTCGGCGTCACGAATCTGGAAATGAAGCCCGGGGGAATGACGCCGCCGCAAGTCGTCGACGAGTTCGTTTCAGCCCTCGTCCGAACCCAACGGCACGCAAGATTGTTCTCAGATTCCGTGAGCAGGGTTAACTTCATCGGCGAACGGCTGTTTCGAACGACGATCGAGTTTCCCTCAAACGTGCCGACCGGGACCTATCTCGTTCAGGTCTTCCTGGTCCGCGACAAGGACGTCGTCGGTGGCCAGACGACCCCCCTCGTGGTCTCGAAGGTGGGCATCGACGCCGACGTCTTCGGCTTTGCCGGCCGGCAGCCTGCGCTCTATGGAGCAATTGCGGTGTTGACCGCGATGGTGGCAGGATGGCTGGCGAGCCTACCATTTAGAAGCGCCTGATCCGTGCGCGGATCTGGCGGAGGGATGGCCCAATGGAGCGGACCGCAAACCTGCGCGTCTTTCTCGTTGTGGTTGACGAATCTAAGGAGCTTCAGGCGGCGCTGCACTACGCCGCGCGCCGCGCAGCACACACTGGCGGGCGAATCGCGCTTCTATATGTAATCGAGCCGTCGGAACTGCAGCATTGGATTTCGATCGAGAATCTCGCGCGGGAGGAACGCCGCGAGGAAGCCGAACAGCTGATGCAACGGCTCTGCGAGCAAATCGCCCCGATCGCTGGCACGATACCGATTGTCTATATCCGCGAGGGTGACCGTCGCGACCAGCTGCTGGCCTTGATCGCGGAAGAGCCGAGTATATCGATACTCGTGCTCGCAGCTGGAACCGGACCAGAAGGACCGGGGCCACTCATCACGTATCTGACCGGCAAGCCCGCCGCCCGCCTTCGTATTCCGATCACTATCGTCCCTGGCGGCCTCACCCTAGAGCAACTCGACGCTGTCAGCTGAGGCGGCTTGGCGCTTTGGTTTTAATCGACCCCCGGTCATAACAATCGACGGTCTGCCGAGGGTTGATTCATCGTGCCAAACCACCAAGCTAAGATGAGCAACTAGTTTCGCCTTGGGAGCCATCGATGTTCATCCAGACCGAACAGACCCCTAATCCGGCCACCCTAAAATTCTTACCCGGTCGTGTGGTTATGGCTTCGGGCACGGCAGACTTTCCGGACGCGGAAATGGCAGCGCGGCTATCGCCGCTGGCGGAACGGCTCTTTGCACTGCCACAGGTAAGGGGCGTCTTCCTCGGCGCGGACTTTATTACGGTGACGAAGGACGCCGAGGGCGATTGGCACCAGCTGAAGCCGGCGATCCTGGCGATAATCATGGAGCACTTTACCGCGGGACGGCCGGTGGTGCTTGTCGGGGCCGCCGACAGCGCGTTCGCGGAAACGCAGCAAGAAGACCAAGATGAAGTCGTTTCCCAGATCAAGGAGCTGCTCGAGACACGGGTCCGCCCCGCAGTCGCACAAGATGGCGGAGACATAATCTTTCACGACTACGAGGACGGCGTAGTTTATCTCCACATGCAGGGATCGTGCTCAGGTTGCCCAAGCTCGACTGCAACTCTGAAGGCAGGAATTGAAAACATGCTTCGGCACTACATCCCCGAGGTCGTCGAGGTGCGGGCTGTCTGAGCTGCCTTTACCGGCACCCTGCCTACATCGGTGTCGCAGACTCGGGTAGGTGCCGCAAGCGAGTTTCAAGAACCTGCGAAGAAGAAGAGGATGTTACCGCACCGGCAAAGGGCGATGAGGTGGTTAACCCTGATCCCCATAGGGATCACTTAGCGACGTGGTATGAGGGCGGGATCAAGGGATCCGATTGTGCTGGCGCTCGATTCGGCGGGGTCGGGATGCTCGGTGCTGGTTGCCGCAGGTGGGACTATCCTCGCTGCTGAGTGGTGTGCGACGCCGCGCGGCCAGGCCGAGAGACTGCTCCCAATGGTAGATGCCGTGATGCGCAAGTCGCGGTTGTCCCCGTCGGCGCTCGACATCTTAGGGGCGACGATCGGACCTGGCAGTTTCACCGGCATCCGCATCGGTCTTGCGGCCGTGCGCGGAATCGCGCTCGCTACCGGCGCACATACGGTTGGCGTGACGGGTTTCCAAGCTGTAGCCGCTGGTCTTGCCTCACAGGCTCACGAGCGGGGCGCCGGTTTCCTCCTCGTCGCCCTCGAAAGTCTCCGGGAGGACCTTTACATCCAGCTCTTCGATCACGCGTACCGCCCCCTTGTTGACCCGATGGCAGCGATGCCGGCAGCGCTTAACGAATCGCTCAGCGGCCTCATCGGCACGGCACCGCTCGTCGTCGCTGGCGATGCGGCCCAGCGCGCCGTAGATATGCTCTTGCACCGCGCTTCTACGATCGTCATCGAAAGATCTGCGCCCGATGCAGCCGGCGTCTTGCGAGCGGTGCTCCGCCTCGCGCCCACGGGCGAGAGTCGCGTCAAGCCATTGCCGCTGTATTTGCGGCCACCCGACGTCACGGTTTCAAGGTCGCGCCAAGGGGCCGGCCAGTGAACTGCCGTTTCGAGCCACTGTCCAGAGTCATGGCCGACCCTGTGTCGATACTGCATTGTGCCTGCTTCCCCGAAGATCCATGGAACGCCCTGGCGATGGCCGAGATAATGAACATCACAGGTTTTTTTGGCCGAATCGCATGGGTCGATGAGGTCCCGGCCGGATTTGCCTTGGCTCTCGACCTCTCCGAGGAATGTGAGATCCTGTCGCTCGGCGTATCGCCTGGATGGCGGCGCGCGGGAATCGGCTCGGCCCTATTGGATTCCCTTTGCGCCGAGGGGCGCCTGCGCGGCGCTGAATCTATTATTCTTGAAGTCGCGGTGGATAATAGTGTGGCGCTTTCCCTCTACACCGGCCGAGGCTTTATCCCGGTTGCCCATCGCCGGAACTACTACCGCCGGACGAGCCGTCGCGGCGACGCCTTTGTCCTGCGGCGCGCGCTTACGGAGGTAACGATCCGGCTGTGAGCTTGGTAAGGCTTGCGCTTTCCTCTCGCCTTGTTAGCGACCGCGACAGACTGTTCTTGCGGCCGCGCGTACGATTTGAAGAAATCTGGCATTGACCGGATTGCCCCGTCGCGGATTGTTAATTATATTTGGAGATCGTACTCACGACGGGATCCTCAAAATGAACAACCCCGACCAAACCAGCGATTTGCTGGCGCTAACGACCGAAATCGTGGCCGCACACGTTTCCAACAATACGGTATCGGTGGGAGATCTGCCACAGCTGATCAACCAGGTATATAATTCGCTGGCGAATATCGGGAGCGCACCGCCGCCCACCGCAGAGCGCCCGCAACCGGCGGTCCCGGTCAAAAAGTCCGTCTTCCCAGACTATATCGTCTGCTTAGAGGATGGGAAGAAGCTCAAAATGCTGAAACGGCATCTGAAGACTGCATACAACATGACACCCGAGGCTTATCGTGAGCGCTGGGGTTTGACAACGGACTATCCGATGGTTGCCCCGAATTATGCGCGCCAACGCAGCCGTCTTGCAAAGGAAATCGGTCTCGGAACCCGGGCGCGGCGGCCCCGAGCCTGATCCGTGGGCCCCATGCGAGGGCCGCTACGCGGCCGGGAAGTTGCCATTCTCAGCCGTACCATCACCGTCCAGGACGTAGGCTCGTCTGTCGGTTTCAGGTACAATATGTCATAGCCATGCCACGGTGGACATGTGATGATCTCGCGGCTCGAGCAGCTCTGCCTTGACAAGGGTTTGAAGATGACGGAGCAGCGCCGAGTAATCGCTCGCGTGTTGTCAGAATCCGCTGATCATCCGGACGTCGAGCAGGTCTACCGTCGAGCCACCGCGATCGATCCGCGCATCAGCATCGCCACCGTGTATCGGACTGTGCGGCTGTTTGAAGAGGCGAGTATTCTGGCGCGACACGATTTCGGCGATGGGCGCTCCCGCTATGAGGAAATGCCGAGTGCTCACCACGACCATTTGATCGACTTGCAATCCGGTCGAGTGATCGAATTTCGCAACGAAGAGATCGAACGACTGCAGGAAATCGTTGCCGACGAGCTTGGCTACGAACTCGTCGGGCATCGGCTTGAACTTTACGCCGTACCGCGTAGCGGCAAACCGCGAGCCGGCACGGAATGATCTACGAGCGCGGTCGGAGGCAAGCTCCGCCGGCACAAACGATGTCGACGTCTTTGGCGATACAGTGCCACGTCCATCCTAAAGTCTACCGAGGGCTACCGGCGTGATCACCGGCACTGTGGTCGAGCAGCCCATTCTACCGATCGAAGTTCCGCCTCTAACCGAAGGCGCCGCTGCGCACGCCCGAGACCGCATCGTCGACATCCGATGTGGCCCGCTGCAAGTCCGGCTGGCGGAGACGGCCGCGGACATCGACGCCGTACAGGCGCTGCGTTACCGGATATTCTATGAAAGCTTGGGAGCGCGGCCACTGCCCGAGATGTTGCGTCGAAGACGTGATTTCGATCGCTTCGATAATGACTGCGATCACCTTCTCGTCCTCGACCGCAGAAAAAGTAGGGGCAGCAACCCGGTTGTAGGAACCTACCGGCTGCTCCGGCGGGACGTGGCGCGGCGCCTCGGCGGCTTCTATTCCGCCGACGAATACGACATCGCGCCGCTTGTCGCCCATAAGGGGGGAATCCTTGAGCTCGGCCGTTCGTGTGTCGACGCTGCCTATCGCCAACGACCGGCAGTGCAGCTGCTGTGGAACGGGATCGCGGCCTATGTGTTTCATCATGACATCACTCTAATGTTCGGTTGCGCAAGCCTGCCCGGCACTAACCCTGACGCGCTTGCGACGCCACTCTCCTACCTACACTACTACCACCTGGCACCCTCGGCTCTGCGACCACGCGCGCTCAACGAACGCTACGTCGACATGCGCCGGCTCTTAATCGGCGCGATCGACCCGGCGCGAGCTCTTGCGGCACTCCCTCCTCTTATCAAAGGATATTTGCGTCTTGGTGGGTTTGTCGGCGAAGGTGCCGTGATCGACGAACAATTTAATACCACCGATGTCTGCATTTTGGTCAAGACTGATTTAATCTCGGCTAAATACTCGCGTCATTACGAGCGGAAATGCAAGGATACTTGATCCAGCTCATCACATGAATTCTTCGCTCCTTAGGACAGGACGCCTTGCGCTCTACTTTGCGTGGACGCTAAGCCTAATGCCAATACAATGGGCCGGGTTAGGCTTAGGTTGCCGATGGGTCAAGACGCTACCTGCCTTTTATCATCGCTGGTGTTGTCGAATACTTGGGTTTCGCGTCCGCCTGATCGGAACACCCACGGATCAGCGCCCCGTGTTGTTTGCGGCAAATCACGTCTCATACACTGACATCACGATTCTTGGCTCGCTAATTCCCGGCTCGTTCATCGCCAAAGCGGAGGTGGCCAAGTGGCCGTTCTTCGGCTCGCTCGCCAAATTGCAGCGCACAGTCTTTGTGGATCGGCAAATCCGCAGCGCCGGGATCCAGCGTGACATAATATCCGAAAGACTGGTCAGCGGCGATGTGCTGATCCTGTTTCCGGAGGGAACCAGCGGAGATGGTAATCGGCTGCTTCCGTTCAAGACTGCGCTGTTCGGTGCTGCGGAGAAAACCGGAAACATTAGAGCAGTCGTCGTTCAACCCGTTTCGCTTGCCTATACCCGGCTCGACGGCATACCGATCGGTCGGTTCCTCCGACCGTTTTTTTCCTGGTATGGGACGGTGGGTCTGGTGCCACATTTATGGAGCATGCTTGGGCTCGGCACGGTCGAAGTGTTAGTCCAATTCCATCCGCCAACATTTCTCGCCGATTGCGGGTCGCGCAAGGCGCTTGCGGGCTACTGTTACGCGCGGATCGCTGGCGGAATGGCCGGCGCGCTTTTCGGTCGACCCCAGCCAATGCCAAAGCCGCCGAGTGCAGCCATAAGTGGGGAATCCTCAACCACGGTGCCGAAGGCCGCAGCCTGATCATGCAATAAACCTCTTAAGAGAATGTGCAGGACTTGATGAAGGGCGTCTTTATCAAAACATACGGCTGCCAGATGAACGTCTATGACACCGCACGGATGATCGAACTCTTGGCACCGCTTGGCTTTCTTCCAGTAAAGGCGCCAAACGACGCGGATTTAACTATCCTTAATACATGCCACATTCGCGAAAAGGCGGCTGAGAAGGTGTATTCCGAACTCGGCAAGATCCACCAACTAAAGATTGCGAAAGCGCGTGGCGGCGGTAACATGATTGTAGCGGTCGGCGGTTGCGTCGCCCAGGCTGAGGGCGCCGAGATCCTCCGCCGGGCGCCGTTCGTCGATCTGGTATTCGGACCGCAGAGCTATCATCGACTGCCCGAACTGGTTGTTCGAGCGTTAGGGAAAGATGGCGCCAAGGTTCTCGATACAAACTTTCCCGCCGACCCTAAATTTGACTACCTGCCGGATGCTTCCGCGGCAAAAGGCGTGACCGCCTTCCTCACGGTTCAGGAAGGGTGCGACAAGTTTTGCAGCTTTTGCGTCGTTCCTTACACGCGTGGTGCCGAATATTCGCGTCCAGTGGCGAAGGTCTTGAGCGAGGCGCGTCAGGCCGTTGGAGCCGGGGTTCGCGAGATCACTCTTCTCGGCCAGAACGTGAATGCCTATCACGGGGAGGGTCCGGATGGCAAAGACTGGGGTCTCGGCCGACTCATACGGAGGCTGGCCGAGTTGCCCGGCCTCGACCGGATCCGCTACACGACCTCCCATCCAGGTGATGTCGATGATGGGCTTATAGCGGCGCATCGCGACGTGCCGCAGTTGATGCCTCTTGTACACCTTCCCGTGCAGAGCGGAGCGGACCGAATCCTGGCCGCGATGAACCGCCGGCACACGGTAGATGTCTACCGACGAACCGTTGATCGCTTGCGCTCGGCCCGATCCGATCTCGCCCTTTCCTCGGATTTCATCGTTGGTTTCCCTGGTGAGAGTGAAGAGGATTTCCTGGCAACCCTGGACCTCGCAGACGAGATTGGTTTCGTTCAGGCGTTCTCTTTCAAGTATTCCAGACGTCCCGGTACACCGGCGGCGGCAGCCGCGGGCCAAGTTCCGGAATCGGTGAAGTCCTATCGGCTCGATATGTTGCAGCTGCTGCTAAAAAAGCAACAGCGCGATTTCGACAAGGCCTGCATCGGACAGGTTCTTCCTGTACTCTTGGAAAGGCCCGGCAGATACGACGGACAACTCGTCGGACGCAGCCCCTATCTCCAAAGCGTCCACCTCGCGGCGCCGGGGCGGCTCGGCGAGATCGTTCCCGTGATTATTTCAGGCACTAGCGCCAATAGCCTCTCGGGCTCGCTCGTCCAAGCCGTCGAACAATGACTGTGCTCATCTCGGAAATGACTACTGTCGAACAGGTCGAAGGCCGTACCCAGCTGGAGTTTGACGACAATCTGCTGCTCCCTTTGCTTTACGGCGAGCGCGATCAGCACCTCGACCGGATCGAGCGACAACTCGGCGTTTCGGTTGTTACCCGTGGGAACCGGCTCGCGATCTCGGGCCCAGCCACGGCGACTGGAACGGCACAACTCGCGTTGTCTCAGCTTTACGACCGTCTCAAACGAGGTCAGGAGGTTAATCTTCCCGCGGTCGAGGCCGCCATTCGGCTCGCTGCGGCCGAACTCGCGGACAAGAGCCCCGCTCTTTGGCGCGAAGATACGGCCTTCCGCACCCGCAAACGGCGCATCGCCGCGCGTTCTCCAGGGCAGACGAGGTATATCAAAGCACTGCGCGAGAATGAGCTCGTGTTTGGGCTCGGACCTGCCGGCACCGGCAAGACCTACCTCGCAGTCGCCGCAGCGGTCGACCTCTTAATGACTGGACGCGTCGAGCGCATCATCCTTTCTCGACCAGCCGTCGAGGCTGGCGAACGGCTCGGTTTTCTTCCTGGGGATCTACGCGACAAGGTCGACCCGTACCTGAGGCCGATCTTCGACGCCCTGAACGACATGCTGTCGGCCGATCAACTCGCCAAGCGGCTAGGAACCGGAGAAATCGAGGTGGCGCCGATCGCTTTCATGCGCGGACGCACGCTGTCGCACTCATTTGTGATCCTCGACGAGGCGCAGAACACAACGCCGGTACAGATGAAAATGTTCTTGACCAGGCTCGGGGAAGCGTCACGCATGGTCGTGACCGGCGATCCGACTCAGGTGGATCTGCCCGCGGGAAGCCGCTCGGGTTTGACCGAGGCGCTGGAAACCTTGAGCGGCATCGATGGGATCGCCACTGTGCAGTTTACGGACGAGGACGTGGTCCGGCATGAGCTGGTCGCTCGTATCGTGCGCGCCTACGAGGCGCGTGAGGGGTCGGCACGCGCCGACAAACGGCTATGAAGCGTGCGGCAACAATACATATCGTCTCATCCTGCATCGGTTGGAAACGGGTTTGTCGGGACGCCGAACGGCTCGCTCGCGATACTGCTCGGGTCGCGCTGATCGATGGCCTTGCAGCTATGGGGTTTACATCGCCGACACCAGTCGAACTGGGGATCATGCTGACCGACGACGCCCAGCAGCTGCAACTCAATCGCAGGTACAGGGGGAAGCATGTTTCAACCAATGTCCTTGCATTTCGAGCCTGGGAACCTGGGATGCCTGCCCCACCCGGCGCCCCGTTTCTGCTCGGAGACGTTGTGCTCGCCTTTGAGACGGTGGCTCGCGAAGCCGACGAGCAGGTTAAGCCCTTCCGCGACCACGTCCGCCACCTGATCGTGCATGGCGTCCTTCATCTGCTTGGCTGTGATCATCGAAGAAAGGCCGATGCGATCAAAATGGAGCGGTTGGAAACTTCGATACTGGCCAAGCTGAAAGTTCCGGATCCCCATCGCGACATTAATTTGCCCATCGAACCTGAGCTTGTTTTTACATGAGCGATCCCGAGCCGCCCGAGGCCGGCGGCCAGGCTGAGCCAGATCGGTCGTTTGCGCGTCTTCGCAACTTCCTGAGGTTGATCAGGCGTCCGCGCGACGGTGAGAGCTTGCGCGAGACGATCGACGAAATGATCGAGGAACCCTACACCGAGGGTCCTCACCCTCTCAGTGCGCATGAGCGCGTCCTGATCGGCAATATTCTAAGAGTTCACAACCGAACGGCTTCGGATGTGATGGTGCCGCGCGTCGACATTGTCGCGCTCGATGTCGAGACAGCCTTACCTGAGGTGGTCAAATGTATGGTAGCGCAGGGCCATTCGCGGGTCCCCGTCTATCGCGAAACGCTCGATGATGTGATCGGCTTCATCCACGTCAAGGACGTGCTTGCTCAGGTCGCGGATCGACAGCAAACGACGTTGTCGCCGATCCTGCGCAAAGTGCTGTTCGTCGCACCCTCGCTGCCGACTCTCGACCTTCTCGTCCAGATGCGCCAAGCGCGAACCCACATCGCCATGGTGGTCGACGAGTTTGGCGGGATCGATGGGCTCGTGACGATCGAAGATTTGATCGAGGAGATCGTCGGCGAGATCGAGGACGAGCATGATGTGGCGGATAGACCCAGCCTAACCGAGCGCGCGGATGGCACGCTGATTGTCGATGCACGCACCCCTATCGAAATGCTGGAAGAGCGTCAAGGTACCCGATTGCGCCCGACTGCCGAACAGGAAGAGGTTGATACGCTCGGCGGGCTCGTCTCGAGCCTTGCCGGTCGTGTCCCGAAACGCGGAGAGGTTATCGCCCACCCATCGGGGATCGAATTCGAAGTGCTCGATGCCGATCCACGCCGGATAAAGCGGCTCCGCGTGCGCAGCCCGCCACCGGCGACCGGCGGCGGCGACGTGGCTGGTGTCTAGGCTTTCTTTCACCCGCGTCCAACCTGGGTCGCGGATCCATGCGCCACTCTGCCGTTTGGCCCACGAACTCGCGGGGTTATCCGGCTGGCGACGGTATGGGGTAGCCTTTTTGTTGGGCGTCAGCGCCGTCGCAGCACTGCCACCGGTGGATCTGAGCCCTTTACTCGTCGTCGCCTTCACAGGGCTTCTGTGGCTCGATGAAGGTAGCTTCGGACCGAGCGCCTCCTTTGGTCTCGGCTACGCCTTCGGCTTCGGGTTTTTCGTCGCGGGGCTTTATTGGATTTCGGGAGCGCTCTTTGTCGATATCGCTACCTTCTGGTGGTTGGTGCCGATTGCGGCTGCGGGGCTGCCCGCGCTGTTCGCACTCTATGCAGGCCTCGCCTTGCTCGCCACCAATCTCGCAAGCAAACATTTGCGATTGTCGGGGACTGCGCGGGTTTTCGGATTTGCGATCGCTTGGTCCGCCGCCGAGTGGCTCCGGGGCCATGCATTTACCGGGCTCCCCTGGAACCTGATCGGGTCGACGTGGTCCGGCGGTTTTCCGGGCGCGATCGCAGTCTTGCAGTGCGTAGCCTGGATCGGCATTTATGGATTGAGCTTTGTGACGGTGCTTGCCGCCTCATTACCCGCGCTCTCTGGGGCATCGTCTCTCGTCCCAATTTCGGAGTTCCGGCGCTGGATGCCGGCGATCGGCGCGGCGCTTTTGGTGCTTGTACCCGGCGTCTCGGGTGCGGTCCGGCTGGAAATGTCGCCAATTGCTACTGGCGAGATTTGGTTGCGCATCGTCCAGCCCTCGATTCCGCAGACGATGAAATGGGAGCCCGGCGCTGCGGAAAGTAATCTTCAGAGATTGCTCAATCTGAGCGCCGCAGCCTTACCTCGACCAATCGCTGCCATCATTTGGCCGGAGGCAGCAACTCCTTTCCTCCTTGAACGCGATGCAACGGTTCGGCGTGAGATCGCCGCCATCGTGCCCCAGCAGGGCTACCTCATTACCGGCGCGCTGCGGGGGAGCCCACCACCGGGCCCGGTGGTGCAGATCTGGAACAGCATCGAAGCGCTGAACGCCGATGGTGACGTCGTTGCTCGTTACGACAAGGCGCACCTTGTTCCGTTTGGCGAATACGTCCCGATTCGTGACGCTCTTCCGTTTAAGAAAATCACCGCCGGCACGATTGATCTTAGTGCCGGTCCGGGGCCCCGCACGATCGCGTTACCGCGCATGCCTCCCTTTGCTGCTGCGATTTGCTACGAGGTCATTTTCCCGGGTGCGATCGTCAATGAACACGAGCGCCCGGACTGGATCTTAAACCTCACCAACGACGCATGGTACGGTCGGAGCTCGGGTCCGTTTCAGCATCTCGCCAGCGCTCGGACGCGCACCGTCGAGGAGGGATTGCCGATGGTACGCGTCGCGAACAGCGGAATAAGCGCGGTGATAGACGCGGTCGGGCGGGTCCGGGCGCGCATCGATCTCGACACGATCGGTTACGCCGATGTCGCGCTCCCGGCCCCAGGCGAGCCCACACTCTACTCCCGCGCTGGCGACTGGCCCCTTTTCGTGCTCCTTTTGCTTGGCGCGCTCCCTGTCGTCCTGCGGTTTCGTTAAGGACTGCTCAACGGTCCTTGTGGGCAACAGATACTAACCCGGGGTCAGAACGATTTCTCCTGTGCTGAGTCGGTTGTTCATCGCGTACAATGGTGTACTCTATAACCTCAATCCGCTACCTTGTGAGGGCGATCGACCGAAGATGGCGATGCAGCAACAGACCCGGCGGCCGGGGCGCCGAAAGGGCGACAAGCCGAACCCAATCGACATTCATGTTGGCTCTCGTGTCCGGCTGCGCCGGAATATGCTCGGCTTGAGCCAAGAAAAGCTAGGCGAGGCTATTGGGTTGACCTTTCAACAGGTTCAAAAATATGAGCGGGGTGCCAATCGAATCGGGGCGAGTCGCCTACATGATTTGAGCCGCGTTTTGGATGTCCCTGTGTCTTTCTTCTTCGACGACATGGATCCGGTGCGCGCGCCTGCGATCCCTGCGGGCTTCGCAGAACCTGCCGCCGAAACTTTCGATTCCGATCCTTTGCGCCGGCGCGAGACGGTTGAACTGGTCAGCGCTTATTATAGGATTGACGATCCTGCCTTGCGCCGCCGCTTGTTCGAACTTGCGAGAGCATTGGCCGGCGGAGCAGAGCGCCCGTGAAATTTGTGACTTTGCTTAAGCGGAGCCCTATCGGGCTTGGGTCGGAAAGGTAGCGTAACACCGGTATCCTCCTCGGTATCTCGATCTCTTCAGGAAAGGCAAACTTTTGCCCAGCCGCGATTTTGTATTCACCAGCGAATCCGTGTCGGAAGGCCATCCCGACAAGATTTGCGATCGCATCTCCGACACGATCGTCGATATCTTTCTAGCAGCAGAACCGCAGGCGCGTTGCGGGGTCGAGACGTTGGTAACCACCAACCGCGTGGTGTTGGCCGGAGAGGTTCGTGGTCCGGCTTCGATCACCAGCGAAAAGCTGATCGAGGCGGCACGGAGCGCCATTCGCGAGATCGGCTATGAGCAGGATAATTTCCATTGGGAGCGCGCCGCGATCAAGTGCTTTATCCACGGCCAGTCGATCGACATCGCGCTGGGTGTCGATGCCGCCGGCAACAAGGACGAGGGTGCCGGCGACCAGGGCATGATGTTTGGTTACGCCTGCACCGAGACACCAGAACTGATGCCGGCACCGATCTTCTATGCGCATGCCATCCTGCGCTCACTTTCTGAGGCCCGCCATGCGGGGAAGACCCCCTTGCTCGGCCCCGACGCGAAGAGCCAGGTGACGCTTCGTTACATCGAAGGGAGACCGGTGGGCGCAACTAAGATCGTCGTCTCGATCCAACATTCCGAGCAGATCGAACGAGAGGAGGTGCGCGAGATCGTGCGACCTCACGTACTTGAGGTGCTACCGCCAGACTGGATGTGTGACGAAGAGCATTTTCTCGTCAATCCGACGGGCCGCTTTGTGATCGGCGGTCCCCACGGCGACGCAGGCGTCACCGGACGCAAAATCATCGTTGATACCTATGGCGGCGCTGCGCCCCATGGCGGCGGCGCATTTTCGGGCAAGGATCCGACCAAAGTCGACCGGTCGGCAGCCTATGCCGCGCGGTATCTCGCGAAGAATGTAGTTGGAGCGGGACTGGCCGAGCGTTGCACAATTCAGGTCGCGTACGCGATTGGTATCGCCAAACCGCTATCGTTCTACGTCGACACCGGCGGGGTGGTTGACGAGAACAAACTGGCTGTGGTGCTGCAGGAGCTGATGGATCTGTCGCCGCGCGGCATCCGCACGCGTCTTGGCTTGAATAAACCGATCTATTCGCGCACGGCGGCTTACGGCCATTTCGGCCGACCGCCTGAAGCCGACGGCAGCTTCTCTTGGGAGAGGCTTGATCTCGCAGAAGAGCTGCGGCGCTCCTTCTGACCTCCTCTTGATTGTGCAGTGGCACAACGTCCGCTGATTTACGGACGTCGTTGCGGCCGGGGGCTTCGCGCGGGACAGACAGTCCGGATCGACGAATTGCTTCCGCGGTTCACGTTGACTGTGCCGCAAACAGGTCGAATGGATCCCGACGCCGCGTTTTGCGCTTCGAGCCGTGCAGTATGGCTCGAGATCGGTTTCGGTGGGGGCGAGCATCTTGCTTTTCAGGCCGAATGCCATCCTGAAATTAGCCTCATCGGCTGCGAAGTATTCAGGCCCGGCATCGCCAGGCTCCTTGCGCAAATCGAGAGCCGCCACCTAGACAACATCCGGATTTTTGCCGATGACGCGCGCCTGATGATCGCAGCGTTGCCGCCGTCGTCGATCGATCGCGTCTTCGTCTTGTTTCCTGACCCTTGGCCAAAGCGGCGCCACGAGAAGCGCCGCCTCATGTCCCGTGAAACCCTCGATACCCTGGCCGCAATCATGACAGAAGGAGCCGAACTCCGGTTCGCCACGGACGACGGCAATTATCTGAGCTGGATGCTTGCGCGAATCACGGAACACCCATGTTTCGAGTGGTTGGTTGAGGGTCCTTGCGATTGGCGCACCCGCCCCAAAGGCTGGCCCCGGACGCGCTATGAAGAAAAGGCCCGCGCCGCCTGCCGCACCCCTGTCTTTTTGCGGTTCAGGCGACGGTTTCGGAAACGCGGACAAGCCCTTGCGACGCCGGTATGCCCGTCATATTTATTGATAGTCCTATAGGTCCCGTCGGCGGACCGTCGCGCGGGGATGGGCCAGCGGCCCTTTTTTTGTATCCTTTCAAGAGATGGGAGCGGCTGCGCGCAGGCGTCCGTTCTCGTCGGCGAAGACACCATCGCTTGTCGCTTAGTCTCCGAAGGAGGTCAAGGGTTCTTGGTTGACACGAACAGCATCGCGCAGGTGATAGAGCCATCGCTCGCTGCGATGGGCTATCGTCTTGTGCGAGTGCTCATGACCAGCGGTCGCCGGGCGACATTGCAGGTCATGGTAGAGCGGCGCGACGATTTGCCGATCACACACCACGATTGCGCGAAAATCAGCCGTTCCGTCTCGGCCCTTCTCGACGTCGCCGACTCCATCGCCGCCGCCTACACACTTGAGATTAGCTCCCCGGGCATAGACCGCCCGTTAGTTCGTGCAGAAGATTATAATCGCTTCCGCGGTTTCGAGGCTAAGATAGAGCTCGCCACGCCGCTCGACGGACGAAGGCGGTTCCGTGGGCGGCTAATTGGAACTGCGGAGGGTGCTATTCGTCTCCTCACCGAGGCGGGCGAAATGCGATTGCCGCTCAACGCAGTCGGACGAGCGAAGCTCATCGTAACGGACGATCTAATCGTTGCAGGGCAACACGCAGTTTCGAAACTTCCTTCTCGCAGGCCGCATCCTCGCCGCCGAACTCATTGACACACGAGACTCGAGAACATCATGGACACGATCGCCACATATGCGCGGCCGGAATTGCTTCAAGTCGCTGACAGCGTCGCTCGGGACAAGGGCATCGATCGCGACGAGGTGTTGGAGGCAATGGAGCAGGCGATTCAAAAGGCAGGCCGCTCCAAATATGGCCAGGAATATGACATTCGCGCCGAGATCGATCGCCGCAACGGCGAGATCCGGCTTCTTCGCTTCCGCGAGGTGGCAGAGGCAGTCGAGAACGAGGCGACCCAGATCGCCCATGCCGACGCCCAGCGATTGAACCCGGAAGCGGAGATCGGTGATTTCATTACCGACCCGCTTCCCCCGATCGATTTTGGGCGTATTGCAGCGCAAACGGCAAAGCAGGTCATCGTTCAGAAGGTGCGCGACGCCGAGCGCCAACGGCAATTCCTAGAGTTCAGGGATCGCGTCGGCGAGATTGTCAATGGGCTCGTCAAGCGCGTCGAATTCGGCAACGTCGTCGTCGACCTAGGCCGCGCCGAGGCGATGCTACGCCGCGACGAGCTGTTGCCGCGCGAAAGCTTCCGCCAGGGTGAGCGCGTTCGCGCCTACATTTATGACGTACGACAGGAATTGCGGGGCCCGCAGATCTTTTTGTCACGCACCCATCCGCAATTCATGGCTAAATTGTTCGCTCAGGAGGTGCCGGAAATTTACGACGGTATCATTGAGATCAAGGCTGTCGCTCGGGATCCAGGCAGCCGCGCCAAAATCGCGGTGATCTCGCGCGATAGCGGGATTGACCCTGTTGGTGCTTGCGTCGGCATGCGCGGCAGCCGCGTTCAGGCTGTCGTGGGTGAATTGCAGGGTGAAAAAATTGACATCATTCCGTGGTCTCCGGACCCCGCAACCTTCGTCGTCAACGCACTTGCGCCTGCCGAAGTTGCTAAGGTCGTGATGGACGAAGAGCAACGGCGGATTGAAGTTGTCGTGCCGGACGATCAGTTGAGCTTGGCGATCGGACGACGCGGCCAGAATGTTCGTCTCGCATCACAACTTACAGGCTGGGATATCGACATCCTGACCGAGGCCGAGGAGTCGGAGCGGCGAACTGAGGAATTCCGCAATCGCAGCCAGATGTTTATCGATGCCCTCGATATTGACGATGTGATCGCCCATCTGCTGGTCACGGAGGGCTTCATCTCCCTCGAAGAGGTGGCCTATGTACCGCTGGAAGACCTCGCCGACATCGAAGGTTTTGACGCCGAGGTGGCCGCGGAGCTGCAGGAGCGAGCGCGCAGCTCGCTCGATCGGCGAGATCGCCAGTACGAGGAGCGCCGTCGAGAACTCGGCGTCAGCGACGAGCTTGCTTCGCTCGAACGGTTGACCCCCGGCATGCTGGTTGCTCTTGGCGAGAACAAGATCACGACTCTCGATGATTTCGCCGGCTTGGCCGGGGATGAACTCATCGAGCTTCTTGCAGGGTCCGACAAAGTTGGCGTCAATCTCGAGCTAGAGGAAGCGAATGCGCTGATTATGCGAGCACGAGCCCATTGGTACGCAGACGAAGTCTCGGGATCCGCAAGGACCGAGCAAGAGTAGCAGTGACGAGTGCCAGAGATAGGACGAGGACAGTTCAGGGCAGACAAGGGTGAGCGCCGCCAAGTCGCAGCGTCGGTGCATTGCCACGGGCGAGATCCGCGACCGGTCGGACCTGCTTCGCTTTGTCGTGGGACCGAACGGCGAGCTTGTTGCCGACATGGCTTCGCGCCTGCCAGGGCGGGGTTTGTGGATAACCCCACGCCGTGATATTCTTGAGAGCGCGATAGCGCGACGGCTCTTCGCACGTTCGGCGCACCGGGCGATTATTACGCCGGGAGGGTTTGCAGATCGCGTCGAGGCGTTGCTGGTGCAGCGTTGCTTGGACGCGATCGGTTTCGGGCGCCGGGCTGGTCTCGCAGTTGCCGGCTTCGAGAGGGCGCGTGAAGCCGTGCGAGCGGGCAAAGCCACCTTGCTCCTCTTTGCGCTCGATGGAGCGGAGGACGGGCGTCGGAAGATCCGCGCTCTAGGACGCGGCCTACCGGTTGGGATCGTACTGACCGCAGTAGAGATGGGTACGATCTTCGGCCGCGATCATGTGGTAAATATAGCTATCGGTGATAGCGGACTGAGCAGCCGACTGATCGCCGTTTCGGAGAAGATTGTTGGCTTTCGCCCCGGTGCGGTGATTGATCGAGCAGAACCCGCTCTGGGCCGGCCAACACGGCAAGATGGTGGTATTGGATCCAGATGAGCGACGCGAAAGAGCAGGAGCAGAAGCGGCCCCTAACCCTCACCCGCACGAGCGGCAGGTTGGAACTCCGCAAGAGTGTGGAGATGGGACAGGTGCGTCAGAGCTTCTCGCATGGGCGCTCAAAGACGGTTACGGTTGAGGTCCGCAAGAAACGGACTCTAGGGCCGGCACTCGAGCCCGGTCGAGCCGAGACTTCGCCTGTCGTGGTGCTGGATCAAGCGTCGGGGCGATCAGTAACGCAGGAATTGGTGCGTCCGCCCGTTACGATACCCCGCGCGCTAACCGCGGAAGAAAAGGCGGGGCGCGTCCGCGCGGTGCACGATGCCCGCAAAGCCGATGAAGAAGCGCGGCGACGTGCCGCTCTCGCCGAAGCCGACCGGCGCCGCCAAGAAGAAGAACAGGCCGCCGAGGAGGCGCGTCGCCGGGCCGAGGAGGAAGCGCGCAGAAAAGCGGAAGAGGAAGATGGGCGGCGGCGCGCCCAAGAGGAAGCGCGCCAGCGATCCGAGCAAGAGGCACAGCGACGCAAAGACGAAGAATCACGGCGGGAGGTCGCTGAACGGGCCGGGAAGGCGGCTGCCGCGAAGGTTGCAGCGCTCGCCGCGGCGGGCAAGGTCAGCGTTCCTCTCGAGGAGGAAGAAGAGCCCTCGACGGCACTGCGCCGAGGGACCCGGCCGGAGGTCAAAAAAGCAGTGGCGCCGGCTCGTCGCGAAGAGATGCGTCGCCGGACCGGAAAAATCACCGTTACCCGTGCGCTCGCCGACGACGAAGGAGAACGAGTGCGCAGCCTGGCTTCGGTCCGCCGCGCCAGGGAGCGCGAACGGCAGCGGCTGCATCACAGCGAGCCGGAGCAGACCAAGGTTGTACGCGAAGTTGTTGTCCCCGAGACAATCACCGTTCAGGAGGTGGCAAACCGCATGGCCGAGCGCGGCGCCGACGTGATCAAGGCGCTAATGCGCATGGGAGTAATGGCGACAATTAATCAGACCATTGACGCTGACACCGCCGAGCTGATCATAGCCGAGTTCGGGCACCGCCTGCGGCGAGTCTCCGAAGCGGACGTTGAGATGGGGCTACGCGGCGAACAGGATCTTCCCGAGACGCTCGAACCCCGCGCGGCGGTAGTCACGGTTATGGGTCACGTCGACCATGGAAAAACCTCGCTTCTCGACGCTCTACGTGAGACCGATGTCGCGGCCGGCGAAGCCGGTGGCATCACGCAGCACATTGGCGCCTATCGAGTCACCCTGAAAAGCGGCAAGCAAATCACCTTTATTGACACGCCGGGCCACCAGGCCTTTACCGCGATGCGCGCGCGGGGCGCCAATGTCACCGACATCGTGGTGCTGGTCGTGGCGGCCGATGACGGCATCATGGAGCAAACGGTCGAGGCGATCCGCCACGCTAAAGCCGCGCAAGCGCCGATCATCGTCGCCATCAATAAGATCGACAAACCCGACGCGAGGCCCGAGCGGGTCCGCCAGGAGCTGTTGCAACACGAAATCGTGGTCGAACAGCTTGGCGGAGAGGTGCTCGATGTAGAAGTCTCAGCTCTAGAGAAGACCAATCTCGACAAGCTCGAAGAAGCCATTCTGCTGCAAGCCGAACTTCTCGATCTCGCAGCCAATCCGAACCGTTCGGCGGAAGGAGTTGTCCTCGAAGCAAAACTCGAACGAGGTCGAGGCGCCGTCGCGACGGTGCTGATCCAGCGCGGCACACTGCGAGTTGGCGACATCTTTGTCGCCGGCAGCGAATGGGGCCGTGTGCGCGCGCTCGTCGATGATCGAGGCCAGAACCAGCGGGAGGCGGGCCCGTCGACACCTATCGAGGTATTGGGCCTTAACGGGACACCGCTTGCAGGCGATGATTTCGTGGTCGCCGAGAACGAGAGTCGTGCCCGGGACATCGCCGATTTTCGTCAGCGCCGCCGGCGCGACGCGATCGCGGCGACGGGAACGCGCGGTACGCTTGAGCAGATGTTTTCGCAAATTGCAGCGGGCGTCGCCAAAGAGCTGCCCGTCGTCGTCAAGTCGGACGTGCAAGGTTCCCTCGAAGCGATCGTCGCCTCGCTTGAAAAGCTGTCGACGGACGAAGTGTCGGTTCGCGTTCTACACTCGGCGGTCGGCGGGATCAATGAAAGCGATGTGATCTTAGCTAAGGCATCGGCTGCGGTGATCATTGGCTTCAATGTCCGCGCAAACCCGCAAGCGCGGGATCTCGCAAGGCGCGACGGTGTCGAGATTCGGTATTATTCAATCATCTATGATTTGATCGGCGACATGCGAGGCGCACTTTCCGGCCTGCTGGCGCCGACCCTACATGAGCGCTTCCTAGGCAACGCCTCGATACGCGATGTCTTCAATATCACAAAAGTCGGAAAAGTCGCGGGCTGTATGGTCACCGAAGGCGCCGTGCGTCGTGGTGCGAAGGTGCGCTTGTTGCGTGACCACGTGGTCATCCACGAAGGCACGCTCAAGACTCTAAAGCGCTTCAAAGACGAGGTCCGCGAGGTCAACCAGGGTTATGAGTGCGGCATGGCCTTCGAGAACTACCAGGACATCCAGGCCGGCGACGTGATTGAGTGCTTCGAGATGGAAGAAGTGGCGCGGTCCCTATAACGCTATTGGCTCATGAACAGAAAATGGCAACAATTTTTGATCGAGATCAAGCCGAAGCGTGGCGTCGACCAACGACGGCTTCGGGTCGGGGAAGAGCTGAGGCACGCGCTCTATGGGATCCTCCGTCGGGGCGAATGCCGTGATCCCGCGCTACGGGACGTCAATATTGCCATCACAGAAGTGAGGTTCAGTCCCGACTTGCGCAATGCGACGGTGTTTGTAATGCCGCTCGGTGGTGCGAACGCGACTGAAATCGTCGCCGGGTTGAAACGCAGTGCGCCGTTCCTGAAGCGGCTCGTCGCCCGAGAGGTGGCGCTGCGTCATACGCCCAACTTGGTATTTGAGCTGGACCTCTCGTTTGATCAGGCAGACCGGATCGCTGCGTTGCTCGCACGACCTGACGTCGAACGCGATCTTCGCGGTACAATTGGCGGAACCGAGAACAGTGACGATTCGCGCTGATAGCGGGCCGCACGGATGGCTTGTCATCGACAAACCTCCGGGGCTGAGCTCGAGTAGGGTTGTCGGGGAGATCCGTCGTCTCACCGGAACCAAAGTCGGACATGCGGGTACACTCGATCCCCTGGCGACCGGCGTGCTTCCGATTGCGTTGGGCGAGGCGACCAAGACCACGGCGTACGCGATGAACGGTCTAAAGTCCTATCGCTTCCGTATCCATTGGGGTGTTGCTCGTACCACAGACGACCGCGAGGGCGGCATCGTTGCCGAATGTGCATCGCGGCCGAGTCGGGCGGCGATCAAAGAAGTCTTGCCCCGCTTTACCGGAACGATCGTGCAATCGCCGCCGCCTTACTCGGCGATCAAGATCGACGGACATCGCGCTTACAAGCTCGCGCGCGCCGGAGCACCACCGGTACTCACAGCACGGGCCGTACAGATCGCGGCGCTGCGGCTGATCGCTGTGCCCGATCGCGACCATGCCGATTGCGAGGCAGTCGTTGGCAAGGGAACTTACATCCGGGCCCTCGTCCGCGATCTCGGTGCAGCCCTCGAAACCTTTGGCCATGTTACCGAATTGCGTCGTCTTTCGGTTGGACGTTTTAGCGTAGAACAGGCGATTTCGCTGGATTCCATAGACCAGCGCCGGCATAGTCTGCGCGCTTCGAAGCTTTTACTGCCAATCGAGACCGCGCTTGACGGCATCCCGGTATTCGCTTTGACAACAGCCGAAGTTGCCCGAATGCGTTGCGGGCAGTGGGTGACGCCGCACGACATGGAGGTACGGGCGAATCTCGACCGACTCGACGAGGGCACGGTCGTGAGTGTTTGGTACGATCGGGTGGTAATCGCTCTAGCGAGGGTCGAAAACGGCGGTCTCCGACCGGCGCGAGTCATCAATCGTTGAAGGGATGAGATCGGTGTCGATCACCGCCGAGCGCAAGCAGGCGCTCATCACCGAGTACGCGACCAAGGGGGGGGATACCGGATCGCCGGAGGTCCAAGTAGCGATCCTGAGCGAGCGCATCCGCAACCTCACTGATCACTTGACGACGCACAAGAAGGACTTCCATTCACGGCGCGGATTGCTCGTGATGGTTGGTCAGAGACGCCGCTTGCTGGATTATCTCAAGGGTTCGAGCGTAACGCGCTACGAGAGCTTAATTGGACGTCTTGGACTTCGCCGCTGACCCTTGATTCGTATCCTGTGTTGACACCTCTCGCACAACCGATGGCCCGCCTCGCCGTTCGAACTCGATGGTGCTCAGGATCGCCTGTGCCGCGACAACCCTAAACCGGGCGAGCCGACTGCCAACGGTGGACTTGATGCACCCGATCCGGGTCGCCAACCCTGTGCAGCCACTCGGTTCCCTCGCAAAGGACCCAAAATGTTTCAGGTTTATCGTAAGGAGCTAACATGGGGCGGACGCCCTCTCGTCCTTGAGACGGGGAGACTCGCCCGCCAGGCCGATGGTGCGGTATTCGTCACCTATGGTGAGACAGCCGTGTTATGCACGGCGGTCGCGGTGAAATCTACCAAATCCGGTCAGGACTTCTTCCCCTTAACCGTCAACTATCAAGAGAAAACCTTTGCCGCGGGAAAGATCCCGGGTGGCTTCTTCAAGCGCGAAGGACGCCCCTCTGAGAAGGAGACGCTGGTCTCGCGGTTGATCGATCGGCCATTACGACCGCTCTTTGTTCCGGGATTTGTCAACGAAACCCAAGTTATCTGTACGGTCTTAAGTCATGATCTCGAAAACGATCCGGACATTGCATCGCTGATTGGCGCCTCTGCCGCCCTGACCATCTCAGGGATACCGTTCTTAGGGCCGGTCGGCGCAGCACGCATCGGCTACATCGACGGGAACTACATCTTAAATCCGACACTTGGCCAGATGCCTCTTTCGGATCTCGATCTCGTTGTCGCCGGTACGACCGACGGTGTGCTGATGGTCGAGTCTGAAGCAAAAGAACTTTCCGAGGAGATCATGCTTGGCGCCGTGAGCTTCGGCCATCGTGAGTTTTTACCTGTGATTCAGGCGATCATCGAGCTCGCCGAGGACTGTGCCCGCGAACCATGGAGCATGACGCCCGTACCGCCCGAACCCGAGATTGAGGGAAGACTGCGCGAAACCATTGGCCCGCTGATCGAGGCCGCATATCGCGAGCAAGGCAAGCAGGAGCGCAGCAACCGACTCGATGCGGCGAAGGTGCAGGTGGCCGAGCTGTTCTCTGACGAGCTTCAGCGCGCGACCGCGCTAAAGCTGTTCAAAGATATCGAAAAGGAGATCGTCCGCGGCGCCGTTTTGCGGGCCGGATCGCGGATCGATGGCCGCGATACCCGCACCGTTCGACCGATTTCGTGCGAGGTCGGTGTCCTCCGTCGCGCGCATGGCTCGGCATTGTTCACCCGAGGCGAGACGCAGGCGCTCGCAGTCGCGACGCTCGGAACCGGTCAGGACGAGCAGATCATCGACGCGCTTGAAGGGGAGTATCGCGAAAATTTTATGCTCCACTATAATTTCCCGCCGTACTCGACGGGCGAAGCGGGGCGTTTAGGCTCGCCGAGCCGGCGTGACGTAGGGCATGGTAAGCTCGCGTGGCGGGCAATTCACCCATTGTTGCCGAGAAAGGACAGCTTTCCCTATACGATACGGGTCGTATCCGAGGTCACCGAGTCTAACGGATCCTCGTCGATGGCCACGGTTTGCGGTGCCTCCCTTGCTCTGATGGACGCCGGCGTCCCGTTGCGCCGTTCGGTAGCCGGGATCGCTATGGGGTTGATCAAAGAGCCAGAAGGCTTTGTCGTGTTGTCGGATATCCTGGGCGACGAGGATCACCTCGGCGACATGGACTTCAAAGTCGCTGGCACCGAGCGGGGCGTCACCGCGCTACAGATGGACATCAAGATTACCTCGATCACCGAGGAGATCATGCGGGTCGCTCTAAACCAAGCGCGGGAAGGGCGCTTTCATATCTTAGGCGAAATGGCCAAGGCGCTGGCCGGTGCGCGCGACGAGGTCAGCGAAAATGCACCTCGAATCACAACTTTCAGCATTCCGAGGGAGAAGATCCGCGAGGTGATTGGTTCGGGCGGCAAGGTCATCCGCGAAATCACTGAAACAACCGGAGCCAAGATCGACATCGATGACGACGGCACCGTGAAGGTCGCCGCGGTCGATAGCGGTGCGTCCAGGGCTGCGATCGATTGGATCCGCGGGATAGTCGCGGAGCCCGAAATCGGGTTGATCTACTCCGGGAAGGTCGTCAAAGTTGTAGATTTCGGGGCGTTTGTGAATTTCCTCGGATCACGCGATGGGCTCGTGCACATCAGCGAACTCGCGCCGCACCGGGTCGGCAAGGTCGCCGACGTGGTCAGGATGGGCGACATTGTCAAAGTTAAAGTGCTGGGCTTTGACGACCGTGGGAAAGTAAAGCTGAGCATGCGCCAAGTCGATCAACAGACCGGCGAGGATCTCGGCGCAAGGCGCCAGGAGCCGCCCAAGGCGGTATCCTGACGATACTGTGTCCGCGCGGGCGGGCGCCCTACCCTCGCCGCTGGCGCTTCAGGCATGCACCACCTCACGCGCGCGGGGACAGTCGGCGCCGTGCCCACGGGCGAAGCTTTGCATCGCGACGGAGGGACAACATCGAGAGCTCACTTCGAAAGGATCCTTCCGCCGGTGATCGGCCATCGCGGCGCCGCCAAATGCGCGCCGGAAAATACGCTTGCCGGATTGCGCAAAGCAAAGGAACTCGATTGTCGCTGGGTCGAGTTTGACGTTCGCCTGACTTCGGACGGCCAACTCATCCTCCTCCATGATGAGCGGCTCGAGCGGACAACAAATGGTCGGGGTAAGGCGGCCCTGTTGCCCCTCGCCGCGATTCGTCGTTACAACGCCGGACACCGATTTGGTGCAGCTTCCCCTGGGGAACCCGTGCCCACTCTGGCGGAAGCCTTTGAGGTCCTCGGCGAGGTCGGCATCGGCGCGAATATCGAGCTGAAAGCCGCTCGCGGGCGGGCAGCCGAAACCGGCGCGGCAGCTGCCGCACTTCTTTCCCGAATGTGGCCTCCCCACCTCCCGGCGCCGCTAATTTCGAGCTTCCTTCAAGAAGCTCTCTCGGCAGTGCAGGCGTACGCCCCTTCGATCGCCCGAGGCCTATTATTCCGTGCTCTACCGAGAAATTGGCGAGCTCTCGCCGAGAAGCTCGACTGTGCAACGATCCACGTCGATCACCGCCGCCTGCACCCGGCCCTGGTGGCCGAGATCCGCGAGGCGGGATACGGCTTGCTCGCCTACACGGTCAATGATCCTGCGCGGGCCTACACGCTGTTCGGTTGGGGGGTCACTTCCGTGTTCTCGGATGTTCCCCATATAATTCGCGCTGCCGCGGAGGCCACCCGCCGATCCGCAACAGCCGAGTTGAGCCCGGCAAGAGCGCCGCGGCAAGGAGCAGTCCGGTGAAACCGCTCAATTCACTTGTGATTTCCGGGCGCGAAGTGCTGCCGCTCGTCGAAGGCGGCAAGGGCATCTCGGTGTCGAATGGCGAAAGCTCTGGCGCCTGGGCCGCCACCGGCAGCGTCGGCACCTTTTCTGGGGTCAACGCTGACAGCTACACCGAATCCGGCCAGCCGGTCCCGCAGATCTACCACGGACGGACGCGCCGCGAGCGACACGAGGAGCTCGTCGCCTACGCGATCGCCGGTGGGATACAGCAGGCACGGGTTGCCCACGAGCGGTCAAATGGCGAAGGCCGCATCCACATGAACGTATTGTGGGAGATGGCGGCGGCCGAACGCGTCCTGCACGGGGTGCTGGAGGGAGCCCGGGGGCTTATCAACGGGGTCACCTGCGGCGCGGGGATGCCTTACAAGATCGCCGAGATCTGCGCGCGCTACGGAGTGCACTATTATCCGATCGTGTCATCAGCCCGCGCTTTCCGTGCGCTGTGGAAGCGTGCCTACCATAAGTTTTGCGAGTGGCTCGGCGGTGTCGTCTATGAAGACCCCTGGCTAGCGGGCGGCCATAATGGGCTTTCCAACAACGAAGATCCGCAACGCCCGGAAGCGCCCTACCCTCGCGTCCGCGAACTGCGCAATCTGATGATCGATTTCGGGCTTGCGACGACGCCGATCTTCATGGCCGGCGGACTATGGTATCTCCGCGAATGGATCGACTGGATCGATAACCCGGAGCTCGGGCCCGTCGCTTTCCAATTTGGCACACGGCCACTCGTGACCCAGGAGAGCCCGATTTCGGAAACATGGAAGCGTAAGCTCCTGACCCTGAGCGAAGGTGATGTCTACCTCAATCGCTTCAGTCCAACCGGATTCTATTCCTCCGCGGTGCGCAACGGCTTTCTGAACGAGTTGCAAGAGCGTTCTGAACATCAGGTCGCCTACACCGTCGAGCCCGTTGGGGAACATGTGGCGCCCTTTAGCGTGGGTGCTCGCGGCCGCACCGTCTTCTTGACGGTCCACGACAGGAAGTCGGCCGAGGGCTGGGTTGCGACGGGTTTTACTGAAGCCTTACGCACGCCCGACTCCACCTTGATTTTCGTGAGCCCCCAAAAGGCTCTCGAGATCCGTACCGATCAGATCGGCTGCATGGGCTGCCTCAGCGCCTGCCAGTTCTCTAACTGGGCGCAAAATGAAGCGCGCACGACCGGAAAGAAAGCCGATCCGCGTAGCTTTTGCATCCAAAAGACGCTTCAGGCGATCCGCCACTCGCACGACGTTGAATATCAGCTGATGTTCGCCGGGCACAACGCCTTTCGCTTTGCTTCCGACCCGTTCTACGCGAATGGCTACGTGCCGACGGTGCGCGAGTTGGTCGAGCGCTTGCAGACCGGAGACTAGGCACGGCGGAATCGCGAAAGGGTTGTTTATTTTCGCTGACGGCCTGATTATATTTGTTCTATGACGATGACGTCACCTTCAGTAACCGCTTTAGCGCGGCTGCGGACGGCGGGTTTGCGGCCTACACGGCAACGGCTCGCCTTGGCACGTTTGCTCCTCGAAAACGGAGACCGCCACATCACCGCCGAGCAGCTGCATGGGGAGGCGGTGAGCGCGGACATCCGGGTGTCGCTCGCGACCGTCTATAACACCTTGCATCAGTTCACTAAGGCGGGTCTGTTGCGCGAAGTCGTAGTCGAGCCAGGCCGCTCATACTTTGACACCAATACAACCGATCACCATCATTTCTTTTGCGAAGCGACCAGCAAACTGCAAGACATCCCGGGACATGACGTCGTGGTTAGCGGGTTTCCGCTGCCGCCCCTGGGCACCGAGATTTGCCGGGTCGACGTCGTCATCCGAGTGCGCCCGGAAAATCGCTGACCGCGCCGCGCGCAGCATTTAACACCTCCGCGTCCGCTTGACAGGCCAACGGGCTAGGATACAATCGTTCTAAGAAGCAGGTGCTGTCTGCATATGCCCGGCTTTAATGCTACGGGTTGATGCTGTGGCGGCCATACGACGCCGGCACTGGAGCCCACAAGCTCGCGGGACGAGATGCCGACGGTAGCGATGCGAGAGTGACTGAAATCCAAGGAGGAGAGCCGAGTATGCCATATCAAGACGACATCGAATTGATGGCGCATCTGATGCGACGGGCGGGGTTCGGAGCCCGCCGCGACGAACTCGAGTCGCGTGTTGCCAAGGGCTACGAGGCGACGGTGGAGGAGTTGCTCCACCCCGAAACGCAGCCGCCGGTCGATGCTTACTCGCTGTTGCGCTATCAACCGGCGTCGTTGCTCCCCGGCGGCCAGCCGCCGATGGGCAACGTCAACTGGCTTTACTATCTCGTCAATACCAAGCGGCCCCTTGAAGAAAAGATGGCCCTGTTCTGGCACCACGTGTTCGCCACCGGCAATTCGAAGGTCGACAACTACGACCAGCTGCTTGAGCAGATCGAATTGTTCCGTGAACATGGGCTAGGCAATTACCGCGAGTTGCTGTCGCTGGTCTCGCACAACCCGACCATGATGTTCTGGCTGGACAATCAGCAGAACCACGGGACCGCGGTCAACGAGAATTGGGGTCGCGAACTGCTCGAATTGTTCAGCCTCGGCGCCGGCAACTACACCGAGGTCGACGTTCGCGAGTGCTCGCGGGCCTTCACCGGCTGGACCTTTGAAACAAAGATCCCCCGGGCACCCTATGGTCGGTTCCCCTGGAAGTTCGAGTATCGCCCCGAAGACCATGACGATGGCGAGAAAGTATTCCTCGGCCATAAGGGACGGTTCAACGGCGAAGACATTCTAGACATCGTCGTGCAGCAGCCGGCATGCGGCAAATTCATCTGCCGGCATCTGTACAACTTCTTCGTCGCTGACGAGCCCCAGGTGCCTGCCTGGCCGATCGAGGCGCCGCACGACCAGAAGGCGGTCGATACGCTGGTTGGGGCCTTCCGCGACTCCAAATTCGACATGCGCAAGACGCTGCGCGTGCTGTTCAACTCGGACTTCTTCAAAGAAGCACGCTTCAAGCACGTCAAATCACCCGCCGAGGTGGTGGTCGGCACATTGCGCTTTGTCGGTGGTCACGAATTGCCCAAGCCGGGCTACGGCGAGTTGTCGATGAACACCGCCTATATGGGCCAGGATCTCCTCAATCCGCCGTCGGTCGAGGGCTGGCACACCGGCAAAGAGTGGATCAACAGCGGCTCCTTGATGGCGCGCATCAACTTTATGGCCGAGAAAGTCGGCGATATCTCATTGCCCGGCGTCAGCGACATCATCACTCGGCTCAAGGCCAAAGGGTCGCTGAGCCCCGAGCAGCTGGTCGATAACTGCCTCGATCTCCTGGGACCGGTCGCAGTTAACCCCGACACCAAGACACAGCTGCTCTCCCAGGCCAACGAATGGGGCCAGATTTCCTGGAGCAACGGCGGTTCGCATGCAGCCGATCAGCATGTGGGACAAATGCTGCAGCTAATCGTTGCGACAAGAGAGTATCAGTTCGCGTAACCACTGAGACCCGTCAGATCAAGGAGATATACGTTATGGCAGCCAATGACCCGTGTGTCGTGGTCTTGCAGCTCACCGGCGGCAACGACTACCTGAACACAATGATCCCGTACAACAACCCGTTGTACCGTGATAACCGGCCGGCGGTCGGTATCGCCGACGACAAGATGGTCCATCTCGACAAAGACTACGCCATCCCAGACTACATGGCGCCGATGAAGAAATTCTGGGATGACAAGAAGCTCGCCGTCCTGCACGGCGTGGGCTTCAAGGATTCGCCGCGCTCTCACTTCCGCGCCATGGACATCTGGCACACCTGCGAGCCGGAGAAGGTCGGAACTGAGGGTTGGCTCGGCCGCGTGGCCCGCGAATTCGACCCGAAAAAAGAGAACGTCGTGCAGGTCGTCAGCATGGGGCCGAGCCTGCCGCGCTCGCTGGTCGCCCCCGGCGTGCCGGTGGCCTGCGTTGCCGGACCGCTGGAGCGGTACGGATTCCTGCCGCAGGTGCAGGGCAACGAGCGGGCCCACGTGCTCGATCGGTTCGCCAAGATGTACAGCCCGGCGATCGGCAGCGGCCCGGTGATGGATTACCTCAGCGAGACCGCGATCGATTCGCTCAAGGGCGAGGACATCATCAAGGTCGTGCCCCAGACGTACTCGTCGACGGTGCAGTACCCGAACACCCCGATCGCCCGGAAGCTGAAGGGCATCGCCCAGACGCACATCGGCGAGATCGGCAGCCGGATCTTCTACTGCGACCACAGCACCTTCGATACCCATGCCGGGCAGAGCGCTGGCCATCCTGTGCTGTGGAAAGCCGTGTCCGAGGGCATCGAGGCGTTCTTCGCCGACTTGCGCGAGCACAACAAAGCTGACAACGTCATCATGTTGCTGTTCTCGGAGTTCGGTCGTCGTGTCCATGACAACGGCTCCGGCACCGACCACGGCGCCGGCGGCGTTTCCTTCGTGCTCGGCGAAAAGGTCAAAGGCGGCCACTACGGCGAGATGCCGTCGATGAAGGCGGAGCACCTGGTTCAGGGCGATCTCAACCCGAACATGGACTTCCGGAGCATCTACTCGACGATCCTCGACAAGTGGCTGGGCCTGAACCCGGCGCCGATCGTCAACGGCACGTTCGAAAAGCCCGCCTTCCTGAACTAACGCCAGGCTGTCGCGAGCGCATCCTTGTGCCTGTCTGCCATTTCCGTCCCGCAAGGGGCGGAGATGGCAGCGGTCTGGGCCAAGACGAAGGCGAGTGAGGAGTGCCTTCCGGATCGGGAGGCCGAGAACGGATAGGAGGGAACCATGCCGTTAACAACAGTCGCGCGGGGACGGGTGTTCGACTGGAGCCATGCCGTCGGACGGGGTGCTGCCCGCGGCACTGGATTCAATTACGTTCAGGGGATGTGCCTCGGGAAGAACGGCGCCGTCTACACAACCAACCGGGGTAACGAGAACAATTTCGGGATGCACGCAAACAAGGTGCAACTCGGCGGCCCCGGCGAAGAGGAATTGCTCCACGACTTCTTCGAGTACGGAGAGGGCGACGGTAATTCGACCTGGCCGTTTGGCATCGCCGTCGATGATCAACGGGACCGAGTCTATTGCTCGGATGAATGGGCCAACACGATCTCGGTGTTCGACACCGGCGGCAAGTTCATCAGCAAATTCGGCAAGACCGGCAGTGGTGACGGCGAATTGCTGCGCCCCGCCGGACTTGCAGTCGAAAAAAACGGCAATGTGATCGTCGCCGATAGCGGCAACAACCGTTTGCAGGTCTTCAGCCCGGACGGCAAGTTCGTCGCCAAATGCGGCGGACCCGGCAAAGGCCCAGGCCAGTTCGACCAGCCATGGGGCATCACCCTCGACAAGGACGGCAACATCTGGGTCGCCGACTGGAACAACCATCGCGTCCAGAAACTGTCTTCCCAGGGTAAGTTCCTGACGAGCATCGGCAGCTTCGGTAAGAGTGAAAAGCCGGAAGGGGCATTTGCTGTGACCATCTTCGGGCCCTACATCTCTGGCGAAAGCGAGAAGGCCGGGCACCCGCGGACCGATCAATTCAATCACCCGACCGATGTCGCGATCGACAGCGACGGCGACATCTATGTGTGTGACTGGGGCAACCACCGGGTCTGCGTCTTCGATCCCGAGGGCGGTCCGATCACTACACTGATCGGCGACGCGCATGTCTTGTCAAAGTGGGGCCAGCAGAGCATCGACGCCAATCCCGACATGATGAAGGCGCGGCGTCGGGTGAAGAGCCTTGAGCCACAGTGGCGCCTCTGCTTCCCGACCCAGGTCGAGTTCGACCCGGACAGCGACTCGGTCATCGTCGCTGACAGCCAGAGAAACCGGTTGCAGATTTACAAGAAGGTTCGCAATTACAGCGACTTCCAAGCAAATTTGTAGGTCTTGAGCGCAGAGGGCGCCGAGGCGAAAGCTTCGGCGCCCTTTCTTTGTCTGCGATCAATAACAGAAGTCCACTTGTCGGCAGATCCGACAACTAGCCCGGATTTCTCATACCCGGCTTTTATTTTTAGGTGGAGCAAGGCGCAGCTCAACCGAGCCGTCGAATGCGATAACGGTTGCGGGTAGACAGGACAG
>Ga0187846_10000062_pt1 | contig 61980 bp, 53 predicted proteins | sample TC_taG_FD_161473 | JGI IMG/M metagenome (GOLD analysis project Ga0187846, IMG submission 161473) | Biofilm microbial communities from the roof of an iron ore cave, State of Minas Gerais, Brazil - TC_06 Biofilm (v2) | ecosystem: Environmental > Terrestrial > Deep subsurface > Cave > Wall biofilm... | reverse complement strand
GTTCTGCGTCGCGCGACTACCGACCCCAAATACATCGGTGATATCGATTGGGCGGACGCCACGATCGAAGTCCGCGAGACCGCCGAGCAGGCCTTGGTCAGCAAGACCGCGCGGGTGGTCGAGGAAGTCGCGCTGAAGAAGATCGGCAGCGACCACGTCGAGACCGTGCACGACAAGATCCGCCGCCAGCAGGTGGAGATCGAGCGTCTCGGCCCGGACGGGAGGCCCCTGACGGCACCGAGAGCGTAAAGAACAATTAATGAGGAGAGGCCCGCGGCGGATCGGCCGTCGCGGGCCACCCCGCGGAGGACGAAGGTTGCGCGACGGGCGACTGTCCGTTCGCAGCCGCCAAGGGGATGCGAACCATGAGTAAAGATGAGTATCAGGCTACAATAGCCGCATTCATCGCCACGAAGGGCATCACGCGTTGTCCGACTGCCTGCGTTTCGCGAACGCAAGGAACCGTTGACGACGCCGACCGTGCCGCGCTCGAAGATTACGCGGTTTTGTGCGAATGGTCGCGTCAGCAGAGGATCGCCGCTCGCAGGCGACTATTTTCTGGACCTGCGGGATGCTGTTAGCCGTCGACTGCCCAAGGTTTGCAGTCAATGGCTCGACCCCCATCCCTGACCGATCTGCCGCCCACAAACACCCGGAGGTGGGTGGTCCGCCGCAAAGCCGCGGTCGTGGCGGCGGTGTCGAGCGGCGCAATCTCACCCGAGGAGGCGTGTCGGCGCTATCAGATGTCGGAAGAGGAGTTTCACGCCTGGCAGCGCGCGTTTGAGACCTATGGCATTAGGGGTTTGCAGGCGACTTCTGTTCAGCAGAACCGAAAGGGTCTTCCCCCTTTCACTAACAAGCCGGTAGCACCCTCCGAAAATTCAACGCAGCAAGGTTTTGATCGCGCAGCGAAGGGAGACTTGGAGGGACCGTAGACCACGCTTCCCGGGAGCCGAGTTGAACGAGCCCCATCGCCAAGCGTCGGCTATGATGTTGAGCGGGTAGCGGACAGGTAAGACTGAGTGGCGGTTGGCGGCCGCTCCAGCTGCCGCAGCGGCTTCTCGTCGATTCTGACGGTAGGGATCGTGAAGCCGTCCCTCGCCAGGGCTTCGAGCGCGTCGCGCAGGACGCTGTCCCTGATATCCAGGAAGGGCCCCGTAGCGTGGATGAAGTATTGCAAGCGGATAGCAATACCGATCTCCGTCAGCTCCCAAATGGTGGCCTTTGGGGGCGGCTCGGCGAGGACACCGTCGATCGAGCGGGCCACCTCCGCGATCAGTTGCGCTGCATGCTCGGCATTATCGGAAAGGCTGACCCGAAACGTCAGCACGTCGCGCATAGTGTCGTTGCTCTTTGTCCAGTTGGTGAACGACTCGCTGACGACAGCTGAGTTCGGAATAATGACCTCCTTCTGCTCAAAGGTGAGTACGGTCAGCGAGCGTATGCCGATACGAGTCACGTCCCCCGTCGCGCTTCCGATGGTCACGGTATCACCCACTCTGAGCGGGCGCTCCGCAAGGAGCAGCACACCGCTGATGAAGTTGTTGACGACGTTCTGCAGCCCAAAGCCGATGCCGATGCCGAGACTGGCGGCAAATAAGGTGAGCGCCGTCAGGTCGAGCCCGATCAGCTTGAGCGCCAAGACCAACCCAAGGATGGTTACGACGTATTGGACGAAAATCGACAGGCTGTGTCGAATGCTGAGATCGTGGATACGGGCCAACGCCAGGTTGTAGCTCACCTGTCTGCTCCATCCGCCCATCCAGAAGGCGATCGCAACCATAATGACGGCGATTACGATGTCCTGCACCCTCAGAGTTGACTGACCCAGTGAAATGACCGGCGCCCTACCGAAGGCCAGGAGATGGCTCACGCCAGGTGTCTCCGCCGTCCACCCGTAGATCCTGACGAGGGCCCAACCCGCGGCGAGGGTGAGTGCCAACTGGATTAGTCGATAGGCCGGATCAAGGAAGTCCACGACCCAGAAATCGCCTAGATCACCCCGCCCTCCGGCGAAGCGCTCGCGCAAACGCGCAGCGCCGTCGCGAAGGAGCCCTAGCAATACGGTCCAGACCGCGCCTACCACCAGCAGCCAGAGGAGAACTGCGGTCACGTTCCACGCCAAGTTCAAATACCCGGCGAGCCCTAATATTGCCGCCGTGACCAGCACCGCCGGCACAAGAGCGCTGAGTCCGGTAGCAAGCCGGATACACAGCGGCGACTCCCCGCGGGTCTCGCGCCATGCAGTGAGGACCAGTTTCGGCAGGAGCACGGCCGTCGCGGCGATCAGTAGCAGGCACAACATCGCGGTCCGTCCGACGAGATCTGCGACAGCCGGGGCAAGTGGAAGCGTAAACGTGATGGCAACAAAGCCGGCGATGATACCGCCCAATATTATCGTCCATCTCAGTCGGGAATAGAAACGGCGACGTACGGCGCTTTGCGCGGTTACAGGGTCGAGCAGCAACCGGCCAGCCAGATCAAGCAGGAAGGCTAAAGTAGGCCACACTGCCAGTAAACCGAATACAAGCAACAGCGGTACGTCGGGCACCCGTAGAATTTTGCCTGCGGCGTACCAGCCGAGGGCGGGCATCAGAGTAAAAACATTGGCTCGGATCGACGCGGCTATCGGCACAAACGCTCTTCTATGCTCGGCCTGCGATAAAACGCGTCGCAGCGCCCGTCGCGCCCAGAGTGCAGCAAGTCCGATCGCCACCACGACAAAGCCCGCGCCGGCCAAGCGCAGCGGCGCCCCACTCCTGATCGCTTCGGCAATCTGCTTTCCGGAACGGCTGAAGCTTTCCCCAATCCTGGCCGGCAGCCGTACAAGTCCATCGCGGGTATGCTCCCATGCCTCGGCACTGGCAGGAAGCGACTGCCGCAGAAACAGGGCTCGAGCTTGGACAGTCCTGACCCGATCGCGAAAATCCTTGCGCAGCCCGGCGATCGTTGCCTCGATGCGGCCGATCTCCGCCTCCTGATCGCTGGCCAACGTCCTGAGCTCTTCGCCGATGCTGTTTAAAACCTCAACCTGAGCTGCAAGATCGCTGGAGGAGACCCGTAATAGCGCATCCTGATCTGCCAGTTGCCGGCGCATCTCAGCGATCACAGACAGTCGGTGCTGGGCGCGCTTGCTCAGATCAGCCAGAGCGGTTCCGGCGTCATTGAGGAGACGCACCGGAACGGAGGGCTCGACAAGGAGTGTCTGGAGAAACTCAAGCTGTGCGCGGAGGCCCAACAGCTCGATGTCCCCCGCCCGCAGATTGGAGCGAAGAAAGGTGCGATCGGCCTGCATTTCTAGCAGGTTGCGGCGCGGCCGAAGCTCGGACGAAGCGAGGCTCGCAGCTTGGTTTCCCAAACGAACACTGTTTTCAACCAGTCGCGTCACGATTTGCCGCAGGCCGGCGGCACGGGGATCGCGGGCCAGCTCCTTTGCCTCGTCGAACGACGTTATCTGGCTGTTGGCCTGGGCCAACGCCAAACGCTCTTCGAGTAAGGCCAGCCTGCGGCTAACAGCGGTTCGCCCCCGACTGAGTAGCTCGATGGAATTCACCATCTGCGTGTGCAGATCCCGCAGCCGCCGCAGCTTGACGATTTGGACGAGGTCTTCGATCGTCGTCGGTTTAGCGGGAGTGGTCTGTCGCAGAGCGCTGATGCTGTCTTCTACGCGCTGCATTTGAACATCCGCATAGCCGATGCGATCGTCGACTGCTTGCAACCGGATCTTGCGACCGTCGATCTCCGAGCGCAGCTGACGCAAATCGGCCACCGTCGATTTTGCCGAGTCCAGCATTGCCTCGTCTTGCTGCAAGCGATCGGCCTCTTCGCGCGCCTCCTCTCCTACTCTTGCGAGACCTGCCTCAAATTCGGCATCGACGCGCCGTTGCGCTTCGATCGCCTTCATTATCTGATCGAGACCGGCAAGCTCTTGGGCGGGCCCGCGGCCAATCCCGAGGAGACTTGCAACAAAGGCAACGAAGAGGATGATCGATCGCCTTTGCATAAACTGTCTAATCCCTCGGCGCGAACCGACCTCGGCTCCGGCGCCATCTGGACTCTTAGTTAATTCTAGCGAGAATACCAGGCAAAGCTAACCTCGTCGTGAAGGCTGGCGTCTCAAGCGCAATGGAGCGGATGCGTGAAACCCTTGTGCGTCTTGACCTGGCTCGCGTCGATGATGCTGCCGACAATTGCCTCGGCTGGCACGGTAACGATCGTTTGCGGAGGGGTGGTCGGCAGTTTCGAGCCGTGTCGCGAGGGCGTCCAGTCCTGGGCACAAGCGCGGGGACACGATGTCCGCATCATACGGTCGACCCCGGGGAACAGCGCCGCGCGACGCCTTTCCCGGGACCTCCTCGCAGCTGAGGCCGAAGACGTCGACGTGCTCGAGATCCATATGGATTCAGCCGGCACGTTGGCCAAATACCTTGTCGATCTGAGATCCATTCCCGGCGTCGCCGAGGGCCATTTTCCGGCAGCGCTCGAGGCGTTTACGGTCGATGGCCGGTTGGTCGGCTTGCCCTGGTACCTCGGTGTCGGCCGGCTGTTTTACCGCCGCGACCTCCTCGAGAAATATGAGCTTCGCGTGCCGGAGACCTGGGAGGAGTTGGCGACGTCCGCTCGTACGATGCAGGATGGCGAGCGTGCCGCCGGCCACAGCGAATTCTGGGGCTACGCATTTCAGGGGCGAGCATCGGAAGAGCTGACTGACAACGCGGTCGAGTGGTTCGCCAGCTATCGCGGACCCGGCATCGTCGCCGCCGACGGCTCGGTGGTCGTCGATGACCCGATCAACAAGACCGCCTTGACGCAAGCCGCTTCGTGGCCGGGCTCCATCGCCCCGCCCTCGGTGCTTACGATGGAACGCGCCGAAAGCATTCGCCTCTTTGCCGACGGTAACGCAGCGTTTTTGCGCTACTACCCGAGTGGGTTGATGCGCAGCGAAGACCCGACAAGCCTCGTGCGCGGTCGGGTTGGAATGGCCGATCTGCCAAAGGGAGCACCCGAGGGACGTCATCCGATGGTGCTCAGCGGCTTCGGCTTGGCGGTCTCGCGCTATTCCAGAGTTCCGGAGCTCGCAAGCGATCTCGTTGCGTGGCTCACCGGCCCGGCAGAGGAGAAGCGGCGAGCGCTCACTGCCGGGTTTGACCCGAGCCGGCCGGCGCTCTACGAGGATCCCGAACTGGTGGCGGCACATCCTCAGTTCCCCGTGCTCCGCGTCGCACTCGATGCAGCGATTACAGGCCCGGCTCACATAATCGGCACAAAATTCGACCGAGCGAGCGAAGTAGTCTGGGAGGCCGTGCATCGAGCCCTCTCGCATCGGACACCCCCAGCTACAGCGCTCGATGAGGCCGCGGCGGCTCTTCGGCGCATGAGTTTGAGCTGGCGGGACTGAGACGGTCGCAAAGGCTGGCGCCTCATGCGCAATGGAGCGTATGCGTGAAACCCTTGTGCATCTTAATCGGGCTGGTGTCAGTAATGTTGCCGGCGATCGCCCCGGGTGCCACGGTGACGATCGTTTGCGGGGCATTGGTAGGCGGCTTCGAAGCATGTCGCGAGGGTTCCCAGACCTGGGCGCAGGCAAAGGGGCACGATGTCCGCGTCATACGGTCGGCTGGGAACAGTACCGCGCAACGTCTTTTCCGGGAACTTCTTGCAGCTCAGGCCAACGACGTCGACGTATTCGAAATCTACATCGACTCGGCCGGAGCGTTGGCCAAAAATCTTGTCGATCTCAGATCGAGCCCCGGTGTTGCGGAGGGGCATTTCCCAGCAGGGATCGAAGCGTTTACGATCGATGGTCGACTGGTCGGCGTGCCCTGGTACCTCGGCGTCGGCCGTCTACTCTACCGTCGCGACCTCCTCGAGAAATACGAGCTTCGCGTTCCGCAGACCTGGGAGGAGTTGGCGACGTCGGCTCGTACGATACAGGACGGCGAACGCGCCGCCGGCCATCCCGAATTCTGGGGGTACGTATTTCAAGGGCAAGCCGGCGAAGAGCTGACACACAACGCGGTCGAGTGGTTCGCCAGCTATCGTGGACCCGGCATCGTCGCCGCCGATGGTTCGGTCGTCGCCGACGACCCGATCAACAAGACCGCATTGACGCAAGCGGTTTCGTGGCTGGGCTCCATCACCCCGCCCTCCGTGCTCACGATGGGGGCCACGGAAAGTCTTCGCTTCTTCACCGACGGCAACGCCGCGTTTTTGCGTTATTACCCGAGCGGGTTGATGCGAAGCGAAGACCCCGCGAGCCTCGTGCGCGGTCGGGTTGGAATGGCCGATCTCCCGAAGGGAGCATCCGACGGGCATCATCCGCTGCTGCTTACCGGGTTTAGCTTGGGGGTTTCTCGTTATTCTCGCGTCCCCGAGTTCGCCAACGATCTTGTTGCATGGCTCACCGGCCCCGCAGAGGAGAAGCGGCGCGCGCTGTCTGCCGGATTCAGCCCGAGCAGGCCGGCGCTCTACGAGGACCCCAATCTGGCGGCAACATATTCTTGGTACCCCGCGCTCCGCATAGCACTCGATGCTGCGGTTCCGGGCCCGGCCCACATAATCGGCACAAAATTCGACCGGGCGAGCGAAGTAATCTGGGAGGCCGTGCATCGCGCCCTCTCTCATCGCACACCGCCATCTACGGCGCTCGACGAAGCCGCGGCGACCCTTCGGCGCATGAGCGCAAGCTGGCGAGATTGAGACCGATGCTGCGCCTTGCTCGTTTGCTCACTCTTACGTTCCTGTTGCTCGGTCGGATGACTGGCGCATCGAGCCAGGAGCCGGGCCTGGAGGAGCTGCGGATCGCGATGGATCCGGGTAATCCTCCCTATACCTATCTCGATGAGGACGGCACTTTCAGCGGCTCCGACGCCGAGATCGCTACCACTCTCTGCGCTGCGATCCGCGCTCGATGCAAGCTTCTCCCCATTCCCTTCGCACGATCGATTGCAGCTCTAGACGACCGATCGGTCGACGCGATTATCTCGGACATGACGGTCACACCGGAGCGCGAGCAGCTGGTCGATTTCACCGATGTCTACCGTAATGCCGCAAACCGCTTTGTCGCACGCCGCCACGCGGGCATCGAGGTATCACCGGAGGGGCTCGCCGGTAAAAAGCTTGGCGTCAAGCGGAACACAGTACATGACCGCTACCTAACCGACGTGCATGGCGCAAGCGCCATCATCAGGCGTTATTCAGACCTTGCGGAGGCCTTTATCGACCTCGCTCTCGGTCGCAATGATGCCATCCTGGCCGAGGTTGCCGCGGCACGCGTCAGCTTCCTCCAAACTTCGCTGGGTGCTGACTACGAGTTTGTCGGCCCCGAGATTACCGATGAGCGCTGGTTCGGGACGGGCATCGGGATTGCCGTGCGTAAGGGCGACAACGCGCGTCGAGAGGCGTTGAATCACGCACTGGCGGTGATCCGGGCCGACGGGAGCTATCAAAGAATAATGGATCGATATTTCAATACGCCGTAAGGTTGTTTCGACCTTCGGCTCTGGCGCGGCCCTGCCCTCCAGATCGCCATACGGGAATTTCCGCAAAGATCTACGATTAGAACCGCAAACGGTCCCAATAAAGAACCGCTGGGTTAGCCCATCTTCCTGATCACGACGGTCGCAGTGCGCGTCGTCAGCCGGCTGGGAGGGAAGGATGATAAGGTCCGAAAGACCGACCGGGAGGGCGATGGATGAATGAAGGGCTCGCGAGGCTCGGAGCCATCGTTCTGACTGGTTGCCTGATGATGGGCAATCCGGCCGCAGCAGAGATGACCACACCCGACTGGGCCGCGGTGGCGCAAGTGCGGCTTTCCGCTCCGGTCTCTGCGTCGCTCGCACCCGGCAACGAAAGTAACATCATCCCCCATTCCAGCATCGCGCACGGCCAATCGACTCGGTCCTCCATGACCGAGGTGCTGCATGCCGCGCTCGGTACCGCGCTGGCAGCAGCGTGGCTTATGGGCGGCGCTTGGGTGGGAGTACGCAGCACGCGCATCTCGACCTCCCTTGATGAATCGGTAGACCGCACGCGCAACGCCTATCCCCGTACCGTAATATAGACGGGGTAGAATCCGACCTTCGTTTAAGCGGGCCGGCGCCAGGGCGGCGCACGGTGGGGATAGGCCGATGGTCTCCTGGCAATCGCAGTCTCAGTCTTCGAGGTTGGACACAAGCTCAAAATCCGTATGGCCGGCGTATTTCGGCATCATCGCGCTGCTGGTTCTGATCGTCTTGGCACTCGCCGGTGGGATCATCTGGTACAACATGCGGAAATCCGCCGAACTTATGGTCGCGGGCGCCGAACATCAGATGGAGGAGACCGGGGCCAAGATCTCGGATCGGATCAGGCTGCTCTACGATCCGATGTACGCAATCGTCGGCATTGCTTCTCAGGCCCCCGACATGAAGGCGCTGCTGACCGGCAATGGTCCCGTCGGGATGCCACTCCTCTTGCGGACGCTCCGCTTCTATCCCCAGATCCTCGCGTTGTATGTCGGCTTCGACAACGGCGAAGTTTTTGCGGTGGATCACATCGCCGGTGAATCCCGTACACGGGTTCGTAGTCTCAGCGGAGCGCCAGAGAACGCCGCCTTCTACAACAGAATCATTACACTCGGCAGTGACGGCAAGCGAGTCGAGCGCTATGTATTCCTCGACGATGACGGTGTCGAGGTCGGACACAGTGACCCCGCGCCGGCGACGTACGACCCGCGCACTCGTCCGTGGTTTGCGTCGGCGCTGCACAGCGATCATGTAGAGCTGACCGATCTTTACATTTTCGCCCAGAATAATGAGCCGGGGTTCATCAGCGATAAAATCGGTCATCAATTGTTAGTCGTCTCAATGAAGGCTCGCGCAGGGCCTAACCAGCCGGCAGCGGGTTGCCATTGATGGGCGGATTCTTTCTTGTTGGTGCAGGTCCGCGCGAGGATCGGCAGCACGAGGTTACATGCTTGCAGGGGGCTTTTGCCGAACTCGGCTTTACCCCTCCGGAGATCGTCAAGGCAGAGGGCTATGTCTTTGCCGCCTATCCGAAGTTCCAGAGCCGGTCAGTCGGGCTAAAGCGTTACCCGAACGGCGATTTTGCGTTTGTTTGCGGTACTTGCCTATCTGAAGGAATGGGCTTGGCGCCCGCCGCTTTGCTGTACGAAGGGACCGCTGCGACCTCGCCTAGCGAAGAGATCATGGGTCATTATGCAGCTGTCCTGAAGAAAGATGGCCGGACTGAGATCAAGCTCGATGGGTTTGGCGGCTACCACATTTTTTATAACCTCGAGGCTCGCATCGTCTCGTCGTCCTTTTATGCGATTTGCTCGGTCCTTCCCTCTCTGACCCTCTCGCAGCAGAGCACCTGCGAGTATGTCTTCAACGGCGTGGTTTCGGGCAACGAGACGCTGTTCAATGAGGTGAAGCTCGCTCCAATCCAGGCCAAAATAGTCGTCGGCCCGCATGCGTTGGAGGTCGTTCGTCCGACGCTGCCTGTAACCCGTACCTTCACCTCAGAGAGGCGCGACGCCTTGTTCAGAGAAAGTATTGCGCTGCTCGATCGTTATTTCGGCGCTGTCGCCCGTAGCTTCGGCGATCGCGTTCGCTGCGCGCTATCCGGAGGCTATGATTCGCGCTTGATATTGGCCTATTTGCGACGCCATGGCATGAAGCCCTCCGTCTACGTCTATGGCGGCGCGCGCGAACGGGATGTGATGTTTGCGCAAGACATTGCGCGCGGCGAGGGTTTTTCGCTCGATATTATTGATAAGGATGACCGACCCATCATTCCGCCCACGGAGTTTACCGAAACTGCCCGTCGCAACTTTTTCGCGACCGACGGATACGGCTACGCCGGAATTTTTCATAATGGCGCGGAAAACGAGGAATCGGCGCGGCGCGTTTTCGGCGACACGATTGCGATTAATGGCGGAGGTGGAGAAATCTTTCGCAACTTTTTTTATCTCCTCGATCGCGGGTATACGATCCGTGAAATTTTGTGGAGTTTCTACAGTCGCTTCGATCCGGCTACCTGCACCGCCCTGTTCGACAGCGAGGATTATTACCGCACCCTCGAAAGGAAGGTGATGGATCTGTTGGGTAGTGACGAGCGATGGTTGCCACGTCCGACAGTCGAATGGCTCTATCACAGTTTTCGGTGCCGCGCTTGGGATGGCAAGGTTGATAGTATTGCCGGCTGGTATGGGTTCACCGCCATGCCATACCTCGAAAGATCGATCACCGAGCATGCGAGCGCGCTGCCCCTCCATTGGAAAAATCATGGCGCCTATGAAGCTGAGCTAATTCGCCGCATCGACAGCCGTCTGGCTGGGTATCGGTCGATTTATGGCCATGATTTCGGCCGATCCCCGCCACCCTCTCGACGGCTCTCGGATTACTGGACTTATCTCCGCCCTCCGTGGCTGCGACGCTATACGTATCGGCTGAGACATTTCCGTCGATCGGGTGATTGGCCAGGCTACCTCGCTTTGCCGTATCGAGAAGCGGTGCTTCCGGGCGGAGCGGTAATTCTGCGGCGATTATTGCGGATAGAACATATCGTCGATGACACGCAATATGCACGGATTCTCTCGCTTGAGTACGCTTTGCGCCAATTCGGTAGTCGCGTTAATGTTGCGTTCTAGCGGATGCGATGCATTGCGGGGAACACCAATATGGCCTAGTAGAAATCTCACAGCAATGTGCACCGACGGTTGGTACCCATCAGGGACTTTTTTATGCTGCAATACATCCATTCTTAACTATGTTCGCATCACCCTGGCATTAGGGTCAGGCTCATGCTACGATATTTATACAGAACTTTAGCTCCACCCGAACCGCCAACGTACTTGAGTCCGAGGGGCGGGCGGACGCGTCGGATCAGGCGGTGATGCAACTAACGGCGGTCGGGGCAGAGATGAAGCACGACTTTATGCGAACTGGGCTCCCGGTCGCTCCATTGCTTGGTCTTTTCGCGGGTCGGATATCGCTTCCGCCTGCAATCCTGCGGTCGCTGCTCGTCGTCGTAAAGTTCTTAGGGCTGTTCCGGGTCGCGCGATACATGACACGCGATGGACTGCGCATTATATGCTATCACGGTGTTGCAGTTGCAGAAGAGTACAAGTATAGAAGTCGGCTGTTCGTCCGCAAAGAGTTGTTCCGTCGACGCATAGAATATTTGCGCTTCAAAGGCTATCCGATTTTGCCGCTGGGCGAAGCCGTCGAAGCGCTTTCCCAGGGTCGGCTCCCGCATTGCGCAACGGTCGTCACTATGGACGATGGATGGGAGGGCGTTTATTCCGTTGCTTTGCCGATCATCAAAAAACTCGAAGTTCCCGTGACCTTGTATGTTCCGACCTTCTACATCGAGCATCCGATGCCGGTTTTTACCGTCACATTGTCCTACTTGTTCTGGCGGACAAAGGTGCGTCGGGTGGAATTGCCCCGCGGGCTGGGCACCTTTGCGCTGGATTCAGAGGCCGAGCGGGCTGAGGCGGTGGCCCAAGAACTTGGCGTCAGTTTACCTCCTGCCGATCGCTTGAAGTTTCTGAAGGAAATGGCAGAAGCTCTCGATGTCTCTTTCGAGGACATCGAAACGCAACACCTGTTTCGGGCCTTGGACGAGCAGCAGCTCCGGCAGTTGGCTGACGCCGGGGTTGACATTCAGCTTCATTCACACCGCCACGAATGGTCGGCAGACGACAGCAGAGCGACGGTCGAAGCAGAGATAACCGACAATCGGAGATTTCTTGAAAAGGTGGTCTCCCACCCTCTGGAACATTTCTGCTATCCGAGCGGAGTTCACGGACCCCAGCAGGGAGAGTGGTTGGCTGCGTTGGGTGTGAAGAGCGCGACGACGATCGAGCCCGGCTTGAATTATCCGGATACATCCAGGTTCGCCCTGCGGCGGCTGCTGGACGGTCATCCCGTCTCCGATATCGAGTTCGAGGCAGAAATGACGGGCTTTATGGAGATCGTACGCGCTCTGCGGGAGCGACGGTTCGTCTGGATGTTGCAGCGCCGGCTTCGCTCGCATCGTGAGCGCCGGAGCAGGAGTTTGCAAGACCGCAACTCGGCGCTGAACTCATGACCGTCGAGCACATTCTCGGGTTACGTTCTATACTCCTGAATCACCGGGGCTAGCCGGCGATGCGCGGTTACGCGTTCCTTGCGGTGTTCCTGTGCTCCTTGACGTTGATTTTCAAAACGCCATTCAATGGCGTGCTGGTTTGGTACGCCTTTTCTTTCGGCAATTTTCATACGCTTATCTGGGATCCCTCTATTGCCACTCTCCCCTATGCCTACATCATCGCGATCGTGACCGGTGTCTCGTGGCTGGTTTCTCGTACGGAAAAGAAAAAACTGCCTCTTACGCCGCAAGTTGTATTGACGATACTCTTTGCGTTATGGATAACGATCACCTCGTTTTTCGCACTGGCCCCCGGGGATGACGTCTGGTGGAAATGGACGTTCTTCCAGAAGGTCCTGCTCATGTGCCTTGTCGGATTTGCGCTGACGACGACGCGCGAGCGAGTGAACCAGCTTATCTGGGTCGTCGTTCTATCGATTGGCTTCTGGGGGGTAAAAGGCGCGATATCGTTTCCGCTCCACGGCGGCGGCTCGGGTATCCACGGGCCGGACGGTGGCATAACCGCAGGCAACAACGAATTCGGCGTTGCCCTGATCATGCTCCTGCCGTTGGTGTTTTATCTGTGGCATACCGTGGTAGACCGTCGCCTCCGACACGGCCTGATGGTCACGGGTTTTTTGATCACCTTGGCCACAGCATTCACATATTCGCGCGGAGCATTGCTGGGCGTATGCGCAATGGCGGCCGTTCTCTGGCTCAGATCACCCGCAAAAATGTCAATGGGTCTTGCGATCCTGGTAATTGGCGCCGCAATCCTCGTGTTCATACCTCAATCCTGGCTCAATCGTATGTATACGATAGAAACGTATGAGAATGATTCTTCTGCGATGGGGCGAATCAATGTCTGGCGGGCTTCACTCAGGATCGTTGAATTGCATCCGGTTACAGGTGGCGGTTTCAGTGTCACACACTACACAGAAATTACAAATCCCATGCTCGCGGGCACGACCATACCCAGGCTGGACAAGGGTCGCGCCGCACACAGCATCTATTTCGATGTTCTCTCCGAGCATGGCTGGGTCGGGCTGGCGCTCTTTGTAATGATCGCGGCAAATGCGTGGCTTTCGTGCCGTTGGTTGATCCGAAATTCGCGTGACCGGCCGGATCTTGCGTGGGCGAATCTGCTTGGACGGATGGGCCAGGCCGTTCTCGCCGGCTTTTACACTGCGGGCGCATTTCAGTCGCTGGCTTATTTCGACGAATATTGGTGCATCGTGTTCATATTTGAGGCCGCGCGCCTAGTGGTTGCCAGAGAAATCGCGGCTCCGGCCGGCGGCTTGGCGGTTACACCCTCGATGCGCCTATTGATACCGCAGCCGGGCATCGGCCGTGCCCTGAGACTCGATGAACGTTCGGGCTACGTCAAAGGGCGCCCATAGGTTGGGGGTATCGGAGACGGCCCGTGAGCGGAAACCAGTGATTCTGGCATCGGAGGACCTCTCGTTCCGGACGCGCATCGCGCGCTCTATTTTTTGGCTCGCTTGGTCGCGCGGTGTGCTTCAAGTTCTCTCCTTTGCCACCACCCTGCTGGTCGCACGTATCCTGGTGCCCGCCGATTATGGCGTGATGGCTCTGGCCGGCATATTGACCGGTTCCGCGGCCATACTCGCCGAAATGGGTCTCGGCGCCGCGATCATCCAGTTTCGCGATTTGGATCGGCGAGAAATCGATACCTGCTTCTGGATCACGATGTCCTTGGCTACTATCGGTTGTGCTACCCTTGCTGTCAGTGCACCAATGATCGCTCACTGGTTCGCGGTGCCGCGTCTCGCCGATGTGCTGCCTGTCCTGGCGTTGGTGCTGCCGCTGACTGCCTGCCGCGTCGTTTCGGATAGCCTTCTGCGCAAGCGGCTCGCGCTCGATCGGGTGTCTCAGGCGGAGGTGATCGGCGGCGTCGTAACATTGCCTGTGATGCTCGGCTGCGCCTTCGCCGGATTGGGACTATGGACACTAGTCATCGGCGGGCTTTTGGCCCCCGCGGTGCGCAGTGCGGCCACTTTCATCTATGCTCCGTGGTGTCCAGGGCTTCGCCTTGGCGGTAAGCGATTCAAAGAGATGCTTCGCTTCAGCCTGACGACGCTAGCCGTCAAGATTATGTGGGGCTTGCGAGAGGATTCGGATGTGCTGGTGGTCGGCAAGATAACCGGCCAGATAACCCTAGGTTTCTACTCAATGGCAAAAGAGTTTGCCTTGTTGCCGGGCAGCAAAATTTCGACCGTCGTCAATATGCTGAGCTCGCCGATGATGGCGGAGCTCCAGACAAACATCGACGCGATGCGCGCGGCTCTTTATCGAGCGATGCGTCTGACCGCAGCGATCGCCTTGCCGATATCGACCGGGATAGCTCTTGTCGCCGATGAGACGGTTGCGGTGCTGCTTGGCCCGAAATGGCTGGCTGCGGCGCCGCTGCTTCGATTGCTCTGTGTCTATGCCGCGGTACGTTCAGTCGACGTGCTGCTGCCGCCTGTGATGCTCGCGCGCCGTCGGGAAAGGTTTCTATTTTGGTACTGTCTCGCGCTGTTGATCGCCGTGCCGTCCGCCGCCGTCGTCGGTGCGCTCTGGCGCGGCGCACCTGGCGCAATCGTCTCGTCGACCCCCGTATATTGCGCGGTGATGGCAATCATGGCCAAGGAGGCACTGGCGGAAATACAAGGCAGCTTTACGGAGCTTTGGAACGAGGTCTGGCCGATTCTAGCTGCCACTGCGGGAATGGCCACGGTGGTGCTGCTGCTGCGGGAGCTGGCATTCGTGGGGCAGCCCGAGCCTGCATGGACGAAACTACTCCTACTATCGGTGAGTGGCGCAGCGACTTATCTCGCTGCTCTCTTGGCAATCGGCGGCCCGGTCATCCGCGAGGGTGTGGAGGTGATCGGCTGGGTTCTGCGCCGTCCCAGTGCTGGTAGTTGAACATTCGAAGGTCGTCGGGACGATAGTTTCACAAATCACTCGATACGCGCGCGTCGGCGATGAATTCATTGAACCCCGCAGGTCTTCCATGAAAGTGGGTCGTTTCTTACGCTGGATTCATCGTAATCTGCCCGAGCCGCCGTCAACGAACTTCGAGCTCCCGCTAAAACCGTCGCCCTTCGAATTGCTGCCAGCCAACCCGGTCATCTACGATATCGGCGCCAAGCATGCGCGTGCCGGATATTTTGGTGCTCCGCCGCAGGGTGCTACGATCATCTGTACCGATATCCGGCCAGGGCCGGGTGTCGACATCGTCGCCGACGCACAGAATATGCCTCAGATACCCCCGGACTCGGCGGATTGTGTTTTTCTCGTCAGTATTTTGCAGCACATCCCTTCGCCTCAGAAGGCCGTCGACGAGGCGTTCCGGGTGCTGCGACCCGGCGGCATCTTCTATGTCAATGTTCCATTTATTTGGTTCTATCACCGAGACCCGGAGGACTACAATCGCTTCAGCCTGCTCGGCCTCGAGTTTCTGTGCTCTCGGTTCGAACGGATCGCCAGCGGCTCGCGACGCGGCCCGGCCTCAACCTTCTGCGACCTGCTGATCCGCTTCCTCGGCATTCTGTTCTCCTTCAACAGCGACGCCTTGTATGCCGCAAATGTCTATTGCGGGAAATGGGTTCTGTTCTGGATCAAGTATTTCGACATAGTTATCGCTCAGTATTCGATGGCCTACTTGATGTGGGGTAGCCCATACTTCCTTGGCCGTAAGCCTCATATTACGTTGCAGTCAAGCAATGTTGTGGCATGATAGTTTTTTGCTGGATCGAATACTCAAGATAGCCGGATTGCTGCAAATTCCCCCCAGGACACTCGGCCGCCGAAGCGCAATCAACCGCTTGCGGACATTTTGTGAATGGCAGTTAAAAAAGAGCCGCGAAACTATTACCGACTTGATTCATGGTGTGGATACGTTCAGGTGGGCCCTCGATCCGGTACGCAACACGTCGGCTCGTTTCGTTTATGACGCAGCTCCGTGGTCGGCTTTACGACGAATTTTCAGGCATCTACGCTTGGATTTCTCGCGCTTCACCTTCATCGATATGGGCTGTGGTAAGGGTCGTATTGTCCTTGCGGCCTCCGCCTTTCCGTTCTTGAGTGTCATCGGCGTCGAATTTTCGCCACCGCTATGTCGGATTGCTGAAAACAATCTTGCAAAATGCCGACGCCTTCGCCGTCGAGCCCGGAGCACACGGATCATCGAATGCGACGCAGCCGAATTCGCAACACCGTGCACACCGTGCGTGTTTTTCTTTTATAATCCTTTCAGTTTTGAATTATTAGAAATGGTGATTCAACATATTGTTGATTCCTATCGGCAATATCCCCGTGAGATGTATTTGATATTTGTTGGAATGTCGTCGCTTTTCTCTCAGATTACCTTAATGCCGGCGATGAAACTGCTGTGTTCGTCCAGTATTCCCTTTGGCATGTCGACCCACCGAAGCGTGTACATCTTCTCGGTAATCGACGATTGACGGGCCCAAGGATGTTGGACAATCTCGCCGCGGGCTTCCGGATTATACACTGCCGCGGGGCGGGTCTTATCGAAACCCAGTGGCGAGACTGCCTCGCTGCTTCCGACTTCCCGACGCATTACACAGCCCCCGAGTATTTTTTGGAACCTGCGCTGCGCGATAGGAAACCATTCGCGATTCTCAGCGCGGTTGGCAACAAAGTCACAGCGGTGCTGACTGGGATCCACGATGGCGAGCGTGTCCAATCCGGTCTATCGGTCCGTCCTCAGATTGCCTTTTCGCGGCAGGCAGATCGGTCACTTGCGATGAGCGCTCTGATTGCGGGTCTTCTTCAGGAGGCAAGATCCGCGAAGCTAGTGGACCTCTACCTGTGGTCGGACATGGCTGGACCGGAGGATGCTCGCTTTCGCCAAAAACACTACGCCGGTGTGGTCGTGCTGGACCTATCGCGGGGTCCGGAAGCTCTTTTTCGCAAATTCTCCCAAACTCGGCGAAATGATATTCGTAGAGCAATACGACGTGGGGTTTCTGTCGAGCCCGCTAACGGTCGTGACGACGTATCTGCCTATTATCCGGTGTATGTCGAGTGGGCCCGCTACAAGGGCTTACCGATTGCCGGAGAGGACCAGTTTCAAGAGACTTTCGCATTGACCCACAACCGGCTGCTGCTGCTTGCGCGCTATGAAGGCCATATCATCGCCGGGGCCGTTCTTCGCTTCTTTCCCCGGGGGGTGGTCGAATACGCGGCGAACAGCTCACTAGAGAATTCCCTCCATCTCCGGCCAAACGATCTGCTCCAGTGGCGTGCTGTCGAATGGGCGTGCGCCGAAGGAATGACCAAGTACAGCCTTGGCGGGGACCACCTTTTTCTCAGGAAATCAGGGGGTGAAGTCTTCCCGACCACGCGCCACCGTCTGGATTTGTCCATGCTTCGTCGCTACACGGTCGGCGATTGGATCGCCGATAGGGTCGAAGACGTCAGCCCTGTTCTCCCGCGTCGGGTGGCTGAACTAGGTCGCTCTCTGCGAAGTCATGTCCAGAAGCTCCACACCCGAGGCGGCGGGGCTTGGCGTGATCCGAGGCAACGTCGTCTCCCTCTCAGTAGTCACGACGATCCCGGACGCTAGATTGCGGATCCTGAGCATCGATGCGATCAAATCGTACGCCAGCATCAAGATAAATAGAGGATAAAAGAAATTAAAATAAATGCTTTGATAATATAGAAGATTAAATCTTGTGTTTGTGAAGCCATTGGTGTCCAGTAGATCCTTTATCGCTGAGAAATAGCACCGATCATAAAACGCCAGGAACCCGTAGTTGTCCTCCTCTAGCCATTCGGGGTGGAGGTAGCCAACCAGGTGCCGACTGAGGCGGTTCGGCAGCGCCCGGTTCATCAGCGCGAATGGTGCGAATCGCCCCGGAAACGCGTGGAGCATGACACCGCCAGGACGAAGGACACGCGCGCAATTTGCGAAGAATGCCGCATTATCGCGAAGATGCTCGACGACTGATCGGGATACAACGAAATCAGCCGAGCCGTCTCGAAACGGAAATCCACGCGACGCAGCGTCGGCGACGACCTTGTGGTCGAGCATTCGGTTTTGGCGCAGCTCTTCGTCGGAAATGTCAATCGCGATGATCAAATGCGTGTTCGGTGCATCTATATAGGGCAGGAACGGACACTCCTTGCCCCCGCCGACATCGAGGACGACCTGACCGGAGCGGCGGTTGAGCAGCTCCGCGACTTTGTACTTATAAAGGGTCTGAATGTGGCGCTTGAATACCCACGGCAGGCAATTTTCGGTCGATTTGCTCAGCCATTGGTTGGCTGCGATGAAACGCGCGAGCAGAGACATAAGTTACAACCCAGGTTGTTCTAAGGTACCGGAGGGGCGCCGATCGCGATCCGGCGGGCGCAACCGGCCGGTCTCACGAAATGTAAGCGACGTTCTCTGGTTTGACGGGAACATGGTTCCAAATCCGTTGAGAAGCGGTTCGCAATAGTTCAGCGCTCGCGGTTGGCATAGGAGGCGTGAAAGTTGCCTAAAATAATATTTGATAAAATCATATTGATGTGATAGTAACAGGTCTGGGCTTGCAGGGCGACTTCCGCGCCTGTAAAGAGATCTGCAGGCAAGCGGAGAATAACCTTAGATTGGGTGCGCGCCTGAATCCCACCTGCAAATTCAGGCCCGACAGCGCGTCGGTCTCGCCCATAACGCGAAAATGCTAAAGAACAAGCTAGGGACCCGCTGCGGGGTCGAGTGATTGCCGATCGCAGGCCACTTCCGGGATATCTACGGCTTCCAGATCGCGAGGTGAGCACACGCTCGACGCATGACCTGGCTCATCCGCAGCCGGCGACGGCGCGGCGGGCCATTACACCGACGAGATGGGCGCGGTATTCGGCGCTGGCATGGATGTCGGAGTTGAGCCCCTCCTGCGGTATCGTGATGTCCTTGATCGCATCGGGCGTAAACGAGCGCGCGAGCGCGGCCTCCATCTCGGGAACACGGAAGACGCAAGACCCGGCACCGGTCACCGCGACCCGCACTCCACCCCCGGCGCGGGCGACAAACACACCGACGATCGCGTAGCGCGAGGCCGGGTTCTTGAATTTCATGTAGCAGGCGGCTTGCGGTTTGGGCAATCGGACCGCAGTGACAATCTCGGTGCGGTCGAGCGCTGTTTCGAACATGCCGGTGAAGAAATTATCGGCGGCGATTTGACGCTTGGTCGTCTGCACGGTGCCGCCGAGCCCAACGACCGCTGCCGGATAGTCGGCCGCTGGGTCATTGTTGCTGATCGATCCGCCGATCGTGCCGCGGTTGCGCACCGCGGGATCGCCGATCATGTGGGCGAGTGCCGCGAGTGCGGGGATCGCCTGCTTGACGAGCGGCGAGCGCTCTACCTCGGCATGCCGCGTCATCGCGCCGATGACCAGCGCGTCGCCCGCATCGGTGATGCCGCGCAGCGATGGGATCGCGGCGAGATCGACGAGATCGGACGGCTTGGCGAGGCGAAACTTCAGGGTCGGGACCAGGGTCATCCCGCCGGCGACGATCTTGGCTTCTTCGTTCGCGCCGAGCAGGCTTGCGACATCGTCGAGGCTCGTCGGCAGGTGATAGTTGAATTCGTACATCGGGCTCTCCCTATTCTGCGGCGAGCGGGGTGCGGTGCTGCTGGATGATGCGCCAGAGCTTCTCGGGTGTGGCGGGCATGTCGAGGTGCCGCACCCCCAGCGGCTTCAGCGCGTCGACGAGCGCGTTGGTGATCGCTGCCGGCGCGCCGATCGCTCCGGCCTCGCCGCAGCCTTTTACCCCCAGTGGATTGTGCGTGCACAAGGTGACGTTCGTCGACAGACTAAACGACGGCAAGTCATCGGCGCGCGGCATCGCGTAGTCGTTATAGGAGCCGGTCAACAGTTGGCCGTTCGCCCTGTCGTAAACGCAGCCTTCGAGCAAGGCCTGACCAATGCCCTGGGCGAGCCCGCCATGAACCTGGCCTGCGACGATGAGCGGGTTGATGATCCGCCCGAAATCGTCGCTTGCAGTGAAACTGACGACCGCTACCTGCCCGGTTTCGAGGTCGATCTCGACCTCGGCGATATGCGCGCCGGACGGGAAGGTGAAGTTCTTCGGATCGTAAAACGCGGTCTCGTCGAGCCCGGGCTCCAGCTCGTCATGCGGGAAATTGTGCGGCACATAAGCGGTCAGCGCCACCTCGCCCAATGTCTTCGACCGATCGGTGCCGGCGACCGTGAACTTGCCATCTTTGAACTCGACATCGGCCTCAGCCGCCTCGAGCAGGTGTGCCGCGATCTTGCGTCCCTTGGCGATGACCTTGTCCATCGCCTTGACGATCGCGGTTCCGCCGACGGCGAGCGAGCGTGAGCCGTAGGTGCCCATCCCGTATGGGATTTTGGCGGTATCGCCATGGACGATATCGACGCTCTCGATCGGGATGCCGAGAGTGTCGGCGACGAGCTGCGAGAATGTCGTCTCGTGACCCTGGCCGTGGCTGTGCGATCCGGTCAGGACCGACACGCTCCCCGTCGGATGGACGCGCACCGCGGCACTCTCGAAGAGGCCGGCGCGGGCGCCGAGCGAGCCGACGACAGCCGAGGGCGCAATACCGCAGGCCTCGATATAGGTGGCGATGCCGATCCCGCGCAATTTGCCATGCGCCATCGCATCCCGCCGCCTTGTCTCAAAGCCCTGATAATCGGCGGCCTTCAGCGCGAGCTCCAATGTCGCGCCGTAATCGCCGCTGTCATATTGCAGCGCGACCGGTGTTTGGTACGGGTAGGCGTCTTTCGCAATGAAATTGCGCCGGCGCAGCTCCGCCGGATCCATGCCCATTTCGTCGGCCGCGAGATCGACGATGCGTTCGAGCAAAAAGGTCGCCTCAGGGCGCCCGGCGCCGCGATAGGCGTCGATCGGCACGGTGTGTGTGAACACCGCCTTGGTCTCGCAATAGATCGCGGGGGTCGTGTAGGTGCCGGCGAGCAATGTCCCGTAGAGGTAGGTCGGGATGGCTGGAGCAAAGGTCGACAGATACGCACCCATATTGGCGACCGTCGAGACCTTGAGGCCGAGAAACTTCGCTTGCCCGTCGAGGGCGAGCTCGACATGGGTGACGTGGTCGCGGCCATGGGCATCCGACATGAAGCTTTCCGAACGCTCGGCCGTCCACTTGATGGGTCGGTTCACTTTACCGGCGACCCAGGTCACGATCGCCTCTTCGGGGTAGTGGTAGATCTTTGAGCCGAAGCCGCCGCCAACATCGGGTGCCACGACGCGCAGCCGTGCCTCGGGGATGTGAAGCACGAAGGCTCCCATAAGCAAGCGGATCACGTGCGGGTTCTGGCTCGTCGTATAAAGAGTGTATTCGCCGGTCGCGCGGTTGAACTCGCCGATCGCGGCGCGCGGCTCCATCGCGTTGGGGACGAGCCGGTTGTTGGTGAGGTCGAGCCGGACGATTCTCGTCGCCTTAGCGAAGGCGGCGTCGACCGCGGCGAGGTCGCCGAGCTGCCAGTCGTAACACATATTGCCGGGAGCCTCGTCGCGTACCTGCGGGGCGCCCGGCTGCAACGCGGCAACCGGATCAACGACGGCCGGCTCCTCGGCGTAATCGACGCGCAGCGATTCCGCGGCGTCGCGCGCCTGCGCCAAAGTCTCAGCGATCACCACCGCCACTGGATCGCCCACATGGCGTACCCGGTCGACCGCCAGTACCGGGTGCGGCGGCTCAGCCATAGGCGAGCCATCCTTCGAATGGACTTGCCAACCGCACGGCAGCCCGCCGACCCCGTCGGCCGCGATGTCCTTGCCGGTGTAGATGCCGACCACACCAGGCGCCCGTTGCGCCGCCGCGATGTCGATTCCGGTGATCCGCGCATGAGCGTGCGGGCTGCGCAGGATGTAGGCGTAGACCTGACCGGGACGGTCGATGTCGTCGGTGTAGGTGCCCCCTCCGGTCAGAAAGCGAAAATCCTCTCGCCTGCGGACCGGTGTTCCGATAGTGGCCACGGCCCTACTCCGCGGCCGCCCCATGGACGTTGGGCGGGGCCTCGCCCCGCATCACCGCGGCGCCCTCGGCAATCGCCAGTACGATGTTGTGGTAGCCGGTGCAACGGCAGAGGTTGCCCTCGAGATATTCGCGGATCTCGCGCTCAGTCGGGTTTGGATTGTTCTTGACCAAGTCAAGCGCGCTCATGACCATGCCGGGGGTGCAGAAGCCGCATTGCAGCGCGTGGTTGTTGCGGAATGCCTCCTGCATTGGATGCAAGGTGTCACCGATTGCCACCCCTTCGATCGTCAGCACCGAGTGCCCGTCAGCTTGAACCGCCAGCAGGGTGCAGGCCTTGATCGCCTCGCCGTCAACGTGGACGACGCAGGCGCCGCATTGGCTCGTGTCGCAGCCGACATGTGTGCCGGTCAGTCCGAGCTGCTCGCGCAGCAGCTGCACCAACAAAGTCCGGCCCTCGACCGTCGCCGACACCGGCTTGCCGTTCACGGTGAGGCTCACCGTCTTTTGCATTCCACACCTCCCTGCGTCGAGCATCTCGGCCGTGACGGGACGGTCCCGGCCGGGCGGAGTTTCGTGCCGGCTCCGCCTCGGGTCAAGGCGTTACCGCGCTCGGCGCGATGCCTCTTAGCGGGTGAAGAAATAGAGTAGCAGGATGATGATCACCGCCAACCCAGTGACCCAAACAGCCGGCGGAAGCCGAGTGCTCATCGGTTGCGGCGCGGGCACCGGCGGCGCGGCTTCGTCCGTCACGATCTCTGGCTCTGCAGGCAACGTCGCCGGAGCGGGCTGTTCGGTCGCGACCGCCTCGGCGAAGTGCCCGAAGAAATCGTTTGCCATCTTGCGCGCCACCCCATCGATCAGCCGCGAGCCGACCTGCGCGAGCTTGCCGCCGACCTGCGCCTGAACCGCATAGGTCAGGACCGTTGCGGCACCGTCTTCGGCGAGGTTGACCTTGGCGCCGCCCTTGGCAAAGCCCGCCACCCCGCCGCTGCCCTCACCGCTGATCGTATAGCTCTGCGGTGGGTCGAGGTCCGACAAGGTCACCTTGCCGCCAAACGTCGCCCTCACCGGTCCGACGGAGGCAACGACCCTCCCGTTGAATTCGGTGTCCGACACCTTGTCGAGTGTCTGGCAGCCCGGGATGCACTGTTTGAGGACTTCCGGATCGTTAAGCCCCTCCCAGACCCGCTGGCGGGGCGCAGAAATGCGAAATTCGCCGGTCATCTCCATCGGGCATCGTCCTTTTTTGCGTGCCCGAAGTGTGGTCTGCGATAAAGGCGATTGCAACGGCGGCGCGGGGAATAAGATAGCGATTGCCGCGGTCTTCCATGGTGCGGGGTAGAGCGGATGGCGTGGATCGCCGAGCGGCGGCGTTGCAGCCGGTTCGAGAGCGTGGTGCTGCCGCATCTCGACTCAGCATATGCGCTCGCACGCTGGCTGACCCGCAACGACGCTGATGCCGCCGATGTCGTGCAGGAGGCCGTTCTGCGAGCGTTTCGGTACTTCGACACCTATCAAGAGGGCGACGCAAAGAGTTGGATCCTGAGGATCGTGCGCCGCACCTGCTACACTTGGCTCGAACGCAACCGTCCAAGTGATGTCGTCCCACTCGACGACGAGGAGGTGCTCGACGAGGGAGTCTTGGGCGCGCCGGCGGCGGCCGGTAATACCGAGGCGTTGCTTCAGACCCGGTCCGATCTACGGCGTCTCAATGTGCTGATCGAGGCGCTGCCGGCACCCTTGCGCGAGGTGATCGTGCTGCGCGAGCTACAGGAACTCGGCTACCGTGAGATTGCGGAGATCACCAGCGTGCCGATCGGCACGGTGATGTCGCGGCTTCATCGTGCGCGCTCGGCGCTGCGCCGAGCCTGGGACCCAAAGGACATTGGCGATGCGGTGTGAGGAGGTCCGCCCACGGCTCGATGCCTATGTCGACGGTGAGCTTGCCGAGAGAGAGCGGGCAGAGGTGCATGACCACCTCGCGGATTGCCCCGAATGCGGCCCGGAGGCGGCGGCGCTCGAGCGCCTGCACGAGGACCTCCGGCGGTCGGCCCCGATCTATCGGGCACCGGAGGCGCTGCGTTCGCGGATCCGCTTTGCGCTCCGCCGCGAGGCGGCGGCAACCACACGTGTGGCGAGGCCGGCACCGGGATGGCTCGCCTATGCCGCCTCGATCCTCGTTGCCGTCGCCGTCGGCTCGGGCGGGACTTGGCTGATCAACGGCGAACGCCAGCAGGACACGATCGCCGACGAGGTCGTCGATAGCCATCTGCGCTCGCTGCTCGCCGACCATCTGACCGATGTCGCCTCCTCCGACAAGCACACAGTCAAGCCGTGGTTTGCCGGCCGCACGGAACTTTCGCCGCCGGGCATCGACCTTGCGGCGCAGGGGTTTCCTCTGGTCGGAGGGCGGCTCGACCTGATCGAAGGCAAGCCAGTTCCGGCGCTCGTCTACCGGGCGGGGAAGCACGTCATCAACGTCTTCGTATTGCCGACTCGGGCCGGCGAGTATGCCGAGACCGTCACCCGACGCGGTTACACCTTGCGACACTGGAACCAGGGTGATCTCGGCTATTGGGCGGTTTCCGACGCTGCGCCCGACGAATTCGCGAAATTCGAGCACGCCTTCCGGGAGGCAACAACGGGCTAGCCGGCAGCCACTCTACTGCCACTATGCTGTCAGCATCGTAGAGTGATGATGGACGAAGGCGCGTCGAAGACCGTCGCGCCGCGAAATACAACGTAAATCGCGCTGGCAGGCCGAAAGGTGAACCCCTTGTCAGCAGGATTATAGCTTCGGATCAATTAGTTAGGCGGAAATTTGCGACATCGAAAAACAACGAAAACGGCACAGGGTATCAACGAAAACGGCACCGCCGTGAGGGAGCGGAAACAACGAAGTGGCCGCAGCAAGATTCTCCAAGTCGGGCGGCTGCCGGGAGGTTAAGATTGCGTCGTGATGGCGAGCGGCTTTGCACTCTTTGATACGGCGATCGGCCGGTGCGGCATCGCCTGGGGTCAACACGGCGTCGCCGGCGTGCAGCTCCCCGAAGCGGGCGAGGCGGAGACACGCTCCCGCATGCTCCATCGCTTTCCCGCCGCGGGGGAAGCGGTGCCCTCGCCCGAAGTGCAGCGAGCCATCGATCGCATCGTGGCACTACTGCGCGGCGAGAAGAGCGATCTCTCCACTATCGCGCTCGATATGGACGAGGTGCCGGCTTTTCACCGCCGTGTCTATGAAGCCGCCCGCAACATTCCGCCGGGCATGACATTGTCGTATGGCGACGTCGCCGCACGGGCCGGCGCACCCGGTGCCGCGCGCGCCGTGGGGCAGGCGCTCGGGCGTAACCCGTTCCCGATTGTCGTGCCGTGCCACCGCGTGCTGGCTGCCGGCGGCAAGATCGGCGGCTTTTCGGCGCAGGGCGGCATCGCCACCAAGCGCCGCATGCTCGCAATCGAAGGCGCGAGGCTGAACGGCGCGACGCCGCTCTTTGACGGCGATGGCGCTCTCGGCTTTGACCCGGGTCTGGCCGTTCAGCATCTGCGCGCTTCGGATCCGGTGATCGCACGGGTCATCGACGAGGTTGGCCCCTTCCGCATGCGGCTCAGGCCGGCGCCGAGCGTCTTTGCCGCGCTCGCCGAGTCGATTGTCTATCAGCAGCTCAACGGCAAGGCTGCGGCGGCGATCTTTGCGCGGGTGTGCGCCCTCTTTCCGCGTGGGCGTCCGACGGCCGCACGACTCCTCCGCACATCCGAGGAAAAATTGCGCGGCGCCGGCCTCTCGGGTTCGAAGCTGCTATCGCTGCGCGACCTCGCGCAAAAGGCCGAGGACAGTGCCATCCCGACGCTCGGCGAAATCAAAAATATGGAGGACGAGACAATTATCGAACGGCTATCCGAGGTGCGCGGCATCGGCCGCTGGACCGCGGAGATGCTGTTGATCTTCCGCCTGGGCCGGCCGGATGTGCTGCCCGTCGATGATTTCGGCGTGCGGAAGGGCTTCGCGATCGCCTCCAACAAGAGCGAGCCGCCGTCGCCCAAGGAATTGGCGGCCTACGGCGCCCGCTGGCAGCCTTACCGGACGGTTGCCAGCTGGTATTTGTGGCGGGTGGTGGAGCGGGCGGCGGCGCGCAAGGTGATGCCGCTGGGTCCCGCCGAGGAGCAACCATGAATCTCGAGGGTGGGTGCGCGTGCAAGGCGATCCGATACAGGCTCACAGAGAGCCCGCTAATCGTCCATGCTTGTCACTGTCGGGACTGCCAGCGGCTGACCGGCGGGCCGTTTGTGATCAATATCTGGATAGAGGGTAAGTTTGTCGAACCCGGTCCGGTGGCGCCGAAATCCTTCCGGCTTGCCGCTGGCACCGGCAAGCCTCACGATGTGTTCTTTTGCGATGCCTGCGGCACGACCTTGTGGAGCCGCTATCATATCGTGCCCGGCGACTGCCTGTTCGTCCGCGCCGGGACACTCGATACCGCGGAAGCGGTCCGCCCGGATGTTCACATCTACACGCGCAGCAAGCTGCCGTGGCTGGCGCTGCCGGAAGGTGTCCCGGCATTTCAAACGGGCTACAAGATCGACGAGGTCTGGTCGGCCGAGAGCAAGGAGCGCCTGCGCCGCAGCCGTGCGGCGCAAACCTGAGCCATCTGGCGAGGCGGGGCGTTTTCCGCAGCAACGCTGTTACTGTCATCGACTACCGCTGCGAGGCCGAGCCGCACGACTCGCCGTTTGTCGAGCTCCATAACAGTTTTTCTCTCTCCTATGTGCGCCGGGGGACCTTTGGTTGCTGCGCTCAGGGCCGATCCTTTGAGCTGGTAGCTGGATCGATCTTTGTCGGCCATGCCGGAGACGAGTACATCTGCACGCACGAGCATCTCGGCGGTGACGAATGTTTATCGTTTCACCTCGCTCCGGCTCTGGTCGACGCGATCGGGTATAGGCCTGACATCTGGCGCACCGTCTGCGTGCCGCCGCTTCCTCAGTTGGTGGTTCTCGGCGAGTTGGCCCAGGCGGCAGCCGAGGGCAGCAGCGAGATCGGCCTCGACGAGATCGGAATCCTGCTCGCCGCCCGCTTTGTCGCGCTTTTCTCGGAGCAGCGGCAAAGACCAGCGGAAACCCGACAATGCGACCGCCGCCGCGTGGTTGAGGCGGCGCTGTGGATCGACGCGAATGCACATGAGCCGATCGATCTCGAGAGCGTGGCCAGCGAGTTCGGGCTCAGCCCATTTCATTTCCTGCGGCTCTTCGCCAGGGTCCTCGGCGTGACTCCGTACCAATACTTGATCCGCTCGCGGCTGCGCCGGGCGGCGCGGCTGCTGACCGAGGACAGGAGGCCGATCACCGCCATAGCACTCGACGTCGGATTTGGCGACTTGTCCAACTTTGTCCGCACATTCCATCGCGCCGCCGGGATTTCGCCACGAGGCTTTCGCCGGGCGGCAAGAAGAGACCGCAGCGCCAGCTGATGGTGCTAGTCAAAGGTTGCAGGCGGAACGAAGCCGCCAAACTCGCGCTCGACGAGGCCGGCGAAGGCGATAGTCGTGCGGTCGTCGAGAAAGTCGCCGATAATTTGCATGCCGATCGGCAGGCCGCGGTCATCGTGCTCGATCGGCATCGTCGTCGCTGGCAGACCGTTGAGCGTCGCAAGCCCGGCCCACACGCTCTGATCGAGGTAGGGTATTTTTGCGCCGTCGACGTCGAGCTTGCGGGCGAGTTGCGGGGAGCGGTCGTGCGGAAAAGCCGGTGTCGGCATCGGCGGGCACAGCACGACATCGACCTCTTGGAATAGCGCCTGCCAGCGGGCCCGCAACCCGCTCCGGATACGGCTTTGCCGGACCCATTCGGGGTGGCTTATGGCCGCCCCGCGCAACCCGGACGCCGCGAGGCTCTCCTCTTCAGGCGACAAGGCCTTGGCGGCGGCCTCGATGCGCTCGCGGGCTTCGGGCGGCAGATCGGCGCTGAAAAATGCCGACAGCAGTTCGCGATAGACGCGGCTGGTCAGCGCCAGGTCGGGCAAGTTTGGGCTGGAACGCAGGATTGTGCAGCTGGTCTTGCCTAGCCGCTCGGCTAGGCCATCCAGCGCGGCGCTGATGCTGCTCGCGGTGGGGCACAGCGGATGCTTGTCGATGACGAGGACACGGAAATCCGCGAGCTTGTCGTGGCGCGGCGGCGGCAGTGCGAGCCTGTAGCCGATCCCCTCCACCAATTCGTCCGGCCCGGCGACAACCGCCAATTCCAGTTCGAGGTCGGCTGCGCTACGCGCCATTGGTCCGATCACGGAGAGGTCACCGCGCACCGGGATCGCTGCTGTTTGCGGCAACAAGGCGCCGCGTTGCGGAACCAGATCAAGGCTCGGCTTATGCGAGAACACGCCGCAGTAATGTGCCGGCGCACGCAGCGAACCACCGATGTCGGAACCGAGCTCCAACGGCACAAAACCGGCGGCGAGCGCCGCCGCGGCACCGCCCGACGAGCCGCCTGGGGTGCGCGTCAGGTCCCACGGATTATTGGTGGTGCCGTAGATCTTGTTGTAGCTCTGCCAGTCGGCGAGGTTTATCGGCACGTTGGTCTTGCCGAGGATGACCGCGCCCGCGGCTTTGAGCCGCTGCACCGCCAGAGCGTCGGCGTCCGGGCGCCAGTCTCTGAATTTCGGGAAGCCCCAGGTGGTCGGCAGGCCGACGACGTTAAACTGCTCTTTGACCGTCATCGGCAGGCCGAGCAATGGCTGGCGTTCACCGCGCCCGAGCGCCGCGTCGGCGGCATCGGCCGCGTTACGCGCCCGGTCGAAATCGCGCACGACGACCGCATTGATCTTGGGGTCGAGCGCCTCGATGCGGGCGATCGCGCTGTCGACCAATTCACGCGACGAAACCTGCCGGCTGGCGAGCGCCAGCACCAACTCGCCGGCTGTCCGGTACACCGGAGCCGTCTGATCCGCGGCCGGCACCGGCTTGGCCTGTCCCAAGGGGGTTGCGGCTGCAGTCGCGCCGGCCGCGGCAATGACGGACCGTCGGCTCGGTTCGCGTTCCATTGCTACTTCTTCCTCATTGCTGTGCAAATCATAGCGCGCCGATTGGTCATTCCCGATCCGATCACCCATCCCAGGTGATGATCAAGCGAATGAACCGAGGGGGGTCAGCGGGCGGTGCGGCGGATCAGCGTGGCCTAGCGGTCGAGGATTGGCAGGGTCTTGTCGCGCTATTCCGAGAGCAGCATGACGACCACTCGGGCCACACCCATATCGCGATAGCGGGCGAGCTCACCGGCATGCTCGGCCGCGTTGAACACGGTGACCCTGTTGCCGGGTCGCGCCCGGCATCGCGCGCCATCCGCCTATACTTCTCCAGTACCTCGAGCAAGCTCGAACCGGTGCGGGCGACCGGACACCAGCTGTCGCCATAGCGGATCGCACGGCGCGCGGCTTGCGGAAAGCCGCCGCCGACCAGGATCGGCGGGTAGGGCTTCTGCACCGGCTTGGGCCAAGTCATCATCTCCGGGAAGTCGACCATGTCGCCGTGATATTCGGCCTTGGACTTGGTCCAGATCTCCTTCATCGCTTCGATCCGCTCGCGCATCAGCTTGAAGCGGGTCTCGAACACCGTGCCGTGGTTTTCCATTTCATCCTGCTTCCAGCCGCCGCCGACGCCAAACAGAAAGCGGCCGTTCGACACCTGATCGAGCGAGGCGACGAGCTTGGCCGTCTGGATCGGGTCGCCCTGTTGCACCTAAGTAACGAAACGGGACATTATGACCAATTTGTTAGAGTTCGCGAGCTGTTCCACTTCTTGAAAACGCAAGAGTCGTTACGCATTTGCTCGAAGAAAAGTCGCGAGGAGGAACTCTGCTGTGCCGCAAGCGAAACGCAACTTAAAGGTAAAGCGTCCAAGCAAGGTTGTATCCGTGGCCGGAATCGCCGGCGGCGCCTTTTTGGCGTCATCGACCAGCGGATCGGTGGCGGATATACCGCCGCAAAGTATGGCGCCGTTTCAGGTCCTCCACCTGGGTGAGGAGGAAATCTCGGACGTCAGCCTTGCGACTTTCCATTTCGTCGACGGAGAAAGCCGGGAAACGCCGCTGCCAAGGATACAACTCGCTCGAGGAGGCTGCGGCGGCGGCTGCGGCGGCTGCGGCGGACGCGGCGGGTGCGGCGGCTGCGCAGGCTTTAGAGGCTGCGGCGGCTGCGCGCACGGCGGCTGCGCCGGCTTTAGAGGCTGCGCCGGCTTTAGAGGCTGCGCCGGCTTTAGAGGCTGCGGGAGGGGCTTTGTCTTTGGCTTTGGCTTTGGCTGCGGCGGCTGCGGCGGCTGTGGTTGGGGCTGTGGTTGGGGCGGCTGCTGCTGGTCATGGGGAGGGTGCGCGTACTGCTAACTGGGCTACCTTCCGATTCCGTCAGACGCGCGCAGGTCGTGAGAGCCGGATTTGACCAGGTTCGGAGTGGCAACGACGTCTTGGTTTGCAGAGCTGCGAAGGTGGGGCGCGGGTCACGCGTGCGCGCGGCCGCCGGTTGGGCGGCCAATTTATCGAGAAATTCTAAATTCAGAAAAGCAGGTCTTCGAGCCCGGTAATGGAGCTGGCAATCGAAGAATGCGTCTGGCGCGCGCGTACAGAGCCGTGGCGAAGGTGCGTGTGCTGACCTCATGACAGGCAATCAGGGAAACAGTTTTACCAAGCAACACGGCAAGGGCATTCCGCAGTTCGCGCCGAATTTCACCGTCTATGTGCTGCCGCCCGATGTCGTGTGCCTCTATTCGGAGGACCGGAAGTTTTTGCTTCACGGCGAGCTCTATTGTGCGCTCGCCTCCGCGATAGCTAAGGGCGGAAAAAGTTTTCGGGAGCTCGTCCGCGAGCTGGAGCCGGACTTTCCGTCCGACAATATCCACGAGGCCTTAACGCGGCTGCTCGACCGCCACTATGTTATCCCGACATCGCGCTGTTTGAATTGCGCCGCGGCCGCCTATTGGGCGAGCCTTGGGCTACCGCCGGAGAGTGCGGAGCGAAATCTCCAGAAATGTCGTGTGCGCATTCAATCGATCAATGTGGAGGGAGCAACGGAACTCGGGGCCGCCCTGAGCGAGCTCGGTGTTAGCGTCGTCAAGCGCTCCCCCGGCCTGACGGTCACGTTGGTGAGCGATTATCTCGAAGCGCAATTGGCAGAATTGAACGGGCGGCATTTGTCGGACCGCACTCCTTGGGTGCTCGTCCAGCCTTCCGGCATTTTCCCCCTGGTGGGGCCGGTGTTCCGCCCAGGCGAAAGCGCCTGCTGGATGTGTCTTGCCGAGCGGATGAAAAGGAACCGGGAGGTCAAGGCGCTCCTCGACCGCAAACAGGCCCGCTGCGTCGCCGTTTCGCCATTGGCCCGGAACACGTTCGGACAGAGCGCCATCCAGCTTGCGGCCGTCGAGATCGCCAAAGCGATCGCCACCGGTTTTCGCACTCAATTGAGCGATCACATAATCAGCCTCGACCTGTTGGGCTCGACCATCGTGAAGCATCATGTGGCGCTCCGTCCGCAATGTCCGAGCTGCGGCCGCGAGAAGCTGCGTGATCCCCGCCGCGAGCCAGCGCCGATCGAGCTTGGCGCAGGCAACAAGCTGGTCATGACGAGCGGCGGGTACCGCAGCGTTTCGCCATCGGCCACGGTTGCGCGTTTTCGCAGGCACGTGAGCCCGCTCACCGGCGTTGTCTCGCGTCTCGAGCGTATTCAAGCCGATTTGCCCTTGAACACCAACTACCATGCCGCGCACAATTTTTCAGGGGCGTCCGAGACGGTCAATGAGCTCAGGGTGGGCTTGAGCAGCGGCAGTTTCGGCAAGGGCAGCACTTCCGAACAGGGCGAAGCCAGCGCGCTCATGGAGGCGATCGAGCGCTATTCCGGGATTTTCCAGGGCGACGAGATCAGAGCAAAGCGGCGCTTTGCTGATTTCCCGGCAGGCCAGGCCATCGCCCCGAACAAAGTCCTGCTGTTCAGCGACGCGCAGTTGCGGCGAAGCCGGATGCCTACGCCGGGTTCGGACGATTTTGATGCGATGCCGGCGTTATTCGATCGATCGGCCGAGATGGACTGGTCGCCGGTCTGGTCCCTGCGCGACAGGCGCTTCAAACATCTTCCGACCAGCCTGTTGTATTTCTTTTACAAGGGTCCCGCCGCCTTTGCAGCGGATTCCAATGGCTGCGCGGCCGGCAATACGCTCGAGGAAGCCATCGTCCAGGGATTCCTCGAGCTGGTGGAAAGGGATGCATACGCGATCTGGTGGTACAATCGATTGCAACGGCCGCAATTAGACCTCAGCCCGTTTGATGACCCCTACATCCGCGATCTGCAAAGGCAGCTGGCCGAAAGCGGTCGCAAGCTTTGGGTGCTCGATGTCACCAGCGATCTCGGGGTTCCGACCTTTGTGGCGATAACGCACTGGATGCAAAACGGGCGGGAAAATATCGAATTCGGATCCGGCGCGTACTTCGATACGAAAATCGCCTTGTTGCGCGCGCTGACGGAGCTCAACCAATTTCTGTCCCTGGGTCTCATGGGCGGCGGGACCGGGGAGAAATCGAGCCTCGACCGCGCCATTCCATTGCGCCTGCGAGATTATCCCTATTTGACGCCAAGCGGAAAGCCACTGGTCCCTGCGGACTTCGGCTCGAAGTTTGGCGATCTCGACGCGAGCGAGCAGGTGAGCGCCTGCGTGCGCCTCGCCAAGCAAGCGGGCCTGGACTTCCTCGTCCTCGATCAGACGCGTCCGGACATTGAGGTGCCGGTCGTCAGAGTCATCGTTCCCGGATTGCGGCATTTCTATCGCCGCTTCGGGCGTGGCCGGCTTTACGATGTGCCGATAAAGCTCGGATTGCGCGACAGGCCGCTCAAGGAAAACGAGTTCAACCCGATTCACCCCCACACCTGAAGGTCCTCGCTTGCGCACTCCCGGACCAAAGAGAGTGCGAGGAGCTGCGCCAGCAAATGTTTCCGCCCGGCTCCGCAGCAACGTCACGCTCGAAACGCAGGCGGAGGGAGAAATCGCCGTTTGCTTCGAGGGCTATTCGGTCGGCTTGGGACGATTCAGCGCGAGCGCCGCGCATCGCGCGCAAAACCTGCGCATAGGCCTGCCGCTCGCCGCGTTCGCGTCCAACAGGCGCAACATCGACAAAGAGATCGATCTACTGGTCCGGCGATTGGCGAGGCGCGGTTTATTGGAGTACCGCCTCGGGGGCCCGCGCATCGGCGAAGACCAGGTCGTCATCGAAACGCAGATGCCTGATTATTGGCCGCGAACGCCACAGCTCGGCAACGCGGATGCTGTTGTCTTATCGCGCTTCGCATATATGCGACGGCGCGGTAACGAGATGATCCTCGAATCGCCGCGCGCCGGCGCGTTGTTCAAAATCTGCAACCCGAAGATTGCCGCCGTCTTGGCCATGCTGTCTACACCACAACACATCAAACAGCTGCGTCGGCAGGACGATTTTCCGGGGCTCGAGCTTCTCGCCCTGCTCCTCGATTGCCAAATCCTTTTCAAGGTCGACGCTGCTGGCGGCAGCGGCCTTCGACCGGCCGAGGGCGATCACAATCTCGTTCTTTGGGATTTTCACGATCTTCTGTTCCACACGCGCAGCACGGAAGGCCGGCACGCCAACCCGCTGGGCGGAGTTTATCCCCATGCCGGCGCCATTTCTCCGCTGCCGGCGGTGCGGCCCCGCTGGCCTGGGAAAATAATCAATCTGCGCAAGTTCTCGGCCGCGGATCCGGAGGCAATCTCCCCGGTCGCGAAGCTCCTGCGGCAAAGTCATTCGACCCGTAGCTTCGATAACCAGCAACCGATCACGCTCGCCGAACTTTCGCAATTCCTCGGCGGCGCCGCGCGCGTCGTATCGATATCGAACGCCGAGCTCCACCTCGACGACGGCGGTAACGCCGTCAGGCCGTATCCGTCGGCGGGCGCCGGCTACGAGCTCGAGCTCTATTTAGCGGTCGACACATGCGAGGGACTTGCGCGAGGCTTCTATCATTACGACGCCGGCGCTCACGCGTTGGCGCCGATCCGCGTTCCCATGCATGAACTCGAGGCGCAATTGATCGGAGCCGGATATTCAATGGGTTCGACCGCTGCGCCCCAGATCTTGATCACGATTGCGGCGCGCTTTGGCCGGATTTCATGGAAGTACAGCTCGATCGCCTATTCGCTCATTTTGAAGGACGTCGGCGTATTAATTCAAACATTCTACCTTATGGCTACCGACATGAGGCTCGGCGGATGTGCGATCGGGATCACGAACATCGATCTGTTCGCGAAGATGACCGGGATCGAATTTCACGTGGAGGGCCCGGTCGGTCAATTTGCGATCGGCCGCGGCGCCAAATCGGGGGCTTCCGGCTGACGACCGCGCGGCCCCGGCGGGGCAACGGCTCCCAAATGGCGATGATGCGACCGGCGATAGCGGATAACCGGGAGTTCTCGTTTACCAAGACCCTCAGCAGCCCCGCTCGTCCGAGGGATCGCGCGATGCGCTCGAAATAAAATATCCGATGGTGTTGCGCTTGCGCCTGTCCAGCAGCGCGAATATAGCCCCTTGCGGGTCGGTGCAATGAACGATCCAGGCGCCGCCCGGCACGGCAGTTGGGCCATAGAGGATTTGGCCGCCGCCGGCCTCCACGCGCTGCGCCGCCGTCTCGACGTCGTCAACGTTGAAATAGTAGAGCCAGAACGGAAACGGCAATGCCGGAGGCTTCGTCAACATGCCGCCGAGCGTCTCCCCATCGGCGGAAAACTGCTGATACGTACCGACCGTACCAGCGTGGGCGCCCGCTTTTTGCCAGCCGAATAGCTCGCCATAAAAAGCGAACGCCTTTTCCCAGTCGGCGGCGAGCAACTCATGCCAGCCGACGCGGCAGGGCGCGCCCAGTTCGGCGGACTGCGCTTGGCCGGCGTTCAGCCCTTTGACCAAAGCAAGCGTCGCCATTTGCGGATCGGCGATGATGGAAAAGCGGCTGATGCCGGGGACGTCCGTCGGTGGGACGTGCACCGCTCCCCCAAGCTGTTTGATCCGGTCGACCGCGGAGTCCACATCGTCGACTCCGACATATCCAATCCAGTGCGGCGGCGCGCCCGTTTTGTGCCCGTCCTCCGGCATGTTCATCAACCCGGCGACGGGGAGGTCAGCGACAGTAAAAAGACTATAACCCAAAGCGGGCGCGGAGGCGTCTCGGGCGCTCCAGCCCACGACATTGGCGTAGAAGAGCTTGGCGGTTTCCGTGTCCGTCGTCATCAGCTCGTACCAGACGAAGCGGCCGTGAGAATTGCCCATGTCTGTGTCTCCATTCGAGCTGGCAAAGAAGTCGCGCCGCCCCTTTGGGCAAACCCAACTTATTTTCGCGAGGATAGTTGAGAACGAAAGTCCCTTGGCCTGAATAACGACGTAACAAATCTCTTGATACGTCAGGCTCACGCCGCGGCGGCAACTTCGCGCCATGTCTGCATGGCCGAGGCCCGGAAGGCTTGGTGTGTTCTTGCTGAGGTGAGATGGCGTTGGACGTTGAATGGGCTTTGTCACGTTCATCCGTTTTACTTGTCAATAGCCCGGCGCGCTCAAAGTCCGAATGTCGAAATTTCAATGCGTTAGGGGCACTGGTCGCCCAGCCAAATCGGCTCCAAAATCGTCTATTCTTGGCCAACGTGACAAAGCGTCTGCAGGCGCTTCAGGAGCCAATCTTCCAACATATTCCGCTCTCAGTGACCGTTTCGCGGCGTTGCTACAGCCTCATTTTCCCGCTGGCGCTTTCAACCACGGACAGGTGTTCGAAGGACAGGTGTTCGAATTGCGCCACGGAAGGTCACCCTTCGGAGACATTACCAGCTTTTTAGCGGCGGCATTTCGCCACCGAACGCCGACTGCGCCAGACCGGGCGGCCGCCGCGCCGCTCCTTTTTTGAGGCCCGCAACCCGGCTTCCTCGCGGCGACGGGCGCGTCCGGCGCGCTTGCCGCCTGGGTCGGTCCGACCGGCTTCGTCCGCTTGGCGTTGGCGGCTTTCGAGGGCGAAATCTTGGCCGAAGGCGAAGGCTTTGTTGATATTGACGCGAAGGCCTTGGTTTGGTTTCGGGCGGCGGGACTGCCGCAGCGAGTTCAATGCCGAATATATCCGAAAGATCCTTCGCATCGAGCTGAGCTCCGGCGCCGCTGCGCGGCGCCGGTAACGCCGCGTCGAGATTGGCGAAGATCTCGCCGGCGTCGACCGCGCGCAGGCGAAACAGCAATTTCGGCTCAGCGTTCAACCGCGCGCCGGTGCCATAGAGCGCCGCCGCGACATGCTTGCACATCGAGGCGGCATCGGGGCAGCTCCAGGAAAGCTTGATCTCGGCAGGCTTCGGAAACAGCCCGTCGGCCTGCCGGCAGACGCGCTGCATGGACCGGTTTCGACAAGCGGCCCTGCAGCGGTTCGACTAGGGAGTCGATGCGGCCCGCGCAGGCGGCGCAGATGGGGGACCAAGCGCAGGATCTCTTCGTTCTTCACCTCCGTCAGGTTGATTTCGGCGGATCCGTTCAACACCTCGTTTGACAGGCCGCGTTTCGACTCGATCAGAGCGTCGATCTTTTCCTCGACCGTGCCGCGACAGACGAATTTGGACAAGGACGTTTTGCTTCTGACCAATGCGGAAGGCGGTCTGCTTTTCGACCACCGTAGGGCCAAACGGAGCACGACTCTCGACCCCATGCTCGATAAAGGCCGATGTCCTCCCGCTGGTGAGGGCCGGTTTCAAGGCGCAATATGGATCTGTTAGACGCACGAGCTTCGTCCTCGATCCTCCGCAAGAGCGCCTTCGCCAGTCCCCGACCACGCGCTGCCGGGTCGCGCGTACATGCGCTTGATCTCTGCGTAGTCGTCGAACAGTACAACGCCGCCGCAGCTGGCCGCGAGATCATCCAACCGGATGAGAAAAGAGCGCACGTGAGACCCGAAGAATTGAACGGGTAGAGAGCCCGTGCGGGTGATGAGCCTCGTGGCCTGCCTCGAGCATGTCGTTCAGTTCGCCGATGAGGTCCTCCGTGATGAAGCGATACGCACCGAGAGGATCAGTGCGCGGTGCGGAGGATCACGGTGGCCCAGCGGTCGAGGATCGGCAGGATCTTGTCGCGCTCTTCCGAGAGAAGCATAGGGACCACGCGGGCGATGCCCATGTCGCGATAGCGGGCGAGCTCGCCCGCGTCCTCGGCCGGGTTGAACAGGGTGACCGGCACGGATTGCGGGTCGCGTCCGGCCTCGCGCGCCATCTGCTGGTACTTCTCCAGCACGTCGGGCAGGCTCGAGCCGGTGCGGCCGACGGGGCACCAGCCGTCGCCGTACCGGATGGCGCGGCGCGCGGCCTGCGGAAAGCCGCCGCCGACCAGGATCGGCGGGTAGGGCTTCTGCACCGGCTTGGGCCAAGTTATCATTTCCGGGAAATCGACCATGTCGCCGTGATACTCGGCCTTGACCTTGGTCCAGATCTCCTTCATCGCCTCGATCCGCTCGCGCATCAGCTTGAAGCGGGTCTCGAACACGGTGCCGTGGTCCTCCATTTCATCCTGGTTCCAGCCGCCGCCGACCCCGAACAGAAAGCGACCGTTCGACACCTGGTCGATCGAGGCGACGAGCTTGGCGGTCTGGATCGGGTCGCGCTGCTGCACCAGGCACACGCCGGTGCCGACCTTCAGCTTGGTCGTGGCGATCGCCGCGGCGGTCAGCGACACGAAGGGGTCCATCGCGTCGTAATACCGCTTCGGCAACTCGCCGCCGCCCGGAAACGGCGTCTTGCGTGAGGTCGGGATGTGCGAGTGCTCGGGCGCCCAGACCGACTCGAACCCGCGCTCTTCGAGCGCCTTGGCGAGGTCGACCGCCGAAATCGCGTAATCGGTGAAGAACATCAAAGCGCCGAAATCCATTTCCACCCTCCCGCTGATTCGGGCCTACCAACCGTCAGACAAGAACCTAGTCGTGATCGACGGCGCCCGGCTAAGTCCCGCTGCTGCGGCACGAGTATCTGCGGCATGGCTATCGCTAACCTGCCGCGCTAGGCTTGTCGGTAATCATGGCACTTGCTGGTGGTGTCGATGTCCTTCACGCGTGAGGTTCCCAAAAGGATCGAAGACAGACTTATCGTCGCGCTCGACGTGCCGAGCATCGGCGAGGCTCGTGACCTGGTCGGTCAATTGGACGGGTTGGTGTCGTTTTTCAAAGTCGGGCTCTGGCTGCAATTCGCCGCCGGGTTCGACGGCCTCATTGACGAGCTGATCAAGCGTGACAAGAAGGTCTTTCTCGACGCCAAGATGTTCGACATCGGCGAGACTGTGAAGCACGGGGTCGCGAGCGCAGCGGAACGAGGCGTCGATTTCGTCACCGTGCATGGCGACGGAGAAATCATGAAAGCCGCGGTCGAGGGCCGCGGCAATTCGCGACTGAAAATCCTGGCGATCACGGTGTTGACGAGTGTCGATCAGAACGGGCTGCGCGATTTTGGTTACTTGTGCTCTGTCGAGGAGCTGGTCCGGTTGCGCGTGCGACAAGCGATCGCGTGCGGCTGCGACGGCATCATCGCCGCGCCAGACGACAACCCTAACCAGCTGCGCCGTCGCTTGGGGGCTGAAAGCCTGCTAATTGTGACGCCGGGAGTAAGGCTGGCGGGTTCGTCGGCCGACGACCACAAACGCCCCGGAAGCCCGGCGCAGGCGATCGCCGCCGGAGCCGATTACCTTGTCGTGGGCCGGCCGATTGTCAAAAGCCACGATCCCGCGCTCGCTGTTGCCCAGATCATTGAGGATATGCGCCGCGCCGCATAACCGGCGCGGGTCTCTCCGTTGCTGGTCCCAGCACTGCCGTGCTAGCATCCGCCGCAACGAGCGGCGAATTCACCGCCGTAGGACAGGCACGGCTAGCGCCGGCTAGGGAGCTTTGATGATGATCAGAAAGCTATGGGTGCAACTGGTTGCCGCCGCCGCGGTGATCGCCCTCGTCGGCGCGGCGCAGGCAGGACCGACACTCGACAAGGTCAAGCAGGGCGGCCTCGTGTGCGGCGTTCCTACCGGCATCCCGGGTTTTGGCATGCCCGACAGCCAGGGCAAGTACTCCGGCCTCGACGTCGATGTCTGCAAGGCGATCGAGGCGGCGATCTCGGGCGACCCGGAAAAGGTCAAATACGTGCCGCTGACCGCGCAGCAGCGCTTCACCGCATTGCAATCGGGCGAAGTCGACATCTTGTCGAACAACACGACCTGGACGTTGCAGCGCGACACCGATCTCGGTTTGAATTTCGGCCCGGTGGTGTTCTACGACGGCCAGGGCTTCATGGTGCCGAAGAAGCTCGGCGTCAAAAGCGCCAAAGAATTGAACGGCGCCACGATCTGCGTCGCGCCGGGGACGACGAGCGAGCTCAACCTCGCGGATTATTTCCGCGCGACCAAAATGGACTTCAAGCCGGTCGTCATCGAGCAGGTCGACGAGATCTATGCGGCGTTTTTTTCGGGCCGTTGCGATGTCATTTCCGGTGACGCCTCGGGACTGGCCGCGCAGCGGTCTGGCCGGGCGAGCAAACCCGACGATTACGTCGTCCTACCCGACCGCATCTCCAAGGAGCCGCTCGCCCCGGTGATGCGCCATGGCGACGAGCAGTGGCACGACATCATCGACTGGGTTGTCTTTGCGCTGTTCGAGGCCGAGGAGAAAGGCATCACCCAGAAGAACGTCGACGACAAGCTGAAGAGCGACGATCCCGGCATCAAGCGCATGCTCGGCGTTACCCCCGGCATGGGCAAGGCCTTGGGCCTCGACGAGAAATGGGCCTACAACGCGATCAAGGCGGTCGGCAATTACGGCGAGATCTTCGACCGCAATCTCGGCCCCGAGACGCCGATCGGGTTCGAGCGCGGCTTAAACAATCTATGGACCAAAGGCGGGCTGATCTACGCGATGCCGATCCGCTAAGCGCCGACGGCAGGGCAAGCACGACACAGGCCCATGGCAAGTGAGACGATCGACGGCGGCGTGCGGTCGAGCCGCCCGCCTCCGTGGCGCGATCCGCGAGTGCGCGACATCGTCCTCCAGGTGCTGTTCGTCGCCGTCATCGCGGCGTTTTTTGCCTTCTTGGCCCACAACACGATCGTCAATCTGCGCCGGCAGAACATCGCCAGCGGGTTCGGCTTTCTCGACCGCGAAGCCGCTTTCGGCATCGGCGAGTCGCTGATCGCCTACACCCCGGCCGATACTTACGCACGAGCCTTTCTCGTCGGGCTGACCAACACGCTCTATGTCGCCGCGCTGGGCATCGTGCTGGCGACGATCGTTGGCACGCTGATGGGCCTGGCACGGCTCTCCCGCAATTGGCTCGTCGCCAGGCTGGCGCAAATCTATGTCGAGACATTCCGCAACATTCCGCTGTTGCTGCAGTTGTTCTTCTGGTGGGCGCTCTTGCGCGGGGCGGCGCCGGGACCGCGCGAGGCTTGGCAGGTTCTTCCCGACGTCTTCGTCAGCAATCGCGGCATCGTGTTCCCGGTGCCGCGCGAACACCCGGCATTCCAGTGGATGGGGCTGGCGTTCGTCGTCGGCGCCGCCGCCGCCTATTTCGTGCATCGCTGGGCGCGCGCCCGCCAGGCGCAAACCGGCAGGCAATTCCCGGCCGGCTGGGTCGGGCTGGGGCTGATCCTCGGCCTGCCGTTGCTGGTGTTCCTTGGCTTCGGCGCGCCGCTGTCGCTCGATGTTCCGGCCCTCAGGGGCTTCAACTTCGCCGGCGGTGCGGCGCTGTCACCGGAGTTCGGCGCGCTCTTATTGGGGCTCGTCATCTATACCGGCAGCTTCATCGCCGAGATCGTGCGCGCCGGCATCCTCGCGGTCAGCTGGGGGCAGAGCGAGGCGGCAATGGCACTCGGGCTGCATCCGGGGCAGGCGATGCGCCTGATCGTGCTGCCGCAGGCATTGCGCGTCATCGTCCCGCCGATGACGAGCGAATATCTGAGCCTGACCAAGAACAGCTCACTCGCCGTCGCCATCGGCTATCCCGACCTGGTGTCGATCGCCAACACGACGATGAACCAAACCGGCCAGGCGGTCGAGGGCATCGCGATGATCATGGCCGTCTATTTGGCGATTAGCCTGCTGATCTCGCTGCTAATGAACCTCTACAACCGTGCCGTTGCGCTGGTTGAGCGCTAGCCATGACCGACGTTGACATCACGCAAGAACTGCCGATCCCGGTCGAGCGGCCGCCGCGGCGCACGCACGGCGTCGTCGACTGGCTGCGCGCCAATCTGTTCGGCGGCGTCTTCAACACGATCCTGACGCTGATCGCGCTCTATTTCCTCGCGATCGCGATGCCGCCGCTGGTGCGCTGGGCCTTTGTCGATGCGGTCTGGAGCGCGCCCAACGGCCAGGCCTGCCGCGGCGCCGGTGCGTGCTGGGCGTTCATCGGCGAGAAGCTGCGCTTCATCCTGTTCGGCACATTTCCCTATGAGCAGCAGTGGCGGCCGCTCGCCGTCGTCGTGATCTTTGTCGCGATGATCCTGGCGAGCTGCGACCGGCGGCTATGGGGCCGGCGATTGATGCTGCTGTGGCTGGCCGGCTTCATCGCCGCCGGCGTGCTGATGTGGGGCGGCATTCTCGGTATGAGGTATGTCGAGACCCGGCTGTGGAGCGGCCTGCCGCTCACCCTGATCGTGGCGGTTGTCGGCCTGCCCTTCGCCTTCCCGGTCGCGATCCTGCTGGCCCTCGGGCGGCGCTCTCGCTTGCCGGCGGTTCGGGTGGTCTCAGTCGCCTATATCGAGCTCGTCCGCGGCGTGCCGCTGGTCACTATCTTGTTCATGGCCTCAGTCATGCTGCCGCTGTTCTTGCCGACCGGCGTCACGATCGACAAATTGCTGCGCGCCGGCATCGCCTTTGTGTTGTTTGCCGCCGCATATCTCGCCGAGATCGTCCGCGGCGGGCTGCAGGCAATCCCTCGGGGCCAGATCGAGGCGGCCGACGCACTGGGGCTCGGCTACTGGCAGCGGACCCGGCGGATCGTCCTGCCGCAGGCATTGGCGATGGTGATCCCGCCCCTCGTCAACAATTCCATCAGCGGCTTCAAGAGCACCTCGCTCGTCCTGATCATCGGCCTGTTCGATCTGCTCAACACCGCCAACACCGCGTTGACTGACCCGAACTGGCAGGGCTTCGCCACCGAAGTCTATGTGTTTGTTGCGGCGATCTATTGGACTTTTTGCTTTTTCATGTCGCGCTATAGCCAGATGCTCGAGCGCGAGTTCAACAAGGGAAGGCGCAGATGAGCGAGCGGGTAGCGGACATCCCGATAATTGAGTTGCGCCAGGTCGACAAATGGTTCGGGGATTTCCACGTCCTCAAGGGCATCGACCTCGAGGTCAAGAAGGGCGAGCGCGTCGTCGTCTGCGGGCCTTCGGGATCCGGCAAATCGACGATAATCCGCTGCATCAACCGGCTCGAGGAGCACCAGCGCGGGCAGATCGTCGTCGCCGGCATCGAGCTGACCTCCGATGTCAAGAACATCGAGGCGATCCGCCGCGAGGTCGGCATGGTGTTCCAGCAGTTCAACCTGTTCCCGCATCTGACGGTGTTGCAGAACCTGACCCTGGCGCCGATCTGGGTGCGCAAACTGCCGCGCAAGGAAGCAGAGGACACGGCCCGGCTCTACCTCGAGCGGGTGAAAATTCCCGAGCAGGCCGACAAATATCCGGGCCAGCTATCGGGCGGGCAGCAGCAGCGCGTAGCGATCGCCCGGTCGCTGTGCATGAAGCCCGAGATCATGCTGTTCGACGAGCCGACCTCGGCATTGGACCCGGAGATGATCAAGGAAGTGCTCGACGTGATGATCGAGCTCGCCCGCGACGGCATGACGATGGTGTGCGTCACCCACGAGATGGGCTTCGCGCGCACCGTCGCCGACACGATGGTCTTCATGGACCGCGGCGAGATCGTCGAACGAGGGCCGCCCGCGGAATTCTTCGCCAACCCCAAAAGCGACCGCACCAAGCTGTTCTTGAGCCAGATCCTCGCTCACTGAGGGCGAGGTTCTCGGCAACTCCCTTATGGGAGGCCGGTGGCTCTCCGCGTCTGCTCGGCCCCGCTGGTGACAGCGTTGCCGACCGTCGAAACATCCTGGCCTGCACCCGCCACCGTGCTGCAGGCCGAGAGTATCGAGCCACCCCCGGTTAGCATCAGCACCACCAGGAGCAGGCCGGCGAGTCCCTGCTGTTTCCTACACCTCATCGGAACCTCCCGAAACCATTGGTCGAAACCAAGGTGGCAAACGAAGCCGATTTGAGGAGGTTCCCGTGCATGTGTCGAGCGTTTTCTTACCCTCCCGATCACAGCTCTGCCTCGCTCTTGATGCGGGTCCCTTATAAATTGCCAAGATCGGTTCTCTTCTGCTCTTAGAGAGTGCGCCTTGGTCGATCAGCCTTCCGCTCGAGATCGTCTTTCAGCCGAAGCCCTTCCGGCCCGCGGACTGGTTCTCGCGGCGGCGATGATGGCAATCGTGCTGACCGCGACAGAGGGCTCTATTGTTGCCACTGCGATGCCGACGATCGTCGCTGACCTCGGTGGGTTCCATCTGTTTAGCTGGGCGTTTGCCGCCTTTCTGCTAACCCAAGCGGTATCCATCCCGATCTACGGCCGCTTAGCCGACCTATACGGCCGCAAGCCGGTGTTCTTCGCCGGCACCAGCCTCTTTCTCGTAGCCTCGCTGTTGTGTGGTCTTGCTTGGGGGATGGTGCCGCTGATTTTCTTCCGCGCGCTCCAAGGTGCCGGTGCCGGCGCGATCCAGCCGATCGCCACGACCATCGTCGGCGACATCTACACACCGGCCGAGCGGGCGCGGGTCCAAGGGTATCTCTCGGGCGTCTTCGGCATCGCGGCGATCTTCGGGCCGCCGCTCGGCGCCTTTCTCGTCGAGCGTGTAGGCTGGTCCTTTATCTTTTGGATCAACCTGCCGATCGGTGCGGCGAGTTTTGCGATGCTCAGCCTATTTCTACCCGAGCGCCGCCAGGTGCGTCGGCATCGGATCGACTATGCGGGCTCGGCATTGCTGAGTTTGGGTGCCGGTGCACTGATGGTGGTCCTGATCGAGGCCCAGAGCTTGGGCGCTGCGACGATCATCGTCCTGACCGCGGGCGGGGCGTTCGCGCTGATCGCGCTCGCGGCCAACGAGAAGCGCACAGCAGAGCCAATATTTCCAGCCACCCTCTGGCGAGACCGAGTGATTGCGCTCGGCAATCTCGGGGGTTTCACCAACGGGGCATTGATCATGGCGGTCAGTGGCTACCTGCCGACCTTTGTTCAGGGCGCAATGGGAGGAAGCGTTTTGTCGGCGGGGCTGGTACTCGGGGCAAGCTCGATCAGCTGGGCCTTTGCGAGCTTCGCCGCGGGCCGCTTAATGGTCCGCACCTCCTACCGTCTCGTCGCGGTAATCGGTGGTCTATCGCTGGTCGCCGGCAGTGTGTTGCTGGCCACCCTCGATCCCGCGCGCGGGCTCGCCTGGGCCGCGACCGGCTCTTTCGTAAACGGGATCGGGATGGGATTCTGCAATACCGCCTTTATCGTTTCAATCCAGGCCAGCGTGGGCTGGAGCGAGCGCGGCGTTGCCACTTCTTCATACATGTTCATGCGCATTGTCGGCCAATCGGTGGGCGCCGCGGTGTTTGGCGCTGTGCTCAATTTCGGCCTCCATCTTCATGCTCCGGAAGCCGGCGATCTGGTCAACCGAGTGTTGGATCCGGGGTTGCGCCACAGTCTGGGGCGAGCCGAACTCGCACAACTCAGCGAGGCGATCGCATCCTCCCTCCACCTCGTATACATCCTCGCCGCCCTGGCTGCGCTGATAACCCTCGCTCTAGCCTGCGCGTTGCCGACGGCACTCAGCCCGACGCGGTCAGCCGCGGGCGGGGAGCTTCGCGGCTCGTAGGCGTCGCAGAGGAGCGTGTTTGTTACAAGAACCCGATTTATCGCCGACTGATCGGCTGGTCGCGTTGATGGATCACCTCGGCCTCGGCGTCGCGCATTTCGGAACCCCAATCCCGCGCGACATCTCGGGCATGGCGGCGGAACACCCCGAGCGCCTCGCCGGCATCGTGCTGTGCGTGCCGAGCCGGCTCGATCGGCACCGTTTGGCGATGTCGCCGGCCGCGTTCTGATGATTTCGAGCGAGCGCGGGCCGGCGGCCGAAGCCACCGAACGCGCCGCCGCGCGGCTGCCGGCGGCCAAGCGCTCGGTCCTTGCCGGCTACGACGCGGCCGGCAGCTGGAGCGATGCCGTCGCCGAGCGCACCCAGCGATTGCCGAACGGGTCATCGCGTTTCTCGGCGGGCGCCATGCCGATATCCCGCGTGCCGACGCGCCGACAGCGGGTGTCCACGCCGGCATCTCGTACCAAGTCGAGGGCTCGGGGCCCGCACTGATCTTGCTGCCATTCTTTCTCGCCCCCTCGCAATGGACGCCGGCGATCCCCCGCCTGGCTCAGCACTTTACCGTCGTGACGACCGGCGGTCCGTATTTGGGCGGCGTAGCTTCGCTCGAAGATCGGGCGCGGATGCCGAGCTACCGGGCGATGTTTCGGAGCTTGATCGATTTAATCGCGCCACAGCCCGGTGAAGCCATACTCGAGATCGGCTGCGGCGCCGGATCGCTAGTACGGTTGCTGGCGCGCCGCCTCGGCTCTGCCAATCCGATCACCGCAGCCGATGTCAATCCCTTCCTGCTGCGCGAAGCTAGGCAATTGGCCGATGCGGACGGGCTCGCCGGCGCGATCCAGTTCCGGCAAGCAAATGCCGAGGCGCTGCCGTTCAAAGACAGTTCCTACGATTGCGTCTACTCGGTCACGGTGTTCGAAGAATGCGACGCCGGTCGAGCGATCGCCGAGGCGAGGCGCGTCGTCCGGCCCGGCGGCCGGGTTGGGCTTGTCGTACGCGCGATCGACATGCCGCAGTGGTGGAACCTGTCGCTGCCCGAGGCGATTCTCCGCAAAGTCGAAGCGCCGCCCCGTTCCGTCGCTCCATCGGGTGTCGCTGACCGGAGCCTCTATCGGCGGATGCGTGAGGCCGGGTTTGTCGACCTCGTTTGTTTTCCCTCGATGGTGACCTTAGAGCGCCCCGGCGGCCCGATCTGGCGAAATCGCGAAGATCACATCTTATCGCTATTGTCGCCCGATGAGCTCGCGGTCTGGCACGCCGAGCGCGATCGCGCCGAGGCCGAAGGGCTCTTGTTCATGGCCCATCCGCTGCATTGTGCGGTCGGCACCAAGCCCGGGTCTGCGGTTGTCTGGCTGGTGCGCCTGTCTGTTCTCTCCCTGAGCTCAGGGAGAAAAATCGATTTCAATCTGCTGTATCGCCGAAAGCCATTTTATACGAGATACTTAAACAACTTCACTGACACCGAAATGACACCTGCTGAGGGAGGCCTTGACCATTTTTTGACGCCCGACGCGGGAACGGCGAGGGACAGGAAATATATCCTGATGCACGCCGATCTTGTCGTCATGATGGCGGTCTGGCTCGCATTTCTCCTTGAGGAGTGGTCAGGCTATGACCCGCGCCTTGACCTCTGGGTTGCGCCCGAGCCGGTTGAGCGTCATTCCAAGACCGTCGGAGAGCGTGGTTTGCGCGGCGAAGCCGAGCCGCTCGATAGCGCGATGGGGATCGCCGATCGAGATCCGCACCTCGCCGCAGCGCGCCGGACGGCGATGCACGACGAGTTCTGTTCCGCACAGCTCTGCCATGGTCTGCGCCAGATCCCGCACGCTCGTCGCTTTGCCGGTACAGACGTTGAAGACGAAGGCGTTGGTGCTCGCCACCCGTATTGCGCGGCGCAGAGCACAGACCGCATCGCTGATATAAGTGAAATCGCGGGCCTGCTCGCCATCACCAAAAATCTCGACCGGTTCGCCACGAAGCAGCCGGTCGGCGAAAATAGAAATAACCCCAGAATACGTCGACAACGGGTCTTGCCGCGGCCCATAAAGGTTGAAAAAGCGGAGCCCCACCGTCGGCACCTCATGGATCGCTCCAGCCACGCGAGCGTGAAGCTCGCAAGCATGCTTATCGGCGCCGTATGCGCTGAGCGGCGCTGCGGGGCTCTCCTCGTCGACCGGAAAGCTACCGCAATTTCCATAGATCGCGGCGGTCGAGGCGTAGACGACGGGAACCTCTCGACGGCGGCGCGACGGCCGCGCCTGATCGAAAACGTTGATCGTACCGGTGAGATTGACTTGATGGGTGCGGAGCCACTCGCGATGTGAACGCGTTACAGAAGCGATTGCGGCCAGGTGAAAGCAGCCATCGACATCGTCCAGCGCGCTTTCGACGGCCGCCGGGTCGGTGACATCGGCTTCGATTAGCTCGACCTGGTGCGGCAAATTTTTACGGTGTCCGCTCGACAGATCATCGAGAACTCGAACCGCATGGCCGTCGTTCAGCAGCGCATGTACCAGATGCGAGCCGATGAACCCAGAACCGCCGGTTACGAGAAAACGAGTCATTTAAAATCCCTGGATCAGTTACAGAAACAGTACCCGGCAATGTTCAACGCAAGCCAGCGCTCTCCCTCTTGTGTTTCTTGCCTTGTACGGCGGCGCGCGGGTCTGAAAACATCCTTTGCGCCCGGAGTTCCGGTGAGCTTGCGCTATCCGTGTTACTGCTCGATGAAGGCAAAACAGTCGGCCACACGACCCGTCGAACGAGCCCGATTTGTCACGCATACCGCTGTTTTACGCGGGTGGAAAGCAAAATCAACGTTAAGATGGCTAAAACCGCTCCGCCGCTGGTTACCAATTGATATAAAACTTTAACATTTGTTAATATCGCTTCCGACTAGCACTACGAGGTTAGTCTGGATGCGCTGAGGCTCGCGAAGTTAAAAAAGGCTTGAGCCGAGATCCGCGGCGGATAACAGGCCGCGTGCGCTTCTCAGGTTCCGTCGAGCCGCTCCGACGACGAGACAAGCAGATGCACATTGGGCAAGTTCGAATGGCGGGAATCTTCTTTCTGACGCTTTGCGTCACGGCGCTTGGTCTCTCTCCGGCTACTGGGGAGCAGACGTTCAAATCGGATGAGTGGATCACCGAATGTGAGGTCGGCTCCGGCGGCGGCGCATCCGACTGCTCGATCACGGTGCCGTTTTGGCAAACCCGAGGCGACGGAAACGGCTCTTTCGCACTAGTCGTCATGCTTCAGACTGGAAACATCGGGATCGTCGGCCAGCCACTCCCGGTGAAGGCGGTGCTCCGGGTCGACAAGAACCCGCCAATCGAGTGTAGACAAGAACGCTACTGTATTTTTCCGAGCGCCCAAGCTGTCGCCATCGTCAAGCAACTCGAGATCGGGTCGCTCATCCTGATCGACGTGTTTACGGCAAAAGGTACGTTCAGTTTTAGTCTGACACCAAAGGGGTACCAGGCCGGAATCGCAAAAATCCGGGCATGGGGGTATCGCCTCTTTCCGGATTAGCCCGGGTTGCCCCTCTTCCCGGCATTCCGGATCACGCCACACGAAGTCAAAGAAACGGAGAGACTACTTTTTGACGCCGTCCTGGACACCGGGCTGACGGGGCAACAGTAAAGTGGCGGATGACAGCCGGCGAATGAGGTTCAGATCAAGACGCGCGCCGACGGTCTGACAGATGCCGGCTCGAGAACCGAAGGTAGGGGCGATGGGCAGCAATGCAGGGTTCCAATCCGTTCGCTCCACCGATCGGCGGACCATTTGGGACGACCCAACGTCGTTGGAGTCGTCGCCTCAGGGCGAGCCCAATCAACTGACTAGGCGAGCAGCGTTGACCGTCGTGCTTGCGTTGTCCCTTGGGCTATGGGCCGCAATCTGGACGGCCGTTGCCTCATTGGCATCGGCCGTATTCGGGTAGCGGCCAAACGTCTGACCGATCCCGCGCGTTCCTTTCACTCTTCAACTGGCCTCGCGGCCACCAACGGGCGAACCGGCGAAACCCCTCCTGTCTCGTCTGCCATCAGGTGCGCAGCGATCCGGCCGCTCGCAAACCCGTCCCCGTAAGGATTTTCGACGCGGCTCATCCGCTGGTACGCTTGCGGATCGTCGAGCAGCGCCTGCATTTCGTCAAACAGCCGCGGCTCGTCAGTTCCGACCAGCTTGGCCAAGCCATGCTCCATGGCTTCCGGCCGCTCGGTCGTGTCACGAGTGACCAACACGGGTTTTCCGAATGATGGCGCCTCTTCTTGAATCCCTCCGGAATCCGTAACGACGAAGTGACACCGCTTTAGGAGGAAGACGAGTTCGGGATAATCGACCGGCTCCACCAGAAGGATGTTGTCGTGCCGATGCAGCGGCTCGGTCGCCCGCCGCACATTGGGGTTTGGATGGACGGGAAAGACGATGGCCACGTCCCTTCGCGTCGCAATCCGCGCCAGCGCATGGCAAATCCGCGCGAGCCCGCCGTCGAAGCTTTCGCGGCGGTGGCCCGTCACCAGGATCAATCGTTGATGCTCGGCGAAGCGTCCGTCGAGCGTCTTCTCGACCCGCGCCCGCAACTCCCCCCGGGCGTCGAGCAGAGCAGACACCCACAGCAAGGCATCGATCCCGGTGTTGCCGGTCACGACGATCCGGTTACGGGCAATTCCATCTCGCAAAAGATTGTCGCGCGCCCGGGCGGTCGGGGCGAAGTGAAGATCGGCCACCTGGGTGACGAGCCTGCGGTTGATCTCCTCGGGCCACGGCGCATAGATGTTGTCGGTGCGCAGGCCGGCCTCGACATGCGCAACCGGAATTTTCTGGTAGAACGCCGCAAGAGCCCCGGCGAAGGTCGTGGTCGTGTCCCCTTGCACGATGACCCGATCGGGTCGCCAGGAAGCAAGGACTCCGGCGACGCCCGACAATGCGGCCCCCGTCAGATAGGCCAAGTCCTGATCCGGCCGCATGATTTCGAGATTCCAATCCGGGCGCAGGCCGAACAGGTCGAGGACTTGCGCCAGCAGCTCGCGGTGCTGACCGGTCACGCAGATCTTACAATGGAAATTCGCGTTAGCCGAGAGCTCCCTGATCACCGGCGCCAACTTGATAGCTTCCGGTCGCGTCCCAAAGACAAATAGAAGCCTCATCGCGCGCCGGGCTAACCGTGTCCGTGAGTAAGACCGGTCACATCGATGACCACGCGGCGCATCAGCTCTTCCCGGGGAATTCTTCGGAACCGGGAATGCGCTACCAGCAGAGCGACGATGTCTGCGCGGCGGACCGCTTCCAGGGTGTCGCAGAACGAGACGTTCGATAGCGCCACCAGCTCTTCTGGCAGCGCGCTCAAATTCGGATCGGCGATCAGGATCTGCTCTCCGCCGGTGCGTGCCAGTTGCCCAGCGATCTCGATTGCAGGGCTCTCCCGCAGATCGTCGACATCCGGTTTGTACGTCATTCCGAGGCAGGCGATGACCGGCCGTTTGAACCGTTCGGCACGTTCGCGGATCTGCGCGACGACGAATTTGGGCTTGGCGTCATTGACCTCGCGGGCGGTCCGGATCAGCCGAGTGCGATCCGGCGCCGAGGCGATGATGAACCATGGATCGACGGCAATACAGTGGCCGCCGACGCCGGCTCCCGGCTGCAGTATTCCAACCCGGGGATGTCGGTTGGCGAGCTCGATGACCTGCCAGACATTGAGCCCTAGCTGATCACAGATGAGCGACAACTCGTTGGCAAAGGCAATGTTGACGTCGCGGAAGGCATTCTCGGCGAGCTTCACCAGCTCAGCCGTCGGCGCGTCCGTATGAATTGGCTTCCCTTGCAGGAAAACCCGATAGACCGCTTCGGCGTGATCGGCGCAGGCCTCAGTCATGCCGCCGATGATCCGGTCGTTCTCGATGAGCTCGCGGACCATGCGGCCGGGCAGCACCCGTTCCGGACAATGCGCGACATGCACGTCGAGCGGTTCCCCATGCCGGCCCGGCGGAAAGGACAGGTCCGGCCGCAGGCGGGCCAGCCGAGCCGTCAGCCGCTCGGTGGCGCCCACCGGCGAAGTCGATTCGAGTATCACGACGTTGCCAAGAGCGAGGACCGGCGCGATTGCGTCCGCCGCCGCGTCGATATAGTCGAGGTTTGGTGACCGGTCGGCGTTGAACGGGGTCGGAACCGCGATCACGAACGCGTCGGCCGGCTCGGGGCGCGAGGCGGCGCGCAACTTGCCCAATGTCGTCGCGGCGCGCAGCAGCATGTCGAGATCGGGCTCGGAGAAATAGGGCTGCCCGGCATTGACGGCGTCGACCACGCGGGGGTTGATGTCGACGCCGATCACCTCGACGCCTCGGCTGGCCAAGGTGGCCGCCGTCGGCAAGCCGATATAGCCGAGACCGACGACACATACCGTCCTGATCGGGTAATCCATCGACCGGCGGGACTAAAGGTAACCCAAAACTCGACTCGGAATATCGCAGATCAGATTTGCGACAGCCGCATCAATACCCGAAGAGCCTCGTTGTCGCAAGCGCGTCCCCCTTCAATCGTCGTTAACGAAGGGGTCTTGCTCTCGCACATTTACCGATTAGAGTCTCAGCCGAGCTCAGATGACATTAGTGGAGCTGCCGGCATGGCTGTGATACCTGGCCCTCTGACGATCGAAGACTATCTGTTCGACGACGACGGCAATGTGCCGAATAACCCCAGGCTGCCGCTGATCGTCTACCGCGGCGCGCTCGAAACCGGCGGGGGGGCCGCGGCGAGCTGCGTGGCGCTGTTCGACCGCAATGGTTGGACCGGCGCTTGGAAGAACGGAATCTATTCGCATCATCACTATCACAGCAGCGCCCACGAGGTGCTCGGCATCGCCGCCGGTCGGGTTCGTGTGAAGCTCGGTGGCGAGGGCGGCCGGACCGTGGAGCTGCGCGCTGGCGATGTCGTCGTGATTCCGGCGGGCGTTGCCCATAAGAACGAGGGGGCCAGCCCGGACCTCCTCGTCGTCGGCGCCTATCCGCGCGGGCAAAGCCCGGATATGCGCAGTCCTGGTGCGGCAGATCACGCGCGTGCGTTGCCGAGGATCGCCGCAGTCCCGCTGCCCGCCGGCGATCCGGTCCATGGCCCTTCGGGGCCGCTGCTCGAGCGCTGGCGCGCCGCCGAACGCGGCTGACGAGTGGCTCGCGCGCGGCGCGTCCGGCGCGCTATAGGCAACGTCCGGTGTAGACGATGTTGCCGCCATTGCCGAACGGCCCCTCCCAGGGCTGCTCGAAGCGGCGTGTCTCGACGACGTAGCCGGCAGCACACATCTCATGGGCGGCGAGGGCCTCGGCGAGCCAGTCGCGTCGGATCTGCTCTGCGGCACCGTCGTCGTTCGCCGTCATGACCGTATTGGTCCATGCATCGTAGGTGAAGGTCGTCGGCGTGTCGGCGGTGAAATTCTCGACGCGAACCGGGTCGTTGTCGATGATACAGCCAGCGAGCACGGTGAGGCAGGCGAGGACGAGCGCACGCATCCGGTCGGACTTCCTGATCAGCTCTGTGGCTCTCTTCCCTCTTTCCTCGCCGCGACGCAAGCATTCCCGCGATCTGATGTCGTTCTACAGCGCGCCGGGCGGTTGCTCGCCGCAAGCAGCCGGGCTAGAACACGCGCCGTCTGGCTGCTCCGTTAACCAACCGTAATGAATGACGACATGCTGAGTCCACAGTCGCTCTCCATCGAACCGCTGCGACGCGACCGGATCACGGCGATTTCGAGTGCGGTACAACGCAGGCCGATCGTGCTCGTGCTGGGTATGCATCGCAGCGGTACCTCACTTTGCTCGCATATTCTTAGCGCGCTCGGCGTCGATATGGCGGATAAGATCACGGGCCCCGGGAACGCATCGGTGACACCGGACAATCCGCGAGGCCATTGGGAGCGCTGGGAGATCGTCGAATTTCACGACCGTATTCTCCACTTGTTCAACCGTGACTATTTGGGGCGCTTTCACGATTTCGCGCTGCCGATGGCGTGGTGGGCCGATCCGCGGGTCGCCCAAATCAGGCGCGAGATCGTGACTTTTCTAGAACAGCGAATGAGGGAGCAGTATTTCGGTTTCAAGGACCCGCGCACAGTGCGCCTGATGCCGATGTGGCATCAAATTTTTAACGAACTCAAATTGGCCCCAAAGGTCGTGCTGTGCTTGCGCAATCCCGCACAAATTGGACGATCCCTCAGCGCACGTGACGGCCTCGACCCCCAAATCGGCGAATATCGATGGCTCATTCACATGATCGATTTTTATCGGTACACGAATAAATACGATTTTTGCACGATAGAATACGAAGCTTGGTTTAGCAATCCCTCTGTCAACATCGAAAGATTACAAAGATTTCTCGATTTGTCGTGGCAGCAGAGCGAATCCGATCTTGCTCTGTTACTCTCAGACCTCATAGATCCTACTGCACGGCATGACGACTCGAATCATCGGGAAGCCAGCCAGCCGCTGGTGCGTACCTTGTACAAACTCGCCAGCCGGGACGGCGAGGACAAGGCGCGTGACCAGATCGCCTACTTCGTCTCACAGTTTACCAGCTTCCAGCAGTTGCAAAGACCTCTATTGCAGGCCTTTGAGGACGTCGTCAAAACGGCTGCCAAATATCCCCAAATCGAGCAGGAAGCGGCGGCGTTGCTGGCGGCGGTCAACGAACGCGATTCAGTCGTCGACGCCGCCGACGCGCGAGCCGCCAGCGCCGAGGGGCGTCTCGCCGAAGCGCTCCGCGAGATCGACCAGCAACGGACGCAAATCGCCGGGCTGACCGAGGAACGCGACCAGCGCGAGACCATGCTCGCGAACCTTTCACGCCGGGTCGACGAGCTGGTCACGACGCTCGAGGCGACGCGGGCCAAAGTGGCGCTGCATGAGGCGGCTGTGGCGCAGGCCGAGCGGGTTGCGCAGGAGCGAACGGCTGCGGCCGAGGCAATGCAGGCCGAGGTCGAGACGTTGCGGAAGACGCTGGCACAGGCCGAACAGCAGCGCACAGCGCCGGCGATGCAGGCCGAAATCGCAGCGCTGTGGGACAGCCTGGAACAACTTCGGGAAGAGGCACGGCAACGCGAAGCCGCGATGCTGGCAGAGGTCGAAGACGAGACTAAGAAGCGCGCCGCAACGACGACCGCATTGGATGCCGAAATCGCTACGCTGCGCGGGAAGCTAGTACAAGCCGAGGGCGAGGCAAGCTGGCGCGCCGCAACGACGGCCGCATTGCAAGCCGAAATAGCGACGCTGCAGGGAACATTGGCTGCGGCTCGGCAGGTGGGAAACGCCGTGATCGCCGCGTTCCGCGTCGAAGCCGCAGCGCCGCCGAAACCCGATGGGCTGCGGGGATGGCGGCAGGCCATCATACGGCTTTTGGGTGCTGAGGCGAGCTGACGCGGATGCCTGGGGTCCGGCCTGCGCTTTAGTCGGGGGTAGAATGCCGAACACTGTCGGAGAGCTGCCACGCAGCAGATGGCGGCGTCGGAAACTGGATGTTGTTCCGTTTGCCGACCGCGCCCGAGACGCGCGGCAATGGGAGTTTGCCGCCCAGCTATATCGGGAGGCTTTGGATCGCGATCCGCGCAATCCACCCATTTGGGTGCAGTACGGTCACGCATTGAAGGAATCGGGCGAACTGCGCGATCCCGACAAGCTGGCTCAAGCGGCGGCTGCCTACCGAAAAGCGCTGTCGCTCGATTCAGGCGCGGCGGACACGTGTCTGCAGCTGGGTCACGTCCTAAAACTCCAGGGCAAAACCGAGGAGGCCCAGGCGGCCTACCTCCGCGCCTTCGCTCTGGACCCGTCGGTGCCTTACCCGTTGCAGGAATTGCGCGGGCTCGGCTGGTTCGAGGCGCATCTGTTCGAGCTGCGACGAATTCTTGGGACGGAGGCGGCGGAAGCCGCCCTGCCGATGCTCGAACAGAGCCGATTGCCCGAAAATCGCACTTCAGAGGTCCCCCAACAGACGCTGGCCAGAGCGGAAAGCACTGCACGCCGCGTGTTGGTCGCCGACTATCGCATTCCGATGGCCGACATGTCGGCAGGCGAATGGACCACGGTAGCTCTCTTATTCGACTTGCGGGCGCTAGGGTACGATGTGACCTTCCTGCCCAATGATCTGGTGCCTTCGCCCAAATACGAAGCCGAATTGCAGGCGAAGGGTGTGAAGGTCGTCACAAGCGCTCAAGGTTATACCTCGCCTGTGCATTACCTCAATCAACACGGACATTCTTTCGGCCTATTTTATTTGATCCGGCTGGAGGTAGCCGAAGGCGCGTTAAAAACGGTCCGCGAGGTAGCGCCGCAGGCGCGGGTAATTTTCCATGCACCCGATCTCTATTCCTTGCGGGAGGCTCGCGAAGCCGAGCTGCAGGACAGTGAGGCCGCACGTGCCAAGGCCGCACAGACGCGTGATCGCGAGCTGGAGATTATGCGACAGGCAGATCACGTGATAGTCCTAAGCCCCGCCGAGCTGCCCTTTCTCGAGCCGCATCTGCCCGATACGCCAATCAGTGTATTCGCAGCCCTCTACGTCCCGATCGCCGCCAACACCGCGCCGTTCCAAGCACGAGGAGACCTGTTTTTCCTAGGCGGCTTTGGCCATCCGCCAAACGTGGATGCGGTGCGATGGTTCGCTACCGAAATCTGGCCGTTGGTGCGCGCGCGGGTACCTGACGCGGAATTCCATATCGTTGGGGCTGAAGCGCCGGCATCGGTAATGGAACTGGACGCCATCCCCGGCATCAACGTAGTGGGATTCGTCCCTGACCTTGATCCGATACTCACTTCTATGCGCCTGGGTGTGGCACCATTGCGCTTTGGTGCCGGCATCAAGCACAAAGTCGCGGTGACGATCGGCGCGGGGATCCCCTGCGTCTGTACCGGCATCGCAGCCGAAGGCATGCACCTTCAGGATGGCGTCCACACACTGATCGCTGACACCGCCGAGACTTTTGCGGACGCCGTAGTCAGGGTCTATACGGATGCCGAGCTATGGGCGCGTCTGTCGGTTGACGGCAAGGCATTGGTCGGGCGGGAATTCAGTGACACCGCGAATCGCGGCTCTCTCGTCGCCGTGCTGAACGACGCGCGTGCCCTGCCGATTTCCCTGTTCAGCGAATATTGCCAGCAGCTGGCGCCTCGAGCCGTTCCTGGACCGACCGACGGCGCCCAGGTGGCGGTATCGATCATCGTCCCGGTATTTAACCAATGGAGTTTTACGCGGGCATGCCTGAACTCGATCCTCGAGGTATGTCCGGGGGACCGCGTTGCGTTCGAGCTCATTCTGGCGGACGACGGTTCGTCCGACGAGACCGCCGGCGCGGCGGAGCAGTATCCGGGTCTCCGGGTGGTCAGGACTCCGAGGAATATGGGGTTCCTGCGCAACTGCAATAATGCCGCGCGCTATGCGTGGGGACAATACATTCTTTTATTGAACAACGATACGATCGCGTTGCCTGGATGGCTGTCCAGCCTGTACAGAACCTTAGAGCGCGACCCCGACGCGGTGATCGCCGGGTCTAAGCTGCTCTATCCCGACGGCAATATTCAGGAAGCAGGAGCTGTGCTGTTCTCTGACGGCACCGCGCACAATGTCGGCCGCGGCTATCCGCGCGACACGCCGGTTTTCAACATCGAACGCGAAACGGATTACATCTCGGGCGCGTCGGTTCTGGTACGCAAATCTTTTTGGGACCGAGTGGGTGGTTTCGACGAGCGCTATCAGAACGCTTATTGCGAGGACTCCGACCTGGCGATGACCGCCCGCTCGCGAGGCATGCGGGTGGTCTACCAGCCGGCATCCGAGGTCGTGCATTTCGAGCACGGAAGCTACGCAGATCAGGCTCCTAGCCATAACCGCGACCTGCAGAACGCCAACATCAAGCTGCTTCTGCAAAAATGGCGGAATGTCTTCGAGCGCGATCATTTGCCGGTCGTGCCCTGGCAGATAGCGATGAGCAACGCCGAACGCGGCGCCCCGCCCACCGCCGTAAAACGGCGCCGAGAGGGCCGTCTGAATGTGCTGTATTTCAGCCCCTTTCCGTCGCATCCGGTGACCCACGGCAATCGCGCAACGATCAACCAGTTTGCCCACCATCTTCAGGACACCGGCCACCCGGTGCATTTTGTGCTGTTGCAGAGCGACGAGTTCGACGAGCCCGCCCTGGAGGCCATGCGGGCTGTCTGGGACACGGTCGACGTGATCCCGTACACCAATCCGATGGTGGCCGACGGCCGGCCGATCCCGTTCGACGGCTGGTATGAGGAAGGTCTGGGCGAGACTATCCGCTGCTTGTGTGAGGCATACGACATCGACGTCGTTTTTTGTTCGTATGTGTTTCAATCCAAACTGTTGGAATTCGTCCCCTCCTACATGCTGAAAGTGATTGATACGCATGACAAGATGGGCGAACGGTATGACATGCTCCGCGCCAATGGCGCGCCCCTCGAGTTTTTCTCCTGCAGCCAAGCCGAAGAAGGCGCCTATCTGCGCCGCGCCGACATTGTGATCGCACGGCGCGAGGACGAGGCGCGCTACTTCGATCAGGTCGCCGGACGCAAAACGGCGGTTGTCATTCCGCACATCGAGCCGCCGAGGTTCATCGACCGCCGCCGTTCTCGGCTCGAAAACGTGGGGATCGTCGGCAGCGCCAACCAGATCAACCTGGCGCAACTGCGCGAGTGTCTGGCAGCGATCGACCGCCGGCCGCAGGGCGCGGCCTGCCGGTTCACGGTCCATATAGCCGGCGAAATCCGGAATATGGTCGATCGGCTGCCGGCTGCGCAAAGGGAGGTGTTTCAGAAGCCTTGGGTGCGTATGCGCGGGTTCGTGCCGGACATCGGTGAGTTCTACCGAGGCATAGACCTGATGTTATCGCCGGTCACGATGGGCACTGGCATCAACATCAAGACTGTACAGGCGATGGCCTTTGGCATGCCGTTGCTGACCACGGATTGCGGTTCCAAGGGCATCGAGACCAAAGATCCGATGCACCAGCACACCAGCCTCGACACCCTTGTGACGAGCCTGTTTGCGCTCGCCGAAAAGCCGGCAGAGCTGCAGCGGCTGGCTCAGCTCAGCCGCGACCACTACACCCGGTTCTACAATGAGGGGGTCGGCGCCCTCGACAGCCTGTTCTCTCATCGGAAATTGGCTGTGACGGCTACGACCAGCGCCGACGCACCTCTCCACCGATCGAATAGTCATGCCGTCCGCGGATTGCGCTTCCGCGGTATCCCCCTGAAGAACCCCTCGGCAACCCCTCTCGTCGATTACCGGCGCGAATTCGAGTTCCTCTCGGAGTGGATTGACCATAAAAGCAGAGCCACAGCGCTTCAGCCGGCGACAATTACCCGGGCACTGGCGCGCTTACGATCGAACGGCTTTCATTTCTATTTCCTAAATGAGCACGCGGCTGCGCGGGATATCACCTTCCCTGAGGAGATAACCGGGCTCAGAGAGGGGCTCGTCTACAAGGGGCTCAATTCGCGGCTGCGCGCGGTGCTGGATGAGCTGGAGAACCATATCGGCGAGTTGCCGGTGCACGATGCGAAGATTTACGTTGCCGAGGCGATTAGCCCCTTCGCGTTGCTGCTCAAGGGAAGGTATCCCTATTTCTATGGCTCGGAGTATGCCGCTAACGAGGCGACACGAAACCTGTTATTCCCCATTCCGATCGAGGACCTAGCTGCCCTGTCGATGCCCGAGGCCACCTTCAACGCGGTGGTGATCAACGACGTCTTCGAGCACTTGCCCGATCTGCCACAAGTCCTATCGGAAATCGGCCGCGTACTGAAGCCCGGCGGAGTCCTGATCTCTACTTTTCCATTCAACTCTACAAGCGAAGCGGCAATCGTTAAGGCGCGTCGGCGAAATGGACGGATCGAGCACCTGATGGAACCGGAATATCACGGCGACTGGACTGGTCGCAGAGGCTCGCTGGTTTTCGAGATCCCGGGATGGGAGATACTCGGTCAGGTGAGGGCAGCCGGGTTCTCCTCTGCCAAAATGGTTCTCTATCAATCGGAACGGCATGGAGTACTCTGCGGCTATTCCGGCGGCATCTGGATTCTGGTGGCGATCAAATAAAGATGCGCCGAGATCGATGACAGATCCAGTCAAGAAAAAAGAAAACCTATCTGACATCGAAAGAGACTGAAGGATTGGCAATGGTTGATATAATGCCATACCAACAACAATCCTTGGAAATTATTGCGAGGCATACCTCGTATTCGGGGAAGAAAATACTCGAGATCGGAGGCGATACGAACGGGAACGTCGCGAGTAAATTGCTTGACCTAGGAGCACTCGACGTGTGGTCAATAAATATTGATGATACATATCATAACCGAGATATTGGTAATATGCACACCAGGAGGCTATCAGCTTACGAATTAGAGTGCTATTTTGAAAGCGACGCTTTCGATATTGTATTGGGCATCGCTATACTTGAACATGTTGATGATATTGAGAGCCTGTCGAGGGCGATAAGAGCGGTGATCAAACCGGGCGGTGTTGTGTATTTGCAAGGGGGACCATTCTGGACCTCCTGTCATGGGCATCATGTCGTCTACGTCGCGGATGGTCGATTCTACGCGTTCAACGGAGATAATCCCGTTCCGGATTGGCTGCATCTGCTACAGGAACCGCCAGACGCCGCCGAAATTCTGAGCAGCAGCGGCATCCCCTTGGCGCACGTCCAGGGTATGATAGAACAGATTTACAACAGCGTTCATATCAATCGCAAAAAATATAGCGAAATCAAACAAATCCTGTATAATAGTGATTTAAGTTTATATCACGTGGAGGAAGATATTCGACGACGACCGGACGATTTTACCGTTGCCAAATTAGCCGGCCGTGGCTGGAACTTGTCAGAACCGTTCGGGGTATATTCAGCCGATTTTGTGTTTCTGCCCTGATAGCGTGCCCGATAGCAGCGGCATCCGCGAAAACTTTGTATGCTACGGCGCGCGAAACACATGATGTGGAAAGATCTGTTCCGATAACAGCCCGTCGCGCCGGATCACAAACCTTTCCACCGCCTCCGTAGCACCCAGGCAACTCGATGAGGTTGAGTCGTCAAAGACGATATACCCTTGAGCTATCATATGGCCTTTACAGCTGTCGTAAGCGTAACGCACCGATTCGTAAATGTCGCAATCAATATGCGCCAGTGCTATGCGCCCGGCCTCCCGCAACACCTGCGGCGCCGTTTCGGCAAATATGCCTTTAACAAAATGCAGGTTATTCAGCCCGTATTCCGAGCGAGCCTGCAGGAGTTCCTCGAAACTGGTCGTCGAGAAATCTCCTTCGCTGTGAGCGTCCACGCCAACATCGGTGGGCGGCATCCCCAAGAAGGTATCCAGCGCGTAGACTTGGACGCCAGGAAGAAACTTACGTGCCAGGGCCGCAAGAAACAATGCCGACCCACCCCGGTAGCAGCCGTATTCTATGATATGTCCGCGAGCTATTCGTGGAAGGAAGAATTTCACGAGCAAAAACAAATTCATTCTTCGGTCTACGCGCACCACGCTGCGGCCCTCACAGTATTCTGCGGCATCTACATAATCCGGATCTGCACCGATCTTTTCTCGAAGATTGCCGAATTCGAGACCACATCCTCGTTGGTAGCCCTCCGAGATGTTCCGTCCGGATCTGAGGCGGTCGCCGACAATTGGGAGATAATCCATACCTGACCTGCTTTCCGATTCGCCACAAACTCGAGCGAAGGACCATGGAATTGCGACTTTTCACCAAATTCTTGTCAGATTCCAGACCGGAACATGGCCGCGCGGTACGCAAGCGGGTCGCTTTGGACCAAGTAGTGGTGGCAAGCCGACGGAGCAGATCGCATCATGGCCGTGAGCCGTGCGAGGCACGGGACGCACAAAACCTCTGTCTTGACGCGAGCTCGGCAGTGGATAAGCATAACAAGGAATCCTATCCTCTTTATTCAGGAGGATACTATAGCGCAAATAGGTGAACGCCCTCAGCAGGTTTGCATGATCACGTTTGAGGAACTGGTCCGGATAGCTTTTGGACAGCCGTGTGCGGCTATTATCAACAGAAGACTGGCAGAGCTACTTCCAAACTTTCTGGTCCTCCACGAGGTTCATAAAAACTTGAACAGATCAGATGAAATATGACACGACGCGGAGGCTCACGGATATGAGCGGCACACCTTTCTTTTCGAAGCTGCTCGACGGACTAGAGAATTTCGATTCCGGGCTCGAAAAGCTCAAGCGACAGACAGACATTAGATTTATACCCTGGAAGACGCTGCATAATTTGCGTGAGATCGCTCCCTTGATACCCGAATCTTACGATATTTTATTTTCACCACCCAAAAAAATCGCAGATATCGGGGCTGCGGACGGCGACATTTCGTTTTTTCTTGAATCAAATGGCCACATTTGCGACATGTACGACTACGCGGCCATTAATTGGAATGGACTTCGTGGCGCTCGCGCCATAAAGCAGATGCGAAATAGCAACGTTCGGATATTCGACATGGATCTTAATGCACAATTCTCGCTTAACAGCGAGTACGATATAATCTTCTTATTTGGTGTGCTTTACCACTTGAAGAACCCGTTTTATATGTTAGAGACTTGCTCTACAGTAGCGAAGTATCTGTTCCTCAGCACCCGAATCGCAAAACGCTTTCGCCTTGGAGCACCGGATGTCTCGACATTTCCCGCGGCTTACTTGCTCGGTCCGGACGAGGCAAACAACGACGCGACGAACTATTGGGTTTTCACCGAGGCTGGGTTACGCCGGCTCATAGAAAGAACAGGCTGGTCGATCATCGGCTACCGTGCCACGGGAAGTGGCGATGGGGTTGTCCCGGTCTTTGTTGAAATTTGTTCGGCAGGCATCGCCGGTTGACTAGGTTAGGCGGCCTTGGCGGTCAGTGCAAC
>Ga0187846_10000061_pt1 | contig 62567 bp, 57 predicted proteins | sample TC_taG_FD_161473 | JGI IMG/M metagenome (GOLD analysis project Ga0187846, IMG submission 161473) | Biofilm microbial communities from the roof of an iron ore cave, State of Minas Gerais, Brazil - TC_06 Biofilm (v2) | ecosystem: Environmental > Terrestrial > Deep subsurface > Cave > Wall biofilm... | reverse complement strand
ATACGCTGTGCCGTCAGCATCCCGTCGGACGCGGCTTGAGCCGCCACGAACACGTATTCGCCGGCCTTCAGATCGGCCCGCTCGCCGGGGACGGCGCGCACCAGCGGTGTGCCCTCCGGCACCAGGATCGTTTGCTGACCGTCCTTGTACTTGAGCGTGAGCTCGCGCCTGCCGGTCTGCGGGACGATCGCGTCCACGTTGGCGTTCGTCATGGTCGTCCCAGGCTGAAGGTCCCAAGGCGTATGGCCGGCGGGGACCGTGGGCGCGAGATAGTGGACTTCCAGCGCGACCATGGCGCCGTCGCCACGCTTCGTCGCGGTCACGCCGACATAGTCGCCCTGCTTGATGTCCTCGAACTTGATCGGCTTCGCCACCGCCACGGCGGCGTTGTCGGCGATCTGGAGATGCAGATCCTTCCCGTCGCGAGACTTCACCATCAGCATGTTGCCGTCGACGAGCGTAATGGTGCCGCGTACCCGCACGTTGGTCTGCGCGCTCGCCACCGCGCTCACTAGCACTAGCACGCCGAAGAGCACTCCAATTCCGAATTTATTCATGCAGATATGCCTCCTCGCGAAGTGGGGCCCGCCGGCCGGATGGCCCCTGCGGACCCCGGTAAACAGACCGATCACGACCCATTCCCGCCCGCGGCTTGCCCAGAGGGCGCCCCCGCGCGCGGGGTTAGGTGCCCCTTACTCCCGTCGTCACGATATCCGCTGCCCCACCCAGCCCTTCACTGAATCGAGTGCGGCCGGCAGCTTCGCCGCGTCGGTGCCGCCGGCTTGGGCCATGTCGGCGCGCCCCCCGCCTTTGCCGCCAACCTGTTGGGCAACGAAATTGACGAGCTCCCCCGCTTTCACCCTGGCGGTGAGGTCGTCGGTGACGCCGGCGACCAAGGTTACTTTTGCACCGTCCGCGGCGGCGAGCACGATTGCCGCCGAGCGCAGGCGATCCTTCAGCTTGTCCAGCGTCCCGCGCAGCGTCTTCGCGTCCGCGCCGTCAAGCGCGGCCGCGAGCACTTTCACGCCCTTCACGTCTTCGGCGCGATCGGCGAGCTCGTCGCCCTGCGAGGCGGCGATCTTCGACTTGAGCCGCGCGAGCTCCTTCTCGAGCGTGCGCGCCGATTCCTGAATCTGCGCGACCTTCTGCGCGACTTCGTCGGGATTGGTCTTGAGCGCGGCGGCCGCCTCGGCGAGCTTCGCTTCGCGGTCCTGCACCCACGCGAGCGCGCCTTCGCCGGTCACCGCTTCCATGCGCCGGACCCCGGCCGCCACGCCCGACTCGGACACGACCTTGAAGAAGCCGATGTCGCCGGTGCGCCGCACGTGCGTCCCGCCGCAGAGCTCGGTCGAGAACTCGCCCATGCCGACGACACGCACTTCATCACCGTACTTGTCGCCGAAGAACGCGAGCGCCCCGGCCTTGATCGCCTCGTCGTACTTCATGATGCGCGCGCTCACTTCGGTATTGCGGCGGATTTCGCGGTTCACCAGCGCTTCCACCTCGCGGATCTCGGCGTCAGTCATCGGTTCGTGGTGCGAAAAATCGAAGCGCGTTTTCCATGGATCGACGAGCGAGCCCTTCTGCTGCACGTGCGGTCCGAGCACCTTACGCAACGCCGAATGCATGAGGTGGGTCGCCGAGTGATTCCACATCGCGCGCGCGCGCGCAACGGCGTCGACGGTGGCGCGCACCGTGTCGCCGACGCGCAGCCGGCCGGTCTTCAGCGTGCCCTTGTGGCCGAATACCTCGGGCTGGATCTTCTGCGTGTCGTCGACCACGAACGTGCCGTTGGCGCCCGCTAGCTCGCCCTTGTCGCCCACTTGCCCGCCCGACTCGGCGTAGAACGGCGTCCGGTCGAGCACGACCACCGCCGAGTCGCCCGCGCCCAGCTCCTCGGCCTGCGCCCCCTCGACATAGATCGCGAGCACGGTGCCCTCGAGCGTCAATGCATCGTAGCCGTGGAACTCCGTCGGCTTGCCCGCGTACGCGACGCTCGCACCGGTGCGGAACTTGGATGCCGCGCGGGCGCGCTCGCGCTGCCGCCCCATCGCCGCCTCGAAGCCGGCGTAGTCGATGCGCACGCCGCGCTCGCGCGCAATGTCCGCGGTGAGGTCGACCGGGAAGCCGAACGTGTCATACAGCTGGAACACCGTTTCGCCGTCGAGCATCCGGTCCTCGCGCGTGAGCGCCTGCTCGAGCACCCGCATGCCGTTCTCGAGCGTCTCGGCGAAGCGCTCCTCTTCGGTTCTCAGCACCTGTTTCACGCGCTCGGCCGCCTTGGGCAGCTCGGGATACGCGCCGCCCATCACCCGCGCCAGATCGTCGACCAGCCGATAGAAAAACGGCTGCTTCTGGCCGAGCTTGTAGCCGTGGCGGATCGCGCGCCGGACGATCCGGCGCAGCACGTAGCCACGCCCTTCGTTGCCCGGGATGACGCCGTCGACGATCAGAAACGAGCACGCGCGGATGTGGTCCGCGATCACTTTCAGCGAGTTCGACGACAGGTACTCGGTGCCCGTCTCGCGCGCCGCGGCCCGGATCAGATCCTGGAACAGGTCGATCTCGTAGTTGGAGTGCACGCCCTGCAGCACCGCGGCGATGCGTTCCAGCCCCATGCCGGTGTCCACCGAGGGCTTGGGCAGCGGATTGAGCTTGCCGTGCTCGTCGCGATTGAACTGCATGAACACGAGATTCCAGATCTCGACGTAGCGGTCGCCATCGGCCTCGGGCGTGCCGGGCGGGCCCCCGGCCACGTCGGGGCCGTGGTCGTAGAAGACTTCGGTGCACGGGCCGCACGGGCCGGTGTCGCCCATTTGCCAGAAGTTGTCGCTCTGGAACTGCTGCCCGCCGGGCTTGTCGCCGATGCGCATGACGCGGCTCTCGGGGACGCCGATCTCATTCCGCCAGACACCGTAGGCTTCGCCGTCGGTCTGGTAGACCGTGATCCACAACCGCTCCGGCGACAGCTTGTAGGTCTTGGTCAGGAGATCCCAAGTATAGTGGATCGCGTCGCGCTTGAAGTAGTCGCCGAAGCTGAAGTTGCCGAGCATCTCGAAGAACGTGTGGTGGCGCGCGGTGTACCCGACGTTTTCGAGGTCGTTGTGCTTGCCGCCGGCGCGCACGCAGCGCTGCGCGGTGGTCGCACGCTTGTAGGCGCGCGTCTCCTGGCCGAGGAACACGTCCTTGAACTGCACCATTCCCGAATTCGTGAACAAGAGCGTTGGGTCGTTGCCCGGTACCAGCGGACTCGACGCCACGATCTGGTGCCCGCGCTCGGCGAAGAATTCGAGGAACTTGGTGCGGATCTCGGCGGATTTCATGGTCGAAAAAATACGGCGACCGCGGTCGCCGTGCACAGCAAGCCTCTGCCTGCAAGATCAGCGATTTTGGCCGGAATCGGCAGGCGATGCAAATCGCTCGCCCCCGGGCGCCCGGTCCGCGCCTACGCGCCGCGCCGCGTTCGAGCACCTCCTCCCACTGCTCGAGGACCGGCGAGCGCTCGCCCGACTGCCGCAGCTGTCGCAGCGCGATGCGGCACGCCTGCCTGGCGCCACGGTTGGCTGGCGGCCGCCACGGGCCCGGCGTCTCGCCGCGCTCGGACCGCACCGAGCAATTCAGCCTTCGCCGCCCGTGCGTCCGGAGCGCCGAAGCGCGCCAGCAGCCTCTGAAACGCTGCATGTGCCGCGGGCGCGAAGGGCTTCGCCCGCCCGAGCTCATCGCGCGCCGGATGCGGCGGATGCAGTGCGAGCCCCGGCACCCACCCGGGGGCAACCCCGATGTTCGCGGAATGCGTGCGTGCCAGCCGCAATAACCGCGGGATGAAATGCGTGTGCGGTCCGGTCGGCGTCGCGCCGTCGCTCGGCGCAATCCGCTGATAGACCTCGATCCGCGCCAGACGCGATACCGCGATGCGGTGCGGGCTCGCTTCGACCAGCACGCGCGCGAGATGGTGCCGCGCATCGAGCAGGTGCAGCCCGCCAGCGCGCCGCAGCGAGCGAACGAGCGCTGGCTCGCGGGTCCGCACGCAGAAATCGAATGCCGCCGCCCCGATCCCGAGATCGAAGAGCGTCGCGCCCCGGTCCTCGCCGCGGATCGCGTCGCAGTCGGGGCCGAGCTCGGTGACCAGGCAGCGCCCGGGCATCGCCGCGCGGTGCCGCGGCAGGCAGAACACAATCCCGTGGTGCCACAGCCCGGGCTGGACGCTCAGCGTCTCGTACGCGAGGGCGCGGATCGCTGGCTCGCGCATCACTCGAATCGCAGGACACGGCTCGCCCGCTTGGCGCGCGAACTCCGCCAGCACGCCGAAGGTGCCGATGCTCCAGGTGCTGGAAGGATCAGCGAGGCGGGCCGCGGCGAGGGTCGAGGGGCCGCATGCCGAACCCAACGCTCAGGTCGGACCCAGGAGGTGAGCAGACAACGACCCGCAACATACCGCGGCGGCGACGAGCATGGCCGGATTCTCCGCCAAGAGGATGCAAGCGACGCTCGCTCCTCGCACCTCGCCGACCTCGCTAGTGAAGAAGGACACCGACGACGCTGCCGGCAATCAGGGTCGCGAGCGTACCGGAGACCAGCGTTCTGGTGCCGAGGCGGACGATGTCTTCGCGCCGCTCCGGCGCCATCGTCGCGAGCCCGCCGATCATGATGGCGAGGCTGCCGAAATTGGCGAACCCGCAGAGCGCGTAGGTCATGATCAATCGGCTGCGCGGCGAGAGCGCGCTCTCGGGCAGCTTGGCGAGATCGATATAGGCGATGAGTTCGTTGAGGACCGTCTTGGTGCCGAGCAGCTGACCCGCCGCATGCGCCTCGCTCCAAGGGATTCCCATCAGCCAGGCGAGCGGCGACATGGCGAGGCCGAGCAGGCGCTGGAGCGTGACCGGCGCCCCGGCGATGTCCGGCACGAAGCCGAGCACGCTGTTCGCGAGGTACACGAGCGCGACCAGCGCGAGCAGCATCGCCACGATGTTGATCAGTAGCGCCGCGCCATCGAGCGTGCCGCGCGTGATCGCGTCCATGCTGCCGGTTGCGGTCGAAGGCGGGAGCGCTGCGTCTTCTGCGATGCTGGGTTTACCGCGCTCAGGCGGCACCATTAAGAGCGCGACGGCAATCGCCGCTGGCGTCGCGATGACGGAGGCGATGAGGATGTGCGCGAGCGCGTCGGGGATGACCTTCCCGAGGATGCTCGCGTACAGCACCATGACCGTTCCGGCGATCGTCGCCATGCCGCAGCTCATCGTGACGAACAGCTCGGAGCGGCTCATCACCGCCAGATAGGGCCGCACCAGGAGCGGCGCCTCGACCATGCCGAGGAACACGTTCGCCGCGGCCGAGAGTCCAACCGCGCCGCCGATCCCCATGGTGCGCACCAGCAGCCACGAGAATCCGCGCACCACCCACGGCAGCACTCGCCAATAGAACAGCAGCGCCGAAAGCGCGCTGATCACGATCACCAGCGGCAGCGCACGAAAAGCGAGGATGAACGAGCTCGTGGCCGGTTTCTCCTCGTACGGCAGCGGCGCGCCGCCGAGATACCCGAAAACGAACGACGTGCCTTCCTGGGTTGCGCGCTCGACCGCCGCGACCGCGCGGTTGGCCCACAGGAACGCCTCGGCGAAGAGCGGCACCTTGAGGAACAGCGCGGCCAGCCCGATCGTGAGCACCGCGCCGGTGACAACTGGGCGCCATGCGATCTCGCGCCGGCGTTCGGAGACGAGCCATGCGAGCGCGTGCAGCGCGAAGAACCCGAAGAGGCTCTGCGCCGTATCCACCCGCGTCAGCTCAGCCCGATGCCGAGCAGGCGTCCGAGGGCGTAGGTGAGCGCGCCCGCTGCGCCGCCGATCGCGAGCATCCGCAGCCCATCGCGCAATGCGCTGCGGCCGGTGAACAGGCTGATTGCGGCGCCGACGGCGAACAGCGCGCAGCCGGTGAGCGCGATCGAACCGATCAGCGCGGCAGCGCCGGTCAGTGCGAGGAACGGCGCGAGCGGGATCAGCGCGCCGGTCGCAAACGACAGGCAGGACGATATCGCCGCGCCCCACGGCGAGCCGAGCTCGTCGGGGTTGAGGCCGAGCTCTTCGCGCGCGAGCGTGTCGAGCGCCTGCTCCGTGTCGGCAACGGTGCTGGTGGCGAGCGCGGCGGCATCGTCTTTGCCGACCCCCCGCGCCTCGTAGATCAATGCGAGCTCCTGCGCTTCTTCCGCCGGGTATTCGGCGAGCTCGTCGCGCTCGAGCCCAATCTGGTATTCGAACATCTCCCGCTGCGAGCGCACCGAGACGTACTCGCCCGAGGCCATCGAGAACGCGCCGGCGAGCAGCCCAGCCGCTCCCGACAGGAGGATGAAGGTGCTGTTCGACGATGCACCGGCAACACCGAGGATGAGGCTCAAGTTGGAGATCAGGCCGTCGTTCACGCCAAACACCGCGGCGCGCAAGTTGCCGCCGGTGGCGACGCCGCGATGCCGATTCGCCATCTCCTCGATCGAGGTCGGTCGCGGGTGACCCGGCTGAGCATGGCTGTAGACCGATAGGCCGCGCACCTTCATGGCGGCAAGAATGCTGCGCGTTGCGCGCGGGCCGTAACGGCGCGCCAGCCGCTCGACGATATGGGTGCGCAGGTCCGGCGTGTAGGCCGACGGCACCGCAGCCCCCTGTCGCCGCGCCGACGCGGCCCAGATCGCGGCCTGGTTTTCGGCTTCAACCGCGAGGTTGCGAAAGAGCCGCTCGCGCGGTGTACCCGCCTCGGTCTGGGCGATAACGCGGTAGAGGTGCGCCGAGCGCATCTCCTCGGTCCAGCTGTTGACTGCCGTCTGCGTCGCAGACATAGCGCTTGGGTTAAGGACCGCTCGATCCCGCGCGCGAACGCCGCCGACCGACCGGCGCCACGTGCGGACCCCAACCGAAAAAGCCGGCGGTTCCCGGCTTTTTCTGTCAGGCCCGAGGTTCAGTCAAACCGTGTATACGATGCTCGCCGCCCGGGCGTCAATCCTTGTTCGTCCGGTACTCTCCGCGCGTGCCGCTGCCGGTCATCATTCGTCCTCGTCGATCGCGCGGATGACGTGGCGAATGACTTCGAACGAGAAACCGCGCCCTTGAAGAAACCTGATTTGCTTCGCCCGCTCCGTCGCGTTCGCTGCCAGCGTGCCGAACCGCTTGCGCCAAGCATCGCGGGCCCGCGCGAGCTCGGTCGTCTGTGCTTCGCGCGTGGCCTGGTCGATCGCTGGACGACTCACGCCGCGCGCCTTCAGCTCGCTCACGATTCGTGCGACCCCGAACTTCCGCGCGAGCGCGTGCGCTCGCGCATCGGCGTAGCGCTCGTCGGAGAGCAGCTTCCGTTGAACTAACTCGTCGAGCAGCGGTGGGATCTCCTCCGCATCCTCAGCGTAGCGGGCGAGTTTGCGGGACAGCTCGGTGCGGCTGTGCTCCCGTTGCGCGAGCCACCTTATGGCGCGCTCGCGCAACGAGAGTGGCTTCTTCACTCGAGCCGCTTAGGCCTCGGCGGCGACGGGGGCTGCAGCGGGCCCGACGATACCCGCTTTCTCGCGAATCTTCGCCTCGATCTCGGTCGCGAGCTCCGGGTGTTCCTTCAAGTAGTCGCGGGCGTTGTCCTTGCCCTGGCCGATACGGTCTTTCTTGTACGCGTACCACGCGCCCGACTTGTCGACCACGCCGTGCAGCACGCCGAGCTCCAGAATTTCGCCCTCGCGCGAGATCCCCTCGCCGTAGAGGATATCGAAAATCGCCTCCCGGAACGGCGGCGCGACCTTGTTCTTGACCACCTTCACGCGCGTCTCGGAGCCGATCACTTCCTCGGCCTTCTTGATCGAGCCGATGCGGCGGATGTCGAGCCGCACCGAGGCGTAGAACTTGAGCGCATTGCCGCCGGTGGTGGTCTCCGGATTGCCGAACATCACGCCGATCTTCATCCGGATCTGGTTGATGAAGATCACCAGCGTGTTGGTGCGCTTGATGTTCCCCGTAAGCTTGCGCAGCGCCTGGCTCATGAGCCGCGCCTGTAGGCCGGGCAGCTGATCGCCCATTTCGCCCTCGATCTCGGCCTTCGGCACGAGCGCGGCGACGGAGTCGATCACCACGACGTCGACCGAGCCCGAGCGCACGAGCATGTCGGCGATTTCGAGCCCTTGCTCGCCCGTGTCGGGCTGGGAGATGAGGAGGTCTTGGATCTTGACCCCGAGTTTCGCCGCGTACTGCGGGTCGAGCGCGTTCTCGGCGTCGATGAACGCCGCCGTGCCGCCCAGCTTCTGCACTTCGGCGATCACCTGCAGGGTGAGCGTCGTCTTGCCCGAGGACTCGGGGCCGTAGATCTCGACCACCCGGCCGCGCGGGAGTCCCCCGACGCCGAGCGCCAAGTCGAGCCCGAGCGAACCGGTCGGCACGGTTTGCACATCGGCGGCCGCCTGCTGGTCCATGCGCATGATGGAACCCTTGCCGAACTGCTTTTCGATCTGCACCAGGGCGGCTTGGAGGGCTTTGGTCTTGTTGTCTTCCATGATGTGTACGACGTTGGCTGCGACGGGCATCGCTATTCTCCCATAAAGACTCGGCGCTTCCGCAAATTCCACGCAAACCAGGGATTTACGTGGGGCTGGGGGAATTATCTCTGACGCAGTGGCTCACTAGGTGAGCCAGGCCCGAACGCCCCCGAGTGCGCTAGGCGCGGAAGTTCGCGAGCCGTACCGGCACCCGCTGCGGCCCAAAAGCCTTGCTGAAGACGGCGAAGCGCCCGGGGATCGCGCCGCCGCACGCCGCGCAATTGCCGCCGGCGGTGGCGCGGTAGTCGAGGATGCGATACCAGTCGCGCACGATCAGCGCCTCACCACAGTGCGGGCAGTAGGTCGTGCCGCCTTCGGTATCGTGCACGTTGCCGGTATAGACATAGCGCAAGCCTGCGGCGAGCGCGATCTGGCGCGCCCGGGCGAGCGTTGCGGCCGGCGTGGGCGGCACGTCGGTCATCTTGTAGTCGGGGTGAAAGGCGGTGAAGTGAACCGGGACATCGGGCCCGAGCTCCTTCATGATCCATTTGGACTCGGCCTCGAGCTCCTCGTTCGAGTCGTTCTTGCCCGGGATGAGGAGCGTCGTGATCTCGAACCAGACGTCGGTCTGGTGCTTGAGATAGACGAGCGTGTCGAGCACCGGCCGCAGATGCGCGCCGCACAGCCGGAAGTAGAACTCGTCGGTAAACCCCTTCAGGTCGACGTTCGCCGCGTCCATCTTGGCGTAGAACTCTTCGCGCGCGCCGGGCGAGATGTAGCCCGCCGTCACCGCGACCGCCTGCACGCCGCGCGCGTGGCACGCGTCGGCGACGTCCATCGCGTACTCGGCGAAGATCACCGGATCGTTGTAGGTGAACGCGACCGACTTGCAGCCGAGCTCGCTCGCCGCCCGCGCGATCGTCGCCGGCGAGGCTTGATCGGCGAGCGTGTCCATCGCGCGGGATTTCGAGATGTCCCAGTTCTGGCAGAACTTGCACGCGAGGTTGCAGCCCGCGGTGCCGAACGAAAGGATCGAGCTGCCGGGGTAGAAATGGTTGAGCGGCTTCTTCTCGACCGGATCGACGCAAAAGCCCGACGAGCGGCCGTAGGTCGTCAGGACCATCTGGTCGCCCTCGCGCATGCGCACGAAGCAGGCGCCGCGCTGCCCCTCGTGGAGGCGGCAGTCGCGCGGACACAGATCGCAGGCGATACGCCCGTCCTCGATCTTGTGCCACCACCGGCCCAAGTACTTGCCCGCGTCGTTGGCACCCATCAGTGCAGTCTCAGGTCGCACTCGCGCCACTTCTTGACTCGATACCGCCACACCGTGCACTGCGCGAGCGGCGTGTCGGCGGAGATCCCCGCTTTCTGCGTCAGACTTGACAGGAACTCGCGTGGCTCGGCTAGTTGCTCCCATACCTGCGGCAGGTAGGTCGCGCGTGCCCCGCCGTGCGCGACGATCACGCCGTCGAGGCCCGGGCACAGCCCATCCATGAGTTCGCGTTCGTCGCTGAACGACAGCACGGTCGGCGACGACAGCACCGACACTTCGACCTCCACCGCGGCGAGCTCGCTCGCGGCGAGCGGCGCGAACCGGTGATCGGAGAACGCGGCTGCCGCGGCGTTCTTGACCACGTCTTCGCCGAGCGGCCGGCTCGCCTCCAGGCTGCCGATGCAACCGCGCAGCTCGCCGTCTTGGGTCAGCGTGACGAAGCTCGCGCGCCGCTCCCTCAGCCAGCGCTCGTCGGGAATGGTAACGGGGGCGCCGCCGAGCGCCTGGGCGAGGCTTGCGCGGGCGAGGCCGATCAGCGTGCGGCCATGCACCTCGTCGTACTCGCGGCGGTCATCCCAGAACGCGAACGAAGCGTAGCCGACAACGCGGTCGCGCCCGCCGGCGGTATCACCCGAGTTGCGCGCGTCCAGGAGCTCGGCCTGGAGTCCGCGGTCCTTCGCCGCGCACAGGAACCCGGTGACCGGCGTCGCGCCGCAAGCCTGCGTGTGATCGATGTCGGTGCGACTGCCGAGAATCGCCTGCACCGTCTCGCCGTCGATCACCCGCGCTTCGTCGTACGGGTGGTAGTGCGACAGGTCGGAGCTGATCACAATCAAGGTCTCCGGCCCGCCCCACAGCGCCTGCAGCACCTCGGCGACCTCGGCCACCGCGGCGTCGCCGACCACGAGCGGCACCAGCTTGAAACGTCCGAGCACCTCTTGCAGAAACGGCAGCTGCACTTCCAGCGAATGCTCGTGGGCATGGGTGGCGGCGTTGACGGTCACTTGCCGGAAGCCGCGAATCGCCGCTGCCTGATCGACCTCGATCCGGCCGAGCGGGGTCTCGAACGCCGCGGCAGTGGGGAGCGCGAGGCCGCGCACGGCAACCCGGTGGCACGGCCCCAGCAGCACCACGCGCTCCACGATCCCGGCGCCGGGCCGCAGCAGGGCGTAGGCGCTCGCGGCAACCGGCCCGGAGTAGACATAGCCCGCGTGCGGCACGATCAAACCCTTCGGCAAACCTGGCGCGAGCGGCGGTTTGCGGGTCTGCTCGAGCATCGCGGCGAGCTCGTGCGCGAGTTCGGCGCGGCTGCGGGGATAGAACGTGCCCGCCACGGCAGCGGGACGAACAGGGGTCATGAGTGCCTGGATAAGCTCGCCGTCGATGAGCCCGCTGATACAGGCTTCAATCTACTCCGTTCGGAGCCGTAGTGTTATCGGGGACGGCCGGCGCCGCGCGCTGCGGCCGCGATGCTGACCGCGCGCATCACGGCTCTCAGGAGCGGGCGCCTGCGAACAGAGCGGCGCGCGGTCGCGCGCGTCCGCCCTGCGCCAAGCGGTTAGGTACCGCTCCCGGACTACGGCACCACGCCAGCGCGCGCGCCGGGGCCCGCGCCTCAAGCCGGCACGGGCGTCGTGCGACCGCGCTAAGTATATGATCCTTAATTAGTCTTATTTTGATGGTCGGCGGCAACGTGGAGCCGGCCGCACGGCGCGCCGCTCGACCGTCCCGCTGCGCCGGGCGCAAGCGGTGCCGACGCATCGCGCGGGAGCACGCGGGCTGGGACGACGGGTTTGCCCGTCGGTTGCCCCCGGATGCGAGCAGCGATCAGCGGCCGAGGCGCTCGATCACGCCTTGCAACGCCGCCACGACCGACTGGCGGCGCACCGCGGTCCGGTCGCCGCTGAAATGTCGCGTGACGGTGTCGACCCGGCCGCCCGCCAGCGCCCACCCCAAGCACACGGTCCCGACGGGCTTCTGCGGCGTGCCGCCGGTCGGCCCGGCCACACCGGTGATCGAGAGCGCCACCTGGGCGCGGCTGCGCGCGAGTGCGCCGAGCGCCATTTCACGCGCGGTCTCCTCGCTCACGGCGCCGAAGCGCTGGAGCGTCTCGGCCCGCACATCCAGCAACTCGCGCTTTGCGTCGTCCGAGTACGTCACGAAGCCGCGCTCGAACCAACCGGAGCTGCCCGACACCGACGTCACCGCCGCCGCCACCCACCCGCCGGTGCACGATTCGGCGGCGGCCAGCATGAGGCCGTGCGACGTCAACCGCTCGCCGACCAGCGCCGCGAGCACACCCAAGTCGTCATCGGTCATCGGCACCTCAATCGAGTACCCGCTTCACGATCGCCAGGGCGACCAGCGTGAAGAACGCCGCGATCAGGTCGTCAAGCATCACGCCGAAGCCGCCCTTGACGGTGCGGTCGAGATAGCCGATGGGCGGCGGCTTCACGACGTCGAAGAACCGGAACGCGAAGAACGCGAACGCCTGCCACGCGAGCCCCGGCGGGGCGAGCAGCAAGACGCCGAGGAAAGCGACGATCTCGTCCCAATTCATGCCGCTGTGGTCGTGGATGCCCAGATCGCGTCCGGTCCGACCGCACGCCCAGATGCCGAGGGCGAAGGCAGCGCCGATGCCCATTGCGAGCCACAGCGGCGAGAGCCAGCGTGCGAGCACGGCGTAGAGCGGAAACGCGACCAGCGTGCCGACCGTGCCGGGCGCGAACGGCGAGAGTCCCGTCCCGAACCCGAGGGCAATGAAATGCGCCGGATGCGAGAGCAGGAACCCAACACCCGGTCGGATGATGGCGTGCCCAGTCATCGAAAGTGATCGAAGCCGCCGCGGCCGACGCTCATCGGTCGGCCGCTCGCGTCGAGAACCTGTACCCGCGGCGCGCCGGCGGTGATGCGACCGATCCGTGTGACCGGCACGCCGGCGCCGTCGGCCGCCGCTTCGATCGGCAGCCGGCGGTCCGGCGCCGCGGCGAAGACGAGCTCGTAGTCGTCGCCGCCGGCGAGCAGACACTCATCGGCCAGCACGCGGTCCGCGCACGCGCGCAACGCCGCCGAGCGCGGCAGCGCCGCGTACTCGATCTCTGCGCCGACCTTCGACTGCTCGACCAGGTGGCCGAGATCTGCCAGCAGTCCGTCGGAGACGTCGATTGCGGCGGCGGCGAGTCCGCGCAACCGCCGACCGAGCGCAACGCGCGGCGCAGGCGCCTCCAGGCGACCGAGGCAGTGCGCGGCCGTCATCTGGTCGAGCTGCACTTTGCCAGTGAGGTAGGCGAGCCCCAGTGCCGCATCACCGGTGGACCCCGACAGCCAAACGTCCTCGCCGGGTGCCGCGGCGTCGCGCCGGAGCGCGTACCCGGGAGGCAGCGTGCCGATGGCGGTGATGCAGATGTTGCGCGGTCCGCGCGTGGTGTCGCCACCGATGAGCTCGATCGAGTGTGCCGCCGCGAGCGCGAACATTCCGGCGGCGAATGCCCCGAGCCACGCCTCGTCCGAATCCGGCAACGCGAGGGCGAGCAGGAACCACCGCGGGTCGGCGCCCATCGCCGCAAGATCGGAGAGATTCACGGCGAGCGACTTGTGGCCGAGCCGGTGCGGGTCCGTCCCGGCCAGGAAGTGCGTGCCCTCCGCGAGCATGTCCGTGGTGATCGCCAGCACGAGCCCGGTGGGCGCCTTGATCAGGGCGCAATCATCCCCGCTGCCGAGCGCGACCGTGCGCGCGGGGCGCTTGAAGTAGCGGGCGATCAGCTCGAACTCGGAGGCCACGAGGGTTAAGCCTTCTTCGCCTCCTGCGGCCGCAGTCGGGCGACGAGCTTGTCGAGCACGCCGTTCACGTACTTGTAGCCGCCGGTGCCGCCGAAGTCCTTCGCCAACTCCACCGCCTCGTTGATCACCACCCGGAACGGGGTCTCGGGTTGGTGCTTCAGCTCCCACGCCGCAAGCAACAGAATGCCGCGCTCCACCGGCGACAGCGCCTCCATGGTGCGGTCGAGTGCCGGCGCAATCGCCGCCTTCAAGTCCTCGGCCTCGGCAACCGTGCCGTTCAGGAGCTGCGCGAGGTACTCGGCGTCGGCGCGCGCGAAATCCCGGTCCTCGCCGAGTTGTCTGAGGATCTCCGCGGTCGGATGCCCGGCGAGCTGCCATTGGTACAGCCCCTGCAGGGCATACTCGCGCGCGCGGCGGCGGGCGGATTTCACGGCCAATCGAAGCCTGCGAGCATCGCTACCTCGGCAGATCTGCAACGGGGCGTTGCCCCGCGCTGCGCTATTTGTGGTGACGATCGACCACGCGCCCGAGGTTCGCCATCTCGACCGCGACCTCCGCGCAGTCGCGCCCTTTCGGCCCGGCGCGCACGCGCGCCTGCTCCTCGGTGTCGGTCGTCAAAATGCCGTTCGCCACCGCGATGCCGGTATCGAGCTGGAGCTGCATGAGGCCGGAGGCCGATTCGTTCGCCACCACCTGGAAATGATAGGTTTCGCCGCGAATGACGGCGCCGAGCGCGATCAGCGCGTCGTAGGTTTCGGTCGCGGCGAGCTTCTGCAGCAATAGCGGTGCTTCGAGCGCGCCGGGGACGCTCATGACGGTGATGTCGCCGGCGGCGACTCCCAGCTCGCCGAGGCGCGCGAGGCACGTTTCCAACGCGGCAACCCCGATCGGCTCGTTGAATCGTGCCCGCACGATGCCGATCCGCAGGCCCTCCCCGTCGAGCGCCGACTTGAGCTCCTTCATTTCAGCGCGGCCCGCGCGGGGCTCTCATAGCCGGCGATCTCAAGTTCCCACCCCGCCATGCTCGGCATCTTGCGCGGCGCCGCCATCAGCCGCATCTTGCCGACCTTGAGGTCGCGCAGGATCTGCGCGCCGATGCCGTAGCTCAGCAGCTCGCGGCGCACCGGCAAATCACGCCGGATCTCGGCCACCCGCTCGATCAGCTGCGCTGCGCTCTGCGAGCAGTTGAGCAGCACGATCACGCCGCGGCCCGCACGGTCAATCGCCTCGAGCGCCTCGTACACCGTCCAGGAATGGCTGCCCGGACCGGTCTCCAGGAGGTCGAGGAGCGAAAGCGGCTCGTGCACGCGCACCAGCGTCTCCGAGTGCGGATCGATCTCCCCGCGCACCAGCGCGAGATGGGTCTCGCCGGAGAGTTTCTCCAGATACGCGATCATCCGGAACCGGCCGCAGACGGTCTCGATGTCGCGCGCGGTGACGCGCTTGATCAGGCTTTCGGTGCGGCTGCGGAAGTGGATCAGGTCGGCGATCGTCCCGATCTTGAGGCCGTGCCGCTGCCCGAACTCGATGAGATCGGGCAGCCGCGCCATCGTCCCGTCGTCCTTCATGATCTCGCACAGCACCCCGGCCGGATAGAGTCCGGCGAGCTGCGCCAGATCGCAACTCCCTTCGGTTTGGCCGGCGCGCGCGAGCACGCCGCCGGGCTGCGCGATGAGCGGAAAGATGTGTCCGGGCTGCACCACGTCGTCGGGCTTGGCGTTCGGCGCGGCGGCGACCTTGATGGTGTGCGCGCGGTCGGCGGCGGAGATGCCGGTGCTCACGCCTTCGGCCGCCTCGATCGACACGGTGAAGTTGGTGCCATGGAGCGAGCGGTTGGTCGTCACCATCGGCCCGAGACTGAGCCGGCGCGCATGCCCTTCGGTAATCGACATGCAGATCAGGCCGCGGCCGTGCGTCGCCAGGAAATTGATCTTCTCGGGCGTGACGAACTCCGCCGCAAAGACCAGGTCGCCTTCGTTTTCGCGGTCCTCGTCGTCGACGAGGATCACCATGTTGCCGGCTTTGATCTCGGCGATGATGTCGGGGATCGGGCTGACGCTCATACAGTGTTCCGCAGCAGAGGCCCCATTCTAGCGGAGCGGGCCGCCCGGCGCGGCGCTGCGGCGCAGCCGTTGCCGCGCAATCGACTGGCGCGCCGCGGGCTACGGCCGCCGCTGACGCCGCTCCCGACCCGTGTTCTCGCGACGCCTGCTGGCGGGCCGACCGCAGGAAACCGGTCGCCACGGCCCGGCCGAGGCAGTACATTCACGGCGGCGACAGCCCAGGGCTGCGCGGTCGACACGGAAAGGAAAAGCGGTGCCAAGAGAAAACTATTCGTCTGCTACGCCATGGGAACCTATCGTCGGTTACTCGAGGGCAGTGAAGGTCGGACCGTACATTCACGTCTCGGGAACCACGGCCACCGATGGGCAGGGCGGCATCGTCGGCCGCGGCGATCCGTATGCTCAAGCCGTGCAGTGCCTGCGCAACGTCGAAGCTGCCCTGGCCAGAGCCGGCGCCTCGATGGCCAGCGTGGTGCGGACCCGAATGTACGTGGTGGACATTGCGGACTGGGAGCAGGTGGGCAAAGCCCATGGTGAGTTCTTTCGGGACATTCGTCCCGCCACCAGCATGGTAGAGGTAGGCGCGCTCATCGCCCCCGAAATTCTGGTTGAAATCGAGGCCGATGCTTATATTGGCGCGTAGGGCTCACACTGCGCCGACCGGCCGGTGCGCGGCGGCGATCGCGGCCAATCCGATCCGTCCGCTCGCAGTGGGCGCTCGAACCGCCGCGCGCGCGGCGCCTAGGACTAGCCCCGCAGCGATTCGCTAGACCACCCGCGCTCTATGATCGAGATCGCTTCGCCGTCGCTCGCTTCAAGCCCCGCATGAACAAAGCGCTTCGCCGGTTGCTGGTCGCGTTGCCTACCCTTATCGCCATCGGCGCCGGCGCGCAAGAACTGCGCATCGGCATGGGCGCCGACGTGACGTCGATGGATCCGCACTTCGTCAATCTGCTGCCCAATGCGAACATCGCCGAGCACGTGTTCGAGAAGCTCGTGACGACCGACGCCGACTCGCGGCTCGTCCCGGGACTCGCGGAATCGTGGCGGGCGGTCGATCCGACGACCTGGGAATTCAAGCTGCGCCAAAACGTGCAGTTCCAGGATGGCTCTGACTTCACCGCCGAGGACGTGGCGTTCTCGATCGAGCGCGTCGGCAACATTCCGAACTCGCCCGGGCCGTTCACTACTTACACCAAGGCCATCAAGCAAGTGCAGGTCGTCGACCGGCACACAATCCGCTTCCGGACCGCCGCGCCCTACCCGCAGATGCCGAACGACATGACCACGATCTACATCGTGTCGAAGCAGGCGGCCGCCGGCGCGTCGACCGAGGATTTCAACTCCGGCAAGGCGATGAACGGCACCGGGCCGTTCAAGTTCGTGCGCTTCCAGCGCGGCGACCGCGTGGAGTTGGTACGTAACGACCGCTACTGGGGCCAAAAGCCGCCGTGGACCCGCGTCACCTTTCGCCTCCTCACCGCCGATCCGGCCCGGGTCGCGGCGCTGCTCGCGCGCGACGTGGACGCGATCGAGAACATCCCGACCGCCGATTTCGCGCGGATCAAGGCGAACCCGACTCTGCAGGTGGCGACGAAGACGTCGCACCGCATTATCTTCTTTCACCTCGATCAATGGCGCGATCGGTCGCCCTACCTGTTCGACAAGGCCGGCAAGCCGCTCGCCGGCAACCCGCTCAAGGACCTGCGCGTGCGCCGGGCGATCTCGAAAGCGATCGATCGCAACGCGCTCCGGGACCACCTCATGGAAGGGCTCGCCGTGCCCTCGGCAAATCTTGTTCCGGTGCCGATGTTCGGCAGTGTCCCGGGGCTCAAGCCGGACGCCTACGATCCGGAGGGGGCGCGGCGGCTCCTCGCCGAAGCCGGCTATCCGAACGGCTTCGCGATGACCATCCATGGCCCGAACAACCGCTACGTGAACGACGACCAGATCCTGCAGGCGGTCGCGCAAATGCTCACCCGGGTCGGCATCCAGACCAAGGTCGAGGCGATGCCGATGAACGTCTATCTGTCGCGCGCCCGGAAGCTCGAATTCAGCTTCGCCATGCTCGGCTGGGGCGCATCGACCGCCGAGGCGACTTCGCCGCTGCGGGCGCACCTGGTGTCATACCTGCCCGAGAAAGGCTGGGGCGAGTTCGCCTGGGGACGCTACGCCAACCCAAAAGTGGACAGGCTGCTCGGCCAGGCGCTCAAGACGATTGACGACAAGCAGCGCGAGCAGCTGGTGCAGGAAGCGGTGACGATCGCGATCGGCGACCTCGGTATCATCCCGCTCCATCACCAGGTGAACACGTGGGCCATGCGCAAGGGCATCACCTACACCCCGCGGACCGACGAGTACACGCTCGCGTTCCAGTTCCGCCCGCAGTAGGCCGCGCCGTGCGCCCGCCGATCCTGTTCCTCGCCGCGCTCCTCGTCGCCTGCGCGGCCGCGCCGGCACCGCCCGCGCCGGAGACGGTCCGCAGCCTCGCTCCCGAGGGCAAACTCCGCGTCGCGCTCCTCGCCGGAAATCCGGCGCTCGTGCGCGAGCAAAGCGGCGAGCTCTCCGGGGTCGCAGTCGACTTGGGGCGCGCGCTCGCACTCGAGCTCGGTGCCGAGTTCGTTCCGGTCTTGTACGCGAACGTGCCGGCGGTGCTCGCCGGTGCCGGCCGCGGCGAGTGGGACGTCGCGTTCATCGCCGCCGACCCGGCGCGCACGGAGGTGCGGTTTGCCCGCGCCTACATGGAGATCGAGAACACGCTCCTCGTCCCCGCCGGCTCCCCGATCCGGCAGCTCGACGATATGGACCAGGCCGGGCGCCGGATCGCGGTCCAAAGCCGCGATGCCGCCGACCTCTATCTCACGCGCACCCTCCGGCACGCGCAGCTCGTGCGCACGACCCACGCCGCGGCACCGGAGCTCCTCGCGCGTGGCGAGGCCGACGCCTACGCGGCGAACCGCCTGCGTCTGACCGAGGTTGCGCCGCGCGTCCCAGGATCGCGCGTGCTGCCGGGCCGGTTCCTCGCCTTGCCGCAGGCGATTGCCGTGCCGCCGGATCGAGAAGCGGCGCTTGGCTACGTGAACGAATTCGTCGCGCGCGCCAAGGCGAGCGGTGCGGTGCAGCGCGCCATCGACCACGCGGGAATCCCCGGCGCGGTCGTCGCACCGGCCGGCTCATAGTGCCCGCGCCCCAGGCTCATCGCCGATGATTTTTCGCGCCTTGCTCGCCGCGTCGCTGGCCGCGCTGCTCGCGCTCGCGTCCGGACCCGCGGGAGCCGCCGAGCTGCGCGTCGGCCTGGCGGCCGACGTCACGTCGATCGACCCGCATTTCGTCAACATCGCGCCCAACAACAACGTTGCCTGGCACATCTTCGATGCGCTCACGCACGTCGACCAGGACGCCCGACTCATCCCCGGGCTCGCCGAGTCGTGGCGGGCGGTGGACGCAACGACCTGGGAGTTCAAGCTCCGCCGGGGCGTGAGGTTCCACGACGGCGCGGAGCTCACCGCCGCGGATGTGGCGTTTTCGATCGATCGCCCGGCGACGTTGACGGCGAGTCCTGGGCCGTTCACCACGTTCACCCGTCCGATCGTCGCGAAACAGATCGTCGACCGCTACACGATCCGCCTCAAGACCGCCGCGCCGTACGCGATGGTGCCGTACGACATGAACTCGATCTTCATCGTGGCGGAAAAGGCGGCGCGCGGCGCGCGCACGGACGACTTCAACTCCGGCCGGGCGGCGGTCGGCACCGGGCCGTACAAGCTCGTCCGGTTCGCGCGCGGGGACCGCATCGAGCTCGCGCGCAACGACCACTATTGGGGCGCGCGGCCGGAGTGGGAGCGGGTCACCTTCCGCATCGTGCCGAATGACGCGGCGCGCGTCACCGCGCTGCTCGCCGGCGATCTCGACGCGATCGAGTATGTCCCGACGGCCGACATGAAGCGCATCGGCTCGACGCCGCGCCTGCGCCTGGAGCAGAAAGTGTCCTGGCGCACGATCTTCTTCACCCTCGATCAGCAACGCGAGCCGCCGCCGGGCGTCACCGACAAAGCGGGCCGAGCGCTGCCGCGCAATCCGTTCAAGGACGTCCGGGTGCGGCAGGCGATTGCCAAGGCAATCAACCGCCCGGCCATCGTCGAGCGGGTGATGGAGGGCGCGGCGATCCCGGCTGGCAATCTCGTCGCACCGCCCGTATTCGGCTACGTGCCGAGCCTGCAGCCCGTAGCCCACGATCCGGACGGCGCGCGGCAGCTGCTCGCCGCGGCGGGTTATCCGGAGGGGTTCGCCACGACGCTCGCGGCACCGAACAACCGCTATCTCAACGACGACCGCATCGCGCAGACCGTCGCGCAGATGCTGGCCCGGGTCGGCATTCAAGCCAAGGTCGAGACGATGCCGCTCGCGGTGTACTTTACGCGCGCGCGGAACCTGGAATTTCCGTTCGCCATGCTCGGCTGGGGGTCGTTCGCGGGCGACCTCGCCTTGCGCTCGCTCTTGCTCACCTTCGACGCCGAGCGGGGTGCGGGGGCATGGAACTGGGGCCGCTACGCGAACCCGAAGCTCGACCGGCTGGTCACGCAGGCCTTCGCGGCGCTGGAGGAGCGCCAGCGCGAGGCGCTCGCCCAGGAGGCGATGGCGTTGGCGATGGCCGACTATCCGGTGATCGTCCTGCACCATCAGCTCGCAACGTGGGCGATGCGCAAGGAGCTCGTCTACGCCGCCCGCACCGACGAATACACCTTTGCGCATCACTTCCGGTCCCGACGTTGAACGCGGCGCTCGCCACCCGAACGGCGCGCGGCGCTGCGAGCCCCTGAGCTAGACTTCGCTCTCGCGCGCTCGCGTTCAACCGTACCCGCGTTGCCATGCTCGTCTACGTGATCCGCCGCCTGATGCAGAGCGTCGCCGTGCTCGCCGTGATGTCGGCGCTCGTGTTCGTCGGCGTGTTCGCGATCGGCAATCCGGTCGACATCCTGATCAACCCGAATGCCGACCAGGAAGACATCGCGCGCGCGATCAAGGGGCTCGGGCTGGACCGGCCGCTGTGGGAGCAGTACCTGGTCTTCCTCAAGCAGGCTGCGCTCGGCGATCTCGGCAAGTCGTTCGCATTCAACGTCCCGGCCATCCACCTGGTCCTCGAGCGCATGCCGGCGACGCTCGAGCTCGCCACGGCGGCGATGCTGATCGCGATCGTGCTCGGCATCCCGCTCGGCCTGTGGGCCGGGCTCAAGCCGCACTCGATCGCCGGGCGCACGATCATGACTGGCTCGATCCTCGGCTTCTCGCTGCCGACGTTCTGGGTCGGCCTGCTCTTGATCATGATCTTCGCGGTCTACCTCGGCTGGCTGCCGCCGAGCGGCCGCGGACCGACCACGGAGCTGCTGGGCGTGCCGGTGAGCTTCCTGTCGTGGGACGGCATCGCGCACCTCATCCTGCCGGCGACCAATCTCGCGCTGTTCAAGCTCTCGCTCATCATCCGCCTTACCCGTGCCGGGACGCGCGAGGCGCTGCTGCAGGACTACGTCAAGTTCGCGCGCGCCAAAGGGCTGTCGAACGCGCGCGTGGTCGGCGTGCACGTGCTGAAGAACATCCTGATCCCGATCGTCACCGTGATCGGGCTCGAATTCGGATCGGTGATTGCATTCGCCATCGTGACCGAGACGATTTTCGCGTGGCCGGGCATGGGCAAGCTGATCATCGATTCGATCAACGTCCTCGACCGGCCGGTGATCGTCGCTTACTTGCTGATCATCGTGACGCTGTTCGTCCTCCTCAACCTCGCGGTCGACATTGTCTACTCCGTGCTCGACCCGCGCGTGCGGCTCGCCGACGCGACGGGCTAGGCGGCGGCGGAGCTCGAGCGATGGACCGGCAAACGAAGCCTAGATCGGCGTGATCTCCCCATCCTCTGTGGCGCGCTTTTCGGCCGCGTCGCCGGCCGGCCGCGTCGCCGCGGATTTCGCGCAGAGCAGGCTCGCGGTGTTCGGCCTCGCGCTGCTCGCGGCGCTGCTCCTCGCCGCGCTCTTCGCGCCGGTCCTCTCGCCCCAGAACCCGTATGACCTCGCGCAGCTCGATATCCTCGACAGCCGGCTCCCGCCCGGCGCGCACGCGACCGACGGCAAGCTCACCTACTGGCTCGGCACCGACGACCAGGGCCGGGACATGCTGTCCGCGATCCTCTACGGCCTGCGGATCAGCCTCAGCGTCGGCGTGAGCGCCACCCTGTGCGCGCTGGCGCTCGGCCTGACTCTCGGTCTGGTCGCAGCATTCTGCGGCGGGTGGATCGAGTCGCTGATCATGCGCATCGCCGACATCCAGCTCTCGTTTCCGGCGATCCTGATCGCGCTCATCCTGCTCGCGGTGCTCGGCCAAGGGATCGAGAAGATCATCATCGCGCTGGTCGCCGTGCAATGGGCCTACTATGCGCGCACCGTGCGCAGCACGGCGCTGGTCGAGCGCTCGAAGGAGTACATCGAGGCCGCCACCTGTCTCGCGCTGCCCGCCGCGCGCATCGTGTTCCGGCACTTGGCTCCGAATTGCCTGCCGCCGCTGATCGTCGTCGCGACGGTGCAGGTCGCCGCGGCGATCACGCTGGAGGCGACGCTGTCCTTCCTCGGCCTGGGCTTGCCGATCACCGAGCCATCGCTAGGCCTGCTGATCTCGAACGGGTTCACCTACCTGTTGTCCGGCAAGTACTGGATCAGTTTCTTTCCCGGTGTTGCGCTGCTGCTCATGATCGTGAGCATCAATCTGGTCGGCGATCAGCTGCGCGACGTGCTCAATCCGCGCCTGCAGCGATGACGCAACCGACGCTGAAGGTCGAGCACCTCCGTACCCACTTCTTCGCGCGGCAGGGCGTGGTGAAGGCAGTGGACGGGGTGTCGTTTGAGGTTCGGTCCGGCCAGACCCTCGGCATCGTCGGTGAGTCGGGCGCGGGCAAGTCGATAACCGGTTTCTCGATCATGGGGCTCGTCGACCCGCCGGGGCGCATTATCGACGGCAGAATCCTGCTGCACGGCCGCGATCTGCGCACGCGCTCGCCGGCCGAGTGGCAAGCGATCCGCGGCAACCGCATCGCCATGATCTTCCAGGATCCGATGATGACGCTGAATCCGGTGCTGCGGATCGACACGCAGATGATCGAAGCGGTGCGGGCGCACGACCGCGTATCGGTGCGCTCGGCCCGCGACCGCGCTCGCGCCGCGCTCGCGCGCGTCGGCCTACCGTCGCCGGATGAGCGTTTGCGCGCCTATCCGCACCAGTTTTCCGGCGGCATGCGGCAGCGGGTCGCGATTGCGATCGCGCTGCTCCACCAGCCCGATCTCATCATCGCCGACGAGCCGACCACCGCCCTCGACGTGACAATCCAAGGTCAGATCCTGGCCGAGATGCAGCAGCTGTGCCGCGAGAGCGGTACCGCCCTGATCTGGATCACGCATGATCTCGCGGTCATCGCCGGCCTCGCCAATGAGGTATGCGTGATGTACGCCGGCCGGATTGTCGAACGGGGGACCGTCGATCAGGTCTTCGACGCGCCGCTGCATCCGTATACGCGCGGGTTACTGGATTCGGTGCCGAGCCGCAACCAGCGCGGTGCGCCGCTGCGGCAGATCCCGGGCATGGCGCCGTCGATCGCGCGACTGCCGGTGGGCTGCGCGTTCCGCGAGCGGTGCGCGCGCGCAACGGAGACTTGTTTCACCGAGCCTCCGCTATACGAGCTGGAAGGAAGGCACGTGCGCTGCTTCCACCCGATCCACGCCGAAGACGAGGCGGCCGCGGCGACGTGACCGGCGCTCCTGCCCCGCCGCTGATCGAGCTGCGCGAGGTGTCAAAGCGCTTCGTGAGGCGGCTCGACGTCGCGGCCAAGGTCGCGCAGGCGCTCGGGGCGCAGGCGCCCGCGCAGGCGGCCCAGGCGGTCGACGGTGTGAGCCTCGCGATCGCGCCGGGCGAAGTGGTGGGGCTGGTCGGCGAATCGGGCTGCGGCAAGTCAACGCTCGGCCGGCTGGCGGCCGGGCTGCTCGCGCCCGACGCCGGTCGACGCTACTGGCGTGGCGCCGCGGTCGACGCGCTCGCGAGCGCCGAGCAGCGCCGCGTCCGGCTGGCGATCCAGATGATCTTCCAGGACTCGTATGCCTCGCTCAATCCGCGACTGCGCGTCCAGGACATCGTCGGCGAAGCGCCGGTCGTTCATGGCCTGATCGAACCGGGGGGGCAGCGGGACTACGTGGCGCGCACGCTGGAGCGGGTAGGCCTCGATCCGTCGTTGATGCGCCGCTTCCCGCACCAGTTCTCGGGCGGACAGCGGGCCCGGATCGGGATCGCCCGCGCGCTCGCGGTGCGGCCCGAATTCCTGGTCTGCGACGAAGCCGTGGCCGCACTCGACGTGTCGATTCAGGCCCAGGTACTGAACCTCTTCATCAGGCTGCGCGCGGAGCTGGGACTCACCTATCTATTCATCAGCCATGATCTGGGCGTGGTCCAGCACCTCTCGGACCGCGTCCTGATCATGTACCTCGGGCGGATCGTGGAGGCGGCGCCGACCGCAGCGCTCTACGCCAGCCCGAACCACCCCTACACCCAGGGGCTGCTCGCCGAGGTGCCGCGCCTCGAGATCCGGCGCACGCACTTTGCGGCGATCCGGGGCGAGCTCCCGTCACCGTTCGCGCCGCCGCCCGGTTGCCATTTCCATCCGCGCTGCCCGCATGCCATGCCGCGGTGCGAGATCGAGCGGCCGCTGCTGCGCGAGATCGCCCCGGGCCGCTTCTCCGCCTGTCATCTCAACGATCCCCCGCCGGACGCGACGCCCGCGGCGCGACCAGGCGCGGGTTTGGCCTGAAACGCGGCCCGCGGAAAAGGGGCGCCGCGCGGCGCCCCTGGCGGCGATGCCCCGAGCCGACCGCGGTCAGGGTTGGCCGTCGTCCTCGGTCTGCACGTGCTTCGCGAGCTTCTCGCGAATGCGTGCGCTCTTGCCCGAGCGGTCGCGCAGATAGTAGAGCTTCGCCCGCCGCACGTCGCCCTTGCGCTTCACTTCGACCGACGCGATCAGCGGCGAGTAGGTCTGGAATGTCCGCTCGACGCCTTCGCCCGACGAGATCTTGCGCACCGTGAACGAGGAATTCACCCCGCGATTGCGCTTCGCGACCACCACGCCCTCGTAGGCTTGCAGACGCTTGCGGTCACCTTCCTTCACATTCACGTTGACCACCACCGTATCGCCGGGGGCAAAAACGGGCACTTCCTTGCCCAGCCGCTTGATCTCCTCCTGTTCGAGCTGCCGGATCAGGTCCATCGTCACGCTCCTTTCGCTGCCTCGCCATGCTCCGCGCGAAATTCCGCGAGGAGCTCTCGTTCCACATCGGTCAGTCGCCGCTGCGCCAACAAGTCCGGTCGGCGCAGCCACGTTTGTCCCAGCGCCTGCTTGAGCCGCCACCGTTCGATCGCCGCATGGTGCCCCGAAAGCAGCACTTCCGGCACTCGCTCGCCCTGGTACGTTTCGGGCCTAGTATAGTGCGGGCAGTCGAGCAGGTCGTCCACGAACGACTCCTGGGCCGCCGACTGCGCGTCTCCCAGCGCGCCCGGCAACTGGCGCACGATCGCATCGATCAGCACCATCGCCGCGAGCTCGCCCCCGGAGAGCACGTAGTCGCCGATCGAGATCTCCTCGTCGATCGCGCGGCGCACCAGCCGTTCGTCGACCGCTTCGTAGCGTCCGCACACGAGCACGAGTCGCTCGCGCCGCGCGAAATCGGCCACTTTCGCGTGATCCAGTGCCGCCCCTTGCGGCGACAGCAGAATCGCGCGCGCCGGCTGCCCCGGCACGCTCGCCTGCGCCGCCGCGACCGCCTTCCCGAGCGGCTCGGCGAGCATCACCATTCCCGGGCCGCCGCCATACGGCCGATCGTCGACCGTTCGATAGTTGTCGGACGCGAAGTCGCGCGGGTTCCACGTCGCGAGACTCCAGCGCCCCTCTTCGCGCGCGCGCCGCGTGATCCCATAGTCCGTGACCGCCGCGAACATCTGCGGGAAGAGGGTCACGCAGTCGAACCGCATCACCCGTCGGCCGTCCGCTCGCTCGACGCGGCAACCGGCGCCGCCCCCGGTCGCACCCGCGGTCGGCGCGCGCGGCCAAGCGCTCACCAGTCCGCTCCCCACTCAACGTCGATCCGGCGCTGCGCGAGATCGACGGCCCGGATCACCGTCTCGACGAAGGGCACGAGCCGCTCCTGCTTGCCCGCGCCGACGCGCATCACGTCGTGTGCACCGTTCGAGAACAAGCTCGTCACCCTGCCGAGCGAGACGCCCGCCGCGTTCACCACTTCCAGGCCAATCAAGTCCGCCCAGTAGTACTCGTTCGGTCCCGGCTGCGGCAGGGCCTCGCGCGGGAGGGCCACCTCGCGACCGCGCAGCTGCGCCGCGCGGTCGCGATCGGCGCAGTCGGCGAATCGCGCAATGACGCTCGCACCATGCACCGCCGCCTCCGCGACCCGCACCTCGTCCCATTCGCCGGCCACGCCGATCCACCACCGGGAATGCCCGGTGAGCACTGCCGGTGCGGCCGTGTAGGGCACGATCCTGACCCAGCCCTTCACGCCAAAGGGCGCCGCGATGCGCCCCACTACCGCGAGCTTACTGGGCGGCCGTGGGCTGCTTGCCAAGCGTCTTCACGAGCCGCGCCACGGTGGGCGACAGCTTCGCGCCCTGGGCTTTCCAGTGGGCGAGCCGGTCACCGTCGAGGCGGAAGTGCTCGCGGCCGGCGGGCGCCTTCGGGTCGTAGAAGCCTACGCGCTCGATGAAGCGCCCCGTGCTCGCAAAGCGCGAGTCGGCGGCCACGATGCTGAAAAACGGCCGCTTGTTGGCGCCGCCGCGGGCGAGGCGAATCACAACCATGTCGACGAACTCCGGGATCCGAAAGGGGCGCGATTCTACGCGACTTAGCCCCTGATTGGCAAGGAAATTCCCAGACCACCTCCCGCGCGTCGTGGGTACCCGCGCGGGGTCTGGCCGTCCGGGCGGGACGAAACATCGCGCGGCCCGACCCCGAGGCGGGCAACCTCAGGCGCTGGCGCGTGCGCGCACCGGTCACCGCACCGCGCCCGCCGCGGGCGCCAGCTATTTCGGCAGCGGCACCTGCAGCGCGGTCAGCCCCAGCCGCGCGAGGAACATCCGCAGGTCGAACGTGTAGACCGCGCAGGCCTGAATCAGGTCCTTCGGCAGCCCGCCGCGCAGGCGCAGATCGACCACGCGCGCGAGCTCGACCGCGCTCACCGCCCCAGCCGGCGTCGGCAAAATGAGCGTCCCGTCGGCGAGGTGACCCTGGAGCGAGGTGAAGCACTGGACACCGTCCGCATCCCCGGCCGCGGTCGCGATGGCGAGGGCCTGGTCCACATCCGCCTTGGTGAGCTTCTGGATCAGGGGGATGAGATCCTCGGGTGCCGCCGCGGGCCCCGGCGTGATCGGCGGCGCCGGAGCCGTTTGCGCGGTGGCACAGCCGGTGAGGAGGAGCGCGAACAGGAAGAAGAGTCGCATGGTGTCGGTCCTTGGTTGAGGGGATCGTTCCGGAACGCTGGCCGCGCGAGCCGATTGTGGCCCGCTAGGGCCGGCCGCGGAGACTGCCAAGCCGCTGCAGCTGCTGAAACAGCTGGCCACGGACACCTTTTTGCATCTGCTTCATCACTTTCTGCATGCCACCGAACTGGTTGAGCAACCGGTTCACTTCCTGCACCGACACGCCGGCCCCGGCGGCAATCCGGCGCTTGCGCGAGGCCTTGATCAACTCCGGCTTGGTGCGCTCCTCGCGCGTCATGGCGTTGATGATCCCGACGATTCGACGCAGCGTCCGGTCGTCGGCGAGCTGCGGCGCCTGCGCCGCGGCCTGCGCCAATTGCGCCGGCAGCTTGTCCACCAGGGAGGCGAGCCCGCCCATCTTGTTCATCTGCTCGATCTGGCCCTTGAAGTCCTCCAGATCGAAGCCCTTGCCCTGGCGCAGCTTGGTGGCGAGCTTCTGCGCCTCGGCCTCGTCGACGCCGCGGCGCGCTTCCTCCACGAGCGACAGGATGTCGCCCATGCCGAGAATCCGCGCGGCCATGCGCTCGGGACGGAACGGTTCCAGCCCATTCAGCTTCTCGCCGATCCCGGCGAACTTGATCGGCCGCCCGGTCACCTGACGCACCGAGAGCGCGGCGCCGCCACGCGCGTCGCCGTCGAGCTTGGTGAGAACGATGCCCGTCAGCGGCAGCGCCTCGCCGAAGGCGCGGGCGACGTTCACCGCGTCCTGGCCCTGCATCGCGTCGACCACAAACAGCGTCTCAGCCGGCTGCAGCGCCGCATGCAGCGCCGCGATCTCCGCCATCATCGCCTGGTCGATCGCGAGGCGGCCGGCGGTGTCGACCAGCAACACGTCGCGGTAGTGCGTGCGCGCGTGCTCGAGCGCCGAACGCGCGATATCGACCGGCTGCTGCCCGACCGCGGCCGGAAAGAAGTCGACGCCGACCTGCTCGGCGAGCGTCTTGAGCTGCTCGATCGCGGCCGGGCGGTAGACGTCGCAGGACACGACCAGCGGCTTCTTCCGCAGCTCCTCCTTCAAGAGCTTGGCGAGCTTGCCGACCGTGGTCGTCTTCCCGGAGCCCTGTAAGCCGGCCATGAGGATGACGGCGGGCGGCGTCGTGGCAAGGTTGAGCCCTTCACCGTCGCCGCCCATCAGGGCCGTGAGCTCGCGGTGGACCACGCCGACCAGCGCCTGACCGGGCGTGAGGCTCGCGATCACCTCTTCGCCGAGCGCCTTGTCCTTCACGCGCGCGATGAACTCCTTCACCACCGGCAAGGCGACGTCGGCCTCGAGCAGCGCCATGCGCACCTCGCGCAGCGCATCGGCGATGTTCGCCTCGGTGAGGCGCGCCTCGCCGCGGATCTGCTTGATCACGCGCGCCAAGCGCTGAGTGAGGTTGTCGAGCACGGGAATCGGCCGCGGCAGATGAGATAAACTCTCGCGCGATGGTCGCGATTCTACCGCACGCGTTCGCCGCGACTCTCTACGGCGGGCTCGCGGTCCATTTCTGGCGCACGCGCTGGCGGACGTCGGCGCCGCGCGCGCCCGGCCTCGCGCGCTGGGAGCGCGCGGCCATCCTGGTCCCGTTCGCGCTTCACACCTGGCTCATCTACCATGAACTGTTCGCGGCACCCGAGCTGCGCTTCGGCTTCGGGCAGGCGCTGTCGGTGACGCTGTGGAGCGCGGTGCTCATCTACTGGTTCGAGAGCCTGTTCGTGAACCTCGAAGGCATGCAGGCGCTCGTGCTCCCGTTCGCCGCCGTGTCGGTCCTGCTGCCCGGGCTGTTTCCCGGCCTCGCCTCGCCGCTGTACGCGAGCACGCTCGTGTTTCGCGCCCATCTGCTGCTCGCGATGCTCGCCTATAGCCTGTTCACGATCGGCGCGTTGCATGCGCTGCTGATGGCGTTGCTCGAGGGCCAGCTGCATCGCGATCCGATGTTCGGCGCGCGCCGGGAGCCCGGCGGCGCGCCGGCCGAGCGCACCGCCTCGCCCACCGGGCTGCTGGCCGGACCGCTGTCGAGCCTGCCTCCGCTGCTCACGCTCGAGCGGCTGCTGTTCCGCATCCTCACGCTCGGATTCGTTCTGCTCACGCTCACGCTCGTCTCGGGCGCGGTGTTCTCCGAAGACGTGTTCGGCAAGGCGCTGCGCGTCAGCGACAAGACGCTGTTCGCTATCCTCTCCTGGCTGATCTTCGGCCTGCTGCTCGCTGGCCGCTATCGCTACGGCTGGCGCGGGCGGCGCGCGCTGCGGTGGACGCTCGCCGGGTTCGTGGCGTTGCTGCTCGCGTACGTCGGCAGCCGGTTCGTGCTCGAGGTCGTCCTGGGACGAAGCCTCGCGTAGTCGCGCGCGCCGCGCGCCCGCGGCGAGCGCGCACGCGGACGGTGCGGTCCCCGGCCCCGCGCCGCGGACCCGCGGGTGCGCTCGCGCGGGGCTATACTTTCAGTCCTCCCGGCCCCCTGCTTTCGCTTGGACATAGCGTTAACGGCGCAGCTGGTCGCGCTTGCGGTGCTGCTCGTCGTTTCGGCGTTCTTCTCGATCGCCGAAACCAGCATGATGGCGATCAACCGCTATCGGCTGCGGGCCATGGCGCGGCTCGGCAATCGCGCGGCCCAGCGGGTGAGCGAACTGCTTGGGCGCACCGACCGCCTGCTCGGCGTGATCCTGCTCGGCAACACCGTCGTCAACGCCGCGGCGGCGATGCTGGTCGGCGTGATCATGATCGATCTTCTCGGTCAAAACCGGCTCGCGCTCGGCGTCGGCACCGGTGTCGTCTCGTTCCTGATCCTCGTCTTCTCGGAGATAACGCCGAAGGTGATCGGCGCCACGTTCCCGGAAAAGATCGCGCTCCCCCTGTCCTACCTGCTCGGACCGCTGCTCAAGCTGCTGTATCCGGTAGTGTGGTTCGCGAACCTCTTTTCCTCGGCGCTGCTTGCGGTGCTGCGGGTGCGGCCGCAGGCCGCCGGCGAGTCGCAGCGGCTGTCGCAGGAGGAGCTGCGCTCGCTCGTGCTCGAGCACAGTCACTACATCCCGAAGAAGCACGCGTCGATCTTGGTCAATCTGTTCGACTTGGATCGGATAACGGTCGAGGACGTGATGACGCCGCGGGCGCAAATCGAGGCGATCGACCTCGAGGCGCCGGAGGACGAGCTGCTCGGCCATATCGCCACGAGCTACCACACGCGGCTCCCGGCATACCGCGGCGAGCTCGGCAACGTGGTCGGCATCCTGCATCTGCGCCGTGCGATCTCGCTCGTGCGCGCCGAGGCGATCGACAAGACCGCGCTGGAGGAGCTGCTGACCGAGCCGTACTTCGTTCCGGCCGAGACACCGGCCCTCACCCAGCTCCAGTACTTTCAGGAGAACCGACAACGGCTCGCCTTGGTGGTGGATGAGTACGGCGAGTTGCAGGGGCTGGTGACGCTCGAAGACATCATGGAGGAAATCATCGGCGAGTTCACCACCGCTGCCCCGATCCGGGCCTCCGGGTTCGCGTGGGACGAGCGCGGGAGCGCCCTGGTCGAGGGCGCGAGCAGCCTGCGCGAGCTGAACCGCAAGCTCGGGCTGAGCCTGCCGCTCGCCGGTCCGAAGACGCTGAACGGGCTCATCCTCGAGCATCTCCAGGACATCCCCGAGGCGGGCGTCAGCCTGAAAATCGGCAGCGTGCCGATGGAAATCGTCCAAACCCAGGACCGGGTGGTGAAAACGGTCCGTCTTTTCAAGCCCCTGCCGGAACCCGCGGCCGAAACCGCCCACTGAGCCCGGGCCGGCGCGCCGCCGGCGTACGCAAGAATCGGTCCAGCCGTGCCGGCCGATGGCAAATTGCCGCCTTACTTCATAGTGTTAGGTGTGAAACTTTAGGCTTTACAAAGGAACGGCGCGGAGGGCATCATCGGGCGGTTTCACTCCACCCGACAAAGACTTGGCAGGCACGATGGCGGTCAACCCTAGCTTCGGCACCCTGAGCGGGCTCGCGCGCGCGCTGGTTCAGCACCGGCGCCTGCCCGAAGGCGTGGCCGAAGAGCTCTGCGCCCAGGCCCGCGGCGCCGGGGGCGGGTTCATCGAGCAACTGGTCGCCAGCCGCCGCATGAACACGCTCGAGGTCGCCGAGTTCGCGGCGCAGATGTTCGGTCTCCCGCTGCTCGACATCGATGCCCTCGAGCCGGCGACGCTGCCGCTCGATCTGGTCGACAAGAAGCTCATGCGGGACCGGCGCGTGCTGCCGCTGCGCAAGCGGGGCAACCGCCTGGCGGTCGCGGTCTCGGACCCGTCGAACACGCAGGTGCTCGACGAGGTCAAGTTCCAGACCTCGATGGCGATCGACCCAATCGTGGTCGAAGACGACAAGCTGCGCGGGTTGCTCGGCCGCATCCTCGACCGGGCCGACGCCGCGCTCAAGCAGATGGTCGACGAAGATCTCGCGCTCGAGTTCGGCGACGTCGATGCGGTGGACCCGGCGGTCGAAGCGGCGGCGAGCGAAGTCGATGACGCGCCGGTCGTGAGGTTCATCCAGAAGGTGATGCTCGACGCCATCAACGACGGCGCCTCGGACATCCACTTCGAGCCCTACGAGCGCTACTACCGGATTCGCTTTCGCATCGACGGTGAGCTGCGCGAGGTCTCGCAGCCGCCGCTCGTGCTGAAGGAGAAGATCGCCTCGCGCCTCAAAGTCATCTCCAAGCTCGACATCTCCGAAAAGCGGGTGCCGCAGGACGGCCGCCTCAAGCTGGTGCTGTCGCGCGAACGCGCGATCGACTTCCGCGTATCGACGCTGCCGACGCTGCACGGGGAGAAGCTGGTGCTGCGGATCCTCGACGCCTCCTCGGCAATGCTCGGCGTCGACGCGCTCGGCTACGAGCCGGACCAAAAAGAGGCGCTGCGGCAAGCGATCGGCCGCCCGTACGGCATGATTTTGGTCACCGGCCCGACCGGCAGTGGCAAGACCGTCTCCCTCTACACTTGCCTCAACATCCTCAACAAGCCGGGGGTCAACATCTCGACCGCCGAAGATCCGGCCGAGATCAACTTCGCCGGGATCAACCAAGTCAACGTCAACGAGAAGGCCGGGCTCACCTTTGCCGCCGCGCTGCGGGCGTTCCTGCGCCAGGACCCGGACGTGATCATGGTCGGCGAGATCCGCGATCTCGAGACGGCGGAGATCGCGATCAAAGCGGCACAAACGGGCCACCTGGTGCTCGCCACGGTCCACACCAACGATGCGCCGAGCACCCTCACGCGCTTGGTCAACATGGGCATTCCGGCGTTCAACGTCGCGTCGAGCGTAATCCTCATCACCGCGCAGCGGCTGGCGCGCCGGCTGTGCCGCTGCAAGCGGCCGAGCGACATTCCGACCGAGGCGTTGCTCGACGCCGGATTCAGCCCCGAGGCGCTCGACGGGACGTGGCAACCGCACGCGCCGGTGGGATGCGAGCGCTGCAAGGGGACCGGTTACAAGGGCCGGGTCGGCATCTACGAGGTGCTGCCGATCTCCGACGAGATGCGCCGGCTGATCATGCGCAGCGGCAATGCGCTCGAGATCGCCGACCAGGCACGGCTCGAGGGGGTAAAGGATATGCGACAGGCGGGTCTGATCAAGGTGCGGCAGGGCATCACCTCGCTCGAAGAGGTGATGGCCGTTACCAACGAATGAACCGGGCGCCGGTCACAGATCAACAAAGCGAACGTTAACGAAGCGAGGCGAACGATATGGCGACTGCAGCGGGGGCGCTCAAACGCGATGTGGTAAAGGAAGCGGTTTACCTCTGGGAGGGGCGCGACCGCGCGGGCAAGACCGTAAAAGGAGAAATCCGGGCGAGCGGCCAGGCGGTGGTTAACCACACGCTGCGCCGCCAGGGTATCAACGTCATCAAGATTCGGAAGCAGCGCCTGGCCGGCGGAAAAAGGATCACCGACCAGGACATCACCTACTTCACGCGCCAGCTCGCGACCATGATGAAGGCCGGCGTGCCGCTCCTGCAGGCGTTCGACATCGTCGGCAAGGGCCATGGGAATCCGCGCGTCACCAGGCTCTTGATGGAAGTCAAGACCGAGGTGGAAACGGGCTCCTCGCTCGCCACCGCGTTCCGCAAGTACCCGCTGTACTTCGATGCGCTGTTCTGCAACCTGGTCCAGGCCGGCGAGCAGGCCGGTATCCTGGAGACGCTCCTCGATCGGCTGGCGACCTATAAGGAGAAGATCCTCGCCATCAAGTCGAAGATCAAGTCGGCGCTGTTCTACCCGACCGCGGTGATCGTCGTTGCGTTCATCATCACCGCGGTGATCATGATCTTCGTGATCCCGGCGTTCAAATCGGTGTTCTCGAGCTTCGGCGCGGATCTGCCGGCGCCGACGCTGGCAGTGATCGCCATCTCCGATACGTTCGTCAAGTACTGGTACCTCATCTTCGGCGTCCTGATCGGCGGCGTGTGGGGCTTCTTCGAGCTGTGGAAGCGCTCCGAGGCGGTGCAAATCGCGATGGATCGGTTCCTCCTGCGCGTGCCGATATTCGGCGAGATCGTTCGGAAATCGGTCATCGCCCGGTGGACGCGGACGCTGTCGACGATGTTCGCCGCCGGCGTACCGCTGGTCGAGGCGCTGGATTCGGTCGGCGGCGCATCCGGCAACTACGTCTACCGGATCGCCACCAAGCAGATCCAGCAGCAAGTGAGCACCGGCACCAGCCTGACCGCGTCGATGCAAAGCGTGAACGTATTCCCCAACATGGTGGTGCAGATGACGTCCATCGGCGAGGAATCGGGCTCGCTCGACGCCATGTTGAGCAAGGTCGCCGACTTCTTCGAGGCCGAAGTCGACGAATCGGTGAAAGCGCTCTCGTCGCTGATGGAACCCCTGATCATGGTCGTGCTCGGGATCGTAATCGGCGGCATGGTGATTGCGATGTACTTGCCGATCTTCAAGCTCGGTCAGGTGGTGTAGGCGTCGAGCGCGGATCGCGTGCGCAGGGCTGCAGGCAGCCTGCCTGTAGCCCTTTTTCACGCCCGGATCCATGAGCTTGCTCGACTTTTTCGGCAACGCTTCGGTCTTTACGACCGTTGCGGCGTTGTTCGGCCTCGCGATCGGGTCGTTCCTGAACGTCGTCATCCATCGCCTGCCGAAGATGATGGAACGCGAATGGCAGACGCAGTGCGCGGCGTTGCGCGGCGAGCCGCCGCCCGCGCCGTCGCGCTACAACCTCGCCACGCCGGCGTCGTCGTGCCCCGGGTGCGGACACCGGATCACCGCGCTCGAGAACATCCCGCTCGTCTCCTACCTCGCGCTGCGCGGCAAGTGCTCGGCCTGTGGCGCGGCGATCGGCGTTCGCTATCCGATCGTGGAGGCCCTGGCCGGGGCGGCAGCGGCATATTGCGCCTGGCACTACGGCTTCGGTGTCGCGGCGTTGGCGGCGATGCTCTTCTGCTGGTGCATGATCGCGCTGACGTTCATCGACGTCGACACCCAGCTCCTGCCCGACTCGATCACGCTGCCGCTGCTGTGGGCCGGCCTGCTGCTCAACTTGCGCGGCACCTTCGCGGATTTGCCCAGCGCGGTGATCGGCGCGGTCGCGGGCTACCTGGTCCTGTGGCTGGTGTACTGGCTGTTCAAGCTCGCCACCGGCAAGGAAGGCATGGGGTTTGGCGATTTCAAGTTGCTCGCGGCGATCGGCGCCTGGCTCGGCTGGAAGATGCTGCCGCTCGTCATCCTCGCCTCGTCGCTGGTCGGCGCCGTGGTCGGCATCGGATTGATCGCCCTCGCGCGCCGCGGGCGCGACGTGCCGATTCCGTTCGGACCGTATCTCGCCGGCGCCGGGCTGATCGCGCTGTTCTGGGGACCGAGCCTCATCGCGCGCTACCTCGCGTACGCCCTGTGAAACGGTTCACTGTCGGCCTCACCGGGGGCATCGGGAGCGGCAAGTCGACGGTGGCGGAGCTCTTCGCTGAAAGGGGAGCGACGGTGATCGATGCCGACCAGCTCGCGCACGAGCTAACCGGACCGCGCGGCGCGGCGATGGCGGCGATCCGCGCGGCGTTTGGCCCGCAGGCAGTGGCTGCGAGTGGCGCGCTCGACCGCCGGCGCATGCGCGCCATGGCGTTCGCCGACCCCGCGGTTCGACAGCGTCTGGAAGCGGTCCTGCACCCGCTGATCCGCGCCGAGACCGACCGGCGCGCCGCCGTAGCGACGGGGCCGTACGTCATGCTGATGATCCCGCTGCTCGTCGAGTCGGGCGAGGCGCGCCAGCGTTGCGCCCGCGTGCTCGTGGTCGACTGCCCCGAGGAGGAGCAGATCCGCCGGGTGGTGCTGCGGAGCGATCTGCAGCGCGACGAGGTAGCGGCGATCATGGCCACGCAGGCGAGCCGCGCGACGCGGCTCGCGCAGGCCGACGATGTGATCGACAACAGCGGTGATCCCGCGCGGCTGCCGCCCCAAGTCGAAGCGCTGCATCGACGTTACCTCCGGCTCGCGGGAGGGGCGCGCGACGAGTAGTTCGTCCGCCTCGCGCACCATGCCCGTGTTGTCACCAGTGGGGATATCGGTCAGAATCGTCACCGATTGTTCGAGTAGCTGCGCGCGAGAGTGATCGCATACGAGTATCCGCTGGTCGAGCGCATCCGGACGCTGCTCCGTCTCGAAGATCTATTCGAGCGGGCGCGCTTCTTCTTCGAGCGCGTCGAAGCGCCCGAGCACCACGCCGCCCTCCTCACGCTGTTCGAGGTCCTCGACGTGACCAGTCGGGCGGATCTCAAGTCCGACCTGCTGCAAGAACTCGACCGGCAAAAGCAGGTCATGCAGTCCTTTCGCAGCAACCCGGACATCCGGCAGGAAGTGCTCTCGGAGGTCATTCGCGACCTCGAGCATGCGCACGCCAGCCTGTACGGGATGGCCGGCAAGATCGGGCAGCATCTGCGCGAAAACGAATGGTTGATGGCGATCAAGCAGCGCACCGGCATCCCCGGCGGCGCATCCGAGTTCGACTTGCCCTCGTACCACTATTGGCTGCACCGCGACGCCAACCGGCGCCTGGAGGATCTCAGGTCCTGGATCGCGCCGCTCTTGCCGATCCGCGACGGCACCGCGCTCGTGCTGCGGCTGCTGCGCGAAAGCGGCAAGCCCGCGCGGCTCGCGGCGCAACAGGGCACGTTTCAGCAGATGCTCGGCGGCCGCACGGCGCAGATGGTGCGCATCCGCGTGCCGGAGTCCGCCGAGTGCGTACCGGAGATCAGCGCCAACCGTTACGCGCTGAACGTGCGGTTCGTTGCCGTCGGCATTGAAGCGCGCGCACGCACCGTCGAGCACACCGTCGAATTCGAACTGACCTTCTGTAATCTGTAGCCACGCTTCACAACGCCCGACAACGTCCGGACGCTTCACCTAACGCCCTAATTTGCTTCGGGCTCCTTGTATATATGGGATCACGACCGATCACGATCCTCATCACCGGAGCCAACAAAGGCATCGGTCTCGAGTTCTGCCGCCAATTGATCACGCGCGGTGACACCGTCATTGCTACGTGTCGGCGAGTCTCGGCTGAGTTGAAGGCGTTGCCTGCCAAGATTGTCGAAGATGTCGAAATGACGAGCGATGAGTCATCTGCGCGCCTTGCACGGGATCTCGCTGGCCTCCGGATCGACTGGCTCATCTTGAACGCCGGCGCCTTCGACTCCACCGCGCTCGGCGAGCTCGATTTCGACCGCATGCGCCATGAGTACGACGTGGACGCGCTGGGGCCACTGCGCGTCACCCAGGCACTTCTCCCGAACCTTTCGACTGGCGCGAAGATCGCTCTTATCAGCAGCCGGGCGGGGTCAACCGGTGACAATTCGTCGGGCGGAAATTATGGTTACCGCATGGCCAAAGCGGCACTCAACATGGCAGGCGTTTCGCTTGCGCGCGACCTCTCTGCGCGCGGAGTCGCCGTGATCATGCTGCATCCCGGTGTCGTGGACACGGACTTGCTGCGTTCGGGTTTGAATTCGCTCCGGCACATGGTGCGATCAGCGGACACGGTGTCGCTCAGCGCCGCCGTGCGCGACATGCTGTGCCGCATCGACGAACTGACACTCGAGACGAGCGGCCGCTTTGTACACCGCAATGGCCAAGTGCTTCCTTGGTGAACCTCGACCCGAGTCGGAGAGCGGGTGGACGCAGCGGTGCGCAGCTGAGCGTATCGACTTCGCGGTAATGGACCGCTTGTACGAAACGGAGCACATCACCAACCGGCGCTGCAAGGAGGACTCGGTCCACTTGAAGGACCGGCGCTCGCGAAGCAGGAGGCTACTTCGCCTCAGGCGCTGATTGGCGTCAAGGCAGTTGATCGGGAACGCCGCGTTCGGACACGGCGTTGAGAAACGATGCACCGCGCGATCCAACGCGACATCGAAAGCGAGGGACCGTCGCGATGGAAGGCGGGTCTGAAGAGCGCGACATCATCACGCCGGTTCGTCCGGCATACGGAGGCACGGATGGCAATCAAACTCTATTCTTGGCCACACAGCTCCGGCACGCGCATTTCATGGGCGCTGGAAGAACTGGGCGTTCCGTACGAGTACATCGAGCTGGATGGCAAGAAACTCCAACACCGCACGCCGCAATATCTCGCTGTCAATCCGCACGGGAAGGTGCCGGGACTCGTGGACGGCGAGCTCACGTTTTTCGAGTCGGGCGCGATGTTGCTGTACCTCGGCGACAAGTACGGCGTCGAAAAGAAACTGTGGCCGGCCGGCGTCGGCCAAACCCGCGCAGACGCGATTTGCTGGACGGTGTGGGCGATGGCCGACTTCGGCAATTACATGATGCAGTACGCGTATCACGGGCTTGACTCGCCGGTCTCCTACAAACCCGAGGACCGCAGCAAGGCGTGCGCCGAGTACAACCGCTCGCAATTCATCCGCGCGCTCGATGCGCTGCAGGCGCGACTCCAGGAGCGCGAGCACCTGCTGGGCGCCTTCTCGCTCGTCGATATTCCGGCCGCAAGCTGGTTGCAGTTGGGCGGCATGTTCAGCATCAAACTCGACAGCCATCCCCGCGTGGCCGATTGGCTCAAGCGCTGTAGCGAGCGCCCAGCCTGCCGGCGGGCACGATAGGGAGCATTCGACCCACGAGGCGCGAGATGTCACGCATTGCCGCCGTTCAGCGTCCGCCCGTATTCTCGATCGGGCGGTGACGCTCGAGAACGGCGTGACCGCCGTCGCCGAAGCCGGGCTTCGCGCGGCTACTCGGGCACCGCCAGACGAAACGGAGCGGCAACAGCCTACCGGCGCAGGCCGCCGGAGGAGACGCGGCTCAGTGCGCACCGGGGCTGGCTCACCGAGCGTGCCCCGCAGGTCAATTACTCCGCGCGGATCCTGTTCCAGCAGTTGCGCCGGGAGCGCGGCTATGGGGCAGCTATCAGACGGTGCGCGATGCGGTGCGCCCGTTGCGCGTAGAGGCGGCGGCGGGTCGCTTACCGAGTGCCGGTTCGAGACCGGGCCGGGCGAGCAGGCGCAGGCCGATTGGGGCGTTGCTTGCCAGTCCGATGCGGCCGGTGCGTCGCGATCTTATACGGCGGCGGCATCTTCGCCTGCCGGCACTGCTATCAGCTCGCCTACGCGGGTTCACGCGAGGATGCAGGCGACCGAGCGGTCCCGTGTCCGATTTGCCGGTTCCTTCAGTAGGCTGCCGGAGCGGTAAACTACCGCGAGTGACCCCTGCTCGGGTAGCTACACCGGTAGCTCGGGCGGACTGTAAGTCCGAGAGACCGCACCGTTATTGGGTTTCAGGCATTTTCAATCTTATTCTGACTCCGATCGGGAAGCGCCCGATGAGTGCCAGCATCCGTTGCGTGATCTGCCCGCGCTGCGGCGCGCCGGTGCCGTGGGTGCCGGCCAGCGCGTTTCGGCCGTTCTGCTCGGAGCGCTGCAAAAGCGTCGACCTCGGTGCATGGGCCACGGAGCGCTACCGCGTCGCGGCGGTGGCGAACGAGGGCGACGCCGACGAGGCGCCACCCGAGCCGCCGCAGTAGCCGGCCGCGCCGCGCGCTATCCGCCCGCCGGCGGCGACCCGAGTTCGGCTTCCCACGCCCCGCGAATCATCGCCACCCCGTGCGCGCCGTGCCGCCAGGCGCGCTGGAGGTCGCCGCGGCGCAGCCCGCCGATCGCAAACACCGGGAGGCTCGCCTCCCGCGCCACGGCCTCGAACCCCGGCCATTGGAGCGGCACGGCGCCGGGATGCGTCGGCGTCGGGTGTACCGGTCCGAGCACCGCAAAGTCGAGCCCTAGGCGCTCGGCCTTGCGCAGCTCGGCGGCCTCGTGCACCGATGCCCCGACGTGCGCGAATTGCGGCCGGACGGCAGCGGCGGCGAGTTGCCGCGCCGTCAAATGGACCCCGTGCGCGCCGACTTCGCGGGCGAGGGACTCATCCCCGTTCACCAGCGCCCTACCGCCGGCGCCGCCCACCAGGGTGACGACGCGCCCGGCGAGTCGCGCGAGCCGCGCGCGGTCGAGCGTCCGCTCGCGAATCTGCACCAAGCGCAGTCCGGCCGCGAGCCGGCGCCGGAGTGCGGCGAGAAAGGCATCCTCCCCGACCTCGGCCGCGTTGGAGATCGCGTACTCGGTGGGCAACCCGAGCGCGCGCAGCACCGGTTCGTTCGCCGGCAGCATCGGGCCGACCGAGAGCGCACCGACGCGCTGCCACGCGAGCGCCTGCCCCTCCCGGCCGTGCGGTTCGCCCCGCCACTGCCACACTCGGTAGAAGCGCAGCCGCACCGCGGCATGCGGGTAGGTGAAAACGCGCGTGATCCATGGCGTCGCCGCCGTGACCTCGACGCCGAGCTCCTCGCGCAGCTCGCGTTCGAGCGCGTCCCGCGGCGGCTCGCCCGCCTCGACTTTGCCGCCGGGGAATTCCCAGTAGCCGCCGTAGAGTTTGCCCGGCGGCCGCTGCGCGAGCAGGAAGCTGCCGTCCCGGTTCAACAGGACGGCCGCCGCCACGTCGAGGAGCGGTGTCACTTGCGGCGGCGCGATCGATCCTCGCCGTTCGCGCGCCCGGCGTAGTCGCGCGCAAACTGCCAGGCGACCCGGCCGCTGCGCGAGCCGCGGCCGAGCGCCCACTGCAGGGCCTCGGTGCGCGCGCGTTCGATGTCGCCCGCCCCGCATCCCATCTCGCGCAGCCAATGCGCCACGATGTCGAGGTAGTCGTCCTGATCGAACGGGTAGAACGAGACCCACAGACCGAATCGCTCCGAGAGCGAGATCTTCTCCTCCGAGGTCTCCCCGGGGTGGATTTCCTCGCCGACGCGGTGGTACTCCAGGTTCTCCTGCATGAATTCGGGCATCAAGTGACGCCGATTGGAAGTGGCGTAGATGAGCACGTTCTCGGAGGTGGCGGCGATCGAGCCGTCGAGCGCCACTTTGAGCGCCTTGTAGCCGGGCTCCGACGCCTCGAACGACAGATCGTCGCAGAACAGTACGAAGCGCTCGGGCCGCCCGGCAACCAGATCGACGATGTCGGGAACATCCACCAGGTCCTGCTTCTCGACCTCGATCAGTCGCAGCCCGTCGCGCTGGAAGCGGTTCAGCAGCGCCTTCACGAGCGAGCTCTTGCCGGTGCCGCGCGCGCCGGTGAGGAGCACGTTGTTCGCCGGGCGAGCGGCGACGAACTGCCGCGTGTTGCGCTCGACCAGGGTCTTCTGGCGGTCGACGCCGCGCAGGTCCGAAAGCCGGATCCGGTGCGGATGGGCCACCGGCGCGATGCGACCCCGACCATCTCGCTTGCGCCAGCGGAACGCGATCGACGCCTGCCAGTCGACCGGCGGTGCGGGCGGCGGCAACAGCGGTTCGAGCCGGTCGATCAACCCGTCGAGGCGGTGGATCAGCCGATCGACGCGGTCCGCGCCGGTGCGCTCAGGTGCGGTATTCCGCGTTGATTTTGACGTAGTCATAGGAGAGGTCGCAGGTCCATACGGTGGTCTCGGCCGCCCCGCGGCCGAGGTCGACGCGCACCGTGATCTCGGGCGGCTGCAGCATGCGCGCGCCGTCCTCCTCGCGGTAGCTCGCGGCGCGCTCGCCGCGATCGATCACCTTGACCTCGCCCAGCCAAAGATCGACGCGCGCCGGATCGAGGTCGGCGATGCCCGCGTTGCCGATCGCCATGAGCAGCCGCCCCAGATTGGGATCGGAAGCGAAGAACGCCGTTTTGACCAGCGGCGAATGCGCGATCGACTTCGCGACCCGCACCGCCTCGGTTTCGGCCGCGGCGCCGGCGACCCGGATGGTGATGAATTTCGTCGCCCCCTCGCCGTCGCGCGCGATCGCCTGGGCGAGACGCTGCGCGACCTCGGTCACCAGGCGCTTCAGTGCCACGTAGTCCGGCTCGTCCACGCGCTCGATTTCCCGATTGCGAGCGCGCCCGGTCGCGATGAGCACGAACGAGTCGTTGGTCGAGGTGTCGCCGTCCACCGTGACGCGGTTGAACGACAGCGCGGCGACCTCACGCGTCATCGCCCGCAGCGCCTCCGGTCCGACGGCGGCGTCGCAGGCAATGAACGCGAGCATCGTCGCCATGTTCGGCTGCAGCATGCCGACGCCCTTCGCGATCCCGGTCACGACCACCGGCGCGCCGCCGATCTCGGCCGCCCGAGAAACGGCCTTGGGCACGGTGTCGGTGGTCATGATCGCGGCCGCCGCGGCGGCCCAGTTCGCCGGCCCGAGCGCAGCGACACACTGCGGCAGGGCGGCCCGGATCCGCTCGACCGGCAAAGGCTCGAGGATCACCCCGGTCGAGAACGGCAGCACCTGCTCCGGGGCACAGCCGATCGCCTCGCCCACCACCGCGCAGCACGCCTCCGCCGCGCGCACGCCCGCGGCGCCGGTGCCGCAGTTCGCATTGCCGGCATTGACGAGGAGGGCGCGCACTTCGCCCGCGGCCGCCAGACGACGCCGACAGCTCTGCACCGGCGCGGCGGCGAAGCTGTTCTGGGTAAAGACGCCGGCCACGCGCGCGCCGGGCGCGAGGCGCACGAGCACGAGATCGGGGCGCCCGCGCTTGCGGATTCCCGCCTCGGCGCAGCCGAGTTCGACCCCCGCGACCGGCGCGAGCGCGCTCGGGTCGGGCGCGCTCAGATTGACGGCCATGGGAGGGCGATCGCGAACGCCCGCGCGCGCGCAGCAGGCACGGCAGCACAGCTGATCGGTGCGGCTAGGGGCGCCCCGCGCGCTCGCGCCGCGCCCGGCCGCGGCCCGCGGCTTAGCTCAACCGCCCGTGGCAATGCTTGTACTTCTTGCCGGAGCCGCACGGGCACGGGTCGTTGCGGCCGATTTTGCCCATCTGGCGCACGAACGGCGCCGGCTTCGGGCGCAACGGCGCCGCCTCGGCCTCGGCCTCGGCGCCCGCGCCGACCAGCGCTTCTTCGAACACCGGGTGCTGGTATTGCACGTTCTGCACCGCCGGCGCCTTCTGTTCGAGGCGCTCGACCTGCTGCACATGCTCGCGCGTCTCGAGCACCACGTGCGTCAGGATGCGGGTCGTCTCGAGCTTGACGGTTTCTAGCAGCGCGCCGAACAGCTCGAACGCCTCGCGCTTGTACTCCTGCTTCGGGTTCTTCTGCGCGTAGCCGCGCAAGTGAATACCTTGCCGCAAATGATCGAGCGCGCCCAAGTGCTCGCGCCAGTGCTGGTCGATGATCTGCAGCAGCACCAGCCGCTCGGTGTGGCGTACCGCCTCCGGGGGCACGTTGGCCATTCGCGCCGCGTAGGCCTGGTCGAGCTGCTCGACTATGCGTGCGAGCAACACCTCTTCGCCGAGGTTCGAGTCCTCCTCCAGCCACTGCTTGACCGAGACGCGGAGCCCGAGCTCGCCCTGCAGCGCCGCCTCGAGACCTGGGATGTCCCATTGTTCCTCGACGCTGTCCGGCGGGACGCTGGCCCGGAACAGATCGCCCGCCACCCCGTCGCGGAGGTCCTTCACCATCGCCGACACGTCGTCGTTTTCGAGCACCTGGTTGCGCAGCTCGTAGATGGTCTTGCGCTGGTCGTTCGCGACGTTGTCGTACTCGAGCAGCTGCTTGCGGATATCGAAGTTGTGCGCCTCAACCTTGCGCTGCGCGCTCTCGATGGAACGCGTGACCAGGGCATGCTCGATCGGCTCGCCCTCGGGCATCTTGAGGCGCTCCATGATGCCCTTGATGCGCTCGCCGGCGAAGATGCGCAACAGCGAGTCCTCGAGAGCGAGAAAGAACCGCGACGAGCCCGGGTCGCCCTGGCGTCCCGAGCGGCCACGCAGCTGGTTGTCGATGCGGCGCGACTCGTGGCGCTCGGTGCCGATGATGTGCAGCCCGCCGGCGGCGACCACCTCCTGGTGCAACCTTTGCCACTCCCCGCGCAGCTGCCGGACGCGGCTCTCCTTCTCAGTCTCGTCGAAGCTCGGATCGGCCTTGACGAAGTCGACCTGCTTCTCGACGTTGCCGCCGAGCACGATGTCGGTGCCGCGGCCCGCCATGTTCGTCGCGATCGTGATCACCTTTGGCCGGCCCGCTTGCGCAATAATCTGCGCCTCGTAGGCGTGCTGCTTCGCGTTCAGCACCTGGTGCGCAAGCCCCTCCTTGTGCAGCATGGCGGAGAGCTTCTCGGAATTCTCGATCGAGGTCGTGCCGACCAGCACCGGCTGGCCGCGCGCAAAGCAGTCCTTGATGTCGGCGTGCACCGCTTCGAACTTTTCGCTCTCGGTCTTGTAGACCTGGTCCAGACGGTCGGTCCTGACCATCGGCATGTGGGTCGGGATGACTACGACTTCCAAGCCGTAGATCTCCTGGAACTCATAGGCCTCGGTGTCGGCCGTACCGGTCATGCCGGCGAGCTTCCCGTACAACCGAAAATAGTTCTGGAAGGTGATCGAAGCGAGCGTCTGGTTCTCGCTCTGGATCGCGACGTGCTCCTTCGCCTCGATCGCCTGATGCAAGCCATCCGACCAGCGGCGGCCCGGCATGAGCCGTCCGGTGAACTCGTCGACGATGATGACCTCGCCGTTCTGCACGACATAGTGCCGGTCGCGGAAGAACAGGTTGTGGGCGCGCAGCGCCTGATTGAGGTGATGGTTCAGGTTGACGTGGGCCAGCTCGTAGAGGCTCGCGCCGGCGGGCAATAGGCCGACGCGGGCGAGGAGCCCCTCGGCATGCTCGTGGCCCTCTTCGGACGGCAGGACGGTGTGGTTCTTTTCGTCCACCCAGAAGTCGCCCGGGCCGTCGGCGCTCGCCTGCCGCTTCAGCATCGGCGCGGCCTCGTCCATCTTCAAATACACATCGGTCCGGTCCTCCGCCTGCCCCGAGATGATGAGCGGCGTGCGGGCCTCGTCGATCAGGATCGAGTCGACCTCGTCGACGATCGCGTAGTTCAGACCGCGCTGGAACCGGTCCTCCACCCGCATCGCCATGTTGTCGCGCAGATAGTCGAAGCCGAACTCGTTGTTGGTGCCGTAGGTAATGTCCGCCCCGTACGCCGCGTGCTTCTCCTCGTGCGGCATCTGCGACAGGATCACGCCGACGGTCATGCCGAGGAAGCTGTAGATCTTCCCCATCCACTCCGCGTCGCGGCTCGCGAGATAGTCGTTGACGGTGACGATGTGCACGCTGCGCCCGGTGAGCGCGTTCAGATAGGCGGGCAGCGTCGCGACCAGGGTCTTGCCCTCGCCGGTGCGCATCTCGGCGATCTTGCCGTAGTGCAGCACCATGCCGCCGATGAGCTGCACGTCGAAATGGCGCATCTCGAGCGTGCGCTTGGCCGCCTCGCGCACCACCGCGAACGCTTCCGGGAGCAGGTCATCGACGGTCGCACCCCGTGCCAGGCGCTCCTTGAACTCGAGTGTCTTCGCCCCGAGCCCGTGGTCCGAGAGCGCGGCGATCGTCGGCTCGAGCGCATTGATGCGCACGATCGACTTCGAGTACTGCTTAAGCAGGCGATCGTTGCGGCTGCCGAAGATCGCCCTAAGGAGGCGCGGGATCATTGCCGGGAAACGGAGGAAAGCGCCAGTTTATCATGCGACTAGCGCCGCTCCGCCAGCGCGCTCCCGGCGGGGGGCGGTGAATTGACCCGCGGGACGGGCTTTAGCGCCCGACGCGGGCGACGGCGGCCTTTGCGTACAGGAACTTGGCGGGGTTCTGCGCGACGCCCTTGAGGCGCACCTCGAAATGCAGGTGCGGGCCGGTCGCGCGTCCGGTCATCCCGACCTCAGCGATCTTCTCACCGCGCTTCACCACCTGCCCGGGCTTCACCACCAGTTTCGAGGCGTGCCCGTACCGGGTCAGCAGGCCACCGCCGTGATCGATCTCCACCATCAGACCGTAGGCGGGATTAGGCTCCGCAGTCACCACCACGCCCGCGGCGGCAGCGGTGATCGGCGTGCCCACCGCGGCCACGAAGTCGATGCCCTCGTGCAGCGCCATCTCGCCGGTGAGCGGATCGATGCGCCAGCCGTAGCTCGACGAGTTCCAGGTTCCGCCCTGCACCGGCAGCTCGTTCGGCATCAGCGTCTGCTTGACGCGCGCGTCGAGGAGCTGCGATTCGAGCACGCCGTAATAGTCGCTGCGCGTCTCGACCTGGTACGCGAGGTAGTCGAGCTGGCGGTCGAAGTCGTGCAGGGAGAGCTCACGCGCGGCGCCGATGCCCGGCGCCGCCCCGCCCCGGCCCGGGATCTCGCCGAAGCGAAACTCGGTCGGCCGCACGCCGGCGGCCGAGGCGAGCCGCTCGCCGAGGGCGTCGAGGCGCATCATCTGCGCTTGCATCTCGCCGAGCTTCACCGCCATCGCGTTGAGATTCTGACGCAGGAAGTCGTGCGTCCGCTCCGACTCCGCGAGCTGCGCCGAGTGCACGAGCGACTGCAGGAACGGGAGGTTGATGTAGGCGGCGTGGCGAATGCTGGCGTAGGAGATCAGGAACGCGAGCACGAACACACTCGTGACGAAGGCCACGCCTCCGAACACGAGGTGCCGAAGCGAGAATTCGAGCGACCGCGCCTTGGCCAGCCGGTCGGACAACACAATAATATGCATGCGTCCCCTCGGGGCGTCATTTCATGCAGGCCAAGCGCGTCGGCGAATACCTGGACTCGGATGGCGGCACCAGCCGGCTGGTGCCCCAGGCCGCCTTGCTCCTCGTACTCCGCCAGCGGCTCTTCGCGGCGCTGCCGGACCATCTTCGGCGATCCTGCACGGTCGCCAATTACAAGCAGGGAATCGTTGTTGTTTTCGCCGGCAACAACGCCGTGGCGGCGAAGCTCCGACTCATGGCGCCCATGCTCATCGACGCCTTGGGCGGGCGTGGATCAAAAGTTACCGGAATCAAAGTCCAAGTGCAAGCCGGGTCGAGCTTTGCCATGCAAGTAACTGAGAAAAAAGCCCTCTTCTTGCCGGTGGCGGCCTCGGCCGCGTTCGCGCGGCTGGGCGAAACCTTGCCCGAAAGCCGGCTCAGGCGGGCGGTGGCGGCCCTCGCGAGGAAGGCCCGCTAACGCGTCGTCGCCGGAACCCCGCGACCGAGAGCGCCGATCGGGATCACCGCTAGCTAGCTAGCTGCCGGACGCGCAGCATCGCCCCCCCTGGGGGCGAGGGCCCGAGGCGGGGGGAGGGGGGCTTACCGGCTTTAGGAAGCGAGCGCGAAGGCCCTGGCGAGCCCGGCCGGCGCCTCGTCGGCGCGGTCGAAGCTCGCGAGCTCCCACGCGTCGGGCTGGGCGAGCGTCGCGCGGAGGAGCTGGTTGTTCAGCGCGTGCCCCGACTTGTGGGCCGCGAACGCGCCGATCAGCGGGTGGCCGACCAGGTACAGATCGCCGACGGCGTCGAGCACCTTGTGCTTGACGAATTCGTCCCCGTACCGGAGCCCGTCGGCATTCAGCACGCGATACTCGTCGAGCACCACCGCGTTGCCGAGGCTCCCGCCGAGCGCGAGCCCGGCGCTGCGGAGGGTCTCGACCTCCTGCGCGAACCCGAACGTGCGGGCCCGGGCGATCTCCGTCGCATAGGAGATCTCGGCGAAATCGATCGTGAGCGACTGGCTCGAGCGCTCGAACACGGGATGGTCAAAGACGATCGAGAACGACACGCGGAACCCGTCGTAGGGCTCGAAGCGTGCCCACTTGTCGCCGTCCCGCACTTCGACCGGGCAGCGGATGCGGAAGAAGCGCTTCGGCGCGCGCTGCTCCTCGATGCCGGCGGACTGCAGCAAATAGACAAACGGGCCGGCGCTGCCGTCCATGATCGGGACTTCCGGGCCGGCCAGGTCGACGTACAGGTTGTCGATCCCGAGACCGGCCAGCGCCGACATCAAGTGCTCGACGGTCGCCACCTTCACGCCGTCGCGCTCGAGCGCGCTGCAGAGGCGCGTATCGGTGACCGCACGCGCATCGGCGCGGATATCCGCCGGGTGCGCCAAGTCGACCCGGCGGAACACGATGCCGGTGTCGACTTGCGCCGGGCGCAAGGTCATCGTGACCTTCTTGCCGGTGTGCAGGCCGACGCCGGTCGTCTTGACGGCCGCCTTGATGGTCCGTTGTTTCAACATGCCGTCATCGATCGAGCGCGGGGGGCAGGCCGTGGCGCAGCGCCGCGGCAGCAACAAACAGCAACATTTTCTCGTTGTCGCGCAAAGGGTTGCAGGATAGCACGCGTTGCGCGCCCGACGCCACCGGTCGGGTGCGCAACGCGCGCGCGCGAGCGGACATCTGCCCGGTTTTCAGTCGGCTTGCTTGCGCAGGAAGGCCGGGATGTCGTACTTGTCGACCCCGCTTGCCGTCAAGGCCTCGATGGTCGAGTGCCGATTCTTGCGGAACACCGCCGGGCCGGCATCGAGGGCGCCGTAGTCGGTCACGCCGATTCCTACCCCGGCGTTGTCGGTCCCGGTCCGCTGCACGACCAACTGCGGCTTGGTGTGGCGGGCGACCTCGCGATTCCCGAGGCCGGTGGCCACCACCGTCACGCGCAGGTTGTCGGCCATGGATTCGTCGTAGACCGCACCGAAAATGATGTGCGCGTCTTCGGCGGCGAAGCTCTGGATGGTCCGCATCACCTCGTGGACCTCGCGCATCTTGAGCCCGTCGCTCGCGGTGATGTTGACCACTACGCCGCGGGCGCCGGACAGGTTCACGCCCTCGAGGAGCGGGCTCGCCACCGCCTGCTCGGCCGCGACGCGGGCGCGGTCGATGCCGCCCGAATAAGCCGAGCCCATCATCGCCATGCCCATCTCGGCCATTACCGTGCGCACGTCCTCGAAGTCGACGTTCACGAGACCCGGAGAGTTGATGATCTCGGAGATCCCGGCCACCGCGTTGTACAGCACGTCGTCGGCGGCCCGGAACGCCTCCTTCATCGATACGTCGTCGCCCAGCACCTCGATCAATTTCTCGTTCAGGATGACGATCACCGAGTCCACGTGCTGGGAGAGCTCGGCGATCCCGGCCTCCGCGATGCGGATGCGCTTGCCCTCGAACGCGAACGGCTTGGTCACCACCGCCACGGTGAGGATGCCCATTTCGCGCGCGGTCTCCGCCACCACCGGCGCGGCGCCGGTGCCGGTGCCGCCGCCCATGCCGGCGGTGATGAAGCACATGTGCGCCCCTTGCAGCATCTCGCGAATCGCGTCGCGCTGCTCGAGCGCGGCGGCGCGGCCGGCTTCCGGCTTCGCGCCCGCGCCGAGGCCGGTCGCGCCGAGCTGGATCTGCTGCTTCGCCATGCAGCGCGAGAGCGACTGCGCGTCGGTGTTCGCAGCGAAGAACTCGACGCCGGTCACGCCGTTGCGGATCATGTGATCGACGGCATTGCCGCCGGCGCCGCCGACACCGATCACTTTGATCACCGTCCCGCTCGCCTGGTTGCTGTCTACGATCTCGAACATGCTTACCTCCTTGCTAATCGTCGATTGCCGTTGTGCGAAGGGCAAAGCGTGAGGCGCAGAACCGACGCCTCGATCGCCTCGCACCTCACGTCTCACCCCTCACCGTTCGCCCCGCTTGCGATTTCCCCAATTCATTTTGTGCACCCCTCGCGCTTCAAGTGCCGACTTCGCTCGCCCGGGTCCGCCGTGGGGAATCCAACGCGCATCGCCCGCGCGCGGTCCGGATGCGTCCTAAAAGTTGCGCTGAAACCATTCGCGCATGCGCCGCAGCGTCCCGCGGAAGCTGCCCGTCTGTCGGGCGAGGTTCCCGCGCTCGACCTGCGCCCGCGCTTCGAGCAGCAAGCCCATTCCGGTCGCAAAGCGCGGGCTCTGCACCACCTCGGCCAGGCCGCCGGCGTAGCGCGGCACGCCCAGCCTCACCGGCATGTGGAAAATCTCCTCGCCGAGCTCGACCATGCCCTGCATCACCGAGGAGCCGCCGGTGAGCACAATCCCCGACGAGAGCAGCTCCTCGAATCCCGACTGCCGCAGCACCTGCTGCACCAGCGTGTAGAGCTCCTCGATGCGCGGCTCGATCACTTCGGCGAGCGTCTGGCGCGACAGCTCGCGCGGCGCGCGGTCGCCGAGGCCCGGCACTTCGATCAGATCGGCCGGGTCGGCGAGCTGCCGCAGCGCGCAGCCGTAGCGGATCTTGATCAGCTCCGCCTCGGGCGTCGGGGTGCGCAGCGCCATCGCGATGTCGTTGGTCACCTGGTCGCCCGCAATCGGAATCACCGCGGTGTGGCGGATCGCGCCTTCGCGGAAAATCGCGATATCGGTGGTGCCGCCGCCGACGTCGACCAGCGCGACGCCGAGCTCCCGCTCGTCCTCCGACAGCACCGCGATCGAGGAGGCGAGCGGCTGCAGGACGAGATCCGCCACCTCCAGCCCGCAGCGGCGCACGCACTTCACGATGTTCTGCGCCGCGCTCACCGCGCCGGTGACGATGTGCACCTTCACTTCCAGCCGCACGCCGCTCATGCCGAGCGGCTCGCGAATGCCGTCCTGGCCGTCGATCAGGAACTCCTGAGTGAGAATGTGCAGCACTTGCTGGTCGGTCGGGATCGGCATCGCGCGCGCGGTCTCGATCGCGCGCGCGATGTCGAGCGGCGTGACCTCCTTGTCCTTGACCGCCACCATCCCGGTTGAGTTGAAGCTGCGGATGTGGCTGCCGGCGATCCCGGTATAGACGCGCTGGATCTTGCAGTCGGCCATCAGCTCCGCCTCCTCGAGGGCGCGCTGGATCGCGTTCACCGTGGCCTCGATGTTCACGACCACGCCCTTCTTCAGGCCCTTGGAGTCGTGGCTCCCCATGCCGATGATCTCCAGCCGCCCGTCGGGCAGCAGATCGGCCACCAGCGCCGCGACCTTCGAGGTGCCGATGTCGAGCCCGACGATCAGGTTGCGCGGATCGCGCCGCGCGCGCGTCACGTATGGCGGGCGCGAGGCAACCGGCTCGCGGAGCGGCGGCGGCTCGAGATCGAGCGTGCGGGCGAGCACATCGGCCCCGGTGGGGCCGGCGAACAAGAGCTCTTTTTTCATGGCGTCCTCGTCATCAAAGTGCGTTTGCGTGCCGCATTCGCGTCACCCGCCGCCGGCAGCTCGGGGATGCGGATCGCGAAGCCGTTGGGATAGCGCAGATCGGCGTGATCGAGCCGCCGGTTGAGCTGCGCGGCGGCGCGCGGATAGGCGGCGACGAATCGCGCGAGGCGCGCCTCGAGCACCCCGCGCCCGTCGTCGCGCCCCAGCTCGAGCACCACCCCGTTGGCCAATTTCACCTGCCACGCGCCGCGCGCCGAGAGCAGCACCTGCACCGGCTCGGTGGCGAGCGGGGCGACGAGCTCGCGGAACACGAGATAGCGCCGCGCGAGTTCGCCTTCGGTCCCGGGCGGGCCGGCGAGCGTGGGCAGCGTCGCGTCGGTTTCGGCCGCGAACAGCTCGCCGCGGGTGTTTACCAGCCGCTGATCCGACCAACGGGCAAGCGCGCGATGCGCTTCGACCTCGGCCACCAGTCGATCGGGCCATTCGCGGCGCACTGCGGCGTGACGCACCCAGGGCACACCTTCCAGCCGGCGGCGCACTTCGGCCAGATCGATGCCGAAGAAGTTGCCCGCGATCGGACTCTCGAACCGCGCCCCCACGCTTGCGGCATCGAGGCGGCCCACGTCGCCGGCGATGGCGAGCGAGCGCACCGGCAGCCACGGTGAGCGCAGCGCCGCTTGCGCCGCAAACCACAGCGCGATCAGCACCGCCGCCACGAACAGCGTATCGGCCGCGGCGTTGAGCAGGCGCGGGCTATCCCACACTGCCGCCGGCCTCGACTTGGGCCGCCTCGAGGATGCGCACGCACAAGTCCTCGAACGAGATGCCGGCGTGGCGCGCCGCCATCGGAACGAGCGAGTGGTCGGTCATCCCGGGCGAGGTGTTCACCTCGAGGAAGTACGGCGCGCCGGAGCGATCGAGCATCAGATCCACGCGGCCCCAGCCGCGGCCGCCCAGCACCTCGAACGCGCGGAGCGCCGCGGCCCCGAGCGCGCGCTCCGCGTCCGCCGGAACGCCGCACGGCACGATGTAGCGCGTGTCGTCGGCAACGTACTTCGCCTGGTAGTCGTAGAAGTCGCGCGGCGTCTCGAGCCGGATCAACGGCAGCGCCTCGCGCCCCAGTATTCCGGCGGTGAGCTCCGTGCCGGCGATGAATTGCTCGGCGATGACCACCGGGTCGTAGTTGGCGGCGAGCGCGTACGCCTCCTCGAGATCGGCGGCGCGGCGCACTTTGCTCATGCCGATCGACGAGCCCTCGTTCGCCGGCTTGACCATCAGCGGGATGCCGAGCCGCCCGGCGACCGCATCGAAGTCGCTATCGGGGCCGAGCAGCTCGTACGGCGGGGTCGGCACGCCCGCCGCCTGCCACACGAGCTTGGTACGCCACTTGTCCATGGCGAGCGCGCTCCCGAGTACGCCCGAGCCGGTGTACGGGATGCGAGCGAGCTCGAGCGCGCCCTGGATCGTCCCGTCCTCGCCATAGCGTCCGTGCAGCGCGATGAATACCCGGTCGAAGCGCTCGTCGATGAGCGCTTCCAGACCGCGCTCGCGCGGGTCGAAGGGGTGCGCGTCGATCCCGCGCTGGCGCAGCGCGCCGAGCACCATCGACCCGCTCCTGAGCGATACCTCGCGCTCTGCCGAGCGACCGCCCAGCAGCACCGCCACTTTTCCGAAGCGGCTCATCCGGCCTCCCCGATCACGCGTATCTCCGGCACGAGCTCGACGCCGAAGCGATCGCGCACCACGCGCCGCGCATGGTCGATCAGCGCTTCGATGTGCGCCGCTCGCGCCGCGCCGCCCGGATTGACGATGAAGTTCGCGTGCCGCTCCGAAATGCGGGCGCCCCCGATCGCGAAGCCCTTCAGTCCGCACGCCTCGATCAGCCGCGCCGCGTGGTCGTGCGGCGGATTGCGGAACACCGAGCCGGCGTTCGGCAGGTTGAGCGGCTGGGTGGTGATCCGGCGCGCGAGCAGCACCTTGATGCGCTCGCGCGCGCGTTCGCCGTCGCCGGGACGGAAGCGGAACCAGCCGGCGACGAACCACTCGTCCTCGCCGATGCGCCCGCCGCGGAGCGCAACCTGGCGATAGCCGGTCGTGAAATCCTCCGGCATGCGCGCGCGCAGCCGGCCGCTGCGGTCGACGGTGTCGACGCGCGCCACGAACTCCCACGCCTCGGCGCCATAGCAGCCGGCATTCATTGCGAGCGCCCCACCGACGGTCCCCGGAATGCCGGCCAGGAACTCGGCGCCCTCGAAGCCGTGCGTCGCGGCGAAGCGCGCGACCTTCGGGCTCGCAACGCCCGCTTCGGCAAACACCAGATCGCCGTCGATCCGCATCGCGCCATGCGTGTTGTGCATCAGCACCGCCGTTCCGCGGTAACCCCCGTCACGCACCAGCAGGTTCGACCCGAGGCCGACGAACGCAATCGGCTCGCCGGGTGGGAGCAGCCGCAGAAACGCCGCGAGATCGGCCAGGTCGGCCGGCACATAGGCACGCGCGACGGCGCCGCCCGCACGCCAGGTCACATGCCGCGCCATGGGCTCGTTCTCGAGCACGCGGCCGCGCAAGGCCAGGGTGTCGAAATGGAGCGCTTCGGCCATCAGCATCGGGCCTGCGACTCCTGCGCGATCTGGCCGAGGCGCGCGGGCACCCCGCCGATCGAGCCCGCCCCCATCGTGACCACGACGTCGCCGTCGCGCGTCACCTGGAGGACCGCGTCCGGCATGTCGGCGATCGCCTCGACAAACACCGGCTCCACCCGGCCCGCCACGCGCACTGCACGCGCGAGCGAGCGCCCATCGGCCGCCACGATCGGCGGCTCCCCCGCCGGATAGACCTCCCCCAGCACGAGCGCGTCGACCGTGGACAGGACGCGGACGAAGTCCTCGAACAGATCGCGCGTGCGCGTGTACCGATGCGGTTGGAACGCGAGCACCAGCCGGCGGCCGGGAAAGGCGCCGCGCGCGGCCTCGAGCGTGGCCGCCATCTCCGCCGGGTGGTGGCCGTAGTCGTCGACCAGCGCGAACCGCCCACCGGCGGCGAGCGCGACGTCGCCGTAGCGCTGAAAACGGCGCGCCACGCCGCGGAACTCGGCGAGCGCCTTCAGAATCGCGTCCTCGCGCACGCCGAGCTCGGTGCCGACCGCGATCGCCGCGAGCGCGTTCTGCACGTTGTGGCGCCCGGGCAGGTTGAGCCGCGCATCGAGCACGCCCGGCACGCCCTCGCGCAGCACGCGAAAGCGCATCTCGCCGTTGCGCGGCGTGGCCGCTTCGGCCCGCACCATCGCGTCGGCAGCGAACCCGTAGGTCACGATCGGCTTCGAGACGAACGGCATGATCTCGCGCACGTGCGGGTCGTCCGCGCACAGGATCGCGGCGCCGTAGAACGGCAGGTTCTGGAGGAATTGCACGAACGCCGCCTTGAGCCGCGCGAAGTCGTGCTGGTAGGTCTCCATGTGATCGGCGTCGATGTTGGTCACCACTGCGGCCACCGGCAGCAGGTGCAGGAACGACGCGTCCGATTCGTCGGCCTCCACGACCATGAACTCGCCGCTGCCGAGCCGCGCGTTGGAGGCGGCGGCGGTGAGCCGCCCGCCGATGACGAACGTCGGATCGAGCCCCGCTTCGGCGAGCACGCTCGCGATCAGGCTGGTGGTGGTGGTCTTGCCGTGCGTGCCGGCGACCGCGACACCCTGCTTGAGGCGCATCAGCTCCGCGAGCATCAGCGCGCGCGGCACGACCGGGATGCGGCGCTCGCGCGCGGCCATCACCTCGGGGTTGTCGGGCCGCACCGCCGCCGACACGACCACGGCGTCCGCGGCGGCAACGTTTTGCGGTGCATGGCCGATGCGCACGTGCGCGCCGAGTCCGGCCAGGCGCTCGGTCGCCCCACTGGCGGCGAGATCGGAGCCCGACACCCGATAGCCGAGGTTGAGCAGCACCTCGGCGATGCCGCTCATGCCGGCCCCGCCGATGCCGACGAAATGAATGTGCTTCACCTTGTGCTTCACGGGGCGAGCTCCATGCACGCCTCGGCGACGGCCTGGGCCGCCTGCGGCTGCGCGAGCGCGTGCGCTTGGTGCGCCATGGCGACCAGCTGCTCGCGCGTGAGCCCGCTCAAGATTTCGGCCAGCTTCTCCGGCGTGAGGTCGCCCTGCGGGGCGAGGATCGCGGCGCCCTGGTCGGCGAGGTAGCGCGCGTTCGCCGTCTGGTGGTCGTCGACGGCGAACGGGAACGGCACCAGGATCGCCGCCACGCCGGCGACGGCGAGCTCGGCGACCGTGGTCGCCCCGGCGCGGCACAGCACCAGATCGGCGTCGGCGTAGGCCTGCGCCATGTAGTCGATGAAGGGGACCAGGTTCGCCCGCACACCGGCGCGCAGGTAGTTCGCGCGCAGCGCCTCGATGTGCTGCGCCCCCGATTGATGCGTGACCACCGGCCGCGACTCCCGGGGCAGCAGCGCAAGCGCCTGCGGCACGAGCTCGTTCAGCGCCGCCGCACCGCGGCTGCCGCCGACCACCAGCAGCGCGAGCGGACCCGACCGGCCGGCGAAGCGCTGCGCCGGCGGCGGCACCCGGTGGATCGCTTCGCGCACCGGATTTCCCACCACCTGCGCTTTCGGCAGCGCGCCGGGAAACGCCACCAGGATCCGGTCGGCGACGCCGGCGAGCACCCGGTTCGCGAGGCCGGCGATCGCGTTCTGCTCGTGAATCACCAGCGGCCGGCCGGCGAGCGCCGCCATCATTCCGCCCGGGAACGCGATATACCCGCCCATGCCGAGGACGACGTCGGGCCGTTGCGCCCGGATCGCCCGCAACGACTGCCCGAACGCGATCAGCAAATTGGTCGGCAGCAGGAGCTTGGGGAGGATGCCCTTGCCGCGCACGCCGGCGAAGCGCACCCAAGCGATCTCGTAGCCGTGCCGGGGAACGAGCGTCGCCTCCATCCCGGCGCGGGCGCCGAGCCACACTACGCGCCAGCTGCGCGCGCGCAAGTAATCGGCCACGGCGAGCGCCGGGAACACATGGCCGCCGGTGCCCCCCGCCATGATCATGATTGTTCGAGCCATTCCCGCAGGCCGCTCCAGCTGATTTCGAGCGCTGCGCCGGCCGCTACCGTGAGCGTGTCGCTGCCCGTCGCCGCGCGCTGCTCGACGGGCGCGGCCGCAACGCAACAGCCCGCCTCGGCTGGGCTCTCGGCCGGCGCGAGCGGTGCATCGTGGGCCGACTCGCCGACCGCCACCTGCGCGGTCGGCGCGACCGAGAGCACGCGCACCTCGGGCGGCTGCATGCCTTCCCCGCCGCCGCGGCTCATGCCGGCAGCCCCCGCATCAACTGCCGGTTCTCCCAATCCACCCGCAGCAGCAGCGCGAGCGCGACACAGTTCGCGGCGAGCGCGCTGCCGCCGAAGCTCAGGAGCGGCAGCGTGAGGCCCTTGGTCGGCAACACGCCCATGTTCACGCCCATGTTGATGAACGCCTGCACGCCGAGCCACACCGCGATCCCCTGTGCGACCAGCGCGCCGAACGGCCGGTCCAGGTCGGCCGCCTGCCGGCCGATCGCGAACGCACGCAAGATGAGCCAGGCAAACAGCCCAACCACCAGCGCGACGCCGACGAAGCCGAGCTCCTCGGCGATCACCGCCAGCAGGAAATCGGTGTGTGCTTCGGGCAGGTAGTGCAGCTTCTCGACGCTCGCGCCGAGTCCGACGCCGAACCATTCGCCGCGCCCGAACGCGATCAGCGCGTGCGACAGCTGATAGCCGCGCCCGAACGCATCCGACCAGGGGTCCATGAACCCGAAAATGCGCTGCATGCGATAGGGCGACCCGAGCACGAGCAGCGCGAACCCGACCGCGGCGAGCCCGAGCAGGCCGGCGAACCAGCGGCCGTTCATGCCGGCGAGGAACAGGATCGCCATCGCGATCGCGCTGATCACGACGAATGCGCCGAAATCGGGCTGCCGCAGCAGCAGCCAGCCGACCACGAGCATCACCGCGAGCATCGGCAGCAGGCCGCGCCGCAAACTGTGCAGCAACGCGTGCCTGCGCACCGCGTAGTCCGCGGTGTAGAGCACCACCGCCAGCTTGACGAGCTCCGACGGCTGGAAGGTGACCAGCCCGAGCGGAAGCCAACGCCGCGCGCCATTCACCTCGCGCCCGATCCCGGGGATGAGTACTAGCGCGAGCAGCAGGACGCCGGCGACGAACAGCCACGGCGCGGCGCGCTGCCACGCCCGCAGCGGCGCCTGGAACACAACCAGTGCGGCGAGCACGCCGGCGGCCAGGAAGGCGGCGTGCCGAACAAGAAAGTACGTCGCATCGCCGCCCGCGCTGCGCGTGCTCTCGGCGGTGGCGATCGACGCCGAGTACACCATCACCAGCCCAAGGGTGAACAGCGCCGCTGCGGTCCACACCACGGCCGCGTCGTACTCGGGCAGCGCGCGCCGCCGCACGCCTTCAACTCGTCCGAGCATGCTCGAGCTCCTTCACCGCCGCGCAGAACGCCTCGCCGCGCTGGTGGTAGTTGGCAAACATGTCGAAGCTCGCGCACGCCGGCGAGAGTAGGACGACGTCGCCCGGTCGCGCCGCCTCGAAGGCTCGCGCCACCGCCTCGGTCATGGTCACCGCGCGCTCGACTTGCGCCCCGCTGTCGGCGATCGCGGCGGCGATTCGCGGGCCGTCGCGACCGATCAGCACCACGGTCCGCGCCGCGCGCGCGACCGCTTCGGCGAGCGGCGTGAAGTCCTGCTGTTTGCCGTCGCCGCCGGCGATCAGCACCACTTTCCCGCCGCCGCCGTTGATCTGGCGCGCGAGGCCGGCCAGGGCCGCGACGGTCGATCCGACATTGGTGCCCTTCGAGTCGTCGTAGAAGGCGACGCCGGCGATCTCGGCCACGCGCTCCACGCGATGCGGCAGGCCGCGGAAGCCCTTGAGGGCGTCGAGGAGCGTTGCGAGGTGCAAGCCGATCGCGCGGCACAGCGCGAGCGCGGCGAGCGCGTTCGCCGCGTTGTGCAGGCCGGCGAGCTGCATCTCGCGCACCGGGGCGAGCGGCGTCGCGCCGAGCGCCAGCCAATACTCGCCGGCCATCTTCAGCAGGCCGAAGTCGTCGTGGTCCGGCGCCGGTCCGACGCCGAAGGTGATCACGCGCCGGCCGGGGCGCCGCATGCCGATGCTCCATGGGTCGTCCCGGTTCAACACCTGCGCGCCCGCACCGGCGAAAATCCGCGCCTTGGCGGCGGCGTACTCGGCGATCCCGGGGTAGCGATCAAGATGATCGGCGGTGAGGTTGAGCACGGCCGCGACATCGGGCGCGAGCGACGTGGTCGTCTCCAGCTGGAAGCTCGAGAGTTCCAGCACCCACACCTCGGGCAAGCGGCCGCGCTCCAGGCGTTCGGCGAGCGCCGCGAGCACCGCCGGCGAGATGTTGCCCGCCACCTCGGCGTCGAGGCCGGCCGCGCGGCACATCGCGCCCGCGAGCGCGGTGACGGTCGTCTTGCCGTTGGTGCCGGTGATCGCCATCACGCGCGCACTGGGCCGCTGCGCGAGAAAGCGGGCGAACAGCTCGAGATCGCCCAGCACCTCCAGCCCGCGCGCGAGTGCCGACTGCAGGAGCGGGGCGGCGAGCGGCACGCCCGGACTCGCGGCGACGAGGTCGATGCCGGCGAGCAGCGGCTCGGCGAACGCCCCGGTGACGAGTTCCGCCTGCGGCACGGCCGCGCGCAAGGCGGCGAGCGCTGGCGGCGCGGCGCGCGTGTCGGCGACCCGCACCGTGCCGCCTTCGCGCGCGACCCAGCGCGCGACCGCGAGGCCGGTCTCGCCGAGACCGAGCACCAGCACGCGTTTTCCGGCGAGCGTCACGGCAAGGGTGCGCCGGGCCGGCGCCGCCGGCATCCAACCGGCGCCGGGGGCGGGACGGGTTTTGCGGCGCGGGGACGGTTTGCGCTCATCGCAGTTTCAGTGTCGACAGGCCGAACAGCACCAGCACCACCGTGATGATCCAGAACCGCACCACCACCTGGGTCTCCTTCCACCCGCTGAGCTCGTAGTGGTGGTGCAGCGGCGCCATGCGGAAGATCCGCTTGCCGCCGGTCAGCTTGAAGTAGATGACCTGCAGCATCACCGACACCGTCTCGGCGACGAACACGCCGCCCATGATGAACAGGACGATCTCCTGGCGCGCGATCACCGCCACGGTGCCCAATGCCGCACCGAGCGCGAGGGCGCCGACATCGCCCATGAACACTTCCGCCGGGTAGGCGTTGAACCACAAAAACCCCAGCCCGGCGCCGACGATCGCGCCGCAGAAGACCGCGAGCTCGCTCGCCCCGGCGATATGCGGGAACAGCAGGTACTTCGCGTACACCGCATTGCCGGCGACATAGGAGAAGACGCCCAGCGCGCCGGCGACCATCACCGCCGGCAAGATCGCGAGGCCGTCCAGGCCGTCGGTGAGGTTGACCGCATTCGACGTGCCCACGATCACGAAGTAGGTGAGCACGATGAACCCGAACACCCCGACCGGGTAGGCGATGTTCTTGAAGAACGGCACGATCAGATCGGCCTTCGGCGGGAGGTCCATCGCGAACCCGGTGCTGACCCAGCCGGTGAACAGGTGCCAGGCCTGCGCCGCGGTTGCGGCCGGCACCGCGAAGGCGAGGTACACGGCGGCGGTGAGCCCGATCAGCGACTGCCAGAAATACTTCTCGCGCGCCGACAGCCCCTTCGGATTTCGGTGCACCACCTTGCGGAAGTCGTCGACCCAGCCGATCGCGCCGAAGCCGAGCGTGACCGCGAGCACGACCCACACGAAGCGGTTGGTCCAGTCGGCCCACAGGACGGTGGTGACCGCGATCGAGACCAGGATCAGCGCGCCGCCCATGGTCGGGGTGCCGGCCTTCGCGAGGTGGGTCTGCGGCCCGTCGTCGCGCACCGCCTGGCCGATGCGGTAGGTGGCGAGCTTGCGGATCATCGCCGGACCGGCGAGGAACGAGATCACCAGGGCGGTGAGGGCGGCGAGCACGGCCCGCAGCGAGATGTAGCTGAAGACGTTGAACGCCCGAATATCCTGCGCCAGAAACTGGGCGGCCTCTAGGAGCATTGCGTGGCCTCTCCCTCGAGCAGGTGCGCGAGGACCCGTTCCATCCGCATCGAGCGCGAGCCCTTCACCAGCATCGTCCCTTTGTGCGCGGTCAAGCCCTGCGCGCGGGCGATCAGCGCTTCGACCGAGTCGAAGTACTCGCCGCCGGTACCGAACGCGTGCGCCGCGGTCCGCGCGAGCGTCCCGACCGCGAGCAGCCGATCGACGCCCCGCTCGCTCGCATAGCGTCCGATCTCGTCGTGGAACGCCGCGCCGAGCGTCCCCACCTCGGCCATGTCGCCGAGGATGAGCACCCGCGGCGGCCCGCTGCCGGCGAGGACGTCGATCGCGGCGCGCACCGAGTCCGGGTTCGCGTTGTACGTGTCGTCGATCACCTGGGTGCCGTTGCGGCCGCGCTTGATCTGCAACCGACCTTTCACGGCGCGAAACGACTCCAGACCGCGCGCCACCGCCCCCAGGCTCGCGCCGACGGCGAGTGAAGCCGCGGCCGCGGCGAGCGCGTTGCAGACGTTGTGCAAGCCCGCCACTTGGAGCGCCACCGCCACGCGATCGGCGCCGGTCGCGATCTCGATTTCGCTCGACGCCGGTTCGAGGCGGTAGCGGCCGTGCACCGACGACCCGGCGCCCGTGCCGAAATCGCGCACCGCACGCTTGCCCGCGACGCCGACCCAGTACCCGTAGTGCGGGTCGTCCCGATTCAGCACCGCGACGCCGTCGTTCGGCAGCGCGCCGATGAGCGCCGCGTGCTCGGCGGCAACCTCCTCCACGCTGCGCATGAACTCCTGGTGCTCGCGCTGGGCGTTGTTGATCACCGCGACCGTGGGCCGCACGATGCTCGCGAGGTATCTCGTCTCGCCCGGATGGTTCATGCCCAGCTCGAGCACCGCGCAGGCGTGCGCCGTGCGCAGCCGCAGGCAGGTGAGCGGGAGGCCGATGTCGTTGTTTAGATTGCCGAGCGTGGCGAGGACCTCGCGCTCGCCGAAATGCACCCGCAAGCTGGCGGCGATCATCTCCTTGACGGTGGTCTTGCCGTTCGAGCCGACCACCCCGATCACCGGGACGCTGAAGCGGTTGCGCCAGTGCCGCGCGAGGCTGCCGAGGGCGAGCCGCGTGTCACCGACCACCAACAGCGGCATGCCCGCCCCCGCTTGGCTCGCGCCGCCGGCGACGCGCTCGACCATCGCCGCCGTCGCGCCGAGCGCGCGCGCCGCGTCGATGTAGTCGTGCCCGTCGAAGCGCTCGCCGCGCAACGCGACGAACAGCGCCCCCGGCTCGATCGCCCGACTGTCGGTGGACACCGACGTGAACCGTACGCTCGGACCGACGGCGGTCGCACCGAGCGCCTCCGACGCTTCGGCGAGCGTCATCACCTCGTCCACCCCCGCAGCGCCTCGCGCGCCGCTTCCAGATCCGAGAACGGCAGCCGGGTTCCGGCAATCTCCTGGTACGGCTCATGGCCCTTGCCGGCGAGCAGCACCACGTCGCCGGCGCGCGCGGCGGCGAGCGCGGCGCGGATCGCCTCGCGGCGGTCCACGTGCACCGCGTAGGGCGCGTTCATGCCCGGCAGAATCTCGCCGATGATTTCGGCCGGGTCCTCGCTGCGCGGGTTGTCGCTCGTGAGCACGATGAAATCGGCGTGTCGCGATGCCGCCTCGCCCATCAGCACGCGCTTGCCACGGTCGCGATCGCCGCCGCAGCCGAACACGCAGAACAGGCGCCCGCGGTGCGTCCGGGCGACGTCGCGCAGCGCCGTGAGACACTTGTCGAGCGCGTCGGGGCTGTGGGCGTAGTCGACCACGACCAGCGGCTTGTCCTCGCCGCCGAGGCGCTGCATGCGGCCCGGCGGCGGCTCGAGCTGCGCCGCCGCCGCCGCCGCGCGGTCGAGGGGGAGGCCGCTCGCGAGCAGCACACCGATCACGCCGAGGAGATTGGCGACGTTGAAGCGGCCGACGAGCGGGCTCGCGACCGATGCCGAGCCCGCGCCGCAGGCGGCCACGAAACGAAACCCCGAATCGGAGACGACGAGGTCGCGCGCCTCGAGCCAACCTTCGAGCCCGCTCGCCGCGGCCGCGCCCGCGGCGAGGCTGTAGCCGATGCGCTGCATACCGCTCCCCGCCAACAGGTGCGCGATCCGCACCCCGAGCGGATCATCGAGGTTGAGCACCGCGTGTCGCAGTCCCGGCGACCGGAACAGCGCCATCTTCGCGCGCGCGTAGCGCTCCATGTCACCGTGGTAGTCGAGGTGGTCGCGCGAGAGATTGGTGAAGAGCGCGCAGGCGAAACGGATGCCGGCGACGCGGCCTTGATCGAGGCCGATCGACGACGCCTCCATCGCGACGCACTCGGCACCGGCCGCGACGAAGCGCTGCAGGGCCCGCTGCAGGACGACCGCGTCCGGCGTCGTGTTCGGATTGGCGTCGAGCGCGCCGGGGAAGCCGAGCCCGAGCGTGCCGATCACCGCCGTCTTCCGGCGGCAGTGGTTGAGCGCCTGCGCGATCCAGTGGCTGCACGAAGTCTTGCCGTTCGTTCCGGTGACGCCGACCACCCAGAGCGCCGCCGACGGCCGCCCGTAGACCTCATGCGCGAGCGGACCGGCAAGTTGCTTGAGGCCGTCGATCGCCACGTTCGGCACGCGGCTGCCCGCGGGCCACGCGAATCCCGCGCGTTCCCACAGCACCGCCGCCGCGCCGCGCGTCGCCGCCTCGGCGATGAATCCGCGGCCGTCGGCGCGCTCGCCCGGATAGGCGAGAAAGACCTCGCCCGGCGCGAGCGCGCGGCTGTCGGCGGCGAGACCGCGAACGGTCACGCCGAGTCGTTGCAGCGCGTTCAGAATCGTTGTGACTTCCTGGTCCACGTCGCGGAGCATCCTGGCCGGTTCGCGCGCCGTTCTTGCGCGCTCA
>Ga0187846_10000060_pt1 | contig 62947 bp, 67 predicted proteins | sample TC_taG_FD_161473 | JGI IMG/M metagenome (GOLD analysis project Ga0187846, IMG submission 161473) | Biofilm microbial communities from the roof of an iron ore cave, State of Minas Gerais, Brazil - TC_06 Biofilm (v2) | ecosystem: Environmental > Terrestrial > Deep subsurface > Cave > Wall biofilm... | reverse complement strand
TGGCGCATGGCGTTGAGCCCCCCTCTCGTGTCCGGATCGTCGGCGAAACGTCCTGAACCGAGTGGAATCAATGCCATGCTCCTTGTCCAGAAAAACTCAACCGGACAGCCGTGGAACAAGTCCGGGCATGACGAACATGAGCGCCGGCTGGTCAATCAGTGCTGGAAGCCGAAGAGCTTCTGCGCGTTGTGGTGCAGGATCTTATCGGTATCGGTCTTTGGTAGCCCCAGCCGCTCGATATAGGCGAAGGTCTCTTTGTAGGCCTCGTAATCCTGCAATACCGGATAGTCGCTGCCGGTCACCAGATGGTCGGCGCCAAAGGCTTCGAGGGCGCAAATGAAGGCCGCCTTTGAGCCGTAGCACACGGTGTCGTACCAGAACTTCTTGGCGGTAACGCTCGGCGCCTCTGCAAGGTTGGGGTGACCGCTCTGGCTCTGACCTTGCTTGTCGAGCCGGTTCAACAGCATCGGGACGGGTCCGCCCAGATGCGGTACGATAAATTTGATGTTCGGATAGCGATGCGGGATCTGCTTGGCGATCATGTGCAGGACAAAGGTTGCGTCCTCGAGCGAGGTGCCGACCGCCGCGCGCCAGCCGTAATCGACGATAAGCGGCGAGCAGATCCCCGATCCCGCCGGGTGCACGAACAGCACGGCACTGCGCCGGTTCATCTCGGCATAGATCGGCTCGAACTCGGTTTCGGCGATCGAGCGGCCGATGCAGACGATGTTCATGTTGACGCCGACGCAGCCCAACTGGTCGAACCCGCGCTCCATCTCCTTCAGCGCCGCGTCGATATGCGGCAGAGGCAGCATCACATAGGACGCGATGCGCTGCGGATAGCGGTGCGCCAGATCGGCGTAGCCGTCGTTGAGCATTTGCACGGCTTTGACGCATTCCCGCTCGTCGGGAAGATAAGGGGGATGGTTCGGCGACAAGACCTGCTTCTCCACCCCCGCCTCATCCATCAGCCTGAACCGGCCCTCGATGTCCTCCGGCGAATCCGAAAACGGGTGGCGCGCCATTCCGCGCTTGACCGGCAGATGGACCGGGGAGGCGAACCGATCGCCCATGAACTCGCTGAAATTCTTCGGCGTATAGTGCGCGTGGACATCGCAGATCATCGGGTGTTCCCCAGCTCCTGGAGGATGATGGTGGGACGAACAAGGTAAAGCGTGCCGTCGGTATCAGGCAAGCCGCCCCCTATCGTGTCATGATCTGCTATCATAGCTGCCCTTGCCGGCGGGCCGGCGGCACAAGAAGATCGGGTCGACATGCCTAATCTTCCCGACCTACGGGACGATCGAGAGTTTTCCCTCGGTGTCTTTTCGCCCGATTTGCAAGAAGCACCGGTCAGCAAACCCCGCGGCCGCCGCCTTGTTGTGTTTTCCTGTGTCTGCCTCCCTGTGTTGGTCCTCGGCCTGGCCTACACGGTTATGCGACCGGCGGAATACCAGGCCACCGCGCGGTTGGAGATCACGCCGGCTTCGACGACACCGGCATCCGTCGACCAAACGGCGGGGGCGGCGACCGGGGCGGAGACAGGAGGGGGTGCGCCGCACGGTCCCCGGTCCTTTCTGACCGAAGTCCAAGTCCTGACCAGTCGCCCGCTGCTTGAGGAGGTCGTCGCCCGCCTGTCGAAAGCCGGGGATCTGCCTCCGGATATCCGCGACGATCCGGTCGACGGCGTGCGGCGTATGTTCAGCACTGAAACCGTCGAGGGCACCCAGGTAGTGGCGCTGCGCGCCGAGGGTCCGCAGCGGCAGTTCCTGGCGCAACTGGTGAATACTTTGACCGGCGTCTACCAGGAACATTTGGCGACGGCTTACCAAAAATCGACGGGGACCGGCGCCGACCAGCTGCATGACTCGGTTCAAGCCCTGGAGCAGCAAGTAGCGGCGAAACGGCAGGAGGTAGAGGCATTCCGGTCGAGCAACGATATCGTCTCCACGGAGCGGGACGAAAACCAGCTGCTGTCCGCCGCAAAAGGCCTCGCCACCGACCTCAATGAAGCCAAGAGCAAGTTGGCAGCAGCCGAGGGGCAGCTGCGTGCGGTACGCAACGCCGCTGCGGCGGGCGAGGGGCTCGTCGCCGCCAAGGACAACCCGACCGTCGCGGATTTGGAAAGGCGCGCCTCGCAATTGCGCGAAGAGCTGCATGATCTCCAGCAACGGTTCACACCACAATATCTGGATTTGGACCCGGCCATAAAATCGACGCGAGCGCGGCTCGACAATCTCGAACAGCAGATCAAGACGGAACGCACTGCCGGTCAGCGAGCCGCGGTTGCCGAAGCGGAAGGAAAGGTGACCGCGGCCCGTGGCGCCGTCGAGCAATTGCAGCAGCAGATCAACGACAACAAAAAGGCGGTGCAGACTTTCATAGTGCGTTTTGGCGAATTCAAGGCGATGCAGGAGGATCTGACGCATCTCGAGCAGCTGCACCGCGCTGCTTCGGACCGTCTGGCGAGACTGGAAGCCAGCGACAGCGAAGTCGCCCCTCACATGGAGATCCTCGAAGCGGCGACTGTGCCGCAATTGCCGTGGCGCCCGCTTTATGCTCGCGACGCCGGCATCAGCCTCGCCGCAGCGGCGGCACTCGGGTTCCTCGCGGTATGGCTGGTCGAATTTTTTTCGCGCCCCGAGCCGGAAACGGTCGCAGCCGAGCGACAGCCGTGGTGGCCGGTGGCGATCGGTCGGGGCGCAACGGCCGCGCCACCTCCCCTGCTTGCAGCAGAGACCGCTCGGTTGCCGGCGCCCGATCCCCCGCCGCGGGAATTGAGCGACGCTGAGATCGCTGCCCTGCTACTGGCGGCGAACGATGACGGGCGCCTGGTCGTGATGGCCCTGCTCAGCGGCTTGAGCGCCGAGGAGATCGCTGCCCTCGCGTGGGATCAGATCGACCTTGATGCCGGCACGGTCCGGTTGGGTGGCGAATCCTCGCGCACTCTGGCGCTCAGCGAGCCGCTCCGCCGGCTGATCGCCGCACGCCGGGCGGCGCAGCCGCAGGCGGAGGGGACGGTTCTACGTGGCCCGACGGGCGGTCCGCTGCCGCTCGACGACGTCCGCAGTCTCGTGATGTACGCAGCTTACGACGCCGGCCTCGACGGCCCCGACGAAGTGACATTGCGGGCGCTCCGCCATACCTATCTGGTTTATTTGCTGCGGCAGGGAATTCGCTTCGCCGATATCGGCCGGATCGTCGGCCGCCTGCCGCAGGAAGAGCTGGCGACTTATATGCGGTACGCGCCGTCGCAGCCGCGCCAGCCATTGGAGCAAATCGACCCTGTCCTGCCGGCTCTCAGGGATATAGACGGAGCCGCTTAGCCGACCATTGGGCTTCCGGACGCGGCGGTGTCTTGTCGGACCGAACGAAGCGGCGCATTCTCCGGCGTCTGATAGGGGATGAAGGCGATGAAGACGAGCCAGGACCGGATTCTGACGACCCATGTCGGGAGCCTGCCGCGCCCGCTCGAGCTCAGGGAGCTGTTGGTCCGCAAGGATCAGAGCCAGCCCTATGACAAGGAGGCGCTCGATCGCCTGACCCGGCAGGCGGTGTTCGACATCGTCCGCCGCCAGGCCCAAACCGGCATCGACATCGTCAACGACGGCGAGATGTCAAAGCCCGGTTATTCGACCTATGTCGCCGATCGGCTCTCGGGCTTTACCGGCCACGAACCGGCGAAGCCACGGCTCGACACCCGCGACCACCCGAATTTTCTCGCCGCGTATGAGCGCATGACGGGTGCCAATGTGGCACGACGCGCGGTATGCGTCGGCCCGGTGGCGGTGCGCGACCGCGCACCGCTCCAACACGACCTCGCAAATCTCAAGGACGCGCTCGGCCAAGTCCAGGTCGCCGAAGGGTTCATGACCGCGGCCTCCCCTGGGCTCGTCCCGGTGTTCCAGACCAACAAGCATTATCCGTCACATGAGGCCTATGTCGAAGCGATTGCCTCGGCGATGCAGGACGAATACGAAGCAATCGCCAATGCCGGCTTTGTGTTGCAGCTCGATTGCCCAGATCTCGCGATGGCGCGTCACACAAGTTTTCAGGAGCTCGGCGAGTCGGAATTTCTGAGGCGTGCGGCTTTCCACGTCGATGTGCTGAACAACGCATTGCGCAATGTCCCGGCGGACCGCGCGCGCATCCACATTTGCTGGGGCAACTACGAGGGACCGCACGACCACGATATTGCCTTTGCAAAGGTCGCGCCGATCCTGGTCAAGGCAAAGCCGATGGCACTGGTGGTCGAGGCGGCCAATCCACGCCATGCGCACGAATGGGCGGTGTGGCAGGAAGTAAAATTGCCGGATGACAAGATCCTCGTGCCTGGTGTGCTCGACACCTCGACTAATTATGTGGAGCACCCGGAGCTCGTTGCCCAACGCATCTGCCAATTCGCCGACATCGTCGGGCGCGAGCGGGTGATCGCCGGCACCGATTGCGGGTTCGGCACCTTCGCCGGCTACGGCAAGATCGACCCCGACATTGCCTTCAAGAAGCTAGGGGCAATGGTCGAGGGGGCGGCGATCGCATCGAAGCGGCTCTGGGGCCACGCGTAGCAGCATAGCCGCCCGACAAGTGGCAGTAGCATCATCCCTGTCCGGCGCCGGAACCTTCTCTCGATTGCCGGGCCTAAAGCGCCGCCATTGACAGTGCGAAGCGTTGTTGCTTCGTGAACCAGATCGGCATCGTGTATCGAACGCCGCTGCGCACGGGAAGAACTTCATGCACATGGCCGGCGTCACTGGGAAAGGCCAATAGAAGCCCCGGGCGCGGCTTGACCGTCAATTGCGCCCGCTCAAAGAAGATTTCGCCGCCGTCGAAGTCGTCATTGAGATAACAGATCGCCGACACGTCGCGGTGAGGAGTATGATTGGCGACCCAATCGCCCTGTTCGTTTTGCCGACAATTGTCTGCGTGTCGACTATGGTACCCGTCTGCTCCGATCGCAGCCAGGATCACCGTCTCTGGATAGAGAGGCTCTACTGGTAGCAGCTGGCTGCCGATACTGCGCAGGCATTTTTCAACAAGACGCGTAACAATCTCGGCGGCGTGCGGCGCATCGCGGAATTGAGGCCAATAGACGACCGGAAATCCCGTTTGATCTTTAACCTCTGTCAGATGGACGTGTCGATCATACATCGTCATAAGCCGGCGACAATCCTCGGCACCAACTGCATCTGCGACCTGAATTATCACTTGTGAACGCTCGGCTCAGTTATTGCAGCGGCTCGCGCCCGGTCAGCCAGGAGACCAGGGTCCAACGGGTACCGCCCCGCACCGGCAACGCCCGGTGCATAATGAAGGATGGAAAGATCAGTGCGTCTCCTTGCCCGAGAGCGATCCGGTTCCCGGTCCCCTCCCCGTAGAAAACTTCGATCCCGCCGCCGTCATATTCCCCGGCGCCCAGCTCGACGACCACCGATATCTTGCGAAGGCTCATCGCGCCGGCGCCGAGATCCATGTGCCAATTGTAGAGCTGGTCCTTGGCATAGCGGGTCAGCTGCAGCTGGCCCATTTCTTCGAAAAGCTCAAACCCGTATCGCGAATTGTATAGGGTGGCGACCTCCCAGACGCGGGCGAATATCCACTCGGTGTCCGCGGTCCGCGGAACCCAGAACAAATCGCTGTCTCTAATAAATCCACCGTTCCCCCGCGGCATCTTGCTCTGCAGTGCACCCGTTCCCTGATGTAGTGCAACGACGCGCTCGCATTCCTCCGCGTTGAACCACCCCGCGAAGGTTTCGCAGTAATAAAAAGCTTCCCACATTTCGATCGCACCTCATAGGTACCCCGCGGTCCCGGGTCGACCCGTTGAGCCTGATCCTGTCCCGCGGAACCGATGCTGGAAAACTTTACCCGATGGGCGGTTGATTGTCAATATGAAAATTGTTATTATATATACGCACGAGAAGTCAGCCGTCGATGCGGCTGTGCCGCTGATGACTTTTCGTTAGTGCGGCGGGCCATTTTTTGGACACTCACGGCCGTCAGTGTATCGGCTCCCTACGCTGCGCACGAGATCCTGTCAGACCTCAACGATTTAACCGGCCAGAATATCCGGTCAACCGCGTGGGTTGGTCCATGAGCCGCTGCATTAAAGAGCCTCGGCTGCAAGCCCGCGGGCAATGGAAGAACGGCGCCCGAGGCATTCGGCGATCATGCTTGGAGCCGGCCTCCTGGTGATCGGAGGCACGCTCTCATAGTATCGATTACTTATATGCCTAGTTGCCCAAATTGCTGTTCGAACTGGACGGATGCGTCATGAATTTGGCGTGTTCATCCGGCGACATACTCGATCCATTCCCAATCCCGGGGTTGCCGACTAGCGCATCCAAGGCTTGCGGATCGAGCATCGCCGTCCGCTTGAGGCCGCTATTCCTTTGGAACTGATCAAGCGCCCGCTTCGTCTTCGGACCCTCTATTCCATCAAGCGAGCCGCCGTAGAGCCCCATATTACGAAGCTCCAGCTGTCCCCACCGGATGTTGTCTTTCCGGAGGAAAGCGGCAGTCCGCGAGGACTGCGAAGTCTCGAATGCAGGATGGATCGTTCCTGCGTCTGCTGCGCTGCCTGCGTCGGCCACACAATCCAAAGCGGCGCCGCCAATTGCTAACGCTAAAACCGAAGCCGTACCTAGGATTAATTTTCTCATATTCACCCCTGTATCGACCTATTGGCGAATCGCCAAGCCACTCCCGTAAACGCAAAAGTCGGCAACGCGTTCCCCGGCGTGTCCGCTATTAGCCAAAAGCGTGGTGATAGCCGCGCCTCGATTAGCTCAGCCGACCGTATTCGCGCGATTGTCAAGGAGCTCCCGGAGTTCGACGCTTAGCGGCGCTTGATTCGATCGCAGCCGACGGCGGATTATGCCTATCGCGGCAGTCCCCCTTCGGTCCGGAAGATCAGCGGGGTCCGGTGGGACCCTCTTATTCATTCCCGCCATTGGTTGGTAGAGGTGAGCCCCTTATGGTCTTAACGGTCGCACGCGCAAAGGCAGTGCAAGCGCCACTCGTCTGGCATAGCCTGTTACGCAGACTCCCGCCAATCGGTCGCAACAACGCGGACATAGAGTAATGGTGACCGATTGGCGCGCGCTCTTGCAGTTCTGGCTTTCATAATAGCCGCGCTGAATATCGCCGGTCTGCTCGACACCGTAACTGGCTTGCTCGACTCGATGGCGGTGTCCATTGGCTCTCTCCGCGTTAGCGTGCTTCTACTCGTTAAAGGGGCTGTGACGCTCGCGTTGTTCCTCTGGCTCGCGAGCACGTTCGCTCGGGTGCTGGAAACGCGGCTTAAGCGATTGAGCGAATTGACGCCTGCGATGCAGGTGCTCACCTCAAAGCTCGTTCGTTTCGCCTTGATCACCTTCCCGGTAGTACTCGCGCTCGCGTCGGTTGGGATAGACCTGACTGCCTTAGCGGTATTTTCTGGGGCCGTCGGTGTCGGCATCGGTCTCGGTTTACAAAAAGTGGTGTCCAACCTCGTCAGCGGCATAATCCTCTTGGTCGACCGCTCTATTAAGCCTGGCGATGTGATCGAGATGCAGAATACGTATGGTTGGATAACGAGCCTCAACGCACGCTATGTCTCGCTCGCTACTCGCGAAGGAAAGGAACTCCTGATACCGAACGAGGATCTGATCACCAGCCGAGTGACCAATTGGTCGTACTCGAGCGATTTGATCCGTCAAAGTGTGATCATCGGCGTCTCATATGATTCCGACGTGCAGCTCGCAATTCGTCTGGCGGTCGAGGCCGCGGGCGCGGTGTCCCGGATTCTCGAAGTTCCCAAACCGGCCTGCTTGCTGAAGGAGTTAGGCGACAGCGCTGTTAACCTGGAACTGCGCTTTTGAATCCAAGATCCAGCAAATGGCACGGCGAACGTGCGCAGCGACGTAAAGCTGCGCATCTGGGAGTTGTTTCATGAACACGGCATCGAATTCCCGTTTCCGCAGCGCGATCTAACGCTGCGCAACCCGGAGGCTGTGGCTGAAGCATTCCTCGATCGTTCCGCAGCGACGCAAGAAACTTTGCGATTGGTCAACGGACCAGAGCGCAACGCGCGCAGCACCTGAGTATCACGGGCGTCGCCGACAAAATTCACCTTGTCCGCGACAGGCTGCGCCTATTCCAGGGACACGACAACGCCTTTCGCGATGCGGCGGGCGATTGCTGAGGCAATGCGCCGCCGAACAATGCAGTCCATTGCGAAGAAGTCCGTCGATCAGCTCGATCTGCGAGTGAGCCCGCAGGATGCCGGGTGCGACACTTGATTTGGGCTGGGTCATCCGGTGCATCGCTTGCAGATCAGGACAGTCCATGCCGGCGCCACTGGTTGACCGTCCACAAGTTGCCAGGTGGTTCTACCCACAACAATGCCTCGAAACAATCACTTGGCAGCCGAGACGCGAAATAGGCGTTCTGCTACTCCACTCGTTAGCTCAGATGTGGTAGAGTGTCGGTGCTTCGCCATCAAGCTGGAGCTGGCCGCGAACGCCGGCCGGCAATGCTTCGGCCGCGGTGACGCTGGCGCGCAAGGTTCAGATACCACGACAGGTGCCGGGTCGCGCACGTCGCCTCTCTGAATGCAGCATTGCGCCTTTCCTCGGACCCTTTTTGCCACACGCCCGCGCGGAACGGTGATGCCGACCGCAATGTTCACTGCTTGCTGTGACTGGGTTGCTGGCAATAACCAGAGAGAGCTTGAGGCACCGCTGGAAAGTTGGCCTCGCTCCAGCAAAACCAGCTTACCGGAAGCGACGCCGACGGTCGCTCGTTACCGAGCGCCAAGCTCGTCGCCGTTACCGCGGCATTACCGCGGGGTTGTGGCGATCAGAGCGAGCGGCGCAAACGGCCGCTGTTCCGCTGGCAGTCGGACCAGCGCTGATCGTGATTCTGCTGCTGTCGCTAGGATGATGGACGATGATCTGGACCGCGGTGGCATTAGCCTTGTCGGCGCTTGGCTAAAAAAGGATGTCTCTATTTTACGTTTCGCGGCGGAATGCGCCGATCTCGATAATATCGGTCAGGTGACCTCCCGATGGACATTCGCTTCGTGCTTGATAAATACCTTCCCGCTAGCGGGGGTCACGGTTGAGCAACCACTCATCCCCATTCGGGCTGCTGTAAAGCTTTCTTCTCCAGGACCATTGGCTTCTCCTAGATTTGTGCTAGCCGCGGTGACGCCGGGGCCTCTTCCGCGAAACCCGGGAATGCCATGCCGAACTCACCTTCCTGCTGGCACACCGCTCAACTGTGTCGGCTTCGTCGACAAGTTCGACGGACCAGATCCGTAATTGTTCGATCTAATTAGGCTCGATCACAGTCTTCGACAACGCGCGGCACCTTCGTGCCTGCTCTCGCAAGTGATTGAGGTCTCGCACGCGGCCTCTCCAAAAGAGTTACCATCCTTGCTTTTAAAAAACACCAAGCAAGTTTTGAAGGTTCCGCGGCGAATACGGTGCTCGCCGAAAGATAACACCCAAATACTCGAAGGTTTCGCTCGGCGCCGACCAGGCGGCTCGACATTCTGCGGGCCTCGCTCGACGGGGTGAGGCCGGTTCCTCGCGGCAAAGCCGATGCTGGGAAACCATTCGATGCCTTTTGATTGTCAACCAAGAAATTGCTATTATATGAATGATCCCAAACAGCAACGGAAGCTCGAATTGATCACGCGATCAAGCCGGCTCGCGATCCTCGTGCCGTACCGAAACCGAAAGGCTTATCTTGATATTTTCTTGCGCGAGGTGCCGACATACCTTGAGCACGCGAACGGCATTTCGGATTACGCGATCTACGTCGCCGAGCAGCAGAGCCAAGATTTGTTCAATCTGGCTCTTAGCCGCAACGTCGCGGCGCGGGCCGCTCTCGACGATGGGGAGTCCGGGTCCTTTGTGTTTCACGACGTGGACATCATCCCCCTGCGCGGCGTCGATTACGGGCCACGTAGCTTCAACGTGGCATGGTTCCTGTCGGCTGGCTCGTGCAAGGTGATGGCGGAAGATTTTGTCAGGGCCAATGGTTACAACCCGCACTTCGTGGGCTGGGGCGACGAGGACGTGGAGTTCTATCACCGCCTGGAGCACGTCGGCTGCGAGGTGAAAAAGTGGCATCAGATACCCGAGTCCCGGCAGGCGGTCATCGCAAATCTCGAGTGGCCGGAGGTGTCCGACGAGCAGGCGCTTTCGTGGTCTCAGCGCTACTTCGGGCACGAGACCTCCGGGCCTCGGTTCGTCCCCTATCGGAGCGGCCGTGAAAGCTTCGAAAGGTACGATAAATCGCGCGACTTTCTTGGATCCAGTCAGCAGGAGCGCAACCACGCGCTGTGGCACCGGGTGCGCGCGCTGTCTGCTCACGACAAGAGCACGTATATCGCGCGGAACGGGTTGAACCGCGTCAATGTCGATCGTGCGGTTCGGTCAAGTCAGGACCGGATCCGATGGATCAAATACCAAACGGCGGACGCCCTGATCCGATGATTGCGGACGTAGCGTGCTGCTCAGGATTGTCGGCAGTGCAGCAAGCCCCCGTGCGCCTTTGGAGGATGTGCGAGGGTTGCTTCCTCGTTGGGCTCGGTTCCCCAGCCTGGTGTGTCGGGAACCACCAGATGGCCGTTGTCGAATTGCGGCGCGGTGGTGAACACCTTATCGTCCCAAGGAAGGCGATCGACGTCGACCTCCATGACATAGCATGGCACGCCGAGCGCTTTGGCCTTCGCGTCGAGCAACGCGTTCTCGATCGCACCAAGCCCCTCGCCGACCACGCCTCCGGCCGCGGGCCGGGTGACGCAGTAGAGCTCGCTATATAGATCCGCTCGTCGTCGAGGAGCTAAATCTACTCTGACCCGCATTTCTTTTCAGCCGCCGCGAACCCGTCGGACCGTCTGACGCTTTCCTCCTTGGCCGTGTCACCGTACCACAGCATCAGGTAGACGGTGCGCCAGATGTCGATCTCGGTCATCCCGCCGAGATGTCTAGTCGGTGCTCACCTACAAACGTTTAATACTTCTCGATCGCAGTGCACTTCGGCGCGGCCGGTTATCGCCAAAGCGTCAATTTTTCTCGACCAATGAGGCAATCTCGACATTCGATCCCAACCCCGACCTTGCTGCAAAACTGCATGCCTTCGGCCGCATATGGCCGATACCGCGGTCGATCTTCCATTTCTCCATTTTTGAAATCCGTATGCCGTTGGCGCAGCAGACCGGCGATGCAGTTCTTCTTCTCGAACAACGCGACCGAGTGACGTGGAACTTCTTGGGACGATGCACTATAGGATCACAATGACAAGACTCCTTGAGAAAGCGATTAAGAGAGCTCGGGAGCTGCCCGAGGCGGATCAGGACGAGGCCGCCGAAATTCTGCTTTCGCTCGCATCAAAACGTGCACAGGCCGTGCGGCCGAGGTTGCGGTGTCGCGGCAGATGTTGGCGGAGATCCTGCCGCTGATCCCCCGGCTGCGGGCGCCGCCTGCCCCGGCATGACGGGCTTTGCGGCCGAGCGGCGCGGATCACGATGGGAAGGCGCGTCTTGATGCAGGCAAAAGCAGCGCGCTTCGGTGCCTCGACGCAGTCAATTGGCAGTTTCGGCCCTATCCTGCGCCAGCAATCCGGGATTGACGTTGCCAAGGACGCCCGAAAGAGTCATCCTGGGTTCTCAACCACTGGGAATCCGGGGAATGTCGGTTAGTATCGACTAGTGGTTGCATCCCTTCCAGCGGGGCAGGAGCACTCGCGATGACAAATGAGGAAATCGTCAAACGGTTGATCGACTCGAAAGCCGTTGACTTCGCGGCGATCGGACGGCTGGTGGGCGAGTTGGGTCCTGGCTTGGCGACTTCGACCGCGGGTGCCAAGCTGACCCTCGTCGGCAGCCGGTTCAATATTATACTCGTGTGCATCCCGCCGGCGGAGGCATCGCAGCTCGTCGGCGAGATCGTCAGGGGCGAGCTCGGACAGGCGGTGGCGCAGGAATAGCCGTAGAGCATACCCTGGCTGCCGTGGGCGGTGCGCTCTCGGAAGCGGCATGGGACGAGGCCGACTTGGCGGCCCGGTTATGCCGGGCCTTGGATCTGGCCAAACGGGTGATCGCATGGTTCGCCTCCGAGGGCTACTCAGACCCGGAGTCTCCGGCGAATAGTTTTCAGCCGGAGAAGCCCCTCGGGGAGACGGCGATGCTGATCTACGCGGCATCGGGGGCTCGCCGCCTGCCGCAGATCGCAACGCGCATCGCCGAGGTCGCCGAGCTTCTCCTGCCGCACGCGCGTTCCGCTCAGACGCTCCTCAACATGGCGCTGCATCCTGCGTTGTGCCTGGATTTCGCGGTTCCTCACATTCTGCTGTCGAAGCTCGGATACACCGATCCGCGGATGGACGATTTCCTACGATCGTGTTTCGCATCGCAAGCACGCAACGGCCGGCAGCGCCCGCCCACGGGCTCGCTCGAGGGGAGGTGGGTCGAGTCGCTGTGGACCGGCGCGGAGCCTGGCCCCGCTTGGTATCGCGACCTGCGCAGTTCCGTGTTGAACTGGCCGCTCGACATCCTCGGCGGCTTTCGCGATGAAGCGTATGCTTTCACGCACCTGGTCATGTACTGCACTGATTTCGGATTTCGGCCGGCGTTTTTGCCTCGGCCCCGCGCTGTCGTCTTGCAGGAAGCGGCGTCGTTGTTGGCAAAATACCTCGACGGCGAGGATTACGACTTGGCCGGCGAAGTGATCATGGCTTGGCCGCTGACCGGCGCTCCCTGGAGCCCAGCTGCGGCTTTCGGCTTTCGTGTGCTCACCGGGGTGGAGGATCACGCCGGCGTCCTTCCCGGCGGGACAACCAGACCCGACCGGCTGCACCAGCTGGAAGGCAGGGAGAAAACGCGATACGCGCTCGGGACGGCCTATCACACCGGCTACGTGATGGGCTTCCTCTGCGCCGCTTCACTGCGAGAGGGGAGAGCGCCGCCGGCGCGAATTGCCGGTTCGCGCTTTGACGAGGTCTTCCTCGATCACGTGATCGCCACCCTCGAGCGGGATCAGGGTCATTGGCAGCCCGAGTTGCTGGCGCTGAGCGAGGCGGAACGGAACGCGCTTTGCCCGCTCCTGCTGGATCTCGCCATCGTTCAGAAGTGCCGCAAGCATGATTATGGGGCTGTCCGCAAGCTGCTTGCGCGCGCCCACCAACACGGATTGTCGCGCTCTCCGCTCTGCGGCCAATCCGCCGAACTGCTGGAGCGGCTGACGGCCTACGCGCGCTGCTCAATTCAAGACCCGCGATCAGATCAACGCGGACTGAATTGATAAGGGGCCCGGGATTGTTCCGTCTCGCCGCTCGGCGCGAAACCTGCGGCCGGAGTTCGCGCTGACCCCGGTACCCCGGCGCTTTCTCCTGGCCACGTGCTTCCGAGCGCCTAATATTCCCCGTAAAAGGGGAAGCGCCGATGAAAAGCTCCCCAAACGCTCATCGTCCTCATAGGGGCCAGTCCCGGCTCGACTTAGCCTGAGGCCGATCCTCTCCGCGAACCCGATGGTGGTGGAATCTACCCGATGAGCCCTTGATTGTGAGTCGATAAATTGCCAATTGGATAACAAGGAGCAACGGAGAGCGAATATGACCACGGGCGTAGCGCGCGGCTCAGGGCTGCCGGTAGTGCAGCAGGCCGCCGGGCGCCTTTGGGGGATGTGCACGGATCGCTTCCTCGTTGGGCTCCGTTCCCCAGCCCGGCATATCGGGAACAATCAGATGGCCGTTTTTGAATTGCGGCACGGCGGTGAACACCTCTTCGTCCCAAGGGAGGCGATCGATGTCGACCTCCATGATGCGCAAATTGGGCGCCGCGGCGGCAAAATGCGCATTCATCATCGTCGCCAGATGCCCGTAGAAATTGTGCGGGGCGATGTTGACCTCGAACGCCTCGGCGGCGCCGGCGATCTTCATCGCCTGCCACACTCCGTTCCACACCGCGTCGATGATCGCCACGTCCATCGCCTGTTCGCGGAAATAGGGCAGGAACTCACGCAATCCCAGCAGAGTCTCGCAGGAGCTGATCGGGTGCGGGCTCCGCCGCCGGATATAGCCGAGTGCGGCGGGGCTGTAGCTGTCGATCTCGGCCCAGAACATGTCGAAATCGGCGATTGCCTTCAGGATTTTCAGATACCCTTCGGTCTTGGCGTTGAAGTTCGGTTGCGAACGGCGGAAAGTCGCTTCGAAGACGTTGCCAACGACAACAGGGAAACAGGACGGCGTCGAAGACGGTTCACAAATCGTTTTCGAGCCGGTGGCCCAGAGGCTCATCAACCGGCATCGACGGCTCAATCGGCGCCCATTCCACATCGGTCGGGTTGCTTGCAAGACGCCGCCGCGCACGCGCATACTCCCGATGATGATTTCGGTCAACGGGTTGCACGTCGATGATCGCTGGATACAATCACCCTGTGACAATCGGCCGAATCACGTAATTTAAGGTTCGTCACTCGCTCAGATCTCTGCGGGCACAATGCACCCAACGGTTCACTGCGACCGACGGCGCCAATGCACGAGCCGGCCGGCGAACGGTTTCACAAGTAAACAAAAGCCTTGACCGAGCATATAAAAAATGCGACAATTTCGTTACAGTTAATAAACACCTTTCCCTTCACGGCTAGACACACGCGGCTAGTTGACTTGGGGGAGAGAAATGAGGGTGGGAGGATCGCGTCTTCGGCTGCACCCTATTGCGCCTTCTTGGCGCACCTAGACAACACAGTTGGCAGACGGAGGTCAAGGCGCGAGCCGAGGCGTGGCTTCCGTTGGTGCCGGAGTCAGACGTCGAAAAGCAGCTGTCGCAAAACCTGCGGACGCACCATCGGCGCTGTCAGTATCTTTTTTCTTGCGACGGTAATGTGGCCTGAAACTATATTAGCAATGAAAACAGAGTTGCGTCCCGATGCAGGCGCATTTCTAACCTCTAAGCATCCCGTCTACGCCGTCGGTGAGCCGATTGACCTCTCGCTTTGGATCAAGGCCGTCACGGACCTGATCGCGCCTTCACTTGAGATACATGACGACCAGGGACGCCTAATTCCAGAGCAGATCCGCAACAGCAACCGCCTCGCCGCGTGGATCGTCTCCCGGGTCACGCCGGGTGTCAACAATCTAGCGACGGCTCCTGACCTTCGGCGGTGGTTCAATCTCGAGAAACCTGGTCAATACACAGTGGCATTTCTCGGAAGGACGACCGGACTGGGAGGCCAAAGCTTAGAACTTCGCTCGAACACAATGCGCTTCGTCATCTGCAAGCAGGTCGAGAGCGAGCTGATACCACTCGACCTGATCTGGGCACTGGATATGCCGGGCACGCGGCCAATGAACCGGACCGGGGGCGGTGACCCTCTCGCTCACTACGCGTCGGAAGGCCGGCTTGTGGACGAGATCCGTGCTGCGCTCATCGCCGATCTGAATCGGGGCTCCGTCACAGGGGATGGATTTGCCGTGCGGGGACGAGGCTTGGATGCCCTGAGCGAGGCGCGAGCGGTGCTTGTCGGAAACCAGGCACCGACAACATCCTTCCCCTTCGGTGAGCCGATAAGCCTGGTGTTCTATGCACGTGGATTCAATGACTATGTGTACCTGCAGACCGTCGAGAGGCGCGATTCGGAGATCCAAATCACGTACCGATTCGTTCCTCACCGCACCAAAGAAATAACCTCGCAACTTGCTCTTATTCCGTTGCCGACCGGCGTATCTGGGTTGATCCGGGTAAACATAAAACCTGCGATAGACCCCAAGACGATCAATTTAGATTGGGGAGTGTGGGCGAGAAAGGTGGTGAGTGGCTCGTTTTCCCTGAGGCTGAATAAGCACGGGTAGGCACGATCTCGTTATCGTTCGGCGAATCCTGCGTCCGACGATTCATTCGACGCCGGGCCTCCCTATCAAGCGGGAGTAGATATAATGAGCTCAGATAGACCAATACTGCTGTTACGTGGTCTTCTTCTTTTGGTCTTCTTCGCTGCAGTTCATCCCGGGTGGGCGGATGACGCATCCACTGGTATCAATGGCATCCACTCACAGGGCTTGGGTCTCACGGGTAGAGGAATAGCCATTGGCCAGGTAGAACCGGAGCGTCCCGGTTTGCCCGGCTTTGATGATGCCGCGCATAGCAACCCGACTGTTATCCCCGCCGGGGTCTTCGTGCGCAATGGCCCCGCAATTGCGAACTCGAACACCAGCAACCACGCCGAACAGGTTGCCGGTGTCATGATTGCGGGAGGGCAGGGGCACCGACCAGTGTCGCTCCTGGGGCATCGCTCTACTCGTCGGCTGACGCGGGAGTTGGGCCGAATTTTGATCCTTTCAGCGCCTTGGCCGCACAAAACGTCGTTCTACAGAATGGAGGCAATGTTCGCGCAATCAATATGAGCTTTGGAAATCCGCTCTTTGGCGGAGCCACATTGAATGGCCAAAGTTTGCTAACGCAATTCGTGGACTGGTCGTCACGGATCAATAACACGCTTTACGTCATCTCGGGCAACGAAGGCGGGGGAGGCATTCCCGTCCCGTCTGATTCGTACAACGGGATGACAATCTCATTTAGCAGACAAAACGGAGGCGTGTTTAATCAAGTAGACCCCAATAACAACTTCACCGAGGCCCCGACTGGGGGCCGACGGACAGTTGACCTAGTTGCGCCCGGTCAGAACATCAATATGCCTGCGCTTAACGGAGTGAACGTGGTAAGTTCTGGTACCAGCTTTGCCGCGCCCCACGTGACAGCCACGGACGCATTGCTCCAGCAATTTGCGGCTCAGCAAATTGCCAACAATGTACCTCGATGGAATGCGAATGCTCAGCAGCACGAAGTAATGAAGGCGGTTCTTATGAACTCAGCCGATAAGATTAGAGATGACGGCACGTTTGTGTTCAACGGCAATGTCGTTCCTCAGGGTGGCCTCCTGGGCATGGAAAAGACGATCACCAACACCGCCGGCAATAACTGGACGCAGTCGGACGCCTTCACGAGCAGGACGATCCCGCTGGACGCTCAGATGGGCACAGGGCAGCTGAACGCGTCGCGTGCGTTGACCCAGTTCAAGCCGGGTCAGTATCCCTCCTTCGGCTCGGCGACCGTTCCCGTGATCGGCTGGGATTATGGAACTCTGCTGGGTGACGACGACGTGAACAAGTACATTTTTGACCAGCCACTGCAAGGTGGAAGCTTTGTGTCGATCACTCTCGATTGGGATCGTCTGGTGAATTTGAACGATACTAACATGAACGGGAGATACGATGTGGGTGAGACCTTTACGTCGGTCGGACTGACCGACCTCGATCTCTACCTCATGCCAGAAGGTGCAACCGACCTGGCGCAGAACATTTGGTCGTCCATCAGCTCGGTAGATAGTGTGGAGCACATATTCCATCAAATCCCTATTACTGGAGATTACGAGTTCTGGGTTCGCGAGGTTGGTCCAGTAGCCGGAGACAACCCCTTCCAGAGATACGGTGTTGCATGGTGGGCTGACGCGGTGCCTGAACCGTCTGCACTACTTCTCGTCGGATCGGCGTTGTTTTTCCTTGTTATCCTCCACAGTTTGAAGCTCTTCGGTTATGGAAATGAGGCCGGTCAGCTCCGCAGATTATGGGGTCCGATGAGGGCTCAAGGGCGGGGGTGACAAGACGGCGGCGGCGCCCGATGGTGGCGAAAGATGATGGCGCGCCATGGCTTGCCGCTCACGGCTGCCGGTATTGCAGCAGGCCTCCGGGCACCTTTGGGGGATGCGCGCGGATCGCCTCCTCGTTGGGTTCGGTTCCCCAGCCTGGCGTATCAGGGACGATCAGATGGCCGTTTTTGAATTGCGGCACGGCGGTGAACACCTGCTCGTCCCAAGCCAGGCGGTCGATGTCGACCTCCATGATGCGCAAGTTCGGGACCGCGGCGGCGAAATGCGCATTCATCATTGTCGCGAGACGACCGTAAAAATTGTGTGGTGCGATGTTGACCTCGAACGCCTCGGCGGCGCCGGCGATCTTCATCGCCTGCCACACCCCGTTCCATACCGCGTCGATGATCGCGACATCCATCGCCTGTTCTCGGAAATAGGGCAGGAACTCGCGCAGCCCGAGCAAGGTCTCGCACGAGCTGATCGGGTGCGGGCTCTGCCGCCGGATATAGCCGAGTGCGGCGGGGCTGTAGCTGTCGATCTCGACCCAGAACATGTCGAAATCGGCGATCGCCTTCAGGACCTTCAGATACCCCTCGGTCTTGGCGTTGAAGTTCAGATCGAGCAGCAGGTCGACATCGGGGCCGGCACCCTCGCCGATCGCCGCGAGATGGGTCCGCAGGTTACGCAGCACGTGCTTGTCGACATTGAGCTCGGGCTGGAACGGCACGCCAAAACCCGGCCGCCAGCCGCGCGGCGTCCCGCCCTCGTAAAGGAAGATGTTGGTCTTGAGCGCGGTGAAGCCCTTGTCGCGCACTTCGGCGCCGAGCGCCTTAACATCGTCGAGACTGGTTATCGCCGGCTGGTAGAGGCTCGGATGGTTGATCCGCCAGGTCGCACAATGCGACCAATAGACACGAACGCGATCGCGCACCTTGCCGCCGAGCAGGACATAGCATGGCACGCGCAGCGCTTTGGCCTTCGCATCGAGCACGGCATTCTCGATCGCCCCGAGCCCCTCGCCGACCACACCTCCGGCGGCCAGCCGGGTAAAGCAATAGAGCTCGCTATAGATCCGCTCGTGGTCAAAGACGTCCTGTCCGACGACACGCGCCGCTAGCCGCTCGATGACCGCGCTGACCCCGGGGGATCCGAAACCTTCGTCGAACTCGCTCCAGCCGACGATGCCGTCGCCGGTGGTCAGCTTCAGGAAATGATAGTTCCGCCAGCCGGCGTCGCAACGGAGGATGTCGAGACCTGTCACTTTCATCGGCGTTCTCCTGGTGCTCGGAGGGTTCGTCAAAATCAAGTTTTCCCTGCCGGTTCCCTGCCAGAGCGTCAACCGACCGTCCTAGCTGGGCCGTAAGCCCACGAATTTAAGGCATTTTTGGCGTCACGCTCCGGGCCGGATTCTTTTTTTCCCATGGTTTCCCTGTCCGGCAGGGAAAAACCCGGGGTCAAGGGCGCACCGCCGGGGTTTCGAGCGGCATGCCTTGCGCCCGCTTCATAAGGTAGAGCTCGAGCGCGACGGCTTCCGGCGCGCCGTACTCGTAAGGCTCGGCTCGCACCCCGATCATGCAGTTGCGCAGCCGGCGCTGCAACGAGCCGAGGCTCTGCCATTCGAGGCGATAGACCGGATAGCCCGTCGGGTGGCCCTGCGGGATGACCGCACCGGCGAGGCGCTTGCCCCAATTGTCGTCATGGCACTGGCTGCACGAGAGGTTTAGCTGACCTTGGCGGCGATGGAACAGCTCGCTGCCCAAATCGAGGAACGGCCGCAGCTCCGCGTCGCCGGGCACCGTGATCGGCAGCCCGCGCGACTGGTAGGCGACAAAGGCGGTCAGCGCGAGCAGATCCTCGCTCTCCCGGGCGAAAGGTGCGGCACCCTGATGCTCGGTACGGCACCGGTTGATCCGCCCTTCGAGATCGAGCGGCCGGGCGAGCGCCCGCTCGAATGCGGGATAACGCGCCGCTACGCCCTTCATGCTGGTTCGCGCGTCGCCATGGCACTCGGCGCACGACCGGTCGGCGGTTCCGGCCTTGGTAGCCCACAATGTCTCGCCTTGAAGCACCCCCAACATCCCGGGGTTCGCGGTATCGTCGTCCTGCATCGCACGGCTTTCCGGGCCGGCGAAGTCATAGCCCGAGCGCCTGTCCGGGGGGCCGATCTCTGCGGCCGTGGCCGCTGCAGTAGCGGCGGCGACCGCCAACACCAAGGCTCTCATTCGACGGTGATTTGTCTGATCTCGGTCTGCGTCTCGCCGTGGTCGTCGGTCCAGCTGAAAACGATCTGGCCGCTTTCCGTCGCGACCGTGAAGAAGGCGATGAAAGGGTTCGCGGCGATCGCCGGGAAGAACTCGGCGCGGAACACTTCCTCGCCGTTATAGCTGCAGGTAAAGCGGTTGATGATGTCGCGCGGGATCGCGGCACCGGTTGGGCCGAGCCGATAACCGGTCTCCATCGGGTGGGCGATCAAAGTCTTGATCTCGATGATCTCGCCGCGCTTAGCCTGCGCCGGAACGTTGATCAAGACCCGCGCCATCGGCTTCTCACCCTTCGGCGCAAGCCGCCAAGGTCACGACGACATCGGCGCTGTCGGACCAGAAGCTGCCATCGTTGAGCCGGGCGATCGCTACGACTTGTTGCGAGTCGGCGAGGCGGATGCGGATCGATACCACCGCCTTGCCGGCACGTGGCCCCAGATCGAACGCCGCGACATAGGGTTGCGGGTTCTTCTCGTTGAAGATGTGAATGCCGGCGACGTAATCGGTCTCGCTCATCGGGCTGTCGACAGTGACGGTCAATGGCACCGTATTTCCGTTCTCGACGATCGGTGGCAATTCAAGCTTGACCCTGCCGGGTTTGACCATCGCGCTGGCGACGAGGGCGCGGATCGCCTCGTCCATCGCAGCCGGTGTCGCTGCGGCGGGCCGCGTGAACGCCGCGAGACCGAGCCCGGCGGTCGTGAACAGCACCAGGCGGCGCGTCGGCGGGCCCGGCGATCGCTCGTCCATCGAACTTCTCTCGCTACTCGCGCAAGGTCAACGAAAAGGCTACCACATCCTCGATCTGTTCCGCCGTCAGGATCGGCTTGCCGGCCCAAGTGCTGCCGACACGGGTGAGGCCATCCACCCGGTAGTAGGGCGGCATGATCGTCTTGGGATCAAGGCGGGTCGCATCGACCAGCCGCAGCCTGAGTTGACCTTCCGACCAACGTGATCCCGCCCCCGACAGATTTGGCGCCAACGTCCCCTGAAACCTCTCCTCGGGAAAAGGACCAGTGTGGCACAGCAGGCACGCGCCGAGCCGGCGGTCCAAGACGATCGCCCGGCCGCGGGCGGGATCGCCAGCCGCGCCCGTCAGAGAAGCCGGAATCGAGTCGCGAACGATCGCGTATGGGCTTAGCCGGCCTTCGTCGGCGATTGACGTGAAGCCGGCCGCCACCAACAACGCGGCGGCGACCGCGCCGGCGATCGTGTCAGCCGAAGGTTTGCGCCGTGATCGTGCGGAACCACGCTTCCGCATAGGTCGCCTCGAGAGCGCGGAAGTCGGGGGACACGTCGGCCGGACTCACCCCGCCGGCACCCTCGACATCGGCAAGCTGCCCATTGACCGGATGATAGACGCCGGCGATCGAGATCCCGTAATCGGGCGCCACCAGGCTGTAGCATGTGTTGATCAGCTTGGGTGGCGACGGTGTCTCGTCGCGCAGCAGCGCCGCGACCGCCGCGGCACAAACCTTGGCCTGGGCATTGGCGGCGAATGCCGATTTCGGCATCGCCCCAGCGATCGCCGCATCGCCGATGACATGGATGCCCGGTTGCAGTCGGGATTCGAAACTCACCGGGTCGATCGGGCACCACCCGGTCTGGTCGGCGACACCAGCGGCCTCGGCGATATGCCCGGCACGCTGTGGCGGAATGACGTTGGCGACGTCGGCTTTGTAGCTCGCAAAATCGGTGACGAGGGTGCGGGTCGCCGGATCGACCGAGGTCACCTTGCCGCCATTCGACAGCGACACCCATTCGAGAAGGCCTGGATAGAGCTGCTGCCAGGCAGCCTGGAATAGGCGCTGCTTGGAGAAGCTGTCCTTGGCGTCGAGCACGATGAGCTTCGAACGCGGCTTTTTTGTCTTCAGGTAATAGGCAATCAGGCTCGCCCGCTCGTAGGGGCCGGGCGGGCAGCGGAACGGGTTGGCAGGTGCCGAGATCGCGACGGTTCCGCCATCCGCCATCGCTTCGAGCTGACGCCGGAGCAGCAAGGTCTGCTCGCCCGCCTTCCAGGCATGCGGCATCTGCTCGGCCGCCGCCTCGTCGTAACCGGGCAATGCGCCCCAGCGAATGTCGATCCCCGGCGCCAGCACCAGCCGGTCATAGCCGAGGGCCGAGCCGCCGCTCAGCGAGACGAGCCGTTTTTGCGGATCGACCGCGTGTGCCCGATCCTGGGATACGGCAACGCCTTCGGCGCGGACCGCGTCATAGCCGAAGCGCTGCGCTCCGATATCACGCAGGCCCGCGATGACCGAGTTGCTGAACGGGCAGGCCGTGAAGATCGGGCTTTCCTCGACAAGAGTAACATTGACCCGGGGCTCGGCTCGTTGCAGCTCCCTCGCACAGGTCGCGCCGGCAAAGCCGCCGCCGATGACGATAACGCGCGCCTTTGCCTGCGCCAGTGCAGGAGCCGGGAGCAGCGCGACCGAGGCGGCGGCGGCACTGCTATAAAGAAATGCGCGCCGCGTCGTGCGCATTATCGCCCCTCCGCCGGCTGGGCGGCGAGCCAGACCGCGATGGCTCGAATCTCATCATCGGAGAACCCTTTAGCGATCCGGCCCATGACCGTCGATGGGCGCTCACCGCTGCGAAAGGCTTGTATCGCCGGGACGATCTCCGCCGGCTGGCGCCCGCGGATCCGCGGCACCGGTGTGTCCACCTTGGCGCTCACCGCATGACAGCCCGAACAGGAGGACGCACCGGCCGGCGGCTCCGCCGCAACGGCCGCAGCGGAGAAGACGAGCGGCAACAGAACGGTTCCGGCCGTCAGCGCCCTTACCCGCCTTTTTACGAAGCGCGCCGACCCGCTCACACTCGCTTGAGGTCCTGATCCTTTAGCGGCAGCGTACGGATGCGCTTGCCCGTCGCCGCGAAGATCGCGTTGCACAGCGCCGGCGCCAGCGGCGGCACCGCCACCTCGCCGGCGCCGCCCCAGAACGCGCCGCTCGGCACCAGCACGGTCTCGACCGCGGGCATGTCCGCCATGCGCAGCATCTCGTAGTCGTCGAAGTTGCCTTGGCTCACCCGGCCGTTTTCGATTGTGATTGCGCCATAAAGCGCCGCGGTGAGCCCGTACACGATGCCGCTCTCGATTTGTGACTGCAAGATTGCCGGGTTGACGACATGGCCGCTGTCGAGCGCAGCCACGACCCGCCCCACTTTTAGTTGGCCTCGGTCGCCGACCGAAGCTTCGACGACCTGCGCGCAGAGACTGCCATAGGCCTCGACGAGGGCAATGCCGCGCGAGACGCCTTGCGGCGCCGGCTTGTCCCACCCGGCCGTTTTTGCCGCGGCGTCGAGCACGGCGAGCCGCGTCGGATCCTTGCTCAGCAATTTGCGGCGGTATTGGTAGGGGTCCTGGCCCGCGGCATGCGCCATCTCGTCGATAAAGCATTCGCGAAAATAGCCGTTTTGCGAATGGTTGACCGAGCGCCAGAACCCGACCGGCACATGCGTCGTGCGCATGGCGTAGTCGACATGGTAGTTCGGCACGTCATAAGCCATCTCATCGGTGAAGCCGTTGGCGGCAAACTGGTCGACCCCGTTGACGAGCCGCTGCGGCAACAGGCTGGCAAAGATCGACGGGCTCGTGACCCGCACGCGCCAAGCAATCGGCATCCCTGACGCGTCGAGCCCGGCGGTGAATTTGACCATAGCTGCCGGGCGGTAAAAGTCGTGCCGGATGTCTTCCTCGCGCGTCCACAGGAGCTTGACCGGCTGCCCGACCGCCTTGGAGATCAGCACTGCTTGATGGACAAAGTCCTGAACGGCACCGCGCCGGCCAAAGCCGCCGCCCAGCATCGTCTTATGGACGACGACTTTCTCCGGCGCGATCTCGGCGGCCGACGCTGCTGCGGCGAGCGCGCCTTCGCCGCTTTGCGTCGGCGCCCACACCTCAACTTTCTCCGTTGTGACGTGCGCGGTGCAGTTCATCGGCTCCATAGTCGCATGGGCCAAATATGGCGCCGCGTACTCAGCCTCGACGCGCTTCGTCGCCTTGGCGAGTGCGACCTCGACATCGCCGTTCTTGCGCACCACCGCGGCCTCCGGCACGGCGAGCCCATCGCGCAGCAACTCGGCGATATCGCCGCTCGAGACCTTGCCATTCTGTCCTTCATCCCACACAACCGGCAGGGCATCGGCTGCCTGTTTCGCCTGCCACCAGCTATCGGCGACGACGGCCACCGCGTTTGGCAACGACACGACCTGGCGAACACCTTTGAGCCCGCGGATTTTCGCCTCGTCATATGATTTGGGCGTGCCGCCGAACACCGGACATTGCACAATCGCGGCATAGAGCATGTTCGGCATCCGTACATCGATGCCGAAGATCGGCTTTCCAGTGACCTTGTCCATCGTGTCCAGGCGCTTTTGCGGCGTCCCCGCGAGCCTCCAGTCTTTCGGGTCTTTGAGCTTCGGCTCGGCCGGGGGCGGCAGCTTTGCAGCAGCTTCCGCGACCTCACCAAAGCGGAGGGTTCGGCCGCTCGGCTTGTGCGTGATGATGCTCTTAGCCGCCTGACACTCCGCGACCGGTACATTCCATAGCTGAGCGGCGGCGGCGATCAGCATCTCCCGGGCCGCAGCGCCGGCTTTGCGCAGGTATTCCTGCGAGCTCCGCACCGACCGACTGCCGCCGGTCGACATGTCGCCCCAGGCGCGATGCCGGCGTAGATTTTCGTCGGCCGTTGGAAATTCGGCACGGACCTTACTCCAGTCGCAGTCGAGCTCCTCCGCGACCAACATCGGCAGCGCCGTGGTGATCCCCTGCCCCATCTCCGAGCGGGCGACGCGGATGACGACCGCATCGTCGGGCTGGATCACGACCCAGGCGTTAACTTCGGCAGCACCCGCCGCGGCACGGGCGGCGGGTTCAAAGCCCATCGGCACGCGGAAGCCAAGTGCTAGCCCACCGCCGAGCGCGGCAACACTCGCGACAAAGGAGCGACGGGTCAGCTGCGGCGCATTTGTCATGGCCATCTCCTCCACGTCACGCCGTGGCGGCGGTGTGGATCGCCGCGCGGATCCGGGCGTAGGTGCCGCAGCGGCAGATGTTGGTGATCGTCGCGTCGATGTCGGCGTCGCTAGGCTGCGGCTTCTCCTTGAGGAGCGCCGCCACCGCCATGATCATCCCGCTCTGGCAGTAGCCGCATTGCGGGACATCGTGCGCTATCCATGCTCTCTGCACCGGGTGCAGATCGCCATTCGGCGACAAGCCCTCGATCGTGGTGACTTGGGCGCCTTCGGCCACACTGACCGGCACCGAGCAGGACCGAGTCGCAACTCCGTCGATATGCACCGTGCAGGCGCCGCATTGGGCGATGCCGCAGCCGTATCGGGTCCCGGTCAGACCGAGCGTGTCGCGCAAAACCCACAGTAACGGGGTGTCGGGATCGACATCGACCTGTTGAGCATGGCCGTTGATGATAAGACGGGGCATTCGGGTGTTCCTCGATCAGATTTCCAGGCCACCGGGCTTAGGGCATGTCCGCGTAAATTATAGGCGGCTCCGGCGCTCGGTCGCATTCCCCCTTTCGGGTAGTGTCGTTCACCATGAAGACGTGCTGGCTAAAATTGGCTAGATCGAGCAGAACCTTGCCCTCGTCGGTATCGCTAAGTCTACGGCACCCGCGGCCCTTAAGGCATGACACAAGAGACAACCCGGATCGATCCTTTGTCGGCCCCGAGGCCCGGAGCGGTCGCGGAACGTCAGCGCGGCTCGGTGCCAGAGGTGTTCCGTATCTTTCTTCGACTGGGACTGACCTCGTTTGGCGGCCCGGTCGCGCACCTCGGTTATTTCCGGGCTGAGTTCGTCGAGCGACGGCGGTGGCTCGACGAGCCGACTTTTGCCGACATCGTCGCGCTCTGCCAATTCTTGCCTGGACCCGCCAGCAGCCAGGTTGGGATCAGTCTCGGTATCTTGCGCGCCGGCCTTCCCGGGGCTTTTGCGGCCTGGCTCGGCTTTACCACGCCCTCCGCTCTGGCGATGATCCTCTTCGGATATGGCGTGACAGCGTTTGGCGATCTCTCTCGTGCGGCTTGGCTGCACGGGTTGAAGATCGTCGCCGTGGCGGTTGTCGCCCAAGCCGTGTGGGGAATGGCGCGCAACCTGTGCCCCGACCGGGAGCGCGCGACGCTCGCGGTCGGCGCGGCGATCCTTGCCCTTGCGTTGCCGTCCGCCGCGGGCCAGATCGCGGCGATCGTCGCCGGGGGGCTGATCGGCTGGGCCATGCTACGCAACGTGGCTGGGCTGCCGCCGAGAGTGCCGATTGCAATTCATTTGCCGCGCTTGTTGTCCGTCGCCGCCGCGGTCGCCTTCTTCGTGTTGCTGTTCGGGCTTCCCTTACTGTCGGCGATGGTGCCGTCACATGCGATCGCTCTCTTCGACTCGTTTTACCGTTCTGGGGCACTGGTGTTCGGCGGCGGACACGTGGTGCTGCCGCTGCTGCAGGCTGAAGTGGTGCCCCCGGGCTGGGTAAGCAACGATGCCTTCCTCGCCGGCTATGGCGCAGCGCAAGCGGTGCCGGGCCCACTCTTCACTTTCGCCGCTTACCTCGGCACGGTCATGAGGGCGGTGCCCAACGGCTGGTGGGGTGGGTTGATCTGTCTTGTTGCGATCTTCCTACCGTCGTTCCTACTCCTGATCGGGGCGTTGCCATTTTGGGAGAACCTGCGGCGTCGCCCGGCGGTACAGTCGGCATTGCGCGGCGTCAACGCGGCCGTCGTCGGCCTACTGCTGGCGGCGCTCTACAAACCGGTTTGGACGAGCGCGATCTCCGCGCCGGCCGATTTCGCGATTGGGATCGTGGCCTTTCTGCTACTGGCGCTGTGGGCTGTGCCGCCCTGGCTCGTTGTCGTCCTCGGGGCCGTCGCCGCGACTATGCTCGCCAACCTGCCCGGGTTCTCCGCGGCTTTCTGAAGCCTTGTTATTTCGAGCTGGAGTTTAATGCTCAGAACCTCGCTTCTTTTGCTCTCGATGTTGATCGCGATAGCCACTGCGCGCGCCCATGGCCCGGATTCGGTGTTTCTCGAAGAGCTGACGTGGACCGAGCTCCGCGACCTCGTCAAATCCGGCAAGACGACGATCATCGTGCCGATCGGCGGGACCGAGCAGAACGGCCCGCACATGGCGTTGGGTAAGCATAATCGGCGCGTGCATGTACTCTCGGAAAAGATCGCGCGGGCCCTGGGCAATGCGCTAGTGGCGCCTGTCATCGCCTATGTGCCCGAAGGCGGCATCAGCCCACCAACAGAACACATGCGGTTTCCCGGCACGATTACTGTGCCCGAGGAGGCCTTCGAGAAGGTACTCGAGTCCGCCGCGCGCAGTCTCAAGCTTGCCGGCTTCCGCGACATAGTCTTTCTCGGCGATCACGGCGGCTATCAACGGGATGAACAGGCGGTGGCCGCGCGGCTCGATCGGGAGTGGGCCGCGACGGATGTTCGCGCTCACGCCATCGAAGAATACTACCGCGCCAGCGAAGCCGAATTCTCTCAGCTGCTAAAGAGCAAGGGCTATGGCGACCAGGAAGTCGGCACGCATGCAGGGCTTGCCGACACCTCATTGATGCTCGCCCTCGATCCGCATCTGGTCCGGACGAATCGACTGCAGCCCGGTGACGGCGTGCACGGCGATCCGAGGCGCTCTAACCCTCAGTTGGGACAGCTCGGTGTGGAGCTGATCGTGACGCGGACGGTCGACAGCATTAGAAAGGCCGTCGCTCGGCAATGATATTAGGTATTCGGAGGGGTGGGGTGCGGCAGCACATTGGTCAGTGGTTGGGCGTGGCCTTATGGCTCGTCCCGGTGCTTGGGTTGTGCGGTTGGGCGGGGGTCGCGGCGCTGCCAGGACTCGAGGCGCGCGACATCGGCGGCACGTTGTGTTCGGCGGGTTCCTCCGCGATACGCAAGGCGCGGCCGGCTTCCCCCTTGCTGCGCGAGGTGCGCACCAGTCCGGTAGACACCCTGCCCGGCATGCCGCCGGTGCCGGACCCGAGGAATCTGTATAGCGCAGCCGCAGCGGGCCAGCTCAGCGCGGCAGTCGACGGAGCGCTGTCGCGCATTTACGTGCCGAACCTGCGGTCGAACAATGTGTATGTACTCGACCCGCAAAGGCTCGTGGTGGTCGATCGGTTCAAGGTCGGCTTCAGCCCGCAACATGTTGTCCCGTCATGGGACTTGCAGACCCTGTGGGTCGCCAACAATGGCACCCGCCGAAGATATGGCAGCCTGACGCCGATCGACCCAAAGACGGGCCGACCCGGCCAGGCCATTCCGGTCGACGATCCCTACAACCTCTATTTTACGCCGGACGGTCATTCGGCAATTGTTGTCGCCGAACGACGCAAGCGGCTCGACTTTCGCGACCCGCACACGATGGCCTTGCAGCAGTCTATTCCCGTGCCGGGGTGCTCCGGCATCAACCATGCCGAGTTCTCGATCGATGGACACTACGCAATCTTTACATGCGAGTTTCGCGGCGGTGGTCTGGTCAAAGTCGATCTGGTCAATCACCAAGTCGTAGGCTATTTGCGGCTCGGCAAAAGGGGAATGCCACAAGACATCCGGATCTCGCCCGATGGCACGACCTTCTATGTCGCTGACATGCGTGCCGACGGCGTCTACCTGGTGGATGGCGACAGCTTCAGGCAGATCGACTTCATCCCGACCGGAGTTGGCACGCACGGCCTCTATCCAAGCCGCGACGCGACCAAGCTTTATGTCGCCAACCGCGGCTCTCACAAGATTCACGGCCCGCCGCACGGTCGGGGCAGCATCGCGGTGATCGATTTTGCATCTCGCAAGGTCGAGAAGACCTGGCCCATCCCAGGGGGAGGCAGCCCCGATATGGGGAATGTAACCGCGGACGGGAGACAGTTGTGGCTTTCGGGGCGTTTCGATAACGCCGTCTACGACATCGACACGGAAACTGGCGCCGTCAAAAGCATCCCGGTCGGCCTGGAGCCACACGGCTTGACCGTCTGGCCTCAGCCGGGCCGCTACTCGCTCGGCCATACCGGGAACATGCGCTAGGCAACGAGTTACGCCGATAGTCTTTCGCAGCGGACCCGGAGCGAGTAGGCTATATCGTTAGCTTCAGGCTCTGAGGCAGTTGGCGTCCAGTCGCCAAACCCGGTGGTGGGAATGCAACCCGGAAAGGGAGTGACATGCCGAATTATGAATTCACGACGGAAGATGTCGAGTATCTGCGCCATGGCGAGAACCCACTGATCGCTCGGCTCTACAAGCCGAAGGGCGATGGCCCGTTTCCGGCGGTGATCGACCTCCATGGTGGTGCCTGGAACAGCGGCGACCTGACAGGTACCCAGGGCCTCGACCAAACTCTGGCGAAAAATGGGTTCGTCGTCGCTTCGTTGAACTTTCGCCACGCAGCCGGCGGCTATCCGAATACTCTGATCGACATCAACTACGCGGTCCGCTGGTTGAAGGCCCGCGCGCGAGACCTCAAGATCCGTCCCGACCAGATCGGCATCGCCGGTCAGTCGAGCGGCGGGCATCTCGCGATGCTGGCGGCGATGCGGCCGAACGATTCCCGATATGCTTCGATCGCATTGCCGGCGGGCTCGCCGGCGGTCGATGCGACAGTGCGCGCCGTTGCGATGTCGTGGCCGGTCATCAATCCGATCTCACGTTATCGCAACGCCCAGAAACTGGAAAAGGGCCCGAACCCACCAGCTTTTTCGATCGGCATGAAGGAGAAGCACGACACATATTGGAAGACCGAAGCCGCGATGATCGAGGGTAACCCGATGCTGCTCCTCGAGCGCGGCGAGAAGGTTCCGACCCCACCGGCGCTCTGGGTTCAGGGCAGGCCCGACATCGTCCACGATTATCACGACGACGATTCGAGCTTCCCCGGTAACGAGCCCGAGCGGTTCGTGTCGAACTACCGTAAGGCGGGCGGCGACATCGAGATCGTCTATGTCCCCAACGACGCCCGCTCGACGAGCGTTTCGTTCGACCCGATCGCCGCTTTCTTCCACAAGCACTTGGGATAACGCACCTCGGCCCACCCCTTGCCCCTCTCTCATCTCCGGGAGGGCAAACGGTGGGCGAACGGTCGTGGAAACCTGTCGGCCGATCACCGCTTGAACAGTGCTTCCGCGCCGCGGCGCTGCCCGAGTTTTGCGGTGATTTCTATACGAACGCGGGCGATTTCGGCCTCAAGCTCGGCGATATAGGTTTCGAGCTCCTCAATCCCCATCAACGTCAGATCCTTTGGCTGCGCTGGCTTCCGGCGTGGCTCAAGATCCGATTCATCCATGCCGTACTCCGTCTCCCGTCTTCCCCGCCTGGGCGCGGGATTATATAGTGTTTAACTTCTTTGAATTCTCAGGCGTGCCGCTCGCTAATGCCGGCGGCAACCCCTGAAGTAGGACCCGACATGACCGCTCCGTTGATGCCCAAGGCGACCGCCGTGTGGCTCGTCGAAAACACCTCCCTCACATTCGAGCAGATTGCCGATTTCTGCGAACTGCATCCGCTCGAAATTCAGGCGATAGCGGACGGCGAGGTGGCTAACCAGATGCAGGGCCTCGACCCGGTGGTCAACGGTCAGACCACCGCGGAAGAGATCGCGCGGTGCCAAGCCGATCCTCAGTCGCGCCTCAAACTCTCGCCGCAGGCGCTCCCGCCGCAGGTGTTCAAGCACAAGGGGCCGCGCTACACGCCAATCGCCAAGCGCCAGGACAAGCCGGATGCAATCGCTTTTCTGCTGAAGAGCCATCCCGAGCTGTCCGACGCGCAGATATCCAAGCTGATCGGCACAACCAAACCAACCATCGCCGCTGTGCGCGACCGGACGCATTGGAACAGCCCCAACATCAAACCACGCCACCCCGTCGAACTCGGTCTTTGCACGTTTGCCGAGCTCGAGGAGGCGGTCAATCGTACGCGCCCGAGACGGCCGCCAGAGGAGGTAGCGCTCGGCAGCCAGGAAGCTGAACCGCTGGAAACCTGAGCCATTCACCGTTTAGCATAGCCGGCTGCTGCCAAGGCCCTGTTGATTTCTGCGAGTACCCCCGGATCGTCGATCGTCGCCGGCAGCGGGTAGTCCTCGCCCTCGGCGATCTTCCGCATCGTGCCGCGCAAGATCTTGCCAGAGCGGGTCTTCGGCAGGCCGGTGACAACAAGGGCTGACTTAAAGCTCGCCACCGGCCCGACGCGGTCGCGTACGAGCTGGACGGCTTCTCCCTCGATCTCTGCGGCGGGCCGCACGGTGCCGGCCTTCAGCACCAAGAGGCCGAGCGGGACTTGCCCCTTGAGCGCATCGGCGACGCCGATCACGGCGCATTCGGCAACATCTGGATGGGCCGCCAGGACCTCTTCGATCTCCCCCGTCGAGAGCCGATGGGCGGCGACATTGATGATGTCGTCGGTGCGGGTCATTACGTGGATGTACCCGTCGGCGTCGATGAGCCCGGCATCGGCAGTCTGATAAAAGCCGGGAAAGGCGCTGAGATACGCGGCGACGAATTTTTCGTCGGCCTGCCACAAGGTCGGCAGCGCGCCCGGGGGTAACGGCAATTTGACGGCGAGCGCGCCGATCTCGCCGGGTGCGAGCTCGCGCACCGAGCCCTCGGCTTCGGCATCGAGCACCCGCACGTCCCATCCCGGCACCGCGCGCGTGCACGAGCCGTGCTTGACCGCCAGCCGCTCGATGCCTAGGCAATTGGCCCCGATCGGCCAGCCGGTCTCGGTTTGCCACCAATGATCGATAACCGGGATGCCCAGCTGCTCCTCGGCCCAGGCGACGGTCGGCGGGTCGGCGCGTTCGCCAGCGAGAAACAGGGCGCGGAACTCGCCGAGATCGCGACCGCGGATCAGGCGGCCGTCGGGGTCTTCCCGCTTGATCGCGCGGAAAGCTGTCGGCGCGGTGAAGAAGACCCTCACACGATGTTGCTCGATGATCCTCCAGAAGGCGCCGGCGTCGGGCGTGCCGACCGGCTTTCCCTCATACATCACCGTGGTGCAACCGAGCAGCAGCGGGGCGTAGACGATGTAGGAATGACCGACCACCCAGCCGACATCCGAGGCCGTCCAGAACACCTCGTCGGGCTTCACGCCATAGATGTTGCGCAGCGACCAATGAAGCGCCACCGCGTGGCCGCCATTGTCACGGACGACGCCTTTGGGGATGCCGGTCGTGCCCGATGTGTAGAGGATGTAGAGCGGGTCGGTCGCCATTACCGGCACGCAATCGGCAGGCCGTGCGGCAGCGGCGAGGTCATGCCAATCGTGGTCGCGGCCGGCCATCAGATCGGCACGGCACATCGGCCGCTGCAGGACCGCGCAATGCTCGGGCTTCGCCCGAGCCTCGACGATCGCGGCATCGAGCAGCGGCTTGTAGGGGATGATCCGGTTGATCTCGATGCCGCACGAAGCCGACAGCACAACGCGCGGCTTGGCGTCGTCGATCCGGGTGGCGAGCTCATGCGCGGCAAAGCCGCCAAAGACGACCGAATGGACGGCACCGATGCGCGCGCAAGCCAGCATCGCCATCGCCGCCTCAGGGACCATCGGCATATAGATCAGCACGCGGTCGCCCTTGGCCACGCCGAGCCCGGCGAGCACCCCGGCGAGACGCGCGACCTCGTCGCGCAGCTCGCGATAGGTGAACCGCGCGATCTCGCCGGTGACCGGACTGTCCCAGATCAGCGCGATGCGGTCGCCCCGTCCCGCCGCGAGGTGGCGGTCGAGCGCATTCCAGCAGGTGTTGAGTTTCGCACCCGGAAACCACCGATAGAAGGGCGGCCGGCTCGCATCGAGCACCCGCTCCCAGCGCCGCTCCCAATCGATCGCCCCGGCCGCTTCCGCCCAAAATTCCTCCGGCCGCTCGAGCGTCCGGCGATAGGTCTCGGCATAACCCAGCGTCATCGGCTTCCTCCCCGTGGCTAGGCTCGATTCTCTGCCGGCGCCCGGCAGGCGTCCACGAAATTCCCTGTGGTACGGGAAGATACCGGGAAAATCGCGTTTGTGCGCTCGCTCCTCGGCGAAACCGGGCCCGTAAGCCCTTGTGATCTCAGCAGGCGACCGGGCAAATTCCCTAGCGACCGAACAGAGAATTAAATAGGCCGAACAGGGAGCCCAATCCGCCGAACAGAGAAGCATCACAGAACCACCAAGGAACCACCATCACCGCGGTTCGTCGTTGGATCGCGCCCACCGGGTGTCGGTTTGCAAAGCTGCTCGACAGCTTTGGCGAGGGTGCCACAATGGCCCGCTGAGAGAGGGAGCATAATGGCGACCGAAGCTAATCCTTATGCAATCGGGCTCGACAAGAACGAGGCCAACTACGTGCCGCTGACGCCGATTGGCTTTCTCGTGCGCAGCGCGTCCGTCTACCCAGATCGGCTTGCCGTCTCCTATGGTGAGCGGCGGTACAGCTGGCGGGCGACGCTGGAGCGCTGCCGCCGGCTGGCTGGGGCGCTGGCGGCGTGCGGGATCGGTCGCGGCGACACCGTCGCGTTGATGGCACCGAACATCCCCGAGGCCTTCGAAGCGCATTTCGGGGTGCCGATGGCCGGGGCGGTGTTGAATGCGCTGAACATCCGTCTCGACCCTGAAACAATCGCCTTCATTCTGAGCCATGGCGAGGCCAAGGTGCTGATTACCGACAGCGAATTTTCGCCGGTGATCCGAAAGGCTTTGGCCCAGCTCGACGAGAAGCCGGTCGTGATCGACATCGCCGATGCGCAGGGACCCGGCGGCGAGCGCCTCGGCGAGATAGATTACGAGGCTTTTCTGGAGACGGGCGACCCGACATTTGCGGAAGTGACACCGCATGACGAGTGGGACCCTATTGCTCTCAACTACACCTCGGGCACGACCGGGAACCCGAAAGGTGTCGTCTATCACCACCGCGGAGCCTATCTAAACGCGCTCGGCAACGTTCTGGTATGGGGTATGCGGCAGCACCCCGTATATCTGTGGACGTTGCCAATGTTTCACTGCAACGGCTGGTGCTTCCCTTGGACCATCACGGCGATGGCAGGCACCCATGTCTGCCTGCGCCGGGTCGAGGCCGCGGCGATCTACCAGGCAATCGCCCACGAGCGTGTCACTCACCTCTGCGGCGCCCCGGTGGTCATGAACATGCTGCTCAATGTCGGGCCCGAGGAGCGCCGGCCGCTCGATCGCCGCGTCGACATGATGACCGCCGGGGCCGCACCCCCCGCCGCGGTGATCGAGGGCATGGAAGGCCTCGGCTTTCACATCACTCATGTCTACGGGTTGACCGAGGTCTACGGCCCCGCCGTCGTCTGTGCCTGGCACGACGAGTGGGATGAGCTGCCTGCCGCCGATCGGGCGCGGCTCAAGGCGCGCCAGGGGGTAACTTATCCGGTGCTGGAGGATCTGATGGTTGCCGACCCGGCGAGCCTCGAGCCGGTGCCGGCCGACGGCGCCACGATGGGCGAGATCTTTATGCGCGGCAACATCGTCATGAAGGGGTATCTCAAAAACCCGCACGCTACCGAGGAGGCTTTTGACGGCGGCTGGTTTCATTCGGGCGATCTCGGGGTCGTGCATCCCGACGGGTATATCGAGCTGAAGGACCGCTCGAAGGACATCATCATCTCGGGCGGCGAGAACATCTCGACGATCGAGGTCGAAGACGTCCTCTACCGGCACCCGGCCGTGCTTGAGGCGGCGGTGGTCGCCCGTCCCGATTCGATGTGGGGCGAGACCCCCTGCGCCTTTGTGGCGTTGAAGGCCGAAGAAAGCACGACGGCCGACGAGATCCTTGCCTTCTGCCGCGAGCGCCTGGCCCATTTCAAGGCGCCGCGAACCGTGATCTTCGGGCCGCTGCCGAAAACCTCGACCGGCAAGATCCGAAAATTTTTGCTGCGCGAGCGCGCCAAGAGCAACCCCCAAGGCGGGTGAAACCCGCGGTCCCTAAGAAACATAGAAAACGCCGGGAGCGATTGCGCGCCTCCCGGCCTTTCTAAAGGTCGAGGGTGTTGCGGGCGGCGATCAGTGCCGCTCGAGCTGGAAGATTTCGTCTTTGATGCGGAGCTTCTGGCGCTTCAGATCGGAGACCGCATCCCGGTTTGGCAGGGGACGACTATTCTCCTCATCGATGGCGCGTTCTAACTCGGCATGCTTAGTTTTCAGCGCCTCGATGCGATCCTGCGGCGACATACACCTTCCTCCTGCTAGACGATGACAAATGTCGATGGTAACGCCAGCTGCAGCAGCCGGCCAGGGGTAGCAGACCCGTGAAAGGCAGATATATCGCCTCAACCGATTTCACAGAGGGCCATAGCGGAGAAATACCCGTTCCGCCCCGATTGATCGTCGGCATCAGCGGCGCCTCGGGGGTCATTTACGGGGCCCGACTGCTCGAATTGCTGCGTCCGCTTCCGGTGGAAACGCATCTCGTGATCAGCCGGACTGCCGACTTGACATTGGCGGTCGAAACCGATCTGAAGCCCGCGGCGGTCCGCGCCCGGGCGGATGTCGTCCATGCCAACAGCGACATGGCGGCACCGATTTCGTCCGGGTCGTTCAAGACGATGGGCATGGTGGTTGCCCCTTGCTCGATCCGCAGCATGGCCGAAATCGCCAGCGGCGTGACGACGACATTGTTGAGCCGGGCGGCGGATGTCGTGCTGAAAGAGCGCCGCCGGCTGGTGCTTCTGGTGCGCGAGACGCCGCTTCACACCGGTCACCTGAGAACCATGACAGCGCTTTCGGAAATGGGCGCCATTATCGCTCCGCCGGTTCCTGCCTTTTACGCCAAGCCACAGACGCTCGACGAGATGATCGATCAGACGCTGGGCCGCATTCTCGACCTTTTTGGCCTCGAAACCGGACTGGTGAAACGATGGGGTGAGCCATCCGCCGAGGGCCCGCATTCGCTCCGCTCGAAACCACGGCGCGAGAGGAGTTAGGGGCGAATTGGGTCAACCACGCACGAATGCCTCGAGGGCCTCGCAGATTGCTGCCGCCTCCGAGCTGCGGGCAATTTCCGGTCCGAGATAAAGGGCCAAGTTCGCGCGCGCGGCCGCGGCACGCGCGGCCGGATCGGTGTCGCCCAAGGCGGTTCGGGCGGTGCGGCCGAGACGCTCTTGGATGACTTTCTCCGCCGCAAGCTCGAGTGCCTTGACCCCCTCGCGCAAGCGCTGAACATCTGCGTCGGGATCTGGCTTGAGCCTTCGCCGCAGCGCCCGCAGAGGCTCCACGACATTGGCCCGGATCGGGCGAGCGATTCGATCGGCGATCTCAAGCTCCTCCCTGGTCAGCCGGCTTCGTCCGGAAACCCCGAGCCAAAGAGCAAAAAGCATCAGATTGACGTCCAACTCGGCGCGATCTTGTAGCTGGATCAACGCCTCCGATACGCCCGGGCGCGTATAGAACGCCAGAGAAAAACGCCACAGCGCCTCGTCATCCGACGGCTCAGCGATCGTCTCGGTCATCACCGCACGATGGGTGCGAGCTTTCGATAGCCGATGCATCGAGGATGCTATAATAATGGTAAACTCTGGGGCTATCGGCCATGGATCTCGACGTAGAATCCCTGAAAGCCAAGCTCGCCGCCCTGAAGACCGAGCATCGCGACCTCGACGACGTGATCGCGCGGCTCTCCGAGCGCGCGCCGTTCGATCAGCTACAGCTGCAGCGCCTGAAGAAGCGAAAGCTGCTGCTCAAGGATCAGATCTCGAAGATCGAGAGCGAGCTGCTGCCCGACATTATCGCCTGACCAGTCGCCGAGCAAGCAGTGCGGCCGGTCTTCCGGGGCGCTTGTGTGCGCCGATTCTGCCTCTAATATGACCCGTCCTCGCAACCATACGGTGGAAGTCCAATGAGCGGCGCCGGTCGGGCGGTAAGCATCATCATGGGGAGCCAATCCGATTGGGAAACGATGCGGCACGCTTCAGAGGCCCTCGGCCGGCTGGCTATCGGCCACGAATCGCGGATCGTTTCGGCGCATCGCACCCCCGAGCGGCTCTATGAGTATGCTCGCGCGGCGTGCTCGCGCGGGTTGAGGGTAATCATCGCCGGTGCGGGAGGGGCCGCTCATCTCCCGGGCATGGTCGCAGCCTTGACGGCGTTGCCGGTGCTCGGCGTTCCGATCGAGAGCAGGTCTCTAAAGGGGATGGATAGTTTGCTCTCGATCGTGCAGATGCCGGCCGGTATCCCAGTCGCGACCTTCGCGATCGGCCAAGCCGGAGCCGTCAATGCGGCGCTGTTTGCCGCGGCAATTCTCGGGCTGTCCGATACCGCTGTTGAGGGAGCTCTCGCCGATTGGCGGCGGACACAAACGCAGGGAGTGGCCGACCGCCCGGACCTCCGATGATGCCGGCGACGACGCTGGCTCCGGGTGCTACAATCGGCATCTTAGGGGGCGGCCAGCTCGGGCGAATGACGGCGCTAGCCGCAGCCCGGCTCGGCTTTCGGTGCCATGTTTTTGCGACCGAGGCCGACAGCCCCGCAGAGGAGGTCTGCGGCGCGGCGACCGTAGCGGAACTCTCCGATCGCGGAGCGCTCGAGCGCTTTGCTTCAGTCGTGGACATCGTGACGTTCGAGTTCGAAAACGTCCCAGCCGAGGCGGCACGGCTGGTCTCTGGCGTCCGGCCTGTACTGCCGCGCCCCGAAATTCTCGAGATCGCACAGGACCGCTTACGGGAGAAGGATTTCCTCCGCTCGATCGATGTCGATACGGCCGCTTACCGCGAGATTGCCGATGCTGCAGCATTGCTCCGAGCGATGCGGGATTTTGGCCACCCGGCCGTGCTCAAGAGCGTGCGCATGGGCTATGACGGCAAGGGACAGGTGACCCTGACGCCGGAAATCAAGGCCGAGGACGCTTGGCAGCGGATGGGCGGTGAGATTGGCATCCTGGAGAGTTTTGTCGACTTCGCCTGTGAGATCTCGGTCATCGTCGCACGTGGCCGCAATGGCGCGTGTGCAACTTATCCGCCGGTCGAAAACCAGCACGTCAACCATATTCTGGACACCACGATCGCTCCTGCGCGGATCGCTACCGAGACGGCGATGCGTGCCGAGGTCATCGCGCGGCACGTCGCTGAAAAGCTCGATCTCGTTGGCGTGCTCGCGGTCGAAATGTTCGTGACACAGAGTGGCGATCTTCTCGTCAACGAGATTGCGCCCCGCCCCCATAACTCGGGGCATTGGACCATCGACGCCTGCATCACCAGCCAGTTCGAGCAGCTTGTGCGTGCCCTGTGCGGCCTGCCGTTCGGCTCGGTCGAGCATCATTCCGACGCGGTGATGAAGAACCTGATCGGCAGCGAGGTCGAGAAATGGCGGGATGCGCTGAACGACCCGCTGGCCAAGCTCCACCTCTACGGGAAAACCGAAACCCAACCCGGCCGCAAGATGGGCCACGTCACCCGCCTGATCCCCCACCGCTGAATCCCCACCTCCCTCCCCTGCTCGCGCGGGCAGGTGGGGCATAAATCGGCCGGGGCGCTCCTCTTAACGGAACTGGCGCAGCAGACGAACCGGGTTGGGCAAGCGCTCTACCGCAGTTTCAAACCGTCGGCGTGCCTTGCCGATTGAGGCCACGTCGGAGAGCCGGCGGTCGAGAAATGCGCGGGTGTCGGAGAACTCCGGCGAGGTGTCTGCTACCCAATAAAGCAAGGTGGCGGCGTAGATCGCCGCAAGCGTGCCCCGCTTAGTATAAAAGCTGAAATCGGTAGCGCGGTCCCCGGCAGCATACCAGATCCCGTCGACAGTCTCGTACAGCAGGCGCAAACCCAGAGGTGCGTGTCGCGGCAGCGCCAGCACCGAGAGAGCGCGGCGAACCGCTTCGCGCCAAGGTGCCAGAATTTCCAACCGGGTGGTGATCGCCAGCGCGATTCGGTCGGAGATGCGCAAGGGCTCGAGCGCCATGCTTTCGAACCGATCGAGCATGCGGAGATCTGCCCAACGACTGAAGCAGGCGACGAGCTCGGCGGCCCCGCCCGGGAACAGCGCCAAGGCTTCGTCGGCAGACAAGCCGATCCGCCGTGCTGCCGCCCGCAGCGCCGCGCGCGACCAGCCGTCGAACGGCACGTTCGGGAGCATCGCTTCGATCAGCGCGGCGCGCTCGGACTCAGCGAGTGGGCTCTTCATGCCACTCTTTTTTCGTTGAAGAAGGCAGCTAAATCGATGGGATGCCGCTGCAGCTCTTCGAGGAAGACGAGCAGCCGGTGATCCGTCATCCGTTGCGGGTAGAGGATCCCGTCGAGATGATCGCATTCGTGCTGAACGACCCGGGCGTGGAAGCCCTCGACGCCGCGCTCGATGATCTCCCCTGTGGGGCTGGTCCCGCGATAACGGATGCGCAGATGCCGCGGCACGACGCCGCGCAATCCGGGAACCGACAGGCACCCCTCCCAACCCAACGCTCGCTCCTGCCCGATGAGCTCGATCACCGGGTTGATCAACACCGTCAGATCTTGGGCGACGTCGCCTGGCATCTCGGTGACCCGCTCATCGGGCACCCGGAACACGACGATCCGGTGCGGCTCGTGAACTTGAGGAGCTGCGATCCCGGTGCCGCCGGCATCCTCCATGGTCTCGATCATGTCCTCGACGAGCCGGTGTACCCACGGTGCGGTCGGATCGTCGACCAAGCCCGCCGTGCTGCGAAGTACAGGGTGCCCCATTCGGGCGATTTTCAGTAGAGCCATGGCTCGAATATGGGCGGATCTTCGGGCGGGGTAAACCGTCTGCTCCGGTCGCCTTCACACCAGCCGGTAGAGGTGTTAAATATTGGACGGCTGCACCTGCCGCCGCCTGGATACCTATCAATGGAGAGACGCCCCCGTGCAAGTCCTCGTTCGCGACAATAACGTGGATCAGGCTCTGCGAGCCTTGAAGAAGAAAATGCAACGCGAAGGGGTGTTCCGAGAAATGAAGCTGCGGCGCAATTACGAGAAGCCCTCCGAGCGGCGGGCGCGGGAAAAGGCCGAGGCAGTCCGCCGGTACCGCAAGCTGTTGCGCAAGCGGATGGAGCGCGAAGGCTACTAAGCATAACCGCCAGACGCCTTTCGGCGTCGATCGACTAGAACCAAAACCTGCATCAAAATTACTCTCGTCCGCTCATCGCGTGGGCGACGATCTGCATCATGGCTTGGCTGGTCATGATTTGTGCTTAGCAGAAAGACGTAAAAATCCTTCGGCTTCTAATTCTGGAGAAGCGCACTATTCGAGCGCCTTGACGATCTCCTCGCACATTTTCTTGGCGTCGCCGAACAGCATCATCGTGTTGTCGCGGTAGAACAGCTCGTTTTCGACGCCAGCGTAGCCCGAGGCCATCGAGCGCTTGACGAAGAGAACGGTTTTCGCGCGCTCGACTTCGAGGATCGGCATGCCGTAGATCGGCGAGCTAGGATCGGTCTTGGCCGCGGGGTTGGTCACGTCGTTTGCACCGATGACAAAGGCCACGTCGGTCGAAGCGAAGTCGCGGTTGATCTCGTCGAGCTCGAAGACCTCGTCATAGGGGACATTGGCCTCGGCGAGCAGCACATTCATATGTCCGGGCATGCGACCGGCAACTGGATGGATCGCGTAACGCACCTTGACCCCGTCCTTCTTCAACAGATCGGCTTCCTCACGCAGCGCGTGCTGGGCCTGCGCGACCGCCATGCCATAACCCGGCACGATGATGACCGAGCTGGCATTCTTCAGGATGAAGGCGGCGTCCTCCGCGCTGCCGGACTTGACCGAGCGGTCGCCGATCCCAGCACCGGCGGCAATCGCACCACCCTCGGTGCCGAACCCGCCCAGTATCACGTTGAAGATCGAGCGGTTCATCCCCTTGCACATGATGTAGCTGAGGATGGCACCTGACGAGCCGACGAGCGCACCGGTTATGATCAACAGGCTGTTCGACAAGGTGAAGCCGATACCGCAGGCCGCCCAGCCGGAATAGGAATTTAGCATCGAGATCACGACCGGCATGTCGGCACCGCCGATCGGCACGATCAACAACAGGCCGAGGGCGAGCGAAACCAAGAGGGTCAGCCAGAACGCCACGGCCGTCTCGGTCGAGACGAACAGAATGATTAGCAGCACCAGCAATACCCCGAGCCCGGCATTGAGCAGGTGCTGGCCAGTGAAAACGAGAGGCCGGCCGGTGACCACACCCTGTAATTTGCCAAATGCGACGACCGAGCCGGTGAAGGTGATGGCACCGATCGCCATGCCGATCGCCATTTCGACGAGGCTGCCGCGGTGGATCGAGCCGCGCACCCCAATCCCATAGGCTTCGGGAAAGCTAAAGGCAGCCGCCGCGACACAGACCGCAGCGAGGCCGACGAGGCTGTGGAACGCCGCGACCAGCTGCGGCAAAGCCGTCATCTGAATGCGCAACGCGATGTAAGTGCCGATCGCGCCGCCGATCAGAATGCCGACAATGATCAGCCAAAAGCTCACGACATGCGGGGTCACCAAGGTGGTGACCACCGCTATGACCATGCCGGCTATCCCGTAAATGTTGCCGGCCCGCGCCGTTTCCGGCGAGGAGAGACCGCGCAGGGCCATAATGAAGCAGATCGAAGCAATCAAATAAAAGAGCGCGGACAGACTGTCGCTCACCAGGCCCCCGCTATCGCTTTTTCTGAAACATTTGGAGCATGCGCTGGGTGACGATGAAGCCGCCGAAGATGTTGACCGCGGCGAGGGTTACCGCGACGAACCCCATGATTTTCGCGAAGCTGATGCCAAACGGGCCGGCTGCGATCAGCGCGCCGACGATAATCACGCTCGAGATGGCGTTGGTCACGCTCATCAGCGGCGAATGCAATGCCGGGGTCACTCGCCACACCACGTGATATCCGACAAAGACCGCGAGCACGAAGACCGTCAGCTCGAATACAAACGGCGTGCCGACCGCGGCCGGCGGTGCCTGCTGCACTAGCTGCTGGGCCAACATATCGAGGCTGCGCGCGAGCGTGCCGGCCTCGCCGGCAGCCTGGCTGGCCCGCTCGGCCAGGGAGACGGGGTCGGCCATCCGCTTGCCCCGTCAGCTCGCCGCGGCTGGCGCTTGCGCGTTGGCCACACCCGGCGCCGCGAGTGCAGCGTTGACCACCTCACCATTCTCGGTCAACAGCGTCGCCTTAATGATCTCGTCGGCCGTGTCGATCTTGAGCTTGCCGTCCTTGTCGACGAGAAGTGTCAGGAAATTATAGAGATTGCGGGCGTAAAGTTGGCTCGCGTCGGCGGCGATGCGAGAGGGCATATTGGCATGCCCGATGATCTTGACCCCCTGCGGGGTGGTGACGATTTCGTTGAGCCGGCTGCCCTCGACATTGCCGCCGACCTCGACGGCGAGGTCAACAACAACCGACCCCGGAGCCAGCTCGCCGAGCATCCCCTCTGTCAACAATAACGGTGCCCTGCGTCCGGGAATAAGGGCCGTGCAGATCACGACGTCGGTGCGCTTGAGGACCTCGCTGATCTTGTCGCGCTGGCGGCGCTGGAAATCCTCACCCATTTCGCGGGCGTAGCCCTGGGCGGTTTCCGCTGACCGGGCGGCCTCTCCGTCGACGGTGATAAAACTGGCGCCCAGGCTTTCGACTTGCTCCTTCGCCGCCGCCCGAACATCGGTCGCCGAGACAATAGCACCCAAACGCCGCGCCGTGGCGATCGCCTGCAGGCCCGCGACCCCTGCTCCCATCACCAACACGCGGGCCGCCTTTATCGTGCCGGCGGCGGTCATCATCATTGGGAAGGCTCGGCCGAACTCGTCGGCAGCTTCGAGCGCGGCTTTATAACCGGCAAGGTTCGCCTGTGACGAGAGAGCATCCATCGCCTGCGCACGAGTAATTCGCGGCAAGAGTTCGATGGCGAACGCGACGATCCCGGCCCCTGCATAGGCGCTGATTTCCGCGGGGTGCCGCAGCGGCTGCAACAGGCCGATCAACACAGCGCCGCGTTTCAGATATTTCAGCTCGTCGTGCTCCGCCTCCTCGCCGGTCAGCGGACGCTGTACCTTCAGGACGATGTCGGCGTCGCCGAGCGCCGTCGCCGCATCCGCGGCGATTGACGCTCCCGCCGTCACAAAGGCGGCATCCGTGAATTGGGCCCCCTCACCCGCGCCGCTCTCTGCGACAACCTCGAGACCCATGCCGACCATGCGCTTGATGGTGTCTGGAGAGGCCGCCACCCGGCGTTCGAATGCTCGCCTTTCCCTGACGATGGCAACCTTCATCGGACGGTTGTCCCCGAATCGACGAGCCGACAAACGGCGCGCACAATGCCGTGGCTCCCAACATTTGTGAAGAGCGATCCCGGAGCTTTATCAGGACCTGGCGCTCCGTTGAGCGCCCACACCGGTGTAAAGGAGGACAAGAAAGTCACCGGGCTCATCTCGATTTGGCCCTGTTTATCTCTCGTGATAAACTTGATGTGGACCACCTCAATGTCCGAAGATGAAGGACCGCCGCACGGCTCGGGAGCTATGCATCAACAGCTGCCTATTACCGGGCGCACAACACTACTGGGAATAAATACTCAGGAGGCGCGTTGTCGTCTCGTCAAGGTTTGGCGAGATCGCCGCTACGTTTGGTTTCGGGCAAAGATCCGGTGAGCGCCCGGTTCGGCGATCAGCTGATCGCGGTCCTGCCGAGATTGCGGCGGTTTGCTCGCGGGCTTTCGGGCTCCATTACCGATGCCGACGATCTCGTCCAGGCCGCCTGCGAGCGTGCGCTCGCGCGGCACCACCAATTTCAGGAGGGCACTAGGTTCGACAGCTGGATGTTCCGCATCGTGCAGACGATCTGGATCGATCAGGTCCGGTCGCGGGACGTGCGCAAGGAGGACGGCGATATAGCCGAGGATCGGCTGGGATCGGACGAACCGGTTCGCCGGGTCGAAGCAAGGCTTGCTCTCGACGAGGTGCGGCGGGCGCTCGATCGCCTGCCGCCGGATCAACGAGCGGCCTTGTTGCTCGTCACCGTCGAGGGGCTCAGCTACAAGGAGGCCGCGGAAGTAGTGCAGGTCCCGGTCGGCACAATCATGAGCCGTCTCGCGAGGGCGCGTATCGCGTTACAGCTGCAGCTGGAGGGTGACCGCGGGGGGCGCAGGAGTAAGGAGGATGCAGCAGCGCAGTGACGACCTTCTCGTCGCCTATCTCGATGGCGAACTCGAGATGGCGCAGCGGCGCGAGGTCGAAACTTGGCTCGACACCGATCCGGCGGTACGCCAGCGGATGGCAGCGCTTGCCGAATCGGCGCACCTGTTGCGCCTCGCGCTAGACGAAGCCCTTCACGAGCCGGTCCCCGACCGGTTGATCGCTGCGGCGCGCGGAGAGACGGCTCCGCCGCAAGCAGGTGCCCAGGTGCTGCCGTTCCATCGACGGCTGGGCGAGCAGATCGTAAAGCCGCGAAGCTGGCGGGTGGGGCTGCCGGTCGCTGCCTCCCTCCTCGGCGTTCTGGTCGGCGGCGGCGTTGCCTATCTCGGAGTTGACAAGCTCGCGCTGAACGGCGCTGCCGGCAAGCAGGCCGTGCTCGAAACGACGGCAGCCAACAACCTCTGGCTCGACAACGCGGCCGGCTATTTCAAGCTCGTTGTCAGCGCCGGCGATAATCTGCCGATCGACGTCCCAGCAACCGGGGACCCGCGCGAGGCGCTGCAAAAGATCAGCCAAAGCTTGCCGCAGAAGATCCAGCTGCCCAAGCTTGAGCCTTGGGGTCTCAGCTTCCGCGGCGCCCGGCTCGTCGTCGAGGAAGGCCGCCCGGCGGCGGCGCTCGTCTATACTAGCGACAAGAAGGAGATCGGGCCGTTGGCCTTGATCATCGGATCGTCAAAACAGCCCGATATTTCGCCGACTTTCGATCGCCGTCAGGACGTCAATCTGCTGTATTGGCGGCATCAAGGACGCGCCTATGCGCTCGTGGGCCAGGCCGACATCGGCTATCTCTGGGGGATCGCTAACGATGTCGCCTGGCAGCTGGATGCAGTCTGAGCCGGCGGCGATGGGCCCCGCGAAACCCGGCCTTCCGGGGCTAAGGGCTGTTCGCGCACCGATTCGAGGATAGCCGGACGATCATCACCCCATAATCGATGAGCCCGAGGCTTGGTTTGGCGATCGTCAAGCGTATCGCCGAAATGCGCGGGGCCACTGTCAACGTGCGGACCAACCAGGCGACGGAGCCATATCTGCGATCCGCTTCCCGATGCTGATCGAGGCAGACGCCTCCCCGAAACACAGTTCGAAACGGCGCTCTGATCAGTCCGTCTCAAGGCTTCCGGCCAATGCACAACGGACGATGTCCTGGACGGATTCGACCGTATCGGGCAAGATCTTCGCGCTGCTGCGCAGATTACATCTTTCGCCGCGCCGACACATCGAAGAACCGTAAAAAGGGCTGGACAATGGTTGCTATCGAATCGACCCCGGAAATGGCGACTGCGGTCTATGCAACCATGGCACGCAACCTGGCGGTGGTGCGCCGCCGGCTGCACCGGCCCTTGACCCTAGCCGACAAGATCCTGCTCGGACATCTCGATGACCCAGAAAGCCAGGAGCTCGAGCCGGGCAAGAGCTATCTGCTGACTCGCCCGGACCGCGTCGTGTTCCAAGACGTGCTTGGGCAGACAGGTCTGCTCCAGTTCATGCAGACGCGACGCGACAAGGTCGCCGTGCCGACGACGGTGCATTGCGATCACCTGATCCAGGCACGGCACGAGGGTGGACAGGATCTCCGCGAGTCGCTCGCCGAGAACCAGGAGGTCTATGATTTCCTGCGCTCGGCTGCAGCCAAATATGGCGCCGGCTTCTGGGGGCCGGGTGCCGGCATCATCCACCAGGTCGTGCTCGAGCAGTACGCCTTCCCGGGCGAATTGATCATCGGCACCGACTCGCACACACCCAATGCCGGCGGGCTCGGCGCCTGCGCCGTCGGGGTCGGCGGCGCCGATGCGGTCGAGACGATCGCCGGGCTGCCATGGGAGGTTCTCTACCCGCGCCACATCGCGGTCTTTCTGACCGGCGAGATGAGCGGTTGGACCGCTCCCAAGGACGTGATCCTCTTCGTCGCCGGGGCGCTGACCGTGTCCGGCGGCACCAATGCCACCGTCGAATATATCGGACCAGGCGCGCGTACGATCAGCGCTACCGGCAAGGCGACGATAACCAACATGGGCGCCGAGTTGGGCGCCACGACCTCGATCTTCCCAGCCGACGAGCGCATGGCGAAGTATTTGCGCGCCACCGGGCGCGGCAATCTCGTGCCGCCGATGGAGGCCAACCTCGAATTGCTGCGGCCCGATCCGGAGGTCGAGGCCGACCCGCCGAAATTCTACGACCGTGTCGTCGAGCTCGACCTGTCGAAGCTCGAGCCCTACATCGTCGGACCGCATTCGCCGGACCGGGCGAGACCGGTCTCCAAGCTTGCCGCCGAGGTTAAGGATTCAAAGAACGGCTTCGTCGACGACATCTCGACGGCTCTGATCGGCAGCTGCACCAATTCCTCCTACGAGGATATGAGCCGCGCCGCCGAATTGGCCGAGCAGGCCAAGGCGCATGGTCTCAAGGCTGCGGTGCCGTTCCTGGTGACACCGGGTTCGGAGATGGTACGTGCGACGATCGAGCGCGACGGGCAGATGCAATCGTTGCAGGATATCAACGGCACCGTGCTGGCCAATGCCTGTGGCCCATGCATTGGGCAATGGCGCCGCTCAGCCGAGGCGTCAGAGAAGCCCAACACGATAGTCACTTCCTACAACCGCAACTTCCCGGCGCGCAACGACGGCAAGGCGACGACGATGAACTTCATCGGCAGCCCCGAGATCGTCACCGCAATGGCCTTTGGTGGGCGGTTGTCGTTTAACCCGCTAACCGACACTTTAACCGGCGGCGACGGCAAGCCATTCCGCTTCGAGCCGCCGAAGCCGGCGCCCGAGGTACCGCCGCGCGACTTCGATCACGGCCACGCCACCTACATCGCCCCGCCCGAGGACGGCAGCGGCATCGAAATCCAGGTCGATCCGAAGAGCGAGCGGCTTCAGGTCATGCAGCCTTGGCCGGCCTGGGATGGCAAGGATTTCCTTGACATGCCGGTCCTGATCAAGACCAAGGGCAAGACCACCACCGACCACATCTCGCCGGCCGGGTATTGGCTGCGTTTCCGCGGCCATCTCGACAAGTTCAGCGACAACATGTTCATGGGAGCGATCAACGCCTTCAGTGACGAGGCCGGCAAGGGCATCGACGTGCTGAGCGGCGAGAAGAACGAGCCGATCGCCAAGATCGCCCGCCACTACAAAGCGCAGGGGATTAAATGGGTGGCCGTCGGCGACAGCAATTACGGCGAAGGCAGCAGCCGCGAGCATGCGGCCTTGTCGCCGCGCCTGCTCGGCGGCGCCGCAGTGATCGCCCGCAGTTTCGCGCGGATCCACGAATCCAATCTGAAAAAGCAGGGTTTGTTGGCGCTGACCTTCCGGGATCCGGCAGATTACGACCGCATCCGCGCCGACGATCGGCTGAGCCTCGTCGGGTTGGCCGGGCTGGCCCCCGGCCAGCCGGTCGAGTGCCGCGTCAAGCATGCGGACGGAACGAGCGAGACCTTCCGGCTCGACCACACTTTCAGCGCCTCCCAGCTGGAGTGGTTCCGCAAAGGTTCGGCGCTGAACCTGTTTCACCACTGACGGAGCGCAACCGCTTCCACGGAGCGCGCTGCGATCTCTGATCTTGCGGGTTTCCGACGCGGCGAGCGAGTCGTGGTTGCATCACCGCATCATGAATATGTCCAATTTCTGTTCTAGCGAATCAGGGATCGACCGTCATTCAACGTGTTGCGGGAGCCCATGATCCTTCCATCCGGTCTGATTGCTTGGCCCTCTGCCGGCTGGCCTGACCCGCGAACTCCGCCGCGCCGGTGTGATCCGGTTGACCCTGCCGAGGATGGGCGCCAGCAGCAGCGCGGCTTCACCCTGCTCGAGCTTCTCGTCGTGCTCGCCATCCTCGGGCTGCTGATCGGGCTCGTGGCGCCGGCCGCGCTCCGCCAGCTCGAATCTTCCAAAGAGAAGATCGCGCACCAGTCGATCGAGCGCATGGCCGGCGTGCTCGATATCTACAAGCTCGATGTCGGAGTATATCCGACGACGGAGCAAGGTCTGCTCGCCTTGATCGAGCGTCCTTCCGGTGTCACCCGCTGGAATGGCCCCTATTTGAAAGGGGCGACCGTCCCGGAAGACCCGTGGGGCCGACCTTTTATTTACCACAACCCGAGCCAGCGCGCCGGGCATGAATACGATCTCTACACGCTGGGTCGCACCGGGCAGCCGGGCGGTACTGGTGACGCGGCAACGATCTACAATGAGTAGCCGGCGGACGTCCGAGGAACAAAACGAAACGGGAACTTGCGGCGACATTCATCATCAACTCGCGTCGCAGTCAGATATCGTGATCCGCGCCCTTGCCGCTTTGCAGCATTGCCGCAGGAATCCCCAATAATCCCCCGAATACCATATTGCAAGGAGATGGTTAAAATGCCCGCCATTCGCGTGACTCTGCCGAGCGGAGGACGCAAATGGCGGAAGACGCCGTTGCACGGACATTGGGGGGTTCGCATGCGGAAATCGGGAAAAACATTCGGCTGATCATCGCCAGCCCGGTCCATCTGGTACGGGGCAGCTTGGCCGCGACCTTGCGCAAGCGCGCTGACGTCGTGGTGGTCGATGTCACCGATCTGGATCCGCGCGGCATCGCAAAGATCGCCGACGCGCAGCCCGACGTGGTTCTCGTCGATCTGGGCCAAACAGACCCCGCCACTGCCGCTCGGGTGATCAAAGCGGTCAGCCCCGGCGCCAAGCTGGTCGCTTTTGCACTCGACGAGACCAACGACCACGTTTTTACATGCGCCGCCGCGGGCTATTGCGGCTATGTCGCCCGAGAAAGCGGAGCCAGCGATCTCTACCGTGCCTTGGTGGATGCGGTCGAAGGCCGCATGCACTGCGCACCGCACATCGCGGCAGCAATGTTCGCCCGCCTCGCCGGATTATTGCGCGAGCCCAACCCGCAGGAGCCGCTGTCGGCCCTGTCGTCGCGCGAGATCGAAATCCTGGCACTGGTCGAGCGGGGCCGCTCCAACAAGGAAATCGCGCGCGAATTGGCGATCAGCATCGCCACAGTCAAGCACCACTTACACAGCATTCTGCAGAAATTGCAGGTGAGCCGCCGCGCCCAAGCCGCCGCGCGGCTGCGCGGTTCGCGCGCCGCCTGAGCTCACCTCCGCTTACTACCTGCTGCTACTCCAATTCCCTGGGCGCGCCATGGCGCCGTCAAGGGCGGTTCGGCCTAGATCCTTTGACCAGGTTCACTGGAGCTGTCGTAGACCTTTCGATCTAGTCCAAATGGCCCACTCGCCCGTGCCGATGGCCCAGGCCATCGACTATCCCATTTGATCCATAGCGCGACATCACGGTGGCGCCGATACTGCACTGGCAAATCAGTTGCGGGAGGTGTGCCCATGACAATCCCTCGGGCCCGCATCAGGGAGGGTTTTTTGGCTGGAGGTGCATATGCCCTCGTCGCCTATGTCCTGGCTGCATGTGCATTGCTGCTGTTTTTGCTCCTTTCTCAAGCCGACGCGAAACCAGTGACGTACTCTAACGGCACAACCTCATTCATTGACCCAGTGGCGCTTGCCGCAATCCCGGAGCCCGCTCCCCTGGCGCTGCTCGGCGCGGCTCTGATTTGCGCACACCTGGCGCTCCGGCGCGGGCGCCGCCCGTCCGAACGTCAGATTCATCAAATCAATGCGCGGCAGCGAACTGCGCGGGCAGTGAACATGGCTTGGTCACTCTGATCTCAGGCTGGATCGCTGAAAAATATTCGCTTGATCGTGACACTGTGCCAGCGAGTCTTGTCGTTACATCCAGACACCGCAGATGAGAGAAGGGAAGCGATGATGAAAGTACTTGGCGGGTTAAGCGCCCTCGCCTTGCTTTTGGCAAGTGCCGGAGCAGGCGCGATTCCTATCAACGGCGCGCCGGCTGGCATAGGTACCAGCGCGCCGGCAGACACCGACACCGCACTTGCATACAGCGATATTGGGCTAGCAGACCCGAACGCGAAGTGCTCCGACAAGGGCGCCCCAGGAGCACCCGCCGACGGCAAGAATCACGGTTCGGCGAAGAACCCGATCAAGTTGCTTGAGGTAGACGCCGGCGGCAGGCCAACCGAAAGCACTCCAGCGAAAATGATCGGCTTTAAGACTGTCAAGGGCTCCTGCGATGTCATCGAACCCGGCACCAAGAGCGACGTAAGCGACACCCTCGAGTTTGACCCGGGAGACAAGACCACCACGTTCTTCATCGTGTCTGACAAAGATAGTGGTGACAAGGATAAAGAAACCTCCGACATAGAAGATGTGGTGATCACAGCCAATGACGGGAAAAAAGCGTTCTACCAGATCATATCGGAAGACGTGCCGGAGCCAGGGACACTGGCGCTGCTCGCCACCGGTCTCCTTGGCTTCGGCATCATGCGCGGACGCAAAGCCGTGTAGGAAGAACAGGTGCGGCGTATCGGTTGGTGTGACTCACACCGCCCGCGGGCAGACCCCCGGCGCGGGCTGGGCCCGGTCTGACCAGGGCGTCATGAGAGAGAGGTTCCAGATGAACCAGGCACATCGGACAGGTATTTGGTACTTCTGTGGGGTACAGCCGCCGCCTCACGCCTCACTGCCGCGGATGCCGGACACGTTTCGCTCCCGCGTGTCGAGGAGCGATCCCTTGGGTTATAGCCGGCAGGGTGTCTGTCATGGGTGGTATCATCATGCTGGTTTCCCCGCTCGGCATCGGAGGCGCGCTATATCGCGCCGCATTGTGTTATCGCCTTCGGGCTACTCAAGTTAGACTGACGGGACGCCCAGGAGGGTCCACCAGATCTTCTTCTCTAGCCTCGAGATCTGGGCCTTGGCCGTCTACCGGGGCGTACGCCGCAAGCACCTCCAGCGCCTATCTCGCCGAGTGCCTCTTCGGCTCCGCCGACCTAGTCAGAGAACCCTCAGATGCTCCGGTAATGGTGCGGGTCGGGACCGCGTCACGGGCAACGACGGACTTGACTTCCACAAAAACGCCCGCGGCGAGCGCAGCGAAGAGCTTCTCCCACCCGGCCTTGCCGAGCACTCGGTGCGGCGCACGGCGAGGATCAGCCCGTCGAGCTCGGCGAAATCCGCGAGAGAGACCAACTCGATGCCGTATTCGCGTTTCGCTTCGTCCGCATCGGCGAGCGGGTCGGCCACGAGTGCCACGATGCCGAGCTCGCCCAGCTCGACGATGTCCGGAACGCGGCTGTTGCGCAGATCGGGTACGTCCTCATTGCGGGTGATGCCGACAATACCCACCTTGGCGCCCTTCACCGGACGCTCGGCCGCCTCGCTCCAGCCGATGAAGAGCCGGAGTGCCTCGCCGTGGAGGTCGCTCGCCCCCAGCCGGCACACCCCGCCTTTGGCGTCGCGCCGATCTGGGCCAGTCTCATCACGCTCGCCCACAGCCGCTCGCCATTCGCTTGCAGGTTTCGCATCCCGCCCTCCCGGCTCGCTTCAATTGAACTCCCTGCATGCCGGATTTAAATCCCTGTTCGGCCGATTTAACTCCCTGTTCGGCCGATTTAATTCTCTGTTCGGTCGCTTAGGGAATTTGCTGTCAGCGTGACTGAAAAAACAATGAGTTGGCGACCGTGATTAGGCCGAAAAAGAGCGCAAAAACCAATTTTTGCCAGTATTTTCCCGTCGATGAGGGAAATGCCGAACAGGGGTCAGCCACCGCCCGAAATTCACCGCGCATCGGCGGTCACGGGCTCCAATAGTGGGTGCCTTGAGGAACACAGTCACGCGCTACCACCGACTTGACATCGACAAACACCCCGCCGGTGCGGAACGGCGAGGATCAGCCCGTCGAGCCCGGTGAAATGTTCGAGCGAGACGAGCTCGACGCCCTAAGCGCCCTTCGCGTCCGCCGGGTCGGCGAGCGGATCGGCGACCAGAGTGGCGATTCCGAACTCGCGCATTTCGGCCACGATTTCCGGGACGCGGTACCATCGCGCACCTTTCCTGGCGATTCGGTATCTCGGCCCCGTTCGTCGAGATGACTCGCAGGGCCGACTAACGGGTGCGCCAGCGGCGCGAGACAAGCGGGGACGTTCAATCGAAGACATTCGTATGACCCGTGCGCTGGCACCGGGGATCGAGTAGGGTTCTGTATCGCCGGAAAATTGACGGTTTGTCAGCTGGCAGACCCGCAGATTTTCGGCTCGAAAACTTTTGGAGCGGGAACGAAATGACAAAGACCTCGATCGCGTCCGCCGGCATTGGCGCGGCTTTGTTATTAGGCCTGGCCAGCTGTACCAACCCCTATGACCCGGGCCAGCGCGCGGTCGGCGGCGGGCTACTGGGTGCCGGTGCAGGCGCCGCGATAGGCGGTGCGGTCGCCGGCGGTCATGGCGCGGCACTTGGCGCGGCTATCGGCGGCGCGACGGGCGCCGTAACCGGTGCCGCCACAACGCCCCCGCCGCCCCCGCCGCCGGGCGCCTATTACGGGCCACCCGGCGGCTATGGCCAAGCGGCGCCGGGATATGGTTACCCACCCTCCGGCTACGGACAACCGGCGCCGGGTTATGGCTACCCGCCTTCGGGCTATGCGCAACCAGCACCGGGCTACGGGTATCCGCCGGGACCACCCCCGTCCTACTGAGCCGAGCTAGTTAGCTCTCCGGCTGGGGTGCCTTGATCTCCTCGGCGAGGCGCCGGGCGAAGATGCCGCGCCGCTCAGACCCCGAGCTCCTCGAGTCGGGGCAGTACCGCCTTGCTGAATAGCGTCAGGTTGGCGACCGTTTCTTCGTGGCTCAACAAGCCGCCCTGCCCCATCATCAGAAGGTGCCCAAAGCCACCGACGTGGTCGTAAAACGCGCGTAGCTGGGCGAAGACATCATCGGGGGTGCCGGCGAATGAGAGACCGGCGTCGATGGCGTCGTCGACCGTCATTTCCCGCGGGTTGATCGCGTGGCCGTCGCGGGATTGGATACGGCCGGCGCGGAACCCGGCGCCGCTCGTCCGCAAGGCTTGCGCGCTCTGCGCCACCGAGGCGTAGCCCGGCGGATTCATGAACTGGGGTGCCACGATGCCCGAGGTGCGGCTGTAATCGAGGATCTGGTCGGCGCGACGTTGGCCTTCCTCGCGGGTGTTGCCGACGCCGATCAGAGCCATGTAAGCGAGTCGCTGCGGCGTCATTGGGCGGCCGGCTTCGGCCGCCTTCTTGCGATAGGCCTCGAAGATCGGGGGCGTGCGCACCCAGCCGGTGTTGAGCACGCCGATCGTCATCCCGCGCTCCGCCGCCTCCGCGGCACTGCCTGGGCTGCCGACCGGCATCCAGACCGGCGGGTGCGGCTCCTGCCACGGCCGCGGCCAGACATTGACTGAGCGGTAGTGGAAATGCACGCCCTCCCAGTTGAACGGGCCGTCGTGCGTCGTCATCGCCTTCAAGATCAGGTCGTGCGCCTCCCAGAACCGCTCCATCAGATCGGCGGGGTTGGTGTTGGCCGGGGAAATTTCGAACGGCACCCCTTTGACAAAACCCATCTCGATGCGGCCACGCGAAATGACGTCGAGCATCGAATATTCCTCGGCGACCCGGATCGGGTCGTTGCGGTTGCCGATCGGCATGCCGAGCGCCAACAGCCGGACCTTTTTTGTCTCGCGGGCGAGGATCGCCATCGGGATCGTGCACACCGAGTCGGCGCAGGTTGCCGTCGCGTGGTGCTCGTTGGTCATGATGTTGATGCCGAGCTCGTCGCACAGCGCCCATTCGTCGAGATAGCGGTGGTAGAGGTCGGCGCCGATTTTTGGATCGTAGAGCCGGTTCGGGATCACGACACGGTACGAGTCCCGCAGCTCCGGCCAAGCCGGGTGATATGCCATCTCGCTGAAATGCCACACTTTCATCTTTCCACCTCCGCGCGCGCGAAGCGTTCGATCGCATCGGCGACCGAGTCGGGCTGCTCGATCTGCGGGTAGTGCCCGGCCTCTCGGATGCGTTCGAGGCGGGCATCGGGCAGTGACCGGCAAAGCTTCTCGCCATAATCGGGCGACACGATGCCGTCGCTTTGACCCCAGATGACCAAGGTCGGCACTCGCACGCGGTGCAGCCATCTGCGCAAGCCGGGATCGTGCATATAGGGACGCCATCCGTAGAGCGCCGTGGCCGCCCGATCGCTCGCGATCGATACAGCCTCAGCGTCGTCGAGCTTGCCATAATCCGGCACGGTGCGTTCTGGAGCGAAAAATGTCCGCCGCAGCACCTCGTCGGCAGGGAGCGCGTAAATGTCGGCGATGTCCCGCTGCTCGCGACCGCTGAACTTGACACCTAGTGGGTCGATTAACGCGAGCCGGCCGATCCGCTCGACCGAGCGAACACACATTTCGAGTGCGATCCAGCCGCCGAAGGAGGAGCCGACGAGCACGACGTCGCTGAGACGCTGCTGGTCGAGCAGGTCGAGATAGAGATAAGCGAGATCGTCGACGGAACGGAACCCGTCTGGCCGTTCGGAGCCGCCATACCCCGGGTGGCGCGTGACGAGAACCCGCCAGCGCTGCGCTAGCCTCTCGAAGAATGCTCGGTTTTGCGCGAAGTACTCGCCGCCATGAAGAAACAGCAGCGGCCCGCCTTCTCCCGCCGTCGACACCTCGAGCGAGACGTCGCCGATTTGGATGCGCTCCATATCCGTCCTCTTTGTACCTTAAGAAACTATCGTGATCCCGCGGCACATACCTGAGGAGATTTATTCCCTACTGCGGCACTTTGTCCTAAGCTGATGACCTTTGGCGGTCGCTTCGGCGAACGCGCTAAGGTCCTGCGAGGCCTCCGATGAACGTCGAAACAATCCTTCACACCAAGGGACGAGCGGTGTCGACAATCCGGCCCGACGACACCGTTGGCGCGGCCGTCGACGCGCTGGTCTCCCGCAACATCGGCGCGCTCGTCGCCAGCAACGACGGCGAGAGCGTCGACGGTATCATTTCCGAGCGCGACATTGTCCACGCTCTCGCGCATCATGGTTCCGGTCTCTTGTCGCTGACCGTCGGGGAGGTGATGACGCGGCCGGTTGTCACCTGCGACCCGACCGAGAGCGTCAGCGGACTGATGGCCGAAATGACCAACCGCCGGATCCGCCACTTTCCGGTGGTCGACAAAGGGCGGCTCTGCGGCATCGTCAGCATCGGCGACGTGGTCAAGAACCGGCTCGACGAGATCGAATACGAGGCGAAATCGCTGCGTTCGTTCATCGCGAGCGGTTGAGCTCTGGCGGCGAGGTCGCACCGGCTGTCGCTGAGGGGACTTCAGGCGGGACCATGCCGGATTACCAAATTTTCGAAGCCGGCGATGTCGTCCTGCAGTCGGAATTGACCTACCGCCAGGCGCGCCTCGCCTACAAAACCTATGGCGCGCTCGGCGCTGGCAAGGCGAACGTCATCGTCTATCCGACCTCCTACGGAGCTCAGCATTACGACCTCGAATGGGCGATCGGCGAGGGCAAGGCGCTCGACCCGTCGAAGTACTTCATCATCATCCCGAACATGTTCGGGAACGGTCTCTCGTCCTCGCCGAGCAACACGCCGGCGCCGTTCGATCACTCGCGCTACCCGCATTTTACGCTGATCGACAATGTGCGAGTTCAGCAACGCATGCTTCAGGAGGTTTTCGGCATCGATCGCGTGAAGCTGGTTTACGGTTTCTCGATGGGCGCGCAGCAGGCGTTCCATTGGGGTGCGCTGTTCCCCGATCGGGTCGAGCGCATTGTGCCGATCTGCGGCTCGGCAAAGACCTCGCCGCACAATTTTGTCTTTCTCGAGGGGATCAGGGCGGCATTGACGGCCGATCTGCCTGGCAGGACGGCTGGTTCGCCACACCGCCGACACGTGGCTTTCGGGCGATGGGGCGCGTCTACGCCGGCTGGGGCCTAAGTCAGGCTTTTTATCGCGAGGAGGAATGGCGAAAGCTCGGCTATTCCTCGCTCGAGGACTTCCTTGTCGGCAATTGGGAGGGCGGGTTTCGACGGCGCGACGCGAATGATCTGCTCGCCATGCTGTGGAGCTGGCAGCACGCCGACATCAGCGACAACGAGCTCTATCGCGGTGATCTCGGCGAAGCGCTTGGCGCGATCACGGCCGACGCCGTCGTCATGCCGTCAGAGACGGATCTCTATTTTACCGTTGAGGATAATCGGCGCGAAGTCGCCCTGATGCCAAAGGCCGAATTGCGGCCCATCCCGTCGATCTGGGGCCATCGTGCCGGCAACCCGGCGCAAAACCCGGAAGACGCGAAATTCATCGATGCTGCGGTGCGCGAGCTCCTGGCGCGCTGAGCCGGTGAGATTGGCTACGGCTGTCGAACAGTACCTCGCTTGCCCGGCGCAACCCTCCGCGCTCATACTTTGGCGAGCTGGAAGGAGGCCCGTATCATGAGTGAAGACAAGGAAAGCACCGCAGCCAGTGCGTCGCGGAACAGTCTGGCAGAGGATGTATCCAGCCTTCGCCGGGACATGGCAAAAATGCATGACATCCTTTCGAGATTTACCTCGGAAGCAAGCGGACAGGCGGCGCGGACCGTGCGCAACGTCGGTCAGACGGTCGCGTCCCAGGTGGGGTCGACAGCCAGCGGTATCGCAAGCACCGGCGCTGATATGGCTGCGTCAGCGACCCAGCAGTTCAAGAGCTTTACCAACGAATTGGAGGAGATCGCCCGAAAGAACCCGCTCGGCGCCCTTGCCGGCGCCCTGGTTATCGGCGTCGTAATCGGACTGATCGCGCGCGGGCGCTGATGCTGCAGGCCTTATTCCGACTTCTGGGAGTAGACCTCCACCAGAAGCTCGCCGAGATCCGTGGCCAAATTGACGAGCTCAAGAGAAGTACCCTCTCTCAAGCTACCGAGCAGATCAAGGAAACCGGTCTGACCGTCGGCTTTGCTCTCCTCGGAGCAGTCGCCGCTCTGTTCACATTGGTCATAGCCCTTGCGGCTCTTTACGTCTGGGTGGACATGCACAAAGGGCCCTTGGTGGCGCTCGGCGTCGTAGGCTTGGTGACGGCATTGTTGGCGGCCGTAATGTTCGCATTAGCTTTTCTGCGTGGGAGGCGAAAACCAGCGGCTGCTCCTACCCATGTGCACCCCGCTGCTTCGCCGCCGCGATCGCCTTCTGCGCCCCTCTTGCTGTCAGCGGTGCTGCCTCCACCGCCACCCAACGCTTCCTTCTTCGATCACTTAACCCACCGATTTTCGACGCGAGTGGCTACTGCTGGTGACGAAGCCATCGATGCTGCGGTCCATGCGATGCGCACCAGTTCGAGACCCGCTCTCTTTGGTACGTTGGCGGTCGTCGCCTTGGTCGGCGTACTGATTGGGCGGCGTCGCTAATAGTGATCACCAGCCGAGCGCGGCGCGCAGCTGGGTGAAGGTTTCGAGATTGCGCTCGTGGTCGCCGGTGAAGCGCACGATCATGTGCGAGGCACCGGCGTCGGCAAAGGCTTTGATATAGGCGCCTGCGCCGACGGCGGAGCCCGCGTAGCAGCCTTGCCGTAGACGCATCACAGCCGCGGGTTGTCCGTAATAGCTCTCGAGAAACGCGTCGAGCCGCTGTTCGGCGCGGCCCGCATCCTCGTCGATCGCGAGCGTCACATAGACGGCCGCGACAAATGCGCCGGCATCACGGTCGGCCTCGCGAACGATCGCTTGCACCTCTCTCCACTGCTCGGTCCACCTTGCCAAGCTGGCCTCGTTGGCGAACCAGCCGTCGAAATGCCGGGCCGCGCGCTCAAGCGCCGGACGGACCGACCCGGCCATCCAAATCGGCGGACCGCCCGGCCGATATGGTTTCGGGCCGAGCACGCCGCCAGTGACCTGCCATCGCCCGTCCCAGTCGATCGCCTCGCCGCTCCACAAGGCGCGGGCGAGGCGCAGCCCCTCCATCATGCGGCCGACCCGCCTCTCGAACGGCACACCGGCGGCGGCGAACTCCGCGCGAATATTTGGCAAATCATTGGCGATGCCGGCGCCGAGCACCAGCCGGCCCTCGCTGATTTGGTCGAGGGTGGCGATCTGGTGCGCCAGCACGACGGGGTTGCGCAGCGCCGGCAGAAACACCGCGGTGCCGAGCTGCACCTTCCTTGTCCGCGCCGCCACGGCCGCGAGCAAGGTCAGCGGGTCGTGCCGCGGGCGGGCAAGGAGCGAGTCGCCGACCCATACCGAGTCGAAGCCGAGCCCCTCCGCTCGTTCTGCAAGCGCCAGGAGCGGGCCGGTTTGCGGCCGGCCCTCCATGACCCGCTCACGGGTCGGCAGCAGGTAGCCGATGCGCGGGGCCATGCTCCGGGCTATTCGGCTGCCCCGCGGCGATGCGAGAAGCCCTGCTCCTGGCTGGTGATGAATTCGAGGAGGGCCGCCTTGCCGTCCTCGTTTTGCCGGCGGGCGCGAAGGATCGCGTCGCCGACCTGGGCGGGATCCTCGACCCGCTCGCTCCACCCGCCGAGATCACGGCCGATATTGGCGTAGTTGCCGCCAAGGTCGCGCGCGCGGTAGCGCTCGTGCGACAGCGCCATCGCATGGGTCTCGATCGCCATCGTCGAGTTGTTGAGCACGATTGTGGTGATCGGGATGCCGCAGCGCACCGCCGTCTCGAAATCCAGCCCTGTCATCCCAAAAGCGGCGTCGCCCATGAAGTTGACGCAGAACTTGTCGGGGGCGGCGACCTTGGCGCCGATCGCCAGCCCGAGCCCGGTGCCGAGCTGGTGCGACTTGCCCCAGCCGATATAGCCGCGCGGCCGGGTCGCCCGATAGAATGGGTTGAGCTGCTCGCGCGGGCTGCCCGAATCGTGGGTGACGATGGCCTCGGCCGGGTTGACCACGCGCATGAACTCCGAGATCACCCGGTAGGGGTTGATCGGGCGCTCGTTGGACCGCAGCTTGCCCTGCCAGCGGCCGAGCCAGGCTTCGCGCTCGCCAGCAAGCTCCTGAGCCACACCGTTTGCAGCGCGCGTCTTGCCGCCGAGCCGGTCGCGCACCGCGCCGATCAATTGGCCAAGCACCAGCTTGGCGTCGCCGAGGATGCCGAGATCGGCGGCGAAGGCCTTGTGCAGGTCGCGCGAGTCGTTGGTTGCGTGGATGATCTTCTTGCCCGGTGGGATGACCGGGGTGGCGATGCCGTGGCGGGTAAAGCTGCAGCCGATACCGAACACCAGATCGGATTTGTGCAGGATATGCCGGCCGGGCCCGGTAAAGGTGCCGCCGCCGGGTCCGAGCGCCAGCGCGTGATCTTCGGGAAATGCGCTCTTGCCATCAAAGGTCGTCATCACCGGCGCTTGCAGCAATTCGGCGAGCTGGCGCAGTTCGTCGGTCGCCTCCGCGTAGAAGACCCCCTGCCCCGCCAGCATCATCGGGCAGGAGGCCGCGAGCAGCATGCCCGCCGCCTCGTCAATGTCGCGCGCGTCGCCGGCCGACCGGGTGGTCCGAACCTGTTGATATTTGCCGGGATCGACCTCGGTGCTGTGGACGTCCGCGGGGACCTCGACCATGACCGGCCCCGGCCGCCCGTTCTTCGCTTGGGCAAAGGCACGGCGCATCACATTGCCGACCTCGTCGGGCAGAATGACTTCCTCGACCGATTTGGTGATCGAGGCGTAGGTGCGGCTCGATTTGAACATCGGGAAGAGCTGAGCTGTCTCGCGCGGATGGCCGAGCGGCAGAAACACCACCGGGCTCGAGTCGGAAAAGGCCGTCGCGACGCCGGCAAACGCGTTCTCGGCACCCGGTCCGTATTGCATCGCGAAGACACCCGGCGGCCGGCCGTTCGAGACCCGCGAGAAGCCGTCGGCCATATGGACGCCGACCCGCTCCTGGCGGCAGATGACGGGCTTGATCCCGGCTGCCGCGGCGGCCTCGATGATCGGGGTCGTCGGAAAGCAAAAGAGGGTTGATACGCCCTCCTTCTTCAGGATCTCGGCAATCACGTTCATGACGAGCATCGATCGTTCCTCCCGCCGTTTGTTGGAGCGGCCAGCCGGTTGCGCTGGTCGACAAAATCGAGTGTAGCTTTAACGGTGTTGAGCGCCAACCTGGCTTGAGGAGGCCCCATGCCCGAGACCGTTCGTGCCGTCGTCGTCGATCCGTCGAGCCCGCAGGGGCTCGGCCTAAAATCCGTCGAGACGGCCCCCGCCGCCCCCGACGAGGTCACTATCCTAGTGACCGCGATTTCGTTGAACCGCGGCGAGGTGAGGCGCGCCACATCGCAAGGCCAGCCTGGCGACCGCCCGGGTTGGGACTTCGCCGGGGTCGTCGAGGAGCGTGCCGCCAACGGCAGCGGCCCGCCGGTTGGCAGCCGGGTCGTCGGCCTGCTCTCCTCGGGCGCCTGGGCGGAGCGTGTGCGCGCGCCGAGCCATGCCATCGCTTCCTTGCCCGAAGCGGTGACCGACGCGCAGGCCGCGACCTTGCCGGTCGCAGGGCTGACGGCACTGCATGCGCTGCGCCAGGGCGGGCTCCTGCTCGGCCGCAAGGTGCTGGTCGACGGCGCCTCGGGCGGGGTCGGGCATCTCGCCATCCAGCTCGCTGCCGCGTCCGGGGCGCTGGTGTGGGGCCAAGTCCGGCAACAGCAGTTCCGCGCGACCGTCGCCGAATGGTGCGGCGCGCGCCTTGTGCTCGGCGCTGATCTCAAGGCTGCGGCACCACATGGGCCCTTCCACCTGATCCTCGACTCGGTAGGCGGCTCAGCCCTGGCGGCAGCGCTCACGATGCTCGCCCCGGGCGGGACCTGCGTCACGTTCGGCGTCTCGGAAAGCGCGACCAGCACGATCGCGAGCGGCGAGTTCTTCCGGCTCGGCGGCGTCAAGCTCTACGGTCTGATCCTGTTTCACGAGCTGCGCCGGGTCGAGCCCGCCGCCGATGGGCTGGCATTGTTGGCCGGGCTCGTCGCCAGCCAAGTCATTTACCCGCACATCGCGATCGAAGCGCCGTGGACCGACATCGGCGGGGTCGCCCGGCAGCTGCTCGACCGCACTTTCGCCGGAAAAGCGGTGCTGCATCTCCGCTGAATTCTGCTCGCCAGCAGGGAGCGAAAAGCGGCCCGAGTTTCCCTGCCGTTCCCTGAGCTCAGGGAGAAAAATCGATTTCGGCTGCAAAATCGAGCAGCTCGAACACAGATAATAGGTTTATATCAATAGCTTACAAACCGCAGTCGGCAAAACCGGAGCATGCGCTGAGGGAGCGAGCAGGGAGGCCTGCAGATGGTGTTTTCTTCGGCCTCTAACCCCGACCTCTGCGCTAAATGATACACCGCGATTTTGACCCGAAGATGGCGAATCGCCCTATGTGGGATGTTCGGTCGACCGCGTTGATCCTGTGCCTCGCCGCTGGTAGCGGCGGTTTTATGAGTTGGATCGCTTTGGTTTCTGGCCGTGATGTCGGCATTTTCGTCGCTGTCAACCGCGCCGACTTCATGATGTTCTTCGGCCTGACCAAGGCCGCCAACGATATGCTCGCGAGCCTCGCACCGCGCCGACCCTCCTCCGAGATGTGCAAGGGTATCGGTGCAGCCGAACACAAGATGTAGGGCGCACTAGGAACAGGTGGTGCAGCCGCACTGCTCCCCTCTCCAAGCCTTTTGGCCTTCACGAACACAGATCGCCGAGATCGCAAGCGCGATTGCCGGATCAAGCCACCACAGGCCGAAAAGAGTGTTGGCAGTCAGCCCGACCAACACCGCGCCGGCAAGGATCGCGCACAGGACATTCTGCGTCCCCTCGCCGTAGGTTGCGCGCGATCCGAGCTTTTCGCCGATCCGCTGTTTCGCAATCCCGAGGCACGGACAGAGCACGAGGGTGCCGGCGGTGAGAGCAATACCGATCCACGAGGTTTCGGCCGCCGCGCCCTCAATCAATGTCTCGACCGCTTCGGCCGCCACGTAAGGGGCGAGTAGAAGAAAGCTGATGGCCACCCATTTCTGCGCGCGGCGCTCGGCATCGGCCGAGATCGTTCGGGTGCCGGTGAACCGCCAAATGACAATGACGCTGGCAACGCCCTCGATCGCGCTGTCGAGGCCAAAAGCGACCAGTGCGATCGATCCGGCGAGGATGCCGGCTGCGACACCGACTGCCCCCTCGATCCCCAACCAGACAAGCGTCAGCGACGACAGGAGCTTGGCGAGGCGTGCAAGGCGGAACCATGACGCACTGCCGGGCGAGAAATCGATGTGAGCAACCATGCGTCACAAATCCCCGCCGCGTGGCGGGTTTGTCAATCAGATATCGCCGCCTCATCCGTGTCGCCAGACCTTGAGGGCCGACAGCGCCAGGATGATCGCAAGCAACGGCAGAAGGACAGGGTTCGGAACGAGGCCGAGCAGTCGGCCGCCAATGAAGCTGCCGACGATCGAGCCGGCTGCCATCACCAGCACGAACCGGCGGTTTTCGGCAAGGACAACGAAACTCCGATCCCGGCTTTAGCGCACAAAGCCGACGAGCATCGTCGGCAGACTTACGGCGAGCGATAAGCTGCCGGCGAGCTTGATATCCACACCGAACAGCAGAACGAGAGCCGGGATCAGCAGCTCGCCGCCCGCCACTCCGAGCAGCGCCGCGATAATGCCAATGATAAATCCAACAATAACACCCACCAGCATTTGCGGCAGGCCCGTCAGCATCGCCGCTGTCGTCGCGACCACGATCGAACGGCCGGGTTTGCCCCTAAGCTGCCGCTGATCGCCCAGGATAAGCCGGGATTGTCACGTACAGATCTGATACAAAACGGGCAAGCCCTCAGGTGCCCCGGATCGAATAGGCCATGCATATCAATCCCGGTCGTAGATGACGGACTAATATGAAGGAAGCCTGGAACGAGCCATGAAAGAAAACAGCATACGGCGGGCGGTGCGCGAAGGACGAGCGGCGCTAGGCACCGGACTCAAGGAGTTCGCATCACGCGGCGTTCCCTGGATCATCGAGGAGGCCGGCTTCGATTACTGCGCGATCGACCACGAACATGGGGCGTTCGACATGGAAACGATCGCGAATCTGGCGAGCTGGTTCCAGG
>Ga0187846_10000059_pt1 | contig 64060 bp, 55 predicted proteins | sample TC_taG_FD_161473 | JGI IMG/M metagenome (GOLD analysis project Ga0187846, IMG submission 161473) | Biofilm microbial communities from the roof of an iron ore cave, State of Minas Gerais, Brazil - TC_06 Biofilm (v2) | ecosystem: Environmental > Terrestrial > Deep subsurface > Cave > Wall biofilm... | reverse complement strand
TTGCTGCACCGTCCCGCTCAGCTTGGCACCATCGGCTTTCAGGGTCAGCGTCCAAGGAGGAAAGCCGACATCGTACGCCGTCCACACGCCGGTGACCCCGCTTTCGGCGGCGGCATTCGGTGCCGTCGGCGGGCTCGGCGTCGAGGGCTGCGCCGCCGGCGCCGAGGGTGTTGCCTCTGCCTTGACGCCGAGCTTCTGCCATGTGGCTGCGTCGACGACGCCATTGACGGTGAGGCCGTTCTGCTTCTGGAAGCGTGCGACCGCGGTGGCGGTCGGACCGTCGTAGGCGCCGGTCGGGTCGACGGGGAGGTTGGCTGCGGCGAGGGCGTTCTGCACGGCCGCAACGTCGGGTCCGCGTATCGGCGGCGCCGCCGGCTTGAACAGACGGGTTTGCCCGGGCGCGGGAGCCGCAGCGGCAAACCACTCACTGACATCGTTGCCGTTGATGGTGATCGACTTTGTCGGTGCCGAGGCGACGTGGAATTTGACCTGCGCCGCGCCGCCCGTGGCGGGTCCCGCCTCGCCCAGTTCCTTGAGCAGCGGCAGGTATTCGATCATCGGCGCGCCCGCGGCCAAGGTTGGCACCGCGTCGAACCCGCTCACGCGGATATCGCTGTCGGCGATATATCCCTTCGGCGACAGCGGCGAACCGGTGGCGGTGCCGGTGATGTCGATCCCTACGTTCTGCGTATCCGCAGCAATATCATAGATGCGAATGGTCGGGTGCAGCAGCGCCGCCGCAGCCATCATCTGCTGCGTCGCGGTCTGCTTGTCGGCGTCGCTGCCGTTCATCCTTCCGGTGGCAGCGATCATTGCGCGCAACGCGGCGGTGCTGACGTTTTCGACGCCTAAGTCGATGTCCACGCGATGCGGCACCTTGTCCGCGGGCAGGACCGACGGCGCCAGATCGAGGCCGTCGTATTTGAGGGTGATCCGAAGGGCGGCATTGTCACCGCCGAAACCGCCCTGGCTTCCGATGGTCGCCTTCGCCAGCCTGAAGACCGGCCCATTCGGCCCCCGTATCGCGATCCCGTCGGCTTCGAACTCCCCGCTTCCCTCGCTGTAGGCCGCCATCAAGGCGGGCAGCAGGTCGAGGAACCCCGCAAACTGCTGCTCGTGGGTGGCGTGCTGGCTCATCGCCTGAATCTGAGCCTGGATCTTATAAATATCCGCAAGGCTCGGACCCGTCGCTGTACCGGTATAGCGAATGCGCTCCATCGTGCCGCCGGCCGGGCCGTTGGGAACGCGAAATTCGATCTTTTTCCATTCCATGTCGGCGACGCTGGTAAACCCGCCCTTAGCATCAACCGCGATTTTCAACGACGCGGTCAGCGGTCCGAAATTGATCCAGCTGCCGCTTTTCGCCTCCTCGATGCGCGCGCTCGCGAGCGAGGACGCGCTTTGGCGCAGGTGTCCGGACTGCGCTTCGGCCACGATGCTCGCCTTCGCGTCTTTGAGGCTCAGCTTGACCTGGGTGCCGTCCGCGGTCGTCAGCGTCGACTTCGCCGGAAGCACGAAGGAGAAGTCGACGAGCTTGTCGTCGCTCGGGTCGGGGCCGCGCCGGATCTCGAGGTGGTCGAAGGCGAGTTGGGCGAGTTCCTTGCCGAGGATGTGGATCGACAGGCGCGTATGGTTGATCACCGCGACCGCTCCGGCGCCGTCCTGCTTGACCTCGTATGGGTCGGAGCCCTCCCAGCTCACGAGGCCGTTCGTGTTCGCTTCGAGCCTGCCCAGAAACTGGTCGATCTCGGCCTTGAGCGGGTCTGACCCCGCACCCCAGGCGCACGCCGGCGCCGCCAAGCACACGGTAATCCCCGCCGCAACAATCATCGCTCTCAACTGCACCCGCATATCAATGTCCTCGTCTCCACGGTGTGGTGCCCAACGCTGATCGTCTCGTCGTTTTCCGCCGCAATATCTAAAAAACGGTAGGACAGCTGCGGCAGGTAGGGCAGCGCCGCAGAAAACCTCGATTTTTTGTGCCCTACCTCTGCCGCGAACTAGGACATCCCCGCGGGCGGGGTAGGACACCCCTTACCACCGCTTCCCGACCGGGTAGCGGTCTCGACGCGACGCCCGAACCGCAGGCGCGCGCGTACGACGTCGCGGGCCAGAAGCAGGTCATCGTCACCGCCATGCCGCCGACGTATGTGCTTTACAATGACAGCCGATCGCGAGACGCCCGGTATTTTCTCAATCAAAGCGCCCGCCAGCGTCCTCGGGTTCGAGAGCTAGCAGTTCTCTCGCATCGGAATATTTTCAGCTTCTGGCCTGTGCTCGGCAGAAGCTCGTTAGGTGGCTGCCCCCGCGCTTTGCGGACCATGCGACTTCTCTCTCACGCGAATAATACAATCTAAAGGCGCATAACGCTAATCGTGAAACCTTTAACAACCAATTTCAAACGGTAGGCGTATTCGCAGATCGCGCCCTTGATGCCCTGCGGGACGCGCCGGGGCCGATGACGACCACGCAACTCGCCCGGCACGTCATGGCCGAGCGTGGCCTAAATACTGCTGATACCCCGCTGTTGCAGCTATTCACTCGCCGGACTGGCGCCCTGCTACGTTGGCAGAAGAAGCGGGGCATTCTGCGGTCGGTCAAAGATCCGCAGCACGGCCGGTTCGATCTTTGGGAGATCGCGGTCTAAAAGACTCGAAGGCCGGCCGCCGGTTAGCCGGCCACGCTTCTCGTGATATATTGATGGCCGGCCGTGATCGCCCGCGCCGCACTCGGGATCATCTTCTCGACCGCCGTTCTCACCACCTTCTTCGGATGGTGGCTCTTGCGACCGCGACCAGGTTGGGTGTTTCTGCTGACCGAACCCCCAACGATTCGGAAATCAATCCCTGTCAAAAACCGGGCATGTCGGAGGGAACAGCGGCATGCCAACATACAGGATACGCTTTTTCCGCGACCGATCGGGATATCGCTTGGATGTTCGTATAAACGGCGCCCGCATCCATCGCGATCTCTCCCTGGGTTGCTTCCGCGGCCGCTATCGACGGCGGGAGCATACCGCCGACTTCGGCCAAAGACTTTGCCGGAACCCTGATTTTTTCCCGAGACGAGCTCGACAATTTGCCGAGAAGACGGTCCTCAGATCGGCCGGCGCAGCCCCGACAGCGACAGCTATCTCGCCATCCTGGTGCCAAGATTGAGGAATAGCATTAACAGACGGCTGACTTGGTGCCTCCTCGAACGAGCAAGCGCCTCGTTTCTCGGGCGCGACGGGCTGCCAGGCCCGAAAGATCGCGCCGTGCACCCCCATCTGGATCTTGTCCAACACCCGGAACGGGGCAGCGCGATACCTTCGTGCCGGACAGCGACGCGCTCGCCGGCGCGGCAGACGCCTAAGCGCGGAACCGGAATTGCGCCCCCGTGTTTTTCGCTTTTGTTGGCTAAAGACGAAGTCGCCGAACTGGAGCATCCGAGGTGTCGCGCCGGAGGACGAGGGCGCGACCACTAGCCGGGAGGTCCGTGAGATGACCGAGACGCCCTGGCAGTCTTATTCCCGAGCCGCACCAGAGCGGGACTATGTCGCGCTGGTCTCCTATTTGCCACTCAACAGCGCTTGGTCCCTGCCACGGCTCGAGCTGTACTCGATCCGCATCCAGCGGCAACTGCGCACAAGCGCTGGCTTGATCGGCTATTCCCTGCGGGCGCGGCTCGCCGCCAAGCAGTTCTGGACACTGTCTGTGTGGGAGGACGCGGCGGCCCTACAGGCGTTCGTTGCCGCGCCGCCGCATGTGGCTATCATGAAGGCGATGGCCCCATATATGGGGGCGACGCGCTTCGTGCGTTGGAACGTGAAGGGTTCTGAGCTACCGCTTCGGTGGGACGACGCGTTGAGGCGTGGCTGATTCCCCCTGCCGCTTGGCGGCTCCAGCTCTCGGAGCACGCCCATGGCCCATGCGCACGCGCTATCTCGTGTCCGCCGGCTTCGCGCGAAAACCGGCGCGCCGCATAAACACCGCTATGGAAGCTGTTTTGAGATATTTAGGAAGTTAACCGCTGCTCCAGGTAGAACCGGCACGGTGGCGATGACCTCTAATTTATCAAAGCCTCGGGACGAAGGAAGAGAAAGGGGTATGAACAAGAGCGGGTCGCAGAAAAGCAAGTCTCCTTCTCAGCTGATAGACGCGAGAATCAAGGAGCTAGACGACTGGCGAGGCGAGACGCTCAGCCGGCTCCGTACCTTAGTCAGAGAAGCCGATCCCGAAGTCATCGAGGAGTGGAAGTGGAGAGGGGTTCCAGTGTGGGAGCACGACGGAATTATCTGCACGGGCGAGACTTACAAGAACGTCGTGAAGATGACTTTCGCAAAAGGAGCGGCTCTGAAGGATCCTTCGGGCCTCTTCAACTCCAGTCTTGAGGGGAACACAAGGCGTGCCATCGACTTCCACAAGGGTGAGAAGATAGACGAGGAGGCGTTGAAGACCCTCGTTCGCGCCGCCGTGACCCTGAACAAGTCCAGAGCGCAAAGCTAATCCGGCTGTTCGCGCAGCGCAGGTATGATGTCCGTGTGCGCGAAATCATCACCCTTGAACAACAGCGGCTCGCCCGTAGCCCGCGCAAGGGCATACGAAAAGCAATCCCCGAAATTCAGCCTCGCTGGATGCCCGCTGCCTCGACCGAAATCCCGGTAGGCTTCGCGCGCGATCCGTGCTTGGGCCTCGGTAACCGGCTCGACGACAAGCTGGGCTTCTTTGACGAGATCGTCAAATCGGCGGCTGGCGATCGGATCGCGGCTCCCGTCAATAACAATCGCCGACTCCACGAAATTGACCGCTGAGATGCGGCGGTGGGGTGTGGCTTCGATCGCTCTTGCGCAGGTCATCGCTTCCGGCTCGTCGCGAAGGATCGCGATCAGCGCGGAACTATCGATGATCATCGCGGCAACCCGCGCTCATCATAAAGCAGATCGCCGTGATCGGCGGATCGGAACGGTTCCTTGAGTCGCGCCGCGCAGTCCTTGCCGATAGCCAAGAGGCGATCCGCAAGACCGACGGCCTCATCGCGGCGCACACGGTCCAGCCGCTCGCGAACCGCAGCGGTCACGGCTGCCGTCATGCTCTCACCGGTGAGCCGTGCCAGTTCCCGGACCAATCGATGGGTCTCCTCGCTTTTGATATTCAGGCTCATCGGTGGAACCCCCGTCTACCTTGTCATGGAACCATTCTACCATAATGTTGTGCCGTACCAACGCGCTTGTCCACGGGGCAAAGCCGCCATCGTATGGTCAAGATCGAGGGGTATGGTACGCGCCAAGCTCGTAATCGGCGGAGCGCCGCCGGGTTTGGGCCTCGGATCGATCCTGGAAATCTTGGCGGCGCTGGCAGTCCCGGTGACGGGTTCGAAGACAGCGCCCGTTTGCCCCACCCTGTTCGCCCCCTGTTAGCCCGATTCCGACCCCCTGCGAGCCGCAAAAAGGCACCCCGTTCCGGGTTCCGGCTCTCAGGATCTAAGTATCTGATTTAAAAGATATTAGTGGTGATGATCTGGCTCGATGTTCGGCCAGAAAACGATTTTTCCCCTGTTATCCCGGTCCAAACAGGGTGGGCGGTTTTCAAGAATTCGCACCGCGCGGCGGGTTGTGTCACAATCGGCTCACCATCGAAGAACCGAGGAGGGCTGCCATGAAAGTCGCGAATGCCGTCGCCGAGATCCTAAAGCGCGAAGGGATCGAGTTTCTGATCGGCTATCCGGTCAACCCGATCATCGAGGCCGCGGCCGAGGCCGACATCCGCACGATCATGGTCCGCCAAGAGCGGATCGGGTTGCACATGTGCGACGCGATCGCCAAGGTCACCTCGGGCGACCGCATCGGCGTCTTTGCGATGCAGCACGGGCCGGGCACCGAGAACGCTTTTGGTGGTGTGGCGCAGTCCTTTGGCGATTCCTGCCCGGTCGTCGTGCTGCCGGCCGGCTATGCCCGCAACGTCAACCAGGTCCGCCCGAACTTCAACGCCGCGCTCAATTTCCGCAACGTCACCAAATGGTGCGAGCAGGTCACGGTGCCGAGCGCCACCGAGGAGGCGCTCCGCCGCGCCTTCACCCAGGTCAAGAACGGGCGGCCGGCACCGGTGCTGATCGAGTTTCCGTCGGATCTCTTGCGTGAGGAGATCAGCGGTCCGATCGACTACCAAAAGACGCCCCAACTCAAGAGCGGACCCGACCCGCGCTCGGTCTCGGCGATCGCCGCGGCGTTGGTAGAGGCGCAACGTCCTGTGATTTGCGCCGGCCAGGGCGTGCATTACGGCAAGGCCTGGAAGCAATTGCGCGACCTGGCCGAACTGCTCGAAGCCCCGGTTATGACCACGTTGCCCGGCAAGAGCGCCTTCCCCGAGGCGCATCCGCTGGCGCTCGGCTCGGGCGGGATCGGCATCTCCAAGCAGCTGCACACCTTCCTGCAGAACGCCGATTTGGTGTTCGGCATCGGCTGCAGCTTTACCCGGTCGAGCTTTGCCACCCCGATGCCCAAAGGCAAGCGGATCGCCCACGCGACGCTCGACCCGACCGACATCAACAAGGACGTGCCGGTCGAGTTGGCGGCGGTCGGTGATGCCGGGCTGACCCTCGACGCGCTGCTCGAAGAGGTGAGGGACCGGCTGCATGGCAAGCCGCGCGGCCGGCTCGACGGTGTCACGCGCGGCATCAGCTCGCTGAAGAAGGAGTGGATGGAGCAGTGGATGCCGCGGCTGACGCAGAACACCAAGCCGCTATCGCCTTATCGGGTGATCTGGGAGTTGCTGCACGCGGTTGATGTCAAGGAGACGATCATTACCCACGACGCCGGCAGCCCGCGCGATCAGCTGTCGCCGTTCTGGGTCAGCCAAATGCCGCTCGGCTATATCGGCTGGGGCAAGACCACCCAGCTCGGCTATGGGCTCGGGCTCGCCATGGGGGCGAAACTGGCCAAGCCGGAAAAGCTCTGCATCAATGTCTGGGGCGATGCGGCGATCGGCTTTACCGGCATGGATTTCGAGACCGCGGTGCGCGAGCGCATCCCGATCCTGTCGATCCTGATGAACAATTTCTCGATGGCGATCGAGTTGAAGGTGATGCCGGTTTCGACCGAGAAGTACCGCTCGACCGACATCAGCGGGCATTACGCCAACTTCGCCCAGGCGCTGGGCGGCTATGGCGAGCGCGTCACCGAGCCCGAAGAGATCGTCCCGGCGATCCGCCGCGGCATCCAAAAGACCCGCGAAGGCACCCCGGCATTGCTCGAATTCATCACCGAGAAAGCGGTCGACGTGTCGCGTTTCGCCTAGGGGGTTGCCGCCGGGGGGACCGATGCGCATCAAAGACCTCATCCCGGTCGCCGGGCGATCCGGGTTCTTCAACCGGGATCTGGCCGCGGTCAAGGCGGGCGCCCGGGCCGACGGTTTCGCCTATCCCGGCAAGCCACTGAGCCCGGGTTTCGCGAAGATCGTCCAGCCGGGAACGGCGATTTCGGTGATGCTGCTGCTCGACAACGGCCAGGTGGCATTCGGCGACTGCACCGATGTGATCCTGACCGGGGTCGCTGGCCGCGACCCGTTGTTTCAGGCCGAGCAGCATCTCAAGTTTCTGCGCACCGCGATGCGCGATGTGCTGCGCGGCCGGCCTGTCGACCGCTTCCGCAACCTGGCGGAGGAAGTCGACGGGTTAGTTCATGACGGCGAGCGGCTGCATACCGCCTTGCGCTACGGCATCACTCAGGCCTTGCTGCATGCCGCGGCGCTCGCCAATCGCTGCACGATGGCGGAGATCGTCAGCCGCGAGTACGGCTGTTCGATCGCGTCGGTGCCGATCCCGATCCTGGCGTCCTGCCACAAAGAGGACGTGCAGATGATCGACCGCATGATCCTCAAGCGAGTCGAGCTGTTGCCGCACGCCTCGTTTCAGCAGGTCGAGCGTGACATCGGACTCGAGGGTGAGAAGCTGATCGCTTATGCGAGCGGGATCGTCGAGCGCATCCACCAGATCGGTGACCCGGATTACCGGCCGCAGATCCATCTCGATGTCTACGGCACGATCGGCGAATTGTTTGGCGGTGATGTTGACGCTATCGCCTGCTATCTCGGTGAGCTCGAAGCAGCGGTACGGCCGCATGAGCTGCTGGTCGAAAGCTTTGTCATCGCCGAGAGCCGGCAGGCGCAGATCGAGGCGTTTCGCGCCTTGCGCGCCGCGATCGCTAAACAAGGGGACACGGTCAAGATCATCGTCGACGAATGGTGCAACACACTCGACGACATCAAGGCCTTCGCCGACGCCGCGGCGGCCGATTACGCCCAGATCAAGACCCCTGATCTCGGCGGCATCAACAATGCGATCGAGGCGGTGCTTTATGCCCGTCGGAGGGGGATGGGCTGCTGTCTCGGCGGCAGCGGCAACGAGACCGATCAGTCGGCGCGGATCACCGCGCAGATCGGCCTCGCCTCCCAGCCTGATTTTCTGCTCTCCAAGCCCGGCTTTGGCGGCGACGAGGCCTTGATGATCCAAACCAACGAGATGCTGCGCACCCTCGCGCTGATCGAGGCCGCCCGCGGCCTCAACGCGCCATCAGCACCGGTATCTTCGACTCCATGATGATGTGGCGGGTACCGCCGCCGAAGATCATCTGGCGAATGCGGCTTTGCGTATAGGCGCCCTTGAGCAGCAGATCGGCCCCCGCGTCCATAGCTTCCTTCAGAAACGACTCCCCCTGCGCCTTCTGTCGGCCATAGGCGGTGCGCAGGCTGACATCGATGCCGTGCTGCTCGAGCGTGCGAGCGAGCTCCTCGCCCTCAGGTCCCGGCTCAGGCATGTGCTGCGGGCCGACGGCGACGATCACGACGTGCTTGGCCTGCTTCAAGAAAGGCATGCCCATGGCGACCGTCACGGCCGTCTCGGTGCTGCCGTTCCAGGCGACTGCGACCACCTCGCCGAAGGTCGGCGGGGTCCGCTTCGGCACCATCAGAACCGGTCGGCCACTTTCGAAAAGCGCATCCTCGAGGGTCGCCTCGGCGATCGATGCGAGCTTTTCCGGCTGCTCGACGACGATCAGGTCATAGACCCGGCCGATCATGCCGACGACGGCGTTCTGCCGCCCGTCCTCCTCGCGCCATGACGCGCTCGGGCCGTTGTGACCCGCCGGCATCGGCCCGATCGGCACGCCCTTTGAATTCATGAATTCGCGAAACAGCCGCCGCGCCTGGTCACGCCGCTCGTGACCTTCGCGCTCGAGGGTGCGATCGACCTCGGAGGAGATCGAAAATCCCATCTCGCCGCCGAACACGACGGCATATTCGGTCGTCAGACTGTGCAGCCCGACGATGTGGCTGTTGAAGCAGCGCGCCGTCATCAACGCGGTGTCGAGAACCGGTGCTGCGTTGCCGTCCCCGACTACGGTCAACAAATTCTTCATCGGCCGATCCCTGCTCTTCTCCATTCCGCTCTGGAACGGACATTGCCGGAGACGATACCACAATCCAGCTGTAGTTTACGAGAGGCAGGCCGCTCGACGGTTGCTAGACCCCGGTCTAAATTCACGAACGCCGTGGGAGGAAGGGGAGCACGCGGTGATGCGCATGTTGATCGGTGCCGTACTTTGTGCCGCAGCAAGCTCGGGGTTCGGCCACGATGCAGCGGCGGAGAGCGTCAGCTTTGGCACGGACTGGAAGGCGGAAGCCGAGCACGGCGGCTATTATCAAGCGATCGCCACCGGGATATACGGACGCCACGGGCTCGAAGTGACCCTGCGGCAGGGCGGACCGCAGGTCAATCATGCTGAGCTGCTCGCCGCCGGGCGGCTCGACTTCAATATTGGACCTAACTCTTTCGTCCCGCTGAATTTCGTGCGTGAAAACGTTCCGATGGTTGCGGTCGCGGCGATCTTTCAAAAAGATCCGCAGGTATTGATAGCCCACCCCGGTCAGGGCAACGACAGCCTCGCGGCACTCAAAGGCAAGCCGATCATGATCAGCGCCGACACCCGCATCGGCAGCTGGATTTTTCTCAAAGAAAAATTTGGCTATATTGACAGCCAAATCAGGCCCTACACGTTCAGTGTCGCGCCGTTCCTCGCCGATCCTCAGATGGTCCAGCAGGGCTTTCTGTCGAGCGAGCCGTTTACGATCGAGTCGCAGGGGGTTAAGCCGGTCGTCCTGCTGCTCGCCGATGCGGGGTATGCGGGCTATGGCTCGCTGATCCAAACCTCGGACAAGATCGTGCGCGATAATCCGAGTCTCGTGCAGCGCTTTGTCAATGCCAGCATTGAAGGCTGGTACGGCTACCTTTACGGCGACCCGTCCCAGGCGAACGAGTTGATCAAACGCGACAACCCGGAGATGACCGACGCCCTGCTCGCCTACGGCATCGCCAAGATGAAGGAATACGGCATCGTGGACAGCGGCGATGCCAAGACAAATGGCATCGGCGCGATGACCGAGGCGCGGTGGCGCGATTTTTTCGACACAATGTCCAGCGCCGGTGTTTATCCAAAGGACATGCAGTTTGATAGGGCGTTCAACTTACAGTTCGTGAATAAGAAAGTCAATATGCGACCGTAACTGAAATAAAAATGGTCCGGATGCGGATTTTACTCTACCCAAAGGCTTTGGCCTCGTTCAATCCCAAGGTTTCGCCGGCTGCCCAACGCGAAGCCAGCGCTTTTCTTCTCACATTCAGGAACCATTGGGTGGCGCGGACGCCTGCCGCGTCGGCGTCCGCAATTTGCTTGGCCCAGTCGGGAAGGTCTGGAGGCACTTTCCTGGGCTCGTTATCCCATGGTATGCAAGGGATTTGGAAATCCTACGCCGATGAAATCCGAGCGCGTCAGCGCGTCTATGACTACGGCTGCGGGACCGTCACCTCTGTGGGACAATTCCGCAGGCTATATTCGTGTGATTATTCGAGATCTTCAGGTTGAATGCGGCGTCGGCTTACACCCATGGGAACAGCATCCCGAGCGACCCTCGCGCCTTGTTTTGAACATTGAGTTATTTGCTCATTTAGCTAGTGATCTCAGAAACGGGGATCCCAATTCGATTCTAAATTACGATTATATTCGAGACTCTGTAAAGCAATGGCCCGCTCGTCCCCATACCCCGCTTTTGGAGACACTTTTGGAGGAGCTTGTTAGCATCTGCTTTGCCGTGCCAAACGTAGAAGCCTGCCGAGTCTCGATTATGAAACCCGATATTTTCAATGAGGCGGCAGCTGCCGGGGTTGAGGTGTACCGGGTTCGTGCGGAGCACACACGAAGTGTGATGCCGACCGGAGCATAAATGGCGATTTCGGCTCTCCGAAAAGTTCTGATCACCGGCGCGGCTCGCCGAATTGGCGCCGCTGTAGCTGAAGCCCTTGCGCTCGACGGCTGGCACGTTGCAATTCACTATAATCGTTCTTCTACCGATGCCGCTAATCTTGTCGCGCGCATACATGAGGCGGGCGGTGTCTGCGATACATTTCAGGCTGACTTCTCAAGTCGGAGTGAAATATTTTCCTTGTTTGATCGCGTGACTGATCGGCTCGGATCGCTTCACTGCCTTATAAATAATGCAGGTACGTTTGTATATGATAACATAAACACTTTGACAGCTGAGTCGTTAGATCATCATCTTCAAACCAACTTGATTGCTCCACTTCTGTTAAGTCAGAGATTTTGTCACCACGTTCCGCCTGGAGAGGATGCGTGCATCATTAATATGTTGGATCAAAAGGTTGCTAATCCTAATCCTGACTTCCTATCCTATACGGTCTCAAAATTCGCCTTGTTTAAGGTTACTGAGACACTCGCGACCGCGCTTCTCGGAAACGTTCGTGTGTGCGGCATCGCTCCAGGCATTACGCTAATAAGCGGAAAACAAACGGAAGAGAGTTTCCGTAAGTCGTGGTCGGCTACGCCCTTCCGTCGAAGCAGTACGCCCGAAGAGATCGTCGCCGCAGTTAGGTTCATACTTTCTGCTCCTTCGCTAACCGGACAAATAATCTTTATCGATGGCGGCGAGAGTCTGCGACCTAGACCGCGAGATGTCGCGTTTGATCCTACCGTACAAGGTCGATAGGAAAGGCTCATGCCCTCGGCTATACCATGAGTCGGGACCGCCGGAGGAGCGAAGCCGATGGTAGACGAACCCGAACCGATGACGGCGAGCCACGCCTACATGATCGTAGCGGCAGCTCTGACCGTTGCTATTACCACTGCCTCCGGCCGCCGATTGAGTGCGGAGGAGGTCTGGAACCGGTACATTGGAATATATTCCCGAGTGCGCCGTGAGAAGACGAATCCTGCGCTGATCGACCGTAACGATACGCTTTAGCTCTCTTTTTAGCGCGAATACTCAGATAATCGGGTCCTCTAAATTTGATCTCGATGCGCCATGGCGCCGGGCATCTCATACCCCGTCGAGAAAGGTTTTGGAGGAGGGCTAATCCTTTCGTTCCGAGGCATTGGCAGGCGTTTCGCTTCGGGGGTGACCGCGCTCGAAGCGATCGATCTTGATATCGCGCGCGGCGAGTTCCTGAGCCTTATCGGGCCGTCCGGTTGTGGGAAGACAACCCTGCTGCGCATCATAGCCGGTCTCGCCGAGCCGAGCGAAGGCGAACGGCGTCTCTCGCTCACTACGGATGGCAGCGGGCATATCCCTTCGGGTCGGGTCGGTTTTGTCTTTCAGGACCCAACCCTGATGCCGTGGAGCACGGTCATCGACAATGTGCTGCTGCCCTTTCGTCTCGCCGGGCGGGTCGGGTCCGCCGAGCGCGAACGCGTCCGCGAGGAAATCCGCGCAGTCGGGCTCGACGGCTTCGAAGGTGCTTATCCGCGCCAGCTTTCAGGTGGCATGCGCATGCGAGTTTCGATCGCCCGCGCCTTGGTCACCGATCCTGATCTGCTGCTCCTCGACGAACCTTTCGCAGCTCTCGACGAGATTACCCGGATAGCGCTCAACGATGATCTGCTGCGGCTCTGGGAGAAGCGCCGGGCGACGGTAGTGTTCGTGACGCACAGTGTTTATGAGTCCGTCTACCTCTCGACCCGGATCGCAGTCATGACGGCTCGGCCCGGCCGCATCGCCGCCGATCTGTCTGTCGAACTGCCGCAACCGCGCGAGCGCACCTTGCGCATGTCCCCAAGCTATGCAGCGATTTGTGCGAGGGTGTCGAACGCGCTTGAGGTCGCGATGGCGCGCCAATCACAATGAGCCCGCGCCGGATATCGCGGCTGTGGCGCATCGCTGCCCCGCTGGCCGTCGGAGCATTCTTCCTCGCGGTGTGGGAGGTGGCCGTCTGGGCCGAAAACATTCCGCCGTACATCCTGCCCGGCCCGCTCGCGATCGTCGGGAGCTTGTGGACGGACGGGCCTAGTCTGCTCGGCGCGCTGCTGGTGACCCTGCGCGTGACACTCGCCGCGCTCGCCGCGGCCGCAGTCCTCGGTGGCGCCATCGCGGTGGTGTTCTCGGTCTCCCGGATCCTTGAGCTCAGTCTCTTTCCGTATGCTGTGATCCTGCAGGTGACGCCGATCGTGGCGATCGCGCCCCTGATCATCATCTGGGTGCGCGAGCCTTTTCTGGCACTCCTGGTCTGTGCCTGGATTGTTGCCTTTTTTCCCATCGTCGCCAATACGACAGTTGGACTAAACAGCGCCGATCGTAATCTGCTGGCGCTCTTTCAACTCTATGGCGCCTCGCCGTTCCAGGTCTTGCGCTACCTCAAACTACCGACGGCACTTCCCTATTTTCTCGCCGGGCTGAGGATCAGCGGCGGGCTCGCGCTGATCGGCGCAGTTGTCGCCGAATTCGTCGCCGGCACCGGCGGCGCCGAGACCGGGCTCGCCTTCCGAATCCTCGAGGCGGGCTATCGCCTCGCCATTCCCCGCCTGTTCGCCGCGCTCTTCCTGCTGTCGCTGACCGGCATCGTCATCTATCTCGTCCTCGATGGCCTATCGCGCGTGCTGCTGCGCCACTGGCACGAAAGCGCGCTCGAGGAAGGGGAGGAGTGACGGGCGCGGATGGCCGATCTCTAGCCGCGGCCGACGAACGGCATCTTGGTGGCCATCACGGTCAGGAATTGCACGTTGGCTTCCGACGTCACGGTGGCCATGAAGACGACGGCGCGGGCAACGTTCTGCACATCCATCGTCGGCTCGACCATGACCGCACCGTTGGCTTGCGGGACGCCGCGGGTCATGCGCTGGGTCATCTCGGTCAGTGCATTGCCGACATCGATTTGGCCGCAGGCGATGTCGTATTTGCGGCCATCGAGCGAGGTCGATTTGGTCAACCCGGTGATCGCATGCTTGGCCGAGGTATAGGCGGCCGAGTCGGGCCGCGGGACATGCGCCGAGATCGAGCCGTTGTTGATGATCCGGCCGCCCATCGGCTTCTGGTCCTTCATGATCTTGAAGGCCTGTTGGGTGCACAGGAATGAGCCGTTTAAAATCGAATCGATGACCCCCTTCCAGCGCTCGTAGGGCAGTTCTTCGATCGGCCCAGCCGCTCCAAAGCCGGCATTGTTGAACAGCACATCGAGCCGGCCGTAGGTCTCCTTGGTCTTGGCAAACAGCGCGCTCACCGAGTCCGGGTTGCCGACATCGGTCGGCACGCCGAGCGCGCGACCCTGCTTGCTCTCGATTTCGCCCACCACGGCCTGCAATGGCTCCGGCCGGCGGCCGGCGACAACGACCGCAAACCCTTCCTCGGCGAGCGCCAATGCCGAGGCCTTGCCGATCCCGCTCCCCCCGCCGGTGACGAGTGCGACCTTCCCGTTCGAAGCCATAGTGCCGATCTCCTCCTGTAGATGCCGGGTCTCGCGCGCACGATATCAGCTTCTCGCGCGTGCGCTCCAGCGCGTTCGGGGCGATAATTCTTCGCGGAGGAGAGCCCATGTCTGACTTGATCGAGCTGAACGGCCGTTGCTACCGCAAGCCGCAGAGTCCAACGGTGGTGATCTGCGTCGACGGGTGCGATCCGGATTATCTTGAGCGCGGCATCCCCGATGGCGTCTTCCCGACGATCGGCTCGTTCCGCCGCAATGGCTTCTTTGGAACAGCCGACGCCGCGATGCCGACCTTCACCAACCCGAACAATGTCTCGATCGTGACCGGCGCACCACCCTCAGTCCACGGTATCGCCGGCAACTACTATCTCGATCGTGAGACCGGCCGGGAGGTCATGATGACCGACGAACGGCTGATGCGCAGCGAGACGATCTTGGCGCTGATGGCAGGCGCCGGCGTCAAGACCGCGGCCGTCACGGCGAAGGACAAATTGCGCAAGCTCCTTGGCCGAAATCTCGCGGGCGTTTGCTTTTCCTCGGAATGCGCTCCGCCTCAGGCCGAGGCGATGGTCGGGCGGGCGAGGCCGGACATGTATTCGGCCGACCTGTCTCTGTTCGTACTCGACGCCGGGGTCGCGCTGCTCGAGCGCCGAGAAGCCGATCTGCTGTACTTGTCGCTCTCGGACTATGTCCAACATGCGCATGCTCCGGGCGATCCTCTGGCCGATGCCTTTCATCGCGCGATCGACGATCGGGTAGGCCGCCTGGTCGAGCTTGGTGCGGTTGTCGGGCTGGTCGCCGACCACGGCATGAATGACAAGGCTCTGCCTGATGGCGCGCCCCACGTGATCTTTCTCGAAGATGCCCTCAATGAGCGCTTCGGTGCCGGTGCGGTGCGGGTGATTTGTCCGATTACCGACCCGTTCGTGCGCCATCACGGCGCGCTCGGCTCCTTTGTGCGGGTCTATGCTCGCGGAGGTGCGGATCTCGCCGCGCTGATGGCCGCGAGCGCGACGCTGCCCGGTGTCGCCCTGGTCCTTGACGGTCCCGAAGCAGCAAGGCGTTTCGAGATGCCACCCGACCGCGAGGCCGATTTTGTCGTGCTCGGCGACGATAACACCGCGATCGGCGCCGCGCGCGCCGAGCACGATCTTACGGGCCTTGCCGGCCATCGCCTGCGCTCGCATGGCGGCCTCGGCGAGCAACGGGTGCCGTTCATCCTGTCACGGCCTCTCACTCTCGAGTACCGTCATCACGCCGGGACGCGCCCGCTGCGCAATTTCGACATCTTCGATTTTGCGCTCAACGGCATCCAATAGGTATCGGGATGAACGACGTCGACATTGCGGCCATGGACCTTGGCGCGATTGGCCGGCCGGTCCGCCGCAAGGAGGATCAGCGGCTGCTGACCGGCAAGGGCCGGTTCACCGACGACTTCAACATGGCCGGGCAAGCCTATGCGGTCATGCTTCGCTCGCCGCACCCACATGCGCGGATCCTCGAAATCGACATGGAGCCGGCGCGACGAATGCCCGGTGTACTCGGCGCATTCAGCGGCAGGGATTGCCTCGCGGATGGGCTTTCGCCGATCCCGCACAGCCCGGTGCCGTCGACCCGCTACGACTTGAAGCTGACCGGACCCGGCGGCGGCACGATCTTCATCGGCCCGCAGCCGCTGTTGCCGGTGGACAAGGCGCGTCACGTCGGCGAAGCGGTCGCGATGGTGGTGGCCGAGACTGTGCCGCAGACTCTCGATGCGGCAGAGGCGATCGCGATCGAATATCAGGAATTGCCAGGGGTCGCGAGTTCGAAGAGTGCTCTCTCAACGGGTGCCCCGGCGGTCTGGGACGAAGTGCCGGACAACGTCCTCGTCGACACTGTGTTCGGCGACACAACGGCCACCGACCGGGCCTTTGCCGGCGCTGACCACATCGTCGAAATGGATCTCCACATCGGGCGCGTGACAGGGGTGCCGCTCGAGCCGCGTGCCGCGCTCGGCCATCACGACCCGGCTGCGGGCCGCTACACGCTCTATGCCGGCAGCGGCGGCCCCGTCCGTCAGAAGGTCGAGCTCGCCGCGGTACTCGGCGTCCCGCCCGAACAGGTGCGGGTTTTGTCTTACGATGTCGGCGGTAATTTCGGCGTACGCAACCGGGTCTTTGTCGAGTTTGGCTTGGTGCTGTGGGCGGCGCGCAAGCTCGGCCGGCCGGTCAAGTACACGGCGACCCGCTCGGAGGCGTTCCTCAGCGATTTTCAGGGCCGCGATCCGGTCACCAAGGTGGCGCTGGCATTGCGCTCGGACGGCCGCCTTGTGGCAATGCGCGCCGACAACGTCAGCAATGTCGGCGGGCGTTGCGTGTCGTTGTCGCCGCTCGGCAAAGGGTCGGCATTGGTCACCGGAAACTACGACATCCCGGCGGCGAGACTGCGCTCTCGCGCGGTGTTCACCAACACGATGCCGACCAACGCCTATCGCAGCTCAGGCCGCCCCGAGGTGACCTATGCGATCGAGCGGCTGATCGACAAGGCGGCGCGAAATCTCGGCTTCGACCGTGTCGTACTGCGCCGCAAGAACCTTATCGGGCCGCGCCGGATGCCGTACCCCAATGCGGTTGGGGCTCGCTACGACAGCGGCACCTACGAAACTAATATGGATCTCGCGATGCGCAACGCCGATTGGGGCGGATTTCCGGCACGCAGGCAGGAGGCGGAGGCGCGCGGCAAGCTGCTCGGATTGGGTCTGGCGAACTACGTCGAATCTTCGATTGGGGCGCCCCGCGAGCGCACCGAGATCACCGTGACGCCGGCAGGCCGAGTCGAGGTCGTCATCGGTACCTCGCCCAACGGCCAGGGTCACGAGACGAGCTTTGCGCAAGTCGTCTCGGCCTTGCTCGGCGTGCCGGTCGAAAATATCGACCTGATCACCGGCGACACCGATGTCGTCAGCCTCGGCGGCGGCTCGCATTCCGGGCGGTCTATGCGGCACGCCGCGACCTTGTTCGCGATGGCGGCACCGGCGCTGATCGGCAAAGGAAAAGCCATGGCTGCCCAAATTCTCGGTACGTCGGCCGGCGAAGTCGCCTTCGCCGATGGCCGTTTCGCGGCACCCCGCCGCAATCGCAGCTTCGACTTTCTCGAATTGGCGCAGGAGGCGATCCGCCTCGGTCTGGAAGCCAAGCTTGCCGTCGTCACCGACAACGAGATGCATGACCCCGTCTTCCCCAACGGCTGTGCCGTCTGCGAGGCCGAGGTCGATCCCGAGACCGGCTGGGTCGAGATCACCCGCTATGCCGTCGTCGACGATGTCGGGCGCTGCATCAACCCGATGATCGTGCACGGGCAAACCCACGGCGGCGCTGCCCAGGGGGTTGGTCAGGCGATGTGGGAGGAATGCGCGCTCGACCCGGCATCGGGGCAACCCTTGTGCGGGTCGTTCATGGATTACGGGATGCCGCGCTCGGACAACCTGCCGTCATTTGCCACCCAGATCGTCGAGGTTCTTTCGCCGACCAACCCGTTCGGCATCAAGGCCGGCGGTGAAGGCGGCTGCACACCGGCGCTCGCGGTCGTCGTCAGCGCCATTCTCGATGCGCTCGCCCCGCTCGGCGTGCGCGACATCATGATGCCGGCCACACCCTTCAGGGTGTGGCAGGCGATCCGCGACGCGAAATCAGGATCTGCTGCGGGTCAGCTTGCCCATAGCGCGGCGAAGCGAGTGGCAACCACCTTTTCGTAGGGGACCTGACCCCGCAGGATGCCGATGTCGCGGGAAAATTGGTTCATGCCGGCGACAAATTCCGGCGAGATTGATGGGTCGTAATACGGCAGATCGCGGCGGATCAGCTGGGCGATCAGTTCGGCCTCTTGCGGCGGGAAGAGCCTGCGGCCGACCTCCGTCGCTCGGGTCACATCGGCCTTGAGCGCGGCCTGGGTCTTGACCAGCGCGCGCACAGCCGCCCCGGCAATATCGGGTGACTGCGCGATCAGGCGGTCGGTCGTCGCCAGCGCCGACATCGTGTAATTGAAGCAGGACTTCGGCCCGTCGCCGCGGCGGACATCGAGGACGACGGTGCCGACAGCCCGCCGTACCGCGACCTCGGCGCCCATGCCGTTCGCCCAGAACCCGTCGATCAGGCCGTCTTCGAGCGCCTTCGCCGCGGTCAAGCCGAAGTTCACGATCCCACCCTCGGACCCGGACGCGCCCGGCACCGGGGCAATCCGGACCGCGTCGCGCTCGAGGTCGATCCCCGCCTCTATCAGCAACCGGCGCAGCCCCATCTCGACCCAGGGTGCGGCGCCGATGCTGCGTCCCTTGACCACTTCTACATCGCCGCGCCGAGCGCCGAGATCGGCGCGCATAACAAGAAACCAGTACATCCCCTGGGCCTGCGCGCAGAGGAGCTTGGCCCCCTTCCATTCGGGAAAGGCGGCAAGCACCGAATGCGCCGAGCCGCCCACAAAATCGATATGGCCGTCGCGCATCTCGCGATAGGCGCGGTCGACTGGGAAGACCAGCTCCAGCGAGACGTCGAGCCCTTCCTCCTTGAAGAAGCCGAGCTCGACCGCGGCGGCGGCCGGGAAATAGGAGTTCGAGATCAGGTCGGGGACAGCGAGCTTCATCGGGAACTCCTTTTTCGCTATCAGGCGACCATATCAAGACGAGGCCAGACCGGGCAGGGTGATCGAGATGAGCGAACTCAGCAGGCACGAGCACATCGACTGGAAGATCCACGGCGTCAAGGTCATCCCGGGCGATCAGCTCGACCCGAACACCGCCCAGACTCCGGGCATGGATCGCGCGGCCGCGATCAACCTGGCCAGGGTCGGCGCCCAGAAGATCTGGGCGGGCACTGTCAAGATCCACGCCAACGCCAAGACCGGCGCCCATCACCACGGTCATCTCGAAAGCGTGATCTATGTGCTGAAAGGGCGGGCGCGGATGCGCTGGGGCGACCAGCTCGAATATGTCGCCGAAGCCGGTCCTGGCGATTTCATCTTTGTTCCGCCCTATGTGCCGCACCAGGAGATCAACGCGTCCTCAGACGAGACGCTCGAATGCGTGCTCGTGCGCAGCGACAATGAGGCGGTCGTCGTCAATCTCGACATCGAGCCGGTGGAGCGCCCGGAAGAAGTCCGCTGGATCGACCCGATCCATCGGCACGGCTGACAGCCATGGTCGGGGCCAAGTTTCTGGTGCTCGCCGCCAGCCTCGTTTTCGCTGGTGCGGCACTGGCGCAGACGGGTCAGCTGGAAGTCACGAACGCCTGGGCCCGCGCGACGCCCGCCAAAGCCGAAAACGGCGTCGCCTATCTGACGATCCGCACGCCGACACCCGACCGACTTCTTTCGGCCTCTTCGCCGGTCGCAAAAAAGGCCGAGCTCCACACGATGGAGATGGCCGGCATGGTCATGAAGATGCGGCCGCTCGCCAGCCTCGACATTCCCGGAGGTGAGCCGGTCACCCTAACGCCCGGCGGCGAGCACATCATGCTGATGGGCCTCAACGGGCCGCTGCGCGAAGGTCAGTCCTTTCCGCTGACGCTGAACTTTGAAAAGGCCGGGGCGCGAGAGGTAACGGTCGCGGTCGAGAAGCCCGGCGCCGCCGGCCCGGCGCCGAAGCACTGACGGAGAACCCGATTGCCTCGGCTCCCCTTGGTTGGTGCCGCGCTGGGCGGCCTGGTGATCCTGGGGGTTGGTATATTCCTCGGACTGCCGTCTCGCGACACGCCGCGGGGTGCGGCCGGGACGTTGCTCGCAAGCGCGATCGGCGGCCCCTTCCACCTCGTCGACCAAGACGGAAAGACGGTCACCGATGCCGATCTCAAAGGAAAGTGGTCGCTCGTCTATTTCGGCTACACGCACTGCCCCGATGCCTGTCCGACCGCGCTCAACGACATCTCGATCGCGCTCGACGAACTAGGGCCGAAGCGTAGCGCCGTCCGTCCCGTGTTTATCACCGTCGATCCCGAGCGCGACACGCCGGATGTGCTCAAATCCTATGTTACGAGCTTCGACGCCCCGATCTTGGCACTGACCGGCACACCTCAAGAGATTGCCCAGGCGGCCAAGGGTTACCGCGTCTATTACGCGAAACATCCTGAGCCGGGCGGCGACTATTCGATGGATCACAGCTCGGTCATCTATGTGATGGATCCGGAGGGGCGCTTCACCGCCAGCTTTACACACGAGAGCTCGCCCGAAGAGATCGCCGGGCGGCTGAAGAAGTTGCTCGCTTAGGGCGCGAGCCCGCCGCCCATAAAGAGGCCGAGCTCGCGTTCGCTCGCCGCGGGGCCGAGCGCCCCGGCGATCCGCCCGCCCTCCATGACCAGGATACGGTCGGCGAGCGCGCGGATCTCATCGAGATCGGCCGAAACGAGAAGGATCGCGGTGCCGGCCTCCTTCAGCGCCAACACGCGGCGATGAATGAAGTCGCTCGCCGCGATATCGACGCCCCGCGTCGGCTGACCGATGATCAGGCAAACCGGGCGGCGCCCCATCTCGCGGGCGCAGACGAGCTTCTGCTGGTTACCGCCCGACAGGGTTCCGGTCGGCCTCTTGGGCTCGGCCGGTCGCACATCGTACTCTTCCATGCGCCGCCGCGCCGCCTCGGTGATGGCCCCGGGTGCGGTAAGCCAGCCGCGTGCAAAAGGGGCCCTTCGCTGGTCGCCGAGGATCGCGTTTTCTTCGGCGGTGAACTCGGCAAGCAACGCCATGCCGAGGCGATCCTCGGGGATATGGGCGAGCCCGAGCATGCGCCTCGTGTCGGCGTCGAAGGAAGCCGCCTGGTGTCCGGCGATGCGTAGGGAGCCGCCTACTGGGATCATGCCGGCAATCGCCGCCAAGAGCTCGGATTGACCGTTTCCAGCGACGCCGGCGATCCCGACGATCTCGCCCGCGCCGACCGAAAAGGTAAGGTCGTGCAGCCCCGGGGCGTGCAGCCCCTCGACCTCCAGCACCGGAGAGCCCGGTGCTGCCGCGTGGCGGCCCTCACAGGGCGATAGCCGGTGACCGATCATCAGCTCCGCGAGGCTCTCCGCATCGGTCGCCGCAGTGTCTAGTGTCGCGACGATTAGGCCGGCGCGCATGACGCTGACCCGGTCGGTTACGGCGAGGACCTCCTTCAGCTTGTGGGTCACCAACAGCACCGTCCGTCCCTCGCCGGCGAGCCGGCGCAGCACCGCGAAGAGCCGCTCGCTCTCCCGCGGGGTCAAAACCGCCGTCGGCTCGTCGAGGATCAGGATATCGGCGCCGGTGCGCAGCGCCTTCAGTATCTCGAGGCGCTGGCGCAGCCCCACCGGGAGCGTCCCGGCGACTGCATCGGGGTCGAGCGCCAAGTCGAAGTCGGCGGTCAAACGCGCGAGATCTTCGCGCACCCTTCGCGCGCCGTTACGCAACAGCGGGCCCGCTTCGTGGCCGAGCAACAGGTTTTCGAGGACGGTGAAGCTCTCGACTAGCACGAAATGCTGATGGACCATGCCGATACCGGCGGCGATCGCTTCCTTCGGCGAGCGGAAGCGAACCGGCCGGCCATGTACCCGGATCTCGCCGGCATCGGGCATGAAATGCCCAAAGAGCAGCCCCATTAAGGTCGACTTGCCGGCGCCATTCTCGCCGACGATCCCGTGCACGGTGCCGCGCGCTACCGTGAGCTCGACCCCGTCATTCGCGCGGATCGTGCCGAAATGCTTGTGGATGCCGCGGCACTCGACGGCAAGGGCCGTCTCCCGCTCCGTCACGGTTCGGCCGGGCGGATCCGGCCGGCGATGATCTCGGCGCGGGCCGCCTCGGCCTTCTCCCGCATCGCCGGCGTCACCAGTGCAGCGTTGTTGTCGTCCATCGCGTAGTCGACGCCGCGCTCGGCAAGGCCGAGGCTCCTCACTCCCGGTTGCCACGTGCCGGCACGCGCCGCTGTGAAGGCGTCGTAGACCGCGTTGTCGACCCGCTTTAAGAGCGAGGTCAGCACCGTCCCCGGGAACAGCGGGTTCTGGTTCGAATCCATACCAATCGCGAGCTTGCCCGCGTCCTTGGCCGCCTGCAATGCGCCAAAGCCGGTAATCCCTGCGGCGGCGAAGATCACATCGACACCGCGGTCGAACTGGCTGCGCGCGAGCTCGGCTCCGCGCGCCGGGTCGACAAAGGCGGCCGGCGTCGTGCCGGTGACGTTGTCGATGATCACGATCCCGGGTGCCGCCCAGCGCGCGCCCTCGGCATAGCCCCAACCGATCCGGCGGATAATCGGGATGTCCATGCCGCCGAGATAGCCGATCGTCCCGCTCTTCGAGGCCATCGCGGCGAGGACGCCGACGAGAAAGGCGCCTTCCTGCTCGCGGTATACTACCGATTGCACGTTCGGCTTGTCGACGACCGTGTCGATGATGACGAGCCGGGCCTGCGGGAACCGGTCGGCGACGGTCTCGACCGCGGCGCGCTGGTCGAACCCGACGGCAACGACGACCGGCGCGCCGCGCCGGATTAGGGTCGACAAGGCCTGGACCCGCTGGCTGTCGTTGGTGATCTCGACCTCGCGATAGGCGATGCCGGTTTCCGCCTTAAACCGCTCGGCGCCGTTATAGGCCGCCTCGTTGAAGGATTTATCGAACTTCGCACCCTGGGCATAGACGATCCCCGGTGCCGCGTCGTCTTCGGCGGCGGCAGGCGCGGCAAACGCGAGCAGGAGTGCCAGCCAGAAGAAGGGTCGCATCTCCCTCAGCTCAGGGAGAAACCGCAAAAAAACTCGAAAAATGACCGGTCTCAAGGGCAATATCCTTATTTAAATCAATAGCTTGTTAGAGCATCTTTCCGGGCCGCTCAGGGAGGCTAGCAGGGAGCCGAATTGGGGCTCTGAGGGAGCGAGCAGGGAGAGCCCGGAGCTGCTGCGTCCAATGAGTTCGTCCCTGCTCGACACCATCCGACGCGGCGGCGCTTGGCTATCCGAACCGCCTATCAGCCTACACGCAAATCTTGGTAATAGGATGGCGGAAGAACGTGACCAGGAGGGAGACGTGTCGAACATCACTGCGGTTGCCAAGCAATTCTTCGAGGCCTGCGAGACCGGGAAGGGTTGGGAGGGGTGCCGGGCTTATTGCACACCCGGTGCGAGCTTTTCGGCGCAAGCCGAGCCGCTGGCCGACATTCGAACCCTTCAGGGGTACGCCGACTGGATGAAGGGGCTGCTCTCGTTCATGCCGGACGGGCGCTATGTCGTGAAGTCGTTCGCCACCGACGACGATAGAAGGAGTGTGTGCGCCTACGGCGTCTTCTCCGCGACCCATACCGGCCAGGGCGGCCCTTGCGCGCCGACCGGCAAGAACACGACGACGGATTACGTCTATGTCATGGATTTTGACGGGGACAAAATCCGGCACATGACAAAGATCTGGAACGCCGGATGGGCCATGAAGGAGCTCGGCTGGGGCTGACGCGGGTTTCTAGTTGCATTACCCTGGCTGCGGTCAGGCCTGCTCGCCTCCGTCGCGGTAACCAGCGGCTGCTCACGGCTACCGCCGTGCTCGATTCCGAAGGTGGCGCTCACCGATCGGGGAAGCCCGGGATATGGGCTTGAACCGCTCATGGTCTGTTAAGAAAAACTCTTTTTTCAAATGTGAGCTAGCTCACACGCCTCGACCGATTCCTTGAGCTATCTTTCCGGCAGTAAAGCGTGCGCCGTCGATCTAGGAATCGCCGGTAAAATTTGTAGCAAAGCCTAGTAAACGGAAAGTACGCGTCGAAAACATCTTCGCGTAGAGCTCAAAACGAAATCACTGCGCGCTTGCGCACAGAACTGGAGGTCGAGATGACGTCATCGGTAGCATATCGTTCGCTGAAAGGCAGCGAGCACCCCCACCCCGCGGATCACAAGAAGCTCAGACGAACCAGCGGCTCGGAGGAAGTGACCGTCACATTGCTCCTTCGACGCAAACCCGGGCACGCCGCGATGCAGCCGGAACATGTGCTCGCCGGCGCGCCACGGCCCACGCGGGAAGCCTTCGCGAGCCAACGTGGTGCGGACCCCAAGGAGCTGGACGCGGTTGCCGCCTTCGCCAAAGCCGCCGGCCTAAAGGTCCTGGAAACCCATGCTGCTCGGCGTTCGGTGATCGTTCGCGGGCCGGCCGACGCCGTCAATAAGGCCTTCGCTGTCGAGCTCAATGATTACGAATACGAGCGTGGAACATACCGCAGTCACGATGACGCGGTGAAACTGCCGTCGACCGTCGCCGACTACGTAGAGGCGGTCGTGGGCCTCACCAACCGCCAGGTTCAGGCGCGGCACTTTTCGACGGCGCGGCGGCATGGCGGCCGAGCACTCGGCAGGGAGAGCAATGCCCGAGGCCGCGGGGCGGCCAAGGATCCGGTGAACACGCGGCCTTTGACGCCAGCGCAGGTGGCCGCTCTTTACAACTTCCCGGCTGGGGATGGCGCGGGACAGACGATCGGCCTCTACGAAATGGAGACTAATGAGGGTCCGGCGGGCTACGCCGCCTCGGACATCTCCGCCACGATGAAGGCGCTCGGGGATTTGCCGATGCCGCATATCGTCGACGTGCCGGTCGACGGCGTTCAGAACTCGGGTCAGTCCGACGGCGAAACGGGCCTCGACATCACGGTGGCGGGCGCCATCGCGCCGAAGGCCACAATCGCAGTCTATTTCGCCGGTGGCGAAACCCAGAACATCATCCACGCCCTGCAGAAGATGATCCATCCCAACGCGGGCGACCCAACCCCCAGTATCATTTCAATCAGCTATGGGTGGGGCCCGGACGACACGGGTAACCCAAACTTCTCCGACAGCGAATACGCCCAGATCACCGGCCTATTCGAGGACGCCGCGACCAACAAGATCACGGTGCTCGTCTCCTCGGGAGATTCCGGCGCGCAGATCGAAAGCAAAACCCAGGCACAAACCAGCTACCCTGCGAGCGATGTCTGGGTGACCGCTTGCGGAGGCACCACGATCGGCAACGTCAACGGATCGTCGTTCGACGAATATGTCTGGAACGACGTCGGCGCGGCAGGCCAAGGCGCGACCGGCGGCGGGGTCAGCGCGCGCTTCCCGGTTCCGGCCTATCAGGCATCCGCTTCGGTACCGGTGCGCATCGGCACGGGCCAACCCGGCCGCGGGGTTCCGGACATCGCCGGAAATGCCAGCGAGAACAGCGGCTACCTGCAGGTCATCAACGGCTCGCCACCTCAGCCGGTTGGCGGAACAAGTGCCGTAGCACCCCTCTATGCCGGCCTGATGGCACGGATCAACGCCAACCTCGGGCATCCGGTGGGGTACCTCAATTCGACCTTGTATACTCTGCCGGCGACAACCTTCCGCGACATCCTCGGCGCCCCGGGCCCGGCGAATAACTCCTTTGGCCGGGTGAAGGGCTATAACGCCGGTCCTGGCTGGGACGCCTGCACCGGGCTCGGCAGCGTGCACGGCCAAGCCCTTCAAACCGCTCTTGCCGGCGAGAGCCCGGCTGCCGTTGCCGCGGCTGCCGCTCCTAGGGCGCGGGCTGCCGTGAGCTAGCGGCGTAGCCGACCCTAAGTCGGAGTTCGCACGCAGATCGATCGCCGAGGGCGATTCGGCAGGGGGATCGCCTTCGGCGCGTTCAGACCGATCGGTTGGCTAGTGTCGCGTAGCCATCATATCGACGGCCAGTGCACGATTTCCTGCGCGTGCCGGCGTCGGCATCGTTGACGACCCTTGGTGCCGATCTGCAGCGCCGGGACCACACGGCTGCAATATCATCACTTTATTGAGGTGTGAGCGGTCGCGACGGCAGCCCACCGGCTAATCCTGCGCGACTTGACCCTCGCAGCCGGTAACGGCAGGCTTCGAATGGGTGTCCCCGCTGCACCCCCAGCTGCACCCATGAGACCGGAGGAAGCCGCATCGTCGAAGCAATCCGCTCCGTAGGGCTGCCCGCACTCATTCTGTCGGGTGCCGTCCTGGGAATCGCGGTCGGAATAGTTCTCGGCGATCGCGCCGCCGTCTTCACGTCGCTCGGGTCCGGGTATGCGATGCTGCTGCAAATACCCGTGTATCCCTATCTGATTTGCTCGCTATTGCAGGGAGTAGGACGCCTGGCGCCGTGCAGCAGCCGCGCTGGAGCCTGCTGCGGGTGATCAGCGAAAAGCTTCGGCACTGACCGAGACCCGGTACTAACACCTCAAGGGAGGATTTGTCATTGCGAGCACCAAGCCATTTGCTACCGATCAGCGGCATCCCCATGTGATGGGCGCCGCAGCATTGCTGATTGTGCAGAAGACGCTCGAGACGCTCGTGAAACGCAGGCTGATCACCCCGGAGCAACTGACCGAAATCTACCAGAGCACTCGCCCAGAGCATGAAGAGAAAAAGCACCTATTCCGGGAGGTTGCGGTGCACGAAAAGGTCGCCGAACATCTCCGCTTTGCGGGCGAGGTACACTAGTGGCCGCCCGACGACATTCAATGAGCCACTCCTGCGGAGTCCCTCACCAACGAGATTGTGGCGGTACCCGATTTGGTTGCCGGCGACGCGCAATTGGCCTATTCCCAATGCTTGACCGGGCCGTCGCTCCACTGAACGAGCAGATCCGCATGGGGCTTGGTATGCGAGAGCCCATCTCCATCGTTGGATGGCAGTTGGCAAAGAGCCGTGCCGACATCTTATTCAGCGACGGCCTGCATTCGGCAACTCCTTGGCACCGAGATGCTGGTTGCGAAACAGCAGCGCCCGCTGCTCGCCTACTAAGGCTCGTTCGATCCATACGACGGTCGCCGTCGTCGGCAGGTCGATGTCGAGCGCCTCGCCGAGCGAGCGTTATAGCGAATATTACTGACGGCAGCATTCGTCTAATCGGCAATCCAGCGCTTGCTCTACGCGGGCTCTGGCTGCCCGATCATCACGAGAGAAGGGTGATGGACTTGAGCGCGAACCGCCCGTGGGTAGTGGCAAATATCCTTAGGCTTCTCACGCCAGCCGAAAATAGCCGCTCTTGACGAGCATCGCGGCGTCCCTGGGATCGACCTGCTGCGTTCGCGCGCCCGCATGAAACTGATAGTGCCGGCCTGTGGCGGGTCCGCGGACGAGAACCGATGTCGGTTGCGTGAATTCGATCCTCACGCCCGCGCCGGCCTGCGCCAGCATTGGCTGTCCGATCGCTTTGCCCTGAACGAGCGCGGCACGCCCTTGACCACAGCAACCCATCGTCCGCTCCTAGTCATCTTTGCGATTGATATTCTCCAAAACGAGGGGCTCCTTGCCCAGGCGATCGGCCAAGCATGCCGCACCCGAGAGGGCGAGCCAAGTTACAATCCGTTCCGCCGCGCCGCTTACGACGAAGAATGCGAACGGAATACTTATCCAGAGGCTAAGACAATTGAAGCAATCCATCATCTTGCCCCAGACGGTGGTCTCCAGCTTTCTCCGGATCCGCAGGATCAGGTCCCATGGGCCGTCCTCGACCGCGAGGAGATGAGCGAGGCGCCAGACCGCAAGCGCGGCGACGACGAAGCGAAACCAGGCGCTCCCTTCGATCACGGCCGTGCATCGACCCGGCTAGGTGCCGATGTCGTTGATGACGTTGATGGCAAACATGATCGGCCCTATGGCGTTGTGGTTGCCCCCATCTCCTACCCAGGTCGTATCGCTGACGTAGAGCGTGATCACATACGCACACCGGCACCCACGAGGCAATTGCCACGGATTTGCGGCAATGCACGGCTTGGTGGGGTCTGGAGCGGTTCCCCCATCCAGCGCTGTGACGATATCCCAGAGGGCCAATGTCGAGGCCTGAGCCGAGGTGGGCGGAACCGCCTGCCACAGATTGGGTACTCGGACGGTCGGCGGCGTCCCGGGCGCTGCGCCGTTCGGCGCGTAGTCGGACGGCAGGAAGCTTCGCGGTGATCCTCCGTTCTGCTGATATGTCAGCGAATAGGAGCCAAAGTTGTCGTTCGGTATCATTTGCGTCGCAGTGACATCGATCGGGTAGTCCCAGGCGATGCCGATAACCGGACACGTCGTGCCGACGAAGTCCTTGAGGTGCAGATCGCCGCAGCCGACCACGTTGCCGATCTGCGTGATCTTCCCGACGACGGGATAATTGTCGATCCACACCACTACTTGGTCTTCGCCCGCCGGAACAACCGGGGTGTGCGGCGGGACGATCGGCCCTTCGTCGACCTCGAGAAAGATAACGTAACGTCCGCTGGCCCCGCTGGCCCACTTTTGGGTTGTACTGATGGTCGGGACCGTGTGCCCGGGTAACGGAAAGGGGCAATGCTCGACCGTCCACGAGGCGACGAGGTCGCCGTTGAGGATCCAATTCGGCGTCAAGCTCAGGAAGCACACGGTCGACCACGGATGGGCCGCGGTTCCGTCGTAGATGACCGGGGCGATCAGCGGCGTCCCACCCAACGCGGTCGGGCTTGGCACCGGGGTCGGCAACGGTATCGCACCAGGCGCCGGACCGAACAGCGCAAGTTGATACTGCGTCATCAGGCTGCCGCATCCGGAAGCGTAGGCGCTGCCCGTCACGCTCACATTGCCACCGATCGACTGCTCCAAGCCGGGGTTGGCGACATTCTGTACCAAGTTGATCATCGAAGGACTTGGGTTGAACGGATCTTGCAGGGTCGCCGTCGCCACCGTCGCCACTGCGGTAATTTTTATATCATTGATCTCGAGCTGGAAGACGGCGTTAACCTGAAGATGTAATCCGCCACTGCCATAGACGTCGAGATACACCGTCACCTGGGTGGTCGCCGGCGGCAACAGGCTAATGTCCAAGTAGCCCAATATCCCCGCCGTCACCGGCGTGGATGCCGATGGGTTGATCGGTGGCCGCGAGCAATCGGGGTAGACCACTGCCGCGTTGATCGGCGGACCGCCCGCACTATAGGTCAAGGTGTAGCTGGTAAAGGCCGCACCGGCGGCGGTACCTGTGATCTCGATGCCCGCCAGATTGCTGCACGCGGCGACGAAGGTGAGCGTCGAGCACGCGGGCGGCGTATCGATCTCGGCGATGATCGGCTCGAAGCACCGCCGGTTGCTAGCAAAGAACTGCTCAAGACATTCAACCGCCTCGAGCAGGGTATAGGATCGGGCAAGACAGCAGCCGAATTCCAGCGCCGACACGCAGTAGCAGCGGCAGCTTCGAAAAATCGGCTCATTGCCGTACTGGGCGAAGGCGGTGCTGCCGAACAGCGCCGGCGCCGACTCGGCGGTGAGCAAGCGCTCGAATACCGCGTTTGCCTCGTTGTCATCGACGTTGCAGTCGATCTGGCCCGACTCGATCTCTTTCGGGATCTCGATCGGATATTCGAGGTCCTTGACTTCGCTTTGGATCGAGGGCGCGTATGCATTGGCGAGGAGGCGGACCAGCGTGGTGAAGTCGCGCGTCTGGTCGATCGTCGGCGGGTCAGACACGGGTTGGCCGAGCGCCTCGCGGACACAACGCCAGTATTGATACAAATAGTAGCCAAAACCCCGGAATGTGCGGGGCCCGCGGCAAACGAGCCACCCAAAGATAAGGCAGCAGAGGATGTGACGATAGCACCATCCCCACTGATCCGGGTTTCCGAAAACTGCCCGACCTTCGTTTGGAAGCAGCCGAGTGGCGACCTCCGGAGTGAAGAACCGGTCGAACAGGGTCCGCGCCAGATTAATCTCGTCTGCGCAGCTGGGCGGATTTTCCTTGGACGCCTCGATCAGAGTTGCCGCAGATTGGGCCCGCTGCAGCTCGCCTTCAAGAATTGGCCGATAAGCGCTCAGAAAAGCATTGAGCACAAATTCAAAGTCGCTGTTCGCGACAGAGCCGGCATTGCGTGTGTCGCTCACGATAGGCCTCGTTCGATGCTCCGTGGTTTCTGCATGCTACGTAAAACCAGCGCCGATTGGTGTGAGCTAGCTCACAGATGCGCTCCTGCCGTGCGAATTTTTTTGCGGCCTCTGCGAGCGCGACCTTTCGGAATTGTCGATTTGATCAATCCACCCAGTATTCCGCTACCGTTGGCGTGGTTGGCGGCGATCAGATGGCGCGGAAAGTCGGGCAGCAGCACCGGCCGCGGCGGCATGCCGGCAGATCACGCGGCGCGCGACCGGCTGATTTTATCGGCTGAGGGGAGAGGGTGTGCAGCCGAGACTCCGATCGGCGGCGGTTGGCAATTAGGCGGCCACTCATCATATCCGCGACTAGTGCCGGCGCTGGCCCGACCGCTCGCCAGCGGTCACCCGTATCGCCAGAACAGCTAAAGTGGAATGATGAGCAGCCCGACCGACGAGATAGCACGCCGGTAAGCTGAGCGTCGGCGGCACACCCTGGATCATCGCCTATCGCGTCCGTGCGATGTAGTCGAGATAATCCGTGTGCTGTACGCCGCGCAGCTTTGGCCGCCGCGGTGATCGAGCGCCCGCGCTGCACTTCAACAAGGGCCGCGAGCAGCATTTACAAGTCGAGCCGGTGTTCTAGCCGGGCTGTGATAAATCAGCCTCTGGGTTGGGTGGAAGCCAGCGCGCGTATCAAATTGCGCGAGGAGGCCGAGATAACGCGGAGGGGACGGGGGGGCGCAGACATGTTTGGGATGCTTTGTGCCTGGCGGCTACCGCCGCTCTTTGTAGCTGCCGTGGCGATCTGGATCGGCGCTTCGCAAGCCCACGAGATGCTCTACGATCAGGGCGGCTACAAGCTGGCGGTCGGCATCGAGGCGGGGCTTGGCGGCTTCGCAGTAGGCAATGTCGATACCGGCGCCGGCAACGTTAATACGGATGCGCCGCTCGCGGGGCCGTTTCCGCCCTCCGAGCGGCGCACGACACGTGATTGGTTCGAAGGCTTCGCCAAGCCGTTCGCCGAACTGGAAACGCCGTTTTTCGATTTTGGCCACACCTATGCTCTGGTCAGCGTCGTCGGTGCGCTGACCCGCGGGAACGGTGACGCGACTTCGAGCCTGGCACCGCAGGGCGCGCGATCGACCACCTCCAACGCGCCGCAGCACGCCGCCCTCGAAGATGCGGTCATCGGTTGGCATTCGGGGAATTTGTTTGCCGACTCGCTCGGCGAAGACGCGATCGAGCTCTCCGGTGGCCGGCAAGCCTTCGTGCTTGGCGACTCGTTTCTGATCGGCTCCGGCGTGGTCAACGGCTTTGGTCGCGCCGCGTTCTATCTCCAGCCCCGCGCCTCGTTCGACCGCGCGGCGATCCTCAAGCTCGACTTGTCGCCGGTGCGCGCCAAGCTGTTCCATCTCGAAAACCGAGTGGACCAGGACTTGATGCTGGGCTTCGACCAGCCGAAGACCAAGTTTTTCGGCCTCGACCTCGCGCTCTACGAAGCGAGCGAGGAGGAGCCGGGCCTAAAGACGGCTGGCGAGAAGCAAGCCCCGGCGGCGGCACAGGCCGTGCAAACGACGCGCGTCAAAAAAGAGGTTCCCGATCTATGGTCGGCAGGTTTCGACTTTCTCCATGTCTATAACGCGGACAGCACCCCGGTGACCTTTAGCTTCCCGCCGGAAGAACCCTCCCCGACGCTCAGCATCTTCGGCAACCGCAACGGCATGAATGTCTATTCCGGTTATCTCGCGGGTTCGTTCTTCAAATTCGACCCGGACATCCGGTTCCACAGCCAATTCGCGTTGGAGCGAAACGCCGCGGTCGACCGGCAGGTCAAAGCCGCAGCCTGGTATGTCGAGCCTGGATACAAATTTTCAGCCCTGCCGTGGACGCCGCAGCTGAATCTGCGCTACGCCCATTTCAGCGGCGATCCCAATCCGCAGGACCGGCTCAAGCAAACCTACGATCCGCTGTTCACCACCGGGGGCGACCGGGGCTTTGGCAGCTGGTTTCTCGGTGAGATCTTTGGTCAGTACATCAGCCCGAACAGCAATCTCGACGTGGCGATGGCGCATCTCAAATTCTCGCCGCTCGGCCCTGTCGAGGCTGGCCTCATCTACTATGATTTTCACTTCGACCAGACGGCCCAATTCAATAGCCCAATCGTCACGTTGAAGAGTGCGGCGCAGGAGGTCGACTTTTATTGCGTCTGGTCGGCGACCGAGTGGTTGACCTTGTCGGGTGTAGCGGGGTTTGCGGTGCCGGGCGCCGGGCTTAGACAGGCGGCCCAGGCATTTGTCACCGACAACGGACCAATTGGCGGCCGTGTCGGGCGCACGATGACTCTGGCCGAGCTGTTCGTGTCAATCAAATATTGATGCGGCGGCGGTCTACGGACCGGCTGGCTTGCGCACTCGGCCGACGTCTACACGTAACGCAAGGTGGTAAACATGCCGGCGTCGAGGTGGTAGAGCAGATGACAGTGAAAGGCCCATAGGCCCGGGTTGTTGGCATCGAATGCCACCACCACACGCCGGCCCGGGGGGACCAGGACTGTGTCGCGCACTGCCCCGGGGAAGCGCTTGCCATCGATCTCGACGACCTGGAACTCGTGACCGTGCAGATGCATCGGGTGTGGCATCCCGGTCTGATTGACCATCACCAGCTCGACCCGTTCGCCGTTGGCGATAGGCAATGGTGGGACGCTCGGGGTCCAGGCGACGTTGTTGAGCGACCAGATGTATTTCGCCATGTCGCCGGTCAGGTTTATCGTGTAGACGCGATCGGGCTTGCGCGGGGTCAGCGGCCGTAGCGCGCGCAAGCGGCGCTCCAGATCGAGTGTCAACGCGTTCGAAGGCACCTTGGCCAGATCCGGAACACGGGCCACCGTCGCATTTCCGGCGGCCAGTATGACGCCGGTCTGTCTGCGGTCGCCCTCGAGCACCGCGAGAACCGGGTAAGCCGCCGGCGGGCGTGGGATCGCTAAGCGAATGTCGAGCCGCTGCGCGACTGCGATCGGGAAATTTCGTCCTTTCACCGGTACGACTGCAAAACCGTCGACCGCGATCAGCTCGCCATCGAGCGGGCCGAGATCGATGTGGTAGGCGCTCATCGACGAGCTGTTGATGATGCGCAGCAGCACGCGCCCTCCCGGTTCGACCTTGATCACCTCGGGATCGGCCAGCGTACGGTCATTGGCGAGAAAGGCATCGTATTTGACGTCGTTCAGATCGGGCTTGCCGGCAGCTCCCGGCTTTGCCATGCCCGCCATCGACGCCTTCCTGGCGATCGGTAGCGGCCCAGCCTGCGCTACAGGCGGAGCCTTGCTGCCACTCTTCTTCAGCTCCGCGAATATCTGGTCGGGCGATGTAAAGCTGAAATCGGCCAGCATGACCACGATCTCCTGCTGGTCAGCGTGGTCGCGCTGATCATGGATGATCAGCGGTGCCGCCATCAGCAGCTGCTCCTGCAGCCCCTGGTGCGAATGCATCCAGAAGGTGCCGCCAAAGCGCAACGGGAAGTCGTAATCGGCAGTGCCGCCCGGTGGGATAGGCGGTCCGGAAATGCCGGGTACCCCGTCCTGCTGCCAAGGCGGCGTCAGACCGTGCCAGTGGATCAGGCTCGGTTCGTCGATCCCGTTTTCCACGCGAACGTGAAACGGCTTGCCGACATCGGTCGTGATGCCAAACGTCCCGTCCGGCTGGCGGATCCCATAGACGGAAGCCGGCTTTCCGTTGACCGTGATATTGCGGCGCTGCAGCTGAAGGATTGTACGCGGCGCATTGCCGTCCGGCCCGCCGGCAGGCGGGTTTTGTGCCCGCGCGATGGACCGAAAGTTAGCGGAGGCGGCAAGAGCTCCAACGATGACGCTTCGGCGGGACAGCATGACGAAGTCTCCTCGAAGAAAAGCGTCCAACTCCAGTTTCCACGGGCGCAAAATATTGGCAAGGAGGCCTACCCCCATCATATACGCGTCCGGCTCCAACGCGGCACCTGCTAGCGGGAGCCGCTCCCGGCGATAGCTAAAGCCGATTGATGAGCACGCTTACCGACGAGATCGCGCGCCGGCGCACCTTTGCGATCATTTCGCACCCGGACGCCGGCAAGACCACTTTGACCGAGAAATTGCTGCTGTTCGGCGGCGCGATCCAATTGGCGGGCGAAGTCAGGGCGCGCGGCGAGCGGCGGCGGGTGCGCTCGGATTGGATGGCGGTCGAGCGCGAGCGCGGCATCTCGGTCTCCTCGGCGGTGATGAGCTTCGAGCACGAGGGGCTCGCTTTCAACCTGCTCGACACGCCGGGCCACCAGGATTTCAGCGAGGACACCTACCGCACCCTGACCGCGGTCGACAGCGCGGTGATGGTATTGGACGCCGCCAAGGGCATCGAGGAGCAGACCCGCAAGCTCTTCGAGGTCTGCCGGCTGCGCGACGTGCCGATCATCACTTTTGTCAATAAGCTCGACCGCGAGGGCCGCGACCCGTTCGACCTCATCGACGAGATCGAGCAGTCGCTCGCGCTCGATGTGACCCCGGCCTCCTGCCCGATCGGCACGGGGCGCGATTTTCTCGGCACCTATGATCTCTTCGCCGATGCCCTCCTGTTGTTCGAGCGCGGCGTCCACGACCGGGTTACCGAGCCGGTCCGCTGCCACGGCCTCGACGACCAGAAACTGCCGCGGCTGTTGCCGAAGCAAGCGCTTGCCAAATTGCGCGAGGAGGTCGAGATGGCGCGGGGCCTGTGCCCGCCTTTTGACCGCGAGGCCTATCGCGCGGGCCATCTGACGCCAGTCTATTTTGGCAGTGCGCTGAACAATTTCGGCGTGCGCGAACTGTTGCGCGGGGTCGGCGAACTCGCCCCGGCGCCGCGCCCGCAGCCGGCCCAAGGGACCAATGGACCGCGGCCGATCTCGCCCGATGAGCCTGAGGTCGCCGGTTTCGTCTTCAAGGTGCAGGCCAATATCGACCCGCAGCACCGCGACCGCATCGCCTTTGTGCGCATCGCCTCCGGCCATTTTCAGCGCGGCATGAAGTTGAAGAACATCCGCACCGGGCGGGTAATGTCGGTGCAGGCCCCGGTGTTTTTCCTGGCGCGTGAGCGCAACCTCGCCGAGGAGGCTTGGCCCGGCGACATCATCGGTATTCCCAACCACGGAAGCCTGCGGATCGGCGACACCTTGACCGAGGGCGAAGCAATCCGCATCACCGGCATCCCCAATTTCGCGCCGGAAATCTTGCAGCGGGTCCGAGTCGAGGACCCGATGAAGTCGAAGCATTTGAAGCACGCGCTCGAGCAATTGGCCGAGGAGGGGGTGACGCGGGTCTTCAAGCCGATCTCGGGCGGCGACTGGATTGTCGGCGTCGTCGGCGCCCTGCAGCTCGACGTGCTCAAGGCGCGCCTCGCCGCCGAATACAATCTCGCGACCCGGCTCGACGGTGCCCCTTACCAGGCGGCGCGTTGGCTCGACGCCGACGACCCGGCCGAGCTCGAACGGTTTCGCGTCAAGAACCCATCGTCGAGCGCCGAAGACCATGACGGCGTTCCGGTTTTCCTCGCCCGCAACGCCTGGGATCTGCGCACGACGATCGAGGAATGGCCCCTGCTCCGCTTCAAGACGACACGCGAGCAGATCTGACGATCATGCGTCGGGCCAAGGTCCCGGGTCAGGCGGTGGCCGGGGCCCCCTCGGTCACGGTCTCGAGCTGGCCCACGGTCTCCCGGCCGAACAGCAGCGGGATGAACGCGCCGATCGTGACCACCACCAATATCGTGCCGAAGAATATCGTCGGCGAGCCGACATGCGGCTCCATCAGGAAGGGCGCCAACACTCCGGAAAAGATTCGTCCGGTCGATTCGCCAAAGGCATGTCCGCGCCCACGCAGCGCCGTCGGGAATTGCTCGGAAAGGTAGATCCGGAAGGCAGTGGCGGCCGACAGCGCGGTGAAGCCGGTCATCAGCGCGCCTGTGTCCATCATCACGGTTGCATAGGAACCTGCTCGGTGTGCCAACATCATCATGAAAAGACCGGGCAGCGAGCCGGCGAGCGCATAGAAGATCGTCCAGCGGCGCCCGATGATCTCCATCAGGAAGCCGGTGAAGCCCTTGCCCGGTATGCTCGCGGCAAACACCAGCGAGGCAACGCCGAGGCTCGTTTTTACGTCGGCGCCTTGATCGACCAGAGCCTTTGGCAACAGGACCGAAATTAGAAAAAACGCGGTACCGACAAAGACGTAGCTGGAAATCCCGATTGCCGTCCAGCGCAGTTGGCCAGGACGAAACAGCGCCCGATAGGGCGGCAGCTCCTCGGGCACCATCTGCAGATTGTCGCCGAGTGCGGCGATGGTCAATGGCGGCACCCGGCTGCCGGCGCGCCGGATGATATGGTTGACGGTTTCGACCGCCGCCTCAGTGCGGCCTCTGCGCAGATACCACCGCGGGCTTTCGGGGATCAGGAAATAGATCAGCGCCGGAATGACGAGAAAGGCGAGCCCGCCGGGCAGCGCCATCAGCCGAAAGGCGTTCGGGTCGTCGGCAAGCAGACGGCCGACCAAGGGTAGCACGGCGAACGAGCAGGCAAGCGCCATTTCGTAGACCGCGCTGTACGTGCGCCGATGCTGCGCCGGCATCAGCTCGGCGGCGATCGGGAACGGCGCGATGACGGCAACGCCGCCGACAAGGCCGGTCAACAGACGCACGATGATCAGCTGCTCGCCTGTCTGCACCACGGTGATCAGCAAGGTGAAGAAGGTGATCCCTGCCACCCCGATCAGCATGACGGTCTTGCGGCTGTAATGGTCGGAGATCGCCGAGGCGATAAAGCCCCCGACGACGATCATCAGCGTCGAGGCGATCGCGAGAAACCGCAGCTCCGATGGGGTCAGGTGCAGTGGTTGCTTCGCCAGCACGAGAAGATACCCAGTCATGACCAGGTCGTAACCATCGACGAAACCGACCAGGGCCAGGACCGCGATCACCATCAGGTGGTAGCGGCTGAAGGGAATGCTGTCGAGCTTGCGGCCGAGGACGTGGCCGGCGGGCGACGTCTGTCGACCGACCGAGCGGATTTCCGCCATCGTTTCCTCCCGATTTGGCGCCGGCTTTCCGCTCGTCTCGTTGTCCGATCAACCGCTTCAGGCGAGCGCCGGAACTCCTTCGGTGACGGTTTCGAGCTGGCCGATGGTTTCCCGGCCGAACAACAGCGGGATGAAGGCGCCGACCGCGACCACGATGAGCATTGTGCCGAAAAAGATCGTCGGCGAGGCGGTGTGCGGCTCCACCAGGACCGGCACCAGGCCGGCGGCGAAGATCCGCCCGAACGATTCGCCGAAGATGTGCCCGCGGCCGCGCAGCGCCGTCGGGAATTGCTCCGAAAGATAGATGCGGCTCGCGGTAAAGGTTGACAGCACGGTGAAGCCGGTGATCAGCCCGCCGGCCACCATCAGCACCGTCGCGAACGCCCCGGCCCGGTGCGCCAGCAGCATCATGCAGAGCCCGGGCAGTGAGCCGGCCATCGCATAAAAGATCGTCCAGCGCCGGCCGATGATCTCCATCAGAAAGCCGGTGAAGCCTTTGCCAAAGATGCTTGCGAGATACACCAGCGACGTCACCGCGAACCCGGTGCTCACGACGGCACCCTGCTCGACCAGAGCCTTCGGCAGCAGGTTCGAAATCAGGAAGAACGCGGACCCGGCGAAGGCGCTGCTGAAGATGCCGACCAGGGTCCAGCGCAGCTGGCCCTTGGCGAACAAGGCCCAATAGGGCGGCAGCTGCTCGCGGGCCGCTTCACGATGGTCGCCGAGCGCCGCGACGGTCAGCGGCGGCACGCGGTTGCCGGATCGCGCGATGATCCGGTTGACGATGTCGACCGCGATTTGCGGTCGGCCCCTGCGCAAATGCCAGCGCGGGCTCTCGGGAAGCGCGAAATAGACGATGACCGGCACGACGGTGATCACCAGCCCGCCCGGCAATGCCAGAAACCGGAACGCGTTGGCGTTGCCCGCGAGCAGCGAGGCGATGAACGGCACGACCGTGAACGAGGAAGCCAGCGCCATCTCGTAGACCGCGGCGTAGGTGCGCCGGTGTTGCGCCGGCATCAATTCGGCGGCGATCGGGAACGCCGCCGAAACCACCCCGCCGGCGCCGAGCCCGGTCAACATCCGCACGATGATCAGCTGCTCGGCGGTCTGGACGAGCGGGATCAGCAGGGTGAAGAACGTCGTGAGGATCACGCCGATCAGCACGATCATCTTGCGGCTCAAATGGTCGGACAGCGCCGAGAAAAAGAAGCCGCCGAGGGTCAGCGCCAAGGGTGGGCCAAAGATCAGCCAACGCATGTCGGCGCCGGTCAGATGCAGCGGCGCCTTCGCCAGCACCAATAGCGAGCCGGTCAACACCAGATCGTAGCCCTCGATGAAGCCGACGAGGGCGAGCACGGCGATGATCAAGGTTTGGTAGCCGCTGAACGGGATGCTGTCGAGCTTGCGCCCGAGCACAAAGCTTGCCGGAGGTGGCGACCCGTCTAGAGCGCGAATTTCTGCCATGGCGACCTCCCGGTTGGTTGGACCCGGAGGACCATGCGACGACCCGAGACCGCTAAGGCCGTGTCAGGGGCTACCGGGTCGACGGCTGGTTTCCAGTTCGATGCGCGACGACGGTCGCCCCGCTCGTTGCGTCGACCAACTCGTTCGATGACTGTCAAGCTAGCGCAGCCGGAGGCCGTTGTCATCCGGCAAACCTGCCGACCGGCCCTCCGCTGTCTTTATCTCGGCACCGCTAATGCCGCCATTCTGTGGTCGTCGGGTTCATTTCGCCGAGGGGCGGAGTATTGGGCCTGGGGAGGGGGACAATGTCGGGCTTCTCGGCGGTCTCGGCTTTGCGCGCTGCTGCTGTGCGTTTGAGCCGGTAGTACGAGCGGATCGTCAACGGGATCGAACTCAGATAAACCACGCCGACCACCATCAGGGTCGGCCATGGTGCCGTCGTCAAAAAGGCGGTCGCGACACCGAAGGCAAGCAATGTCGGGACCACCATGTGATGCGGGATACGGATCCGCTTCAGCGATACGGTCGGGACCTTGCTGACCATCAGCAGCGCGATCCCGGTAATCGTCACGGCGCTCAAATAGGGCGAGCGGAAGAGCCAGTCGCCCCATTCGAAGCTGAGGAACATCGGGATCATCACTAAGCCGGCACCCGCCGGCGCCGGCGCACCACTGAAGAAGGGAGCCGCATAAGACGGCACCTCGGCGTTCGTCCCGGCGTTGAAGCGCGCCAGACGCAGCGCGCAGCACACCGCGAAGAACAATACGATCACCCAGCCGAGAACGTGCAATTCCGACATGGTCCAGAGATAAAGCACCGCGGCCGGAGCCACGCCAAAGCTGACGAAATCCGACAGGCTGTCGAGCTCCGCCCCAAAGCTTGACGTGGCTTTGAGCAGGCGGGCCATGCGTCCGTCGAGGCCATCGAAAATGCCGGCGGCGATGATCGCAAACACCGCGCCTTCGAAATTCCCGCCCATCGCAAAGCGCATCGCCGTCATTCCGGCGCACAACGCGAGCAGGGTCAGGACATTCGGGACCATACGGTTGACCGACAAGCCGGAAAGCCGGCGTACCCGCATCCGCGGCCGTCGCACCCTGGCACGACGCATCCTCACGGCCCGCCTCCCTTCGCCAGCGTCGGGGGTCATTGCGCGAAACCCTCACGAGCGGGCTCTTGCGCTGCACGATCGGCGAGCACGGTTTCGCCGCCCACCATCCGCTGTCCCGCGATCACCATCGGTACATACGCCGGCGGGCAATAGACGTCGACCCGTGAGCCGAAGCGGATAATGCCGATGCGCTGGCCGGTGACGACCTCCTGTCCCTCGCGCAGGTCGCAGACGATGCGTCGGGCGAGCAGACCGGCGACCAGCACAAACGCCATCTCGGGGCCTTCCGCTGGAGCGATGCGGATGGCCACGCGCTCGTTGTGCCGGCTCGCCTCGTCGCGGCTCGCATTCAGGAACCGCCCCTTGGTGTAGCGCAGCGCCGCAACCCTGCCGCCGAGCGGGGCGCGGATCACGTGGACGTCAAAGATGTTGAGGAAAATTCCGATCCGCGTAAAGGAGGTCTCCGTCATTGCCAGCTCTTGCGGCGGCGCCGCCGTCGCGATCGACACGAGAGTGCCGTCTGCCGGGCTGATCAGCAAGCCCGGGCGGGTCGGGGTCACCCGCCAGGGGTCACGGAAGAAATAACCAAGCCACAGTGTGATCGCGGCGGCGACCCAGCTGACTCGAATCCAAAACAGGAACAGGAGGACCGTCACAACCGCCGCGGCCAGCACGAATTTGAAGCCGTCCGGGTGGAGCGGCACGATGAATCTTCTCAGCACGAAGCTTCGCCTCGGAGCGGGAAGGCTGGCCGGTTAGCTGCCTTCGCGGTGCCAAGCCGCGAGCAACCCGCCGACGATCAGCAATAGCGCTGCGATCCCCGGCAGCAACGGCATTTCGCTGAACCCGGTCACGGTATAGTCGCCGTTGGCGCGCAACCCCATCCAGTTGTGCCCGGCTGCTACCCGGTCGGGAGAGACCCGACGAATCTCCGGCATCGCTCCGCTGCCGACCCAGAAGATTCCTCCGCCGGTCGCGGCAACCACCGGTGCCAGCTTCTCCGGGGTGGTGCGGACATCGGCGAATTCGATCGGGTTGAGCGGCCCTGCCGCGGCGAGAGCCGTGCGGTTGCCGTCGCTCACCCGATAGAGCCCCATCTCGCCGATCGGCAGGCTTCCCGTGCTGCGACCACCGGTGTCTGGCGACAGTGTCAGGCTCTGAGTGGTGTCGTCCGGCGCCGTCACGGTGACCGGACGGTCATCGGGTTCGAGCGATTGCCGAGTGACGGTTAGGCGGTCGCCCTCGACGGCGGCGCGCAAATCGTTTTCCTCGAGGTCGGGTTCCTTCATCAGCCAATAGGCGAGCCGGCGCAGCAGCTCAGCCTCTGGACCACCACCTTCGAAACCGCGCGCCCAGAACCACATCTGGTCGGAGAGCAGTTGCGCCACCCGTCCCTTGCCTACGCGGTCGAGCACGAGCAGCGGATCGCCATGGTCGCCGCTCATCAGTGTCGTGCCATGATGGACCCGTGCCTCGACCTGGCGGAACCAGCGGCCCCATGTCGGTTCGCCGTCCGGCGGGCCGGCCCCGGAGAGCCCCTCCGTGACCGGGTGCCGCCGACCGAGATCGGTGACCCTGGCCTTGAAGCCTTCTTCGAAGACATCCCCGGTGGGCTCGGTTGGCAATATCGTTCCGAGCGGCGTGCGGGCCAGGCTCAGCGGCGTGCCAAAGCTCGGGCCGGCCGCTTCGAGAAAGGCGCCCCCATTGCGGACATAGCGCGCGACATTCTCGAGATAGGCCTGCGGGATAACTCCGCGCCGGCTGTAGCGGTCGAAAATGATCAGATCGAATTCGTCGAGCTTGACATCGAACAACTCGCGGATCGGAAACGCGATCAGCGACAGCTCGCGGATCGGCGTGCCGTCCTGCTTTTCGGGCGGCCGCAGAATCGTGAAATGGACGAGGTCGACCGAAGGATCTGATTTGAGTATGTTGCGCCAGACCCGCTCGCCCGCATGCGGTTCGCCCGACACGAGCAACACTCGCAACCGGTCGCGCACGCCGTTGACGACGACGACCGCGCGGTTGTTGTCGAGAGTAAGCTCGTGCGCACCGGGCTCGACCTCGAGCTCGATGACGTTGGGTCCGCCGTGGTCGATCGCCACCGGCAGCGTGGCGTCGCGGTCGACCGGTACGATGATCGAATGGGCCGCACCGCCGTCCCTGCGCCAGGTGAGCCTCGCTTGGCTGGTCGCACCTGCCTCCGGTTTCTTGGTCGCGCCCTGAGGCAGGTCCTCGACCCGGATCGTCAACTTCAGCTCCTTGCCGACCAAGCCAAAGCTCGGCGCTTGATCGACGACGAGCCGTCGGTCGCCCTCATCGGGCTGTCCGGAAAGCAGGACATGGAGCGGTGCGCCGACCGCCTCCTTCAGCGCGTTCGCGTCCCCCCCTGGCACGTCGTGCACTTGCCCATCGGTGATCATGACGACGCCTGCAAGACGCTGGCGCGGCACTTCTGACATCGCTCGATCGAGCGCGTTGAACAGCCGGGTCCCGTCTTCGCCGGCACCGGGTTGTGGCTTTCCTGCCCGAACGACGCGCAGGTCGAGATCACGCTCCCGGGCGAGCCGATCCTTGAGCGACGCCAGCGCCTCCTCGGTCGCGCGCTGGCGATCGCCGATACGCTGGCTCGGCGATTCGTCGACGACGATGATCGCGATGTCGCGCTGTGGTGAGCGCTGCTCTTCGACCACGGAAGGGTTGACTAAAGTGGCGAGTAGGATCGCGAGGGCGATCGTGCGCCACGCCAACCCCCGCGCGCGGCGCAACACCCCGAAACCAACGACCAGCGCACAGGCGGCGGCGAGCAGCGCAATCGCTGTCCACGGGAGGAGCGGTGCGGTTGCGAGCGTGAAGGCGCCCACACTCACTGGCCGAGCCGCTCCAGGATCGCGGGAACATGGACTTGGTCCGACTTGTAGTTCCCGGTCAGCACATACATGACGAGGTTGACGCCGAACCGCATCGCCATCTCGCGTTGCGGCTCGTCACCAGGGACGACCGCGAAGGCCGGACGGCCTTGCCCGTCGACAGCCCAGGCGGCCGCCCAGTCGTTGGCCCCGACGACGACGCTCGAGACGCCGTCATTGACGCGATCCTCGGCCGGTTCGACCCACAGCGACCCGGCGTTCCAACGGCCGGGAAATTCGTGCAGCAAGTAAAAGGATTTGGTCAGCACATGATCGGGCGGGATCGGCACCAGGGGCGGAATCTTGATTGCGCCGACCAGGCGGCGCAGACGCTGCGCCGAAAGCGCCGCACCGCCGAACGAGCCGGGCGTCTGGTCGTCGCCGTCGCGCGTATCGAAGAGAATCGTGCCGCCGGTTTCGAGATAGCGATTGATCCTCTCGGCTGCTGTCGAGGAGGGCGGTGCTTGGTCGGAAACCACCGGCCAATAAAGCAGCGGAAAGAAGATCAGCTCGTCCCGCTCGACGTCGACGGCGAGCGGCTCGGCGGTCTCGACCGCCGTCCGTCGGTTCAAGGTTGCCGTCAGCCCGACTAACCCCGTGCGGCTGACGGCATCGACCTCGTCGTTCCCGGTCCGCACATAGGCCAAGCGCAGCTCGGAGGTCGCCTGCACGACAAAGGCGTCGTCGCCGCGCGCCACCGACGCAGCGCCAACCACCGCGACGAGAAGGGTGACAGCAGGCCGCGCAAGACGTCTTCGCAACAGGCCGCGCAATGCGTAGGCAATCAGCAAATCGGCGAGCGCCAGAAGCAGCGCCGCGGCCAGCAGCGGCGGTCGAAGATCGATCTCGCGGCCACTGGGGAAGCTCTCGCGTATGGTGCCCGGCGGTAGGCTGTCGATCGGCTTCAATTCCGAGATCCCGGCTGAGAGGTTGAGAGCACGCTTGGTGTCCGTCGTGCCGTAGAAGCCGGGCGGGTGCTGCGGCGATGCGATCGCCGAAGCCACCTCCTTACCCGAGATCGGCCTCGCTGTCGGCAGGGCGCGCTGCAACCGTCCGAACCCGTCGAGGCTCTCGATCGGCGGCAACGCCTCTTCGCTCGCTGCCGCCACCCCTTGGCTCATCGCTACCGTGCGGCGCAGCATCTCGACGAACAATCCCGAGAGGGCGAGGTTGGACCAATCTGCGTTTGCCGTGGTGTGGACGAGCACGACCCAGCCTTGCCCCCGCTTCTCAGCGGTAACCAGCGGCGTGCCGTCGGCCAAGCGCGCCCAGGTCTTAGCCGCAAGATCGAGATCGGGCTCAGCCAGCACTTGGCGCGAAACCGTCACGTCTCCCGGTACTGCGAGCCCGGCGAATGGGCTGTCCGGCGCGAAGGGAGCGAGCCGGGCGGGCTGCTCCCAAGAGAGCGCACCACCGATCGTACGGCCGCCGCGGCGCAGCCGCACCGGCAGCAGCTGATCGGCCTGCTCGGCGAGGTGAGGACCGGCAAAGCGCAGCACCAGCCCGCCAGCTTCGACCCATTTGACGATGGCTGCTTCCTCCGTTGGCGAATCCGGTCCGGTATCCGAAAAAATCAGGACGGCGAGCTCGCGCTTGAGGAGGTCGGTCGCGCGGCCACGGCGGACCTCGGTAAACGGGCCGAGAGCGCGCTCGAGATAGTAGTTCTCGCTGAGCAGCGGTTGCCCGCCGGCGTTTGTCGCGGCGGCGATGCCGACCGGGCGGCGTCGCCACTGCTCGTCGGCCAGTAGCACCGAGCCGGCCGACTGATCGCCCTCGATTTCGATGCGCGCTGCTCGGTTCCTCAGCTCGCTCGGCATTGCTAGCCGGACCTCGACCCCCTTGGCGCCAGGCTCGATCGTCGCCGCCTGGCGAGCGAGCAGGCGGCCATCCTCAGCGCTGGCGCGAACCTGGAGGAGACGCGGTGCTGGTGTGGGCAGCGAATGCACCCTGACGCCGAGATCGTTTGCTTGCAAGTCGCCCGCGGCGAGCAGGAGCGGGGCCTGGTCCGGTTCCGCCGCGAGGTAGTGCAAGCTGCCCCGCTCGGCAAGATATGCAGCGAGTGCCTGGCTGTCGCCATCGGCGACGCCGTCGCTGAGCCAGAAAGCGGAAGTCGCGTCCGCCAGTGACGACGCTTGAAGTCGCGTCAGCGCGGCGCGCCGGTCGACCGGCCAGGGCTTGGGCTGTAATGCCTGGACCGCGGCGCGGGCGTCGGCTGCGCGGATCGGCGCAAGCGGTGGGGCCGGCTCGTTTGTGACGAGCGGCGCGGTAGTGACAAGGACCACTTGGCGGTCCTCACGCTCGGCCTCGGCCAAGAGCCCGGTCAGCGCCGCCTGTCGCGCCGGCCAGTCGCGTGCCGCCGTCCAGCCATCATCGACGATAACGAGAATAGGCCCGGTCGAGGCCAGTCGCGCCTGCGGGTTGAGCAACGGATGGGCCGTCGCAACAATCACCAACGCGGCGAGCGCCATGCGCAACATGATCAGCCATAACGGCGTGCGCGCCGGCGTTTCTTCACGCGGCACCAGTCCCAGAAGCAGCCGGATCGCCGGAAAAGCGATTCGGCGCGGCGCCGGCGGGGTCACCCTCAGCAGCCACCAGACGATCGGCAGTGCTGCCAGTGCCACGAGCAGCCACGGCGAGGCAAAAGCAAGCGAGCCGAGCGTCAGCATCGATTACCGCCGGCGATCCGCCGACAACGCGGCAAAGAGGGCCAGCAACGCGAGGTGCGGCGGGCGATCCGTGCGGTGAAAGCCGAAGCTCCAGCCGACGGTCCCCGCAATCGCTGCAAGGCCCTCCCGATGGCGCTGGAAGCGGTTGGAGTAGTCGTCCCGGATGCTCTCGACCCGGCTGATGACGACCTCATCGCGCTCCTCGACGCCGGCGAACCGGATGCGTCCGTCAAACGGCAGGTCTTCCTCAGCTGGGTCGCTGACCTGCAGCAGGTGGCCCTTGAGGCCGGCCGCGGCAAAGCGGGTCACAGCGGCATTGACCACCTCGAGCGGCGACAAGAAGTCACCGATGAGCACGAGCTGACCGGCCCGCGGCAAGGGCTCGAAGGCAGGCAGGCTGGCCGCCTTCGGGTTGCGGTCGATCATCTCGACGACCCGTGATAGCGCGATGCGCCCGTTCATCGGTGCAATGCCGCTGCCGAGCAAGGTGAAGCGCTCGCCACCGCGGACCAGAAGGCTAGCCAACGCGACAAGCAGGAGTTCGCCGCGGTCGCGTTTCGTTGGCCACTCCGCGCCCGTCAGGTAATCCGCCGAGCTGTAGTCCATAGACGCCGAAGCGTCGCACCATAACCAGACGCTCTGTGCGGCTTCCCACTCGGTTTCGCGGATATAGAGGCGTTGCGATTTCGCGCTCTCGCGCCAATCGATGCGAGAGGCCGCGTCACCCGGCTGATATTGGCGAAATTGCCAGAAGGTCTCGCCTTGGCCGACTCGGCGACGCCCGTGAACCCCCTGTGCGACGGTCACGGCGACCCGCTCTGCGGCAATGAGAAGCGGCGGCAGCACGGAAGCGGCTTGCTCTGCCCGGTGGCGCAAATCCCCGCGCTGCGCGCGTCGCCGGGTCGGCAACGCCGCCGCCGGCCATGATGCGGCCGAGCTCACCGGAACGGCGCCGAAACTTGCTCGATAACCCGAGCCACCGTGACACCCTCAGCGCGGCCGGCGAAGCTGACCGCCATGCGATGCCGCAGCACTGGCGGCGCCAGCGCGAGAACATCATCGATCGACGGACTGAACCGGCCGTCGATCAGCGCTCGGGCGCGGCAGGCAAGCATCAGGGCCTGGCTGGCACGCGGCCCAGGTCCCCACGAGACAAAGCGCGTTATGCTTTCGGTCGCGGGTCCATCGGGGCGCGCAGAGCGGACCAGCGAGAGGATCGTCTCGATGACGCTTTCGCCGACCGGGATACGGCGTACGACGCGTTGGGCCGCCATCAGCTCGGCGACGCTCATCACCGGCCGCGGCCGATCCTCGGCGATGCCGGTCGTCGCGATCAGCATCTGCCGCTCCGCCTCCCGGTCGGGATAGTCGACATCGATCTGCAATAAGAAGCGGTCGAGCTGCGCCTCGGGAAGCGGGTAGGTGCCTTCCTGCTCGAGCGGGTTCTGGGTTGCAAGCACATGAAATGGTCGCGGCAGCGGATGGTATTGGCCGGCGATCGAGACGCGGCCTTCCTGCATCGCCTGCAATAGCGCCGATTGCGTGCGCGGACTCGCTCGGTTGATCTCGTCCGCCATCAGCAGCTGGCAAAAGACCGGGCCTGGGATGAAGCGAAAAGATCGCCGTCCCGTTTCGCTTTCCTCGAGGACCTCGGAGCCGAGAATGTCGGCCGGCATCAGGTCGGGCGTGCATTGAATGCGCTTGTCTTCGAGGCCGAGGATCGTGCCCAGAGTCTCGACGAGCCGGGTCTTGGCGAGGCCGGGAACGCCGATCAGCAAGGTATGTCCTCCGCACAATAGGGTGATCAAAGCTTGCTCGATCACCTCACGTTGACCAAAGATGATTTCGCCGATCCGCTCACGGACGAGGCTCAAGCGCCCGCCTAGTGCCTCAACCTCAGTGACGAGATCTGCGGAGGACGCGTTTATGGGTGTAGTAGAATTCAAGCAGTCCGACCCCTCTTCAAACACTGGAACAAGTTCGAGCCTGATACAAAAAGCCGGCCCCGGCAATTCCTCACCGATCCGTACCGCCGCCGGGAGCAAGCGGATGCCGATCGATTGCGGCGATCTCGACATACGGATCGCCCGTGACGGTATCTGGTTCTATCGTGGGTCTCCGATCGGCCGAGTGGCGCTCGTCAAGCTCTTCGCCTCCGTTCTGCGCCGTGAGCGGGACGGCTGCTATTGGCTCGTCACCCCGGCCGAGCGCGGCCGGATCGAGGTCGAGGACGTCCCCTTCCTTGCGGTGGCGCTGAGGGTGCAGGGCGAGGGCCGCGAGCAGCAGCTGATCTTCCGCACCAATGTGGACGACATTGTGACGGCCGGGCCGGACAATCCGCTGCGCGTTGACACGGCTGCGAGCGGCGAGCCGGCGCCCTACATTCGAATACGCGATGATCTCGAGGCGCGTCTCGCGCGCTCGGTGTTCTACGACCTGGTCGAGCTTGGGAAGGAGGAGCCGATCGAGGGGACCTGCCGGTTCGGAGTATGGAGCAAGGGCAGGTTCTTCCGGCTCGGCGAACCCGGCCCCGACTTGGACTGACGGCGAACGCGGAATGGCCAACCCACTAACGCGGGACGGGGTGATTGCGCGCTTTGCGCATCTTGGGCGACCCGGAAGGCGAGGCTTTGGCGGCACTGCCGACCCGTCCGAGGCCGCTTCCCTCAGGCAAGTGACGCGCGGCGACCATGACCTCAATCCCGGTTGGACACCGCCCAGCTCCGAATTGCGGCCCGCGGCCGTGCTGGTTCCGCTGATCGACAGAGCCGACGGCATGTCGGTGCTGCTGACCCAGCGCACCGCGCATCTGAGTGCACACGCCGGGCAGATCTCGTTTCCCGGCGGACGGATCGAAGAAAGCGACCGAGACGCCACAGATGCCGCGCTGCGCGAGACAGAGGAAGAGGTCGGCCTGACGCGCGATCGTGTGACGATTATCGGTCGGCTCGATACGTATGTGACCGGGACCGGGTTCGAGATCACCCCCATGGTCGGTATCATCGAGGCGCCCTTTCCGCTCGCCCCTGACCCATTCGAAGTGTCCGAGGTGTTTGAGGTGCCGCTTTCTTTTGTTCTCGACCCGAGCAACCATCGTCGCATGACACGCGTCTTTGAGCAGCGGACGCGGATCTTTTTTGTCCTGCCGTACGAGAACCGGTACATCTGGGGGGCAACGGCGGGAATGCTGGTGAATCTGGCCGAGGTGCTCGCCGGTTGAGGAGGGAATGCCGCGGATCCTCCTCACAGTCGTCTTGCCACTCCTTTTGCCGACGGCGCTGTACCTTCTCTGGGCTACCACGCTGCGACCGGCGCGGCGGAACGGTGCGCCATTGTGGCGGGTGCTGCCATGGGTCTGGCTCGCCGCCGCAGGAGTGGTGCTGTTGGCGATCGTTCTGTTCGTCGTGACAGTTCATTTCGGCATGCCGCAAGAGGGCGTCTACGTGCCGCCACGCTGGGAGAACGGCCACATCGTTCCAGGACATATGGAACGGAAGCCCGGCCAATGACCGAAGACGGGAAGCAACGCCTGATCGCCCCCCAGCCCTGGATGGTCGAGCCGGCGACGCGCACGGTGCTGGGGGCACTCTCGGCAGCGGGCGTCGAGGCGCGGTTTGTCGGCGGCTCGGTGCGCGACGCGCTCCTGGGGCGGCCGATCGGCGACATCGATATCGCCACTCCTGCGTCGCCCGAGCGCGTCATCGAGCTGTTGGGGAAAACCGGCATCAAGGTGGTGCCGACCGGTCTAGCACACGGCACGGTAACCGCAGTCGTACCGCCGCGGCATTTCGAGATCACGACGTTGCGTCGCGACGTCGTGACTTACGGCCGCCGAGCCCGTGTCGCTTTCGGCGCCGATTGGGCCGCCGATGCGGCGCGGCGCGACTTCACGATCAACGCGATATTTCTTGCCCCCGACGGCACGATAGACGACCCGGTTGGCGGCTTGGCCGATTTGCGGGCTCGCCGTGTCCGCTTTGTTGGAGACCCGGCGACCCGCATTGCCGAGGACGTGCTCCGGCTATTACGCTATTACCGCTTCGAGGCGCGTTTTGGAACCGGCATCGGCGATCAACAGGCGCGCGCCGCCTGCCGTGCCGCGGCGCATCTGTTGCCAACCCTGTCGGGTGAGCGCGTCGCACAGGAGCTTGTCAAGCTGCTGGAAACCGCGGACCCGATCGCGGCGCTGCAGATGATGGAGGAAGACGGCGTGCTCGCGGTGGCGTTGCCCGAGGCAGGCCGTCTAAATCGGCTGCGTCGTTTGATCGAGATCGAGCCGGAGACCGATCCGCTAGTTCGTCTGGCCGCGCTCATCCATGTCGACGGCGAAGCCGCCGCGGCTCTTGCCGGACGTCTGCGCTTTTCCAATACCTGGCGCGATCGGGTTCAAAGCCTCTCCCAGCCCTGGCCCCTCGATCCGCGGGGCGACGTCCAAGCTCAGCGGCGCACTCTCTACCGGCTCGGGGTCGAGCGCTATCGCGACCTGGTCCTCCTGATGGCGGCGGAAGGAGGAGTGTCGCAGAGCCGGCTCGCCGAGCTGCTCGATCTCGCACGCGGTTGGACACCGCCGGCGTTTCCGCTCGCCGGACGCGACGTAACGGCCCTCGGAATCCCAGCTGGCAGGCGCGTCGGCCGGCTGCTTTCGGCGGTACACGACTGGTGGGAGGCCGGCGATTTCCGCGGCGATCGCGCCGCATGCCTCGCCTACCTAAAAGCGCTCCTGAGCTCACGAGACGATCAGCCCGAGTAGTAACTGGGCGTCATTACAGTGCGAGCCGTATGACCGCATCGTCGAGATCGCCTGAGGGCGGATCCGGTTTCGTTGCATATTGCTCCACGGGCATCGCTTTCATCAGGGCTCCGGCGCATCTGCTGATAGGCCGCAATCGGATTAGCCTTGCCGCGCTTCACGCCTTCCTAGGCCTCCCAGAGCGCGGTTAGTGCATCGACTTTCAAGGGATAAAAAGGGAGCAGATTTTCGTATCCACGCTCCGTGGTGCCAACAATGCTCAACAGAACGAAGTCGGAGCCCCTCTAGGGTCGGCCGCGATAGGGGTGTGGCCGGTATGCGAGTGTCGAAGAGCGCCGTGCCATATTGCGGCTGATCGGCTGTTGGGACCGATGACAGACGGTAAGGCGACGCGCTCCTGTCCGACTGCGACGCGGGTGGGCAAACCCTGATAATCGGCCAGACCGATGACCGCGTCGAGCTCCACCAGTTTCGCAGTATCGGCTCGGGACGGTCGATAGGCAGGGTCGCAGCGAGTTATTGGGTACTGAGTTAACAGACTCCTCCAATAGCCGAACACCTGCGCATCATCGGGCGCGTCTGGAAAGACCGGTAGCGGCTGCGGAAAGACGCGCTCGTTCCCGTCGCAGCCATTGCACTAGAGCGAGCACAAAGTTGCCAAGCATTCAGCCGCAGCATTCGCAGACGGGATTTCAGATTATGGCGTTCGGCTGTAGAAATCTGCAAATGCTTTGCAATAAACTCAGTGCGTATGAGAAAATGGCCCATGGTCCTTACACCGCATCACCTTGATCTCGTTCCCGTTCGGGTCCAGCATGAGTTCCAACTGTGCGGGCATCCTCCTGACTCCGCCTTTAGTTTGGTAGATCAGGTTAACCAAGATGGACCGGTGGGCAGTGTCGGCGTGTGAGCCAGTCCACACCTCAGGTAGAAAATTTTGCAATCGGCGGCTCAAGAGAAAGGCCTGACGGTTGTCGGGCCGCAGCCGGGACCGGTGATCGACAAGGACGCCTGCCCTTGACCGAGTCACCTTGGTGGCTAATCTAACAATCGGAGACGGCGCGGCGCCGCGGTTTCCTGCGCAGCCGATCCCAATTTTCGACGGGCTGGAAACGTCACGACTAGCTGCAGGGTTCGCATTTGCTTTCACATGCGAGCGCCGTGTGGCAGGAGGTGCCGTTTTGGATCCATGCAACAGATTATTCAGCAAGCGTACCCGAGGCGATGCTAAACCCAGTGCTCGGTCATCACCCCGATAGGCGGTCGCATCATGTCCGGTCACCGGCCCTCACACCGGAAAACGCATCTCACGAACCGACGCCCATCCTTCGAGCGCATTGCGTTGATCCTGCAAGGCGGCGGCGCGCTCGGCGCCTACCAGGCGGGCGTGTACCAGGCATTGGCCGAAGCGTCTTTGCATCCTGATTGGGTCGCCGGCATATCGATCGGGGCGATCAACTCGGCTCTGATCGCCGGCAATCCGCTGGAAAGGCGGGTTGAGAAGTTGCGCGAGTTCTGGGAGACCGTTAGCGCCCCGCCTTTTGGCGTGCCTTATATCGCGGGCTTTGAGGGCAGAGACGAGTTCACTCACAGCGTCATTAATCAGGCGCGCTCGTGGGTGGCGCGCCGGGGTTCTTTCAACCGCGTGTGCCGCCGCCATTCTTTTACCCAAATGGCAGTCCTGAGGCTTTCAGCTATTACGATGTCGCTCCGCTGAAAGCGACCCTCGAGCGCCTCGTGGACTTTGACTTGATCAACCATGCGCAAATGCGATTTAGTGTCGGGGCCGTCAATGTTCGCACCGGCAACTTCGTCTATTTCGACAGCACCACCCACCGGATCGGCCCTGAGCATGTGATGGCTAGCGGCTCGCTGCCGCCCGGTTTCCCACCCACCGAGATCGAGGGTGAGTGCTACTGGGACGGCGGCCTCGTCTCCAATACACCGCTCGAATGGGTGCTCGACAGCCGGCCGGGCCGCGACACGCTTGCTTTTCAGATCGACCTGTGGAGGGCGCGCGGCGAGTATCCGCGTAATCTGATCGAGGCTGACACACGCCAAAAGGAAATCCGCTATTCCAGCCGCACCCGGCTGGCAAGCAATCAGTTCAAGAAAACAACAGATTCTTCGTCGCGCGACGGGCCGACTTCTCGCCAAGATCCCAAAAGAGCTATTGCAAACACCAGAGGCTGAAATGCTGGCATTGGAAGCGGACGAGAAAGTCTACAATCTGATCCAGCTGATCTATCACGCCAGAAATTACGAGGGAAATTCCAAGGATTACGAATTCTCACGGCGGACGATGGAGGAACACTGGAGATCCGGCTACAACGACGCCGTTCGCACCTTGCGCCATCCGGAGGTTTTGCAACGCCCACAAGGGTTGGATGGCGTCTTCACTTTCGATCTTGCTGTCGACGGGCGCGAATAAAGGAGATCAGACCGATGAATCTCGCCGAGGTGCGCCGCAAGGCGTTCGCCATGCCGTTGAGCGATCCGGCCTATCCACCGGGTCCCTACAAATTCTACAATCGGGAATTCGTTGTTATTACCTATCGTAGCGAGATCGACAAGCTGCGCGAGGTGGTGCCTGAGCCCTTGGAGCTGGCGGGTGATACCGTCGCCTACGAATTCATTCGCATGCCGGACTCGACCGGCTTTGGCGACTACACTGAGACGGGTCAAGTGATCCCGGTGCGCTTCAAGACGAAAGACGGCGCGGTGCAGGAAGGTGGCTATGTCCACGCCATGTATCTCGACGACGATGCGCCGATCGCCGGCGGGCGAGAGATTTGGGGTTTTCCAAAGAAGCTGGCAAACCCGAAGATTTCTCATGAAGGCGATGTGGTGGTCTGCACCCTGCACTACGGCTCAGTGCTCTGCGTCTCGGCCACCATGGGTTTCAAGCATCGCGAAATCGACCCAGTACCGCTGTTGAAGGCGCTCGCCCGGCCAAACTTTATGATCAAGATCATCCCGCACGTCGACTGCACGCCGCGGATTTGCGAGCTTGTGCGCTATTACCTGGAAGACGTCAATCTGAAGGGCGCCTGGGCCGGTCCGGCAGCCATCCAGCTATTCGAGCATGCAATGTGCGATGTAGCGAGGCTGCCGGTGCGCGAGGTGGTGTCGGCTACCCATTACATCACCGATCTGACGCTCGGTTTAGGCGAGGTGGTGTTCGATTACCTGAAAGACGCGTGAAAGGAGTGCTGAAATGCCCCGCTTTTCCGACAAGGTCGCGATCGTAACGGGTGCCGCCAGCGGAATCGGCAAAGAGATCGCACTGCGCTTTGCCGCCGAGGGTGCCGTGCCCGTTATCGCCGACCTTAATTTCGACGCCGCGGACGCGACCGCGAGCGATATCAAGGCACAGGGAAGGGATGCCTTTGCGGTGGCGATGAACGTGGCCGACGAGACTGCGGTCGAAAGGGGCATTGCCGATACGATGACTAAATACGGCCGGATCGACGTGCTGGTCAGCAACGCCGGTATCCAGATCGTCAAACCTATCGTCGATTTTCCGTTCGCCGACTGGAAGAGGCTGCTGGCGATCCATCTTGATGGCGCTTTTTTGACGACTAAGGCCTGTCTGAAACACATGTACAAGGCCAAATCCGGCAGCATCGTGTATATGGGCTCGGTGCATTCCAAGGAAGCCTCGGTGCTGAAGGCGCCCTACGTCACCGCCAAGCACGGACTATTGGGACTCTGCCGCGTCGTCGCCAAGGAAGGTGCTCAATACAATGTGCGCGCGAATGTCGTCTGCCCGGGCTTTGTGCGCACGCCGCTGGTCGACAAGCAGATCCCCGAGCAGGCCAAGGAGCTCGGCATCAGCGAAGAGGACGTGATCAAGCACGTGATGCTGAAGGATACGGTCGACGGCGAATTCACTACGACCGCGGACGTAGCCGCGGCGGTGCTGTTCTTGGCCGGGTTCGAGACCAATGCGCTGACCGGGCAGTCGCTGGTCGTCAGCCACGGCTGGTTTATGGAATAGGAGATCGCCACCCTCACCCGCTCGCCGGGAGCGAGTGAGAAGCTCTGGTAGATCGGGAACTTTACCGGACCCTCCCTGTTTGCTACGCGTTTGCCTCCCTGGACGCGTGAGTTTCGTAGGAGCAAGCGCATGACTATCGCGACGGCCTCTTCCGGCACCCGCCGATCGGTTCTCCGCCATGCGCCTCTCTTGGCCCTGGCTCTGGCCGTTATCGCCGTGGTGCTGCTGGCGCTCGGCCCGATCGGCTGGCGTGCCGGCTGGTGGCATTTCCGCTTCGCCTTTCTGAACTTGATGCCCTGGGCAGCATATTTCGGGATCGCCGCGTTGGTCGCCTCGGCCCTAACCCTGCTTCTCGGCCGCTCACAGATCGAACGACGCGGGATTGCGGTTAGCGTCATCGCCTTTGCCATCGGCGGGTTGATCGCCTATGTGCCTTGGCATTATGACCAGATCCGACAAACGGTGCCGCCGATACACGACATCACGACCGATCCGGATAATCCTCCGGCGTTTGTTGTCGTGGTGCCGATGCGCGAAGCCGCAGGCCCGGATCGGGTCACATATGAGGGAGCCAAGATCGCCGAGCTGCAGCGGCGAGCCTACCCCGACATCGCGCCCATGATCCTACCGTTGCCGCCCCGAGCGGTGTTCAATCGCGCACTCGATACCGCGCAGCGGCTGGGGTGGACAATCGTCGCCGCCAACGATGCTGCTGGTCGGATCGAAGCCAGCGACAAGAGCCGCTGGTTCGGTTTTATCGACGACATCGTAATCCGCATAACTCCCTCCGGCTCTGGCAGCCGCATCGACTTGCGCTCCTCGTCACGCTTGGGGCGCAGCGATTTCGGCGTCAACGCCGACCGAATCGAGAGCTACCTTTCGGCGTTGCGCGCGACGACTGTCGGCTCTGGTTAGCTCGCGCTCGCCGGCCCGTGGGCGGTGGGCGCCCGCATCAGGTCAAGCCTCGAGGGATTTTCATGGAGGAGGTGAAGGACTAGGCTGCGTTCTCTAATCGAACGCTTCCGGTGCGCCAATGCTCGATATTTCGCCCGATGTAGCGCCCCCGCAACCGGTGCGGCTGGCCGATTACCAACCACCCGCCTTTCTGATCGACACCGTTGACCTCGTCTTCGAGCTCGGAGCAGAGGACACACGGGTGAAATCGCGTCTCGGAATTCGCCGCAACCCGGCGGTTACCGAGCGTGAAACTACGCTGCATCTCGATGGCGAAGCGCTCGATCTCGTGTCTCTCGTGCTCGATGGCGAGCCGCTCGGCGCCAACCGTTACCAGCTGCCACCGGAAGGCGGGCTGACGCTCGCCGATGTGCCGGACGCCTTTACCCTCGATGTCGAAACCCGCATCGAGCCGAAAGCCAACACGGCGCTCTCGGGTCTCTACGTGTCGGGCGGCAATTTCTGCACGCAGTGCGAGCCGGAGGGCTTTCGCCGGATCACCTATTTCATCGATCGGCCCGATGTAATGGCGCGCTACACGACGACGATAACGGCCGACAGGCAGCGCTATCCGGTGCTGCTCGCCAATGGCAACCCGATCGAGCGCGGCGACATCGATGCCCGGCGGCATTGGGCGAAATGGGTCGATCCGCATCCCAAGCCCTCCTACCTTTTTGCCCTCGTCGCGGGCGATCTGGTCGCCGTCGAGGACCGCTTTACGACGCGCTCGGGCAAGGAGGTGGCGCTCGCCATTTGGGTGCGCCGCGGCGATGAGGACAGATGCGGGCACGCGATGGCTTCGCTGAAAAAGGCGATGCGTTGGGACGAGGAGGTGTTCGGGCTCGAATACGATCTTGACGTCTTCAACATCGTCGCGGTCAGCGATTTCAACATGGGGGCGATGGAGAACAAGGGTCTAAACATCTTTAATACGCGATACGTATTGGCCAAACCCGAAACGGCGACCGATGCCGATTACCAGAACATCGAAAGCGTCATTGCCCACGAGTATTTCCATAACTGGACTGGCAACAGGGTGACCTGTCGTGACTGGTTTCAGCTCTCGTTGAAGGAAGGGCTGACCGTCTTTCGCGACCAAGAGTTCTCGGCAGACCAGGGCAGCCGCGCGGTGCGGCGCATTGGCGACGTGCGCACCTTGCGCGCAATGCAGTTTCCCGAGGATGACGGCCCGCTCGCCCACCCGGTGCGGCCGGGCAGCTATATCCGGATCGACAATTTCTATACGCCGACGGTGTACAACAAGGGCGCCGAGCTAGTGCGCATGATCCACACATTCCTCGGCCGCGACGGATTCCGCCGCGGCATGGATCTCTATATCGGGCGGCACGACAACCACGCGGTAACGATCGAGGATTTCGTCGCTGCCATGCAAGACGCGAGCGGTATCGACCTCGGCCACTTCAAGCGCTGGTACGAGCAGGCGGGCACACCCGAGATCACGGTCGAGGACCGTTGGGACAATAAAGCGAAGAGCTATGAGTTGTGCATTGCACAAAGGGTTCCGCCGACACCGGGTCAAGCGGAGAAGCTGCCGATGGCGATCCCGGTCGCCATGGGCCTGCTTGGACCTGATGGCGCCGAATTACCGACCCGGCTCGAGGAGGAGCCTGAGAGCCGGGAGGGGACGCGGCTCATCACGCTCGCCGAGACGCGCGAGAGCTTTCGCTTCATCGATGTACCGGCTCCTCCAGTGCCTTCGCTGCTGCGCGGATTTTCGGCTCCGGTTAAATTGAAAGATGTGCCGCTTGAGCGGCTGAAATTCCTCGCAGTCAACGATCCTGAGCCGTTTGCGCGATGGGAGGCGGGCCAACAAGTCGCAACCCGCGTTCTGCTCGACGCGATCCAAGCTCATCGACGCGGTGCGGCGCCGTCGACGCTCGACGCGGACCTCGTCACGGCACTGCAGCGCACGCTCGCCGATGCCGACCGCGATCCAGCTTTTGCCGCGGAGGCCCTGACCTTGCCGACCGAGGCCTTCCTTGCTGACCAGCTCGAGGTCGTCGATGTCGACGCGATCCACGCTGCACGCGAACGCGCGCGCGGGGAACTTGGCCGCGCATTGTCGATGGAGCTCGCCTCGGCCTACGTGACGCTCGCCGATGCCGGTCCCTATCAAATCGACGGCAGCTCGATCGGGCGGCGGGCTTTGCGGAACACCTGCCTCGCCTATCTTGCCGCCGCCGATCCCGAGAAGGGTGCGGCGGTGGCCAAGGCGCAGTTCGACACGCGGGGCAACATGACCGACGTGCTGGCGGCGCTGGCGGTGCTCGTCGATCTCGATCGACCAGAACGTCCCGCGGCGCTCGCGCGTTTCTACGCCGCCTGGTCGCGTGACGATCTGGTGGTCGACAAGTGGTTCGCGCTACAGGCTCGCTCGTCACTGCCGGAGACGCCGAACCGTGTTCGTCAGCTGGCGCTCCATCCGGCCTTCGAGCGCAAAAACCCGAACCGGGTGCGCGCGCTGGTCGGTGCCTTCGCGCAAGGCAACCAATTGCGCTTTCATGACGCGAGCGGTGCCGGCTACGCCTTTCTCGCCGACGAGGTGATCACTCTCGATCCGATCAATCCGACAACAGCTGCCCGCCTGGTCCAGGCGCTCGGCGCATGGCGTCGGCACGATCCGGCGCGCCAGGCGCTGATGCGGCGTCAGCTGGAACGCGTACTCGCTACTCCCGATCTCAGCAAGAACACCTACGAGATGGTGTCGAAGAGCCTCGGCTAGCCGGCCGATGCGAACTCGGGCACGTTCGAATCTACATCCCCGTATAAGACCGGGGTCCAGTGTAAAGCGGTTGCGCGCGAACTCTTCGTGCGACAGCCTTGCCACAGATTAGCAAGAGGGGACGCGATGGCAGAACGCCCGGGCCAAGTGATCTATGTCGCCGGCGGAACGCGCGAATGAACGTCTCTTCGGAGTTGCGCTATGACCTTTTGACGCTCGGCGAAACCCTGATGCGACTGTCGCCGCCCGCCGATCAGCGGCTCGAACAGGCCCGGCTCTTCGAGGTCGGGGTCGGGGGTAGCGAGCTCAATGTCGGGTGTCTCCTTGCCCGGCTCGGGCGGCGCGTCGCCTGGGTGTCACGCTTGCCGGAAGGACCGCTCGGGCGCATTGTCGACGGCGAGGCGCGACGGCACGGGGTCGACACGCGGTGGGTGCGCTGGATAGCGAACGCGCGGCTCGGCCTGATGTTCTACGAGCCTGGACCCGAGCCGCGGACGAGCCGGGTCATCTATGACCGCAAGCAATCGGCGGCCTCGGAGCTCGCCTTCGAGGATGCGCCGTGGGACGCACTCGTTCAGGCAAGCGCCTGGCTGCATCTTAGCGGGATCACTCCGGTGCTCGGCCCTAGCTGCCGGGCACTGATCCTGCAACTTGCAGCGCTCGCCACGTCGGCAGGAAAGCCGGTGTCGTACGATCTGAATTACCGCGCGACCTTAACGACCCCCCTGGAAGCGCGCGCTTTGCTCGAAGTGGCTGCGCCACATTTGCATCTGCTGGTTCTCGCCGAACGGGATGCACAAAGCGTACTGAGCTTCAGCGAGGCAGGTGAGCGGCTCGCCGAGGCGATAGCCGCACGCTACGGTGTCCCGCTCGTTGCGCTGACGCGACCGCCCGACGCTGAACCCGGCACGCTTCTGCTGGCCCGTGGCGAGTTCCGCTATGCCCCACGTTATGTTGTGGAGGTCGTCGACAGAATCGGCGCGGGGGACTCGTTTGTCGCGGGGTTGATCCACGGCCTGCTCGATGGTGATCTCGATTTAGCAATCCGGCTAGGCGCCTTCGCCGCAGGGATCGGCCTCGCTACCCCGGGTGACATTAATTACCTCGGCCCAGAGGACATCGCCCGATTTCGCGCCGACGCGATCGGCGGGCTCGAGCGCTAGCAAGATTCGGGGATTTCAACACTTAGTGGCGCTGTTATGGCACACCAGAAAGCCGGTTATGACCGGTCCCGTAACGGTCTGCAGGAGGGTGAACAGCTTCTGGATCTGCGCGGCCCCGGCGTCCGCGACGAAGATGATGTCTTTGTCGCGGATCGGAAACTGGTCGGCTAACAGATAGGAGTTGGCGTCCGAGAAATCGAACCGGTAGGCGACCGGCGATACCTCTGATGCGCGTGCTGCCAGCGGTTGGCCGAGCGCTCGGACGATCGAGACCGGCTCGTACCGGAACAGGAATACGCCTTTGGGATTGGCGAGGTCGTCGCGCAAACCTTGGGATTTTGCCAGCGCCTGGCTCAACGTGATGTTCGCGGCGTCGAATGTTATTGTCGCATTTCTGCCGGTCGCTCCGAACACGCTGAAGGTTTGCGGTATCTGAACCAGGGTAAGGATGTCGCCCGGTCGGGCGTAGATGTCCTCCGCCGGGTCGGTCACAAGCTGCTCGAACGGGATTGTCACCGTGACACCGGCGCGTGACAGCCGGACAAAGGTTTCGTAGACCGGTGCGGTGACACCGCCTGCCGCGGGTGGTATCGCTGTTCCGCTTGTAGCGGCGGCAGGTACCGTGATTCCGCTTGCGGCAAATAAGGCGGCCCCGCCTGCTGCGGCGGGTAGGGAAACCGCGCCCGCCGCGGCAGGCGCAGCAATCCCGCCCGCAGCGCCGATCCCCGCCGGCGTAGTGATGCCTCCCGCAGCAGCAATCACCTGGAGAAGCCGGTCGCCCCGGGGTGAAAGTGGGACTCTTGCCCCCGGAACCACTTCCCCCGCCACGGTGACCGCGTTGGCATCGCTCTTCTTGACGATCACCAGCGCCTGTGGCCCGAGCGCCTTGCTTGCGAGCAGTGCTTCGATCGTTTGCTGTGCTTCCGTCGGCGTTCGCCCGGCGGCCGGAAACCGACCGGCATAGGGGACACCCATCGTCCCGTCCGGCGCCACAAGCTGATCGGGGATCGTGGCCGCCCGTGTTTCGCTCGCTGGCGCGACCCCCTCGGTGGGCTGCGGTGCCACCCGCGGAATGTTTTCGCCTGGGGTTTGCCCGGGCGGCAGAGTTGGGGCACCGAACGGCGTCTCAAGGGGAGCACCGGGTAATTGATTCGGGGCACCAAACGGATTCTCCGGCGGAGCGCCAGGCGGTTGATTTGGAGGACTTAAAAGCGGGTTGATCCCTGGGATCGGTTGGGTCGGGGTCTCGGTCGGCGGCTGCGGTGATTCCGGGGCGAGCGGCTCGGTCGCCGGTCGCGAGCCGGTGGGGAACTGTGGTGGCGGCGCCTCGCTGAAGAGCCCGCCCGCGGCGCTCTCCCAGATCGTGACCGAGATAGTGTCGCCGACCGCGATCTTGAGCTCCGGCGGATTATCATCCTTTCCGAACCGAGCGTGAAAACTTTCCTTCGGCTGGGCTAGCAAGGTGGAGACGACGTGATCGCCGACCTCGACTACGTCGAAGAGCACCTCGTTCCCGGCCTGCCCCGCGGCGGCCACCTCGGACGCCGCTGGTCCGGCTCTCGGAAGCATCGTGCATCCACCGAGCAACAGGACGATCGAGCAGGCAATGTAGGCGACTGGCTTCATGGGTATCGCCGCAAGATACCCACATCTTTTCATGTCAAGTCCAAAGCCGCCAAACACAGCACTCCCGGCGCGACAGTACGTGCTAGTATCAAGCCGCACTCGAACGGCGATGCGCGAATCGGTCGTATAGGGAAGACAAATGCAGCTGCAGTTGCAGACCTGGGTGGAGGTCGAGGCTTACCTTCGATCGAGTCGAGGCATCATTCTGCCGATAGGCTCGACCGAGCAGCACGGGCCGATCGGTCTGGTCGGCACCGACGCGATCTGCGCCGAGGTCATTGCTCGAGGCGTCGGCGAAGCCGCCGGAGCGCTCGTGGCGCCGACGATCACAGTTGGGATGGCGCAGCATCATCTTGGGTTCGCGGGCTCGATCACCCTGCGGCCGAGTACCTTGATTGCTGTCCTCCGCGATATGGTCGAGTCGTTGGTGGGACACGGCTTTGACCGGTTTTATTTTGTCAATGGGCATGGCGGGAACATCGCCACCGTGACCGCCGCCTTTTCCGAAATCTATGCGGCGCGAAGCCTGCCCGCGGGAGTAAACGTCCCGCCGGTCAAATGTCGGCTGAGGAATTGGTGGCAGAACCGCGAAGTGCAGCAGCTGGCTAGGGAACTTTATGGCGACGCCGAGGGCAGTCATGCCACCCCAAGCGAGGTCGCCATCACCCAATTCGCCTATCCGGACGCGATCAAATCCGCGCCGCTCGACCCCCCGGTCGCGCCGGTAGGCGAGTTCGCGGATGCCGCCGATTACCGCCGCAACTTCCCTGATGGCCGCATCGGCTCCAATCCCGGCCTGGCGACACCCGAAGCAGGCCGCCGTCTCTGCGATGCAGCGGTTGCCGCGCTGACCAAGGATTATCTGAGCTGGGTTGCCGCCTGAGGAGCCTGGGGTTCTACGACATGCGCAACCGCATCGCCTTCCCACCGCGCCAAGCGGTGCTGCTCGTCTGCACCGTTGCCTTGTGCGGGTTGGTTTACGCCGAAGGCTGGACTTGGCCGCTCGAGGCGGCAGCCTTGACGATCCCGGTATCGCTTCTCCTCGGCTGATGGCCGCCACGGCCAAGGTGCGTATTGCAGATCGATCGTGGCGAGACCACCGGAGGCATCGAAACCGCTCTGTCCTTCGACGCTAACCGGGCGCCGGAGAGAAGGTCTCTGTCGTGCATCACTCATTGTGTGAAAACAGAAAACCGCGAAAAGATGCGCCGCAAAGCGCCGCCGTTCGGACCGCGCGTTGACATCGGGTCATGCCGGCTCGGGCTGGCATCGCGGGCAAAAGTAGGCGGTGCGGCCCGAGAATTTTGCGCTGGCGATCTCGCCGCCGCAGCGCGGGCATCTTCCGTGCTTCTCGCGGTGCGCAATGAGGAATGAAGCGGGGAGACGATCGACGAGCCGCTCCGCGCCGGCGCCGCTTTTGATGGCGGTCTCCAATACCTCCTTGATCTGCTCAAATAGGCGCTGTCGTGCGCTCGTGTCGAGCCGCTCGCACCGCGTCCGCGGGTTGATGCGAGCTTGAAAGAGGATCTCGTCCGAGTAGATATTGCCGATTCCCGCAACGACCTCCTGATCCATCAGCAGCGATTTGACATCGCGTTTTCGGCCTGCGAGCGCCTGCTCGAACCTCGCCAGATCAACGCGCGGATCGAGAGCGTCCGGGCCAAGATGCTCGACCGCAATAAACGCGTCGGCGTCAGGTGTCAGCCCGACGCGCCCGAACAACCGGACGTCGATGTACGCGAGGTGATGGCCGTCAGCGAAATCGAACCGCACGCGGTCGTACGGCGGATCCTGCTCACCATTCGTAAAATGCTTGAGGGAGCCGGTCATCCCGAAATGCAATGTCAGCCAGCCCTGTGGTCCGAGATCGACCAGGAGGTGCTTGCCATGGCGACGGGACGCGATGATCCGGGCGCCTTCGAGGCGTCGCGCCAGCTCGGCGGGCGACACGTCTGCCAGGATCCGCGCATCGCCGACCACCACGTTGCGGATGGCCCGGCCCAGGCAGGTCGCATCCAAATGCCGCTTATACAATTCGACATCGGGTAATTCCGGCATGCAGCTATCCCGCGGCTCGTATCAGTGGAAAGCGAAGGGTAAAAGGTCGGCAGCAGCTCGGCAACAACGTGCAGGGCAGGCGCCAGCAACGATGCAGGAGAATTTGCGAAGCTAACCGCTAGCAGCCGCGTTGCCGGCGATGTAGCCCTGACAGGCGGCACGTGCGAGCCCGTGCTGGCTGAAGCCGCCGGCTGATTCGCCGCCACAGTAGAGGCTCGGGATGACCTCGCCGTTCAGGTCGATGACCTGGCATTTGGCATTGATACGCAGTCCCGCGCGCGTGTCATGAACGACCGGCGTGGCCCAGGCGGCATAGAACGGCGGGTTGGCGATCTTGAACGTTGGGGTGGGCTTGCCGAAGTCCTCGTCGACGCCCGAGTCGACGCAGGAATTATAGCGTGCCACGGTCGCCTCCAGGGTTCGTCGGCGGCATCGGCACTCGCTGATATTTCATGACGATCTTCTCGGCAAGATCGGCCAGTCTGTTTGCACTGAAGAAGAAGCCGGCAGCGATGTCGACATTCGGCGGCGTTGGCCGCCACTGCTCGCGCTCGACCGCATCACTGTCGAAAATGGCCCAGATGGGGCCGCCGCCATTATGTCCATCGTCGATACCTGCCAGCGCCGCATTCAAGAAATTATTGGGATTCCATTTGAGGTTCTTGGCATTGAGATAGCTCCCCTGGACATAGGGATCGAGCGAATTGTAGTTGTTGGCTATGTATTGCCCACCGGTCTCGTCATAGAAGCGCTTGCCCAGCATGTTGACCAGTATCAGGTCCTGCCAATTCGCCACTGTCAGACCCGTTGCGCGAGCACGGTCGAATACAGGACTACCCGGCATCCACTGGAGATGTCGGTAGTTGTATTGGCACCCGACCGAGCCGGGCTTGGTCACGTTGGAGCCGAATTCGCCGATCTGGTTGTAAAAACCCCACAGTGACGCACCGATCGCCATGGCTGCGAGCTCGCCGCTGGCATCCTCGTCGGACCAGGGCATAAC